>ERZ772968.1120-NODE-1120-length-12744-cov-15.209000_pt1 | contig 12744 bp, 12 predicted proteins | sample MGYA00580674_ERZ772968 | MGnify/ENA primary metagenome ERZ772968 (study PRJEB29015, sample SAMEA2737940) | human oral metagenome | biome: human oral; feature: human-associated habitat; material: dental | place: China | collected 2138 ...
ACTGCGAACCCCACCAGTAAAAATGCCAGCGTATCATTTTTTTTACGAAATATCCCGTGTCTCATATTTCGTAGAATCGGAATCTGTCTGCGCGTCATGGACTGTCTGTCGCTGTCCTGTTTTTCCGACTTCTCGATTCTTTTTCCAGACCACCTCGATCATGAAAATCACCACGATCGTGCTGCTGGCCATCGGGCTGGCCGGATGGCAGGCCGCAGCACAGGCCCGCGATGCCGAGCTTCCGGCTCGAGGAGATGCTTCGCCGGCCGTGGCCCAGGCTTCGCCCGAGACGAACATGGTGCTGATCCCGGCCAGCCAGGCACGGGACATCCAGCGCGCCGCGCGTGAGGTCTCGGACTGCGTGCGTATCGAGGACGACATGCAGCGGCTGGGGTGCTACGACGAGGTGATGGCCCGACGGCTGCCGCAGCCGGATCGGGAGCTTCCGCATGTGAAGGCGTGGGGGCTGAGGATGCCGGCTGCCGGAGGGCACGGCGGCCATCTGCCGCCTGACGGGGCCGTGCAGCCGGTCGGCCCGGGACAAGGGAAGAGTCAGTCCGCGACAGCCACCGGCCGGCCGACGGGACAGGACGCGGTGTCGGGCGGGCAGGACATGGGCGTGCCCGGAGCGCACGGTGGCGTGCAGATTATTCGCCTGCCCAACCTGGGGGCCAGCGATGACACCCGTGCCGACGAGAACAACGACAGTGCACGCGGCAAGCTGCTGCTGGACGGTTCGCACGTCTCGCGGGCCGTGCAGGATGTGCGGCGCTCGCTGGGCACCGACCTGACCGACCGCTGGGAACTGGATGACGATGCCAACCGCGGACGTTTCCTGCTGCGCCCCTACAAGCCGATCTACATCTCGTTCGTGGACTGGACGACCAGCCTGAACGGGTCGCCCAGTTCGCCCAACCCGCTCAACACGACTGGCGCTGGCAGTGCCTCGCTGGCCAACCAGGGGCGCCGCGCCGAGACTTCGTTCCAGCTCAGCTTCAAGTCGAAGGTGGCCGAGAACCTGTTCGGCGACAACGGCGACCTGTGGGTGGGCTATACACAGCGCTCGATGTGGCAGATCTACAGTCAGCAGCTGTCGCGCCCGTTCCGTGAGACCAACTATGAGCCCGAGGTGATGGCGGTGTTCCGCACCGACTACCGGCTGGGCGGCTGGCATGGCCGACTGGCGTCGGTCTCGCTCAACCACCATTCCAACGGCCGCTCGCTGCCGCTGTCGCGCAGCTGGAACCGCATCATCTTCCAGGCGGGGCTGGAGCGCGAGCGCTGGACCCTGCTGCTGCGCCCCTGGTGGCGCATTCCCGAGGATGCCAACGGCGACGACAACCCCGACATCAGCGATTACTACGGACGGGGCGAGGCCGTGGCCATCTACCGCCATGGCGGCCACGAATGGGCACTCACGGTGCGCCACTCGCTGCGGGTTGGCCATTCGCATGGCTCGGTGGGCCTGGAGCATGCCTTCCCGATCAGCAGCTACCTGAAGGCGCACATCAATCTGTTCCATGGCTATGGTGCCAGCCTGATCGACTACAACCATCGCCAGACCCGCATCGGCATCGGGGTGTCGCTGACGCAGTGGCTCTAAGGGATCCTCTGAACAAGTCCTCGCGGCCGTCGCATTCCCAGAACGGGCGCATGACTACGTTGCCATTTATCGTCAATAGCCTTTCTATTGACGATAGTTATCGCCTTGTCCTGCATCCCGTTCTGTGTGTGGCGCGCCTGCGCCTGGGACTTATTCAGAGGAGATTCCTGGGTGCGGGCACGACATTTCTAGCATGACATTTCCCTGCTGATGGCAGGGTCTATTCCGACACCTGCTGTCGGCACCGGCTGCAGCAGGTACCATCGGGTCGACATCCTTTTCCTCATTCCTTCTTTCTGGAGCGCAGCAGATACATGGTGGAATCGACGAAGAAGCATGGAACGGCACGCCAGGTGGCCCGCTGGATGGGGGCCGCCGCAGTGGTCGGCTTCCTGGCCGGTGGCATGGTCGGCTGCGGCTACAACGACATCCAGCGTGGCGACGAGGCCACCAAGAGCGCCTGGGCCGAGGTGCTGAGCCAGTACCAGCGCCGGGCCGACCTCATTCCCAACCTGGTCAATACCGTGAAGGGCTACGCCGCTCAGGAGAAGGAGGTGCTGCTGGGCGTGACCGAGGCGCGCTCGCGCGTGGGCCAGGTGCAGCAGCAGGCCAATCCGACTGATCCCGGTTCGCTCAAGCAGTTCGAGAGCGCCCAGGCCCAGATGAGCAGCGCGCTGTCGCGGCTGCTGGTGGTGGCCGAGCGCTATCCAGAGCTGAAGTCCGATCAGAACTTCCGTGAGCTGCAGGCCGAACTGGCCGGTACCGAGAACCGCATCACGGTGGCCCGCAAGCGCTACATCGATTCCATCAACGCCTACAACGTGCTGGTGCGCGAGTTCCCGGTCAACCTGACGGCCAAGGTGATGGGCTATGCACCCAAGCCGCAGTTCTCGGTCGAGAACGAGGCCGCCATCAGCAAGCCGCCCACCGTCGATTTCGGCGGTGGCCAGTCGGCACCGGCTGCCCAGCCTGCGCCTGCGGCCCAGTAAGGTCTGGGCTGTCGCTGGTTGCTGCCTACCTTGCGGCGCAGTGCTGCCGGTCTTAGCCCCTTCCGCCAGGCGCATGCCTTCGATCCCATGAAGATGTCGAACCGTTCCGAATGCCCAGCCACCGTGTCTGACGGGCCGGTGCGTGCCGGCGTGGGCGGGCGCGGCCTGCGCGCCTTCCTGCTGGCTGTGGTGCTGGTGCTCGGGATGCTGTCGGTGGTGCTTCCTGCCGGGGCGCAGCAACTGCAGGCCGTGCCGAAGCTGTCCGGCCCGGTGGTCGATACCGTGGGGCTGCTGAGTCCCGGCACGCGCGAGGCCTTGACCCAGCAGCTGTTGGCCCTGCAGGAACGCAAGGGCAGCCAGCTGGCCGTGCTGGTGGTAGCTACCACGCAGCCCGAGCCCATCGAGGCCTATTCGATACGGGTGGCCGAGGCCTGGAAGCTGGGGCGCGGCAAGGCGGGACCTTCCGGCCAGAACGTCGATGACGGCGTGCTGCTTCTGGTGGCGCGCGACGACCGCCGTGCCCGCATCGAGGTCGGTTACGGTCTGGAAGGCGCCATTTCCGACGGCATCGCCAAGCGGATCATCGACCAGCAGCTGCTGCCGCACTTCCGGCAGCAGGACTGGGACGGGGGCGTGCAGGCAGCCGTCGACGCGCTGCAGGCGCGCATCGACGGTGAGGCACTCCCTGAACCTGCCAAGGCGGTCGATCCCTTCGACACTTGGGCCGAGGACGTGTTGCCGCTGATGTTCTTCATGGGCATTGGCGGGGTCATCGCCTCAGGCATCATCGGGCGGTGGCTAGCCTCCTTCGGTGCAGGCGGCATCATGGGCTTCTCGGCCTTCGGCATCCTGGGCTCACCGGTGGTGGCCGCCCTCTGCGGCGTGGTGGTGCTGGGCTTCGTGCTGCTGGTCACGCTGGGTACGTCCTCCAGACTGCAGCAGGTGGGCCGCCACACATATCGCAACCGTCGCGGTAGCGGCTGGGGCGGCGGCCTGGGCGGTGGCGGTGGTTTCGGCGGCGGATTCGGCGGAGGCGGCGGCTTCAGTGGTGGCGGCGGTGGTTTCGGTGGAGGAGGGGCATCCGGTGGCTGGTGATCCTGTCGATGGGCACACGCCGGGCAAGCCGGCATCCATGAAGGCCGGGTGGCGCAGCCTGGCCTGCTTCTGGCGTCACAGCGGCCTGGCTCCTGATCCGGTCGGCCGCGCCTTCGACGATGCGGCTTTCGGTCGCATCGAGGCCGCCATCGCAGCCGGCGAAAGCCGTCATCGGGGCGAGATCCGCTTCGCGCTGGAATCCACCCTGGCCTGGCACGCGCTGCGCCGGGGGCTGACGGCCCGCGAGCGGGCGCTCCAGGTGTTCGGTGAACAGCGCATCTGGGACACCGAAGAGAACACCGGTATCCTCATCTACCTGTTGACGGCTGACCGTGCTGTCGAGATCATCGCGGATCGGCTGGTGCATCAGCGCCTGCCGGCCGGCATCTGGCACGAGACCTGCCAGCAGATTGTCAGCACCATCAGCCACGGCAACCCGGTCGATGGCGTGGTGTCCGCCATTGAACGACTGGGCCAGGCACTGGCCGAGGCGGTGCCGGCCGTGCCGGGCCGCGCCAATCCCAACGAACTGGACGACCGTCCGATCCGCCTCTGAGGCGGTGGCGGCGTCCTCTCCCGGAGCGTCATGATTTCCGATCGTCGCCGACAGCTTTCTTCATTCCTGCTGGGGAGTGCGCTGGCCCTGCCGCTGGGCCGGATGGTCCGGGCTGCCGAGGCAGCTTCGGGGACGGCTGGTGCCGCAACATCCGGTGCGAAGCCGGCGACCGACAACGGTGCGCCCGTGCTCACCCGGCTGTCGGTGCCCGGTCTGCCAGCCGCGGCCTTCACGCTGGATTTCGATGTCTACTACGGTGACTACTCAGGTAGTGGGGTGGAGGTGGCCAGCGCCACCTATCGTTTCCAGAAGCAGGGCAATCGCTATCGGCTGGATACCGAAGCCCGCGCCACCGGGGTGCTGGCCGTGTTCTATTCCGGTACCCTCGTGCAGGTCAGTGAAGGGGTGATGGGCGCGCAAGGTTTCGTGCCCGCGCGCTATTACGAGAAACGGGGCCGTCGGCCCGAGCGTCGCTACCGCTTCGACAGCCCGTCACGGCGCGTCCGCCAGGAAGGCGACCCGGCCGTCGATTTCGCCTATCCGGATGGCACGCAGGACCGGCTCACCATCTTCTTCCAGCTGGGCCTGCTGGCTCGAGCCGATGCCCAGCGCTTCAAGCCCGGCCAGAAGTTCGTGCTGCCGCTGGCCGGCTCACGCCGCATCGACGAACCCTTCTTCCGGGTGGTGAGCCAGGAACGGATGCGCACCAACGCCGGCGAGTTCGACGCGTTGCACATCTCCGTCGAGAAGCCCGGCGACCCGGACGCGCCGCGCTTCGACATCTGGCTGGCTCCTGAGCTGAAGATGCTGCCGGTGCGCATCCGCGTGTTCGACCATGGCGGCGGCGGCAAGATCGTCGATCAGGTGCTCAGGCGCCGGCCGCAGGAGATCCTCTGAATAAGTCCCGCAAGCCGGTGCGCCACGCGACGGGATGCAGGACAAGGCGACAATTGCTGTCAATAGCGGGGCTATTGACAGCAATTGGCAACGCAGTCATGCGCCCGTGACGAGGATGCGACGGCCGTGAGGACTTGTTCAGAGGATCCCAAGGGATCTGAGCGTCGTTAGGCAGCCGTGCTGGTGATCGGCACCAGCAGCCAGATGGCCGCCACCAGCAGGGCAAAGCCGATCAGTTCAAGGCGGGCACGGACTCGGGGGGAGAATTGCATCATGCTTCTGTTTCCTCCGGGATGGGTGTCGCGTCTTCCTGGACGCTCTGGGCCAAGCCACGCGCAAAGGCGCTGGCGCTGGGCTTGTCCACGTACACGCAGCGCTTGCCGGTGCGCTTGCAGTGATCCTTCACCAGCCAGTAGGCGCTGTGGCTGATGCAGCCCGCCTGGCAGATCACCAGGTCGGCGGCGGCCAGGCTGGCATCCAGCCGGTGCACGCTGTCTTCACGGCCACCATCGTGGTGGATGAAGCGACCGCCTTTTTTCTCGACGATGCGGCGGTAGATGGAGATCGCCGCATGGCGCCCACCCACGCACAGCACCGCGCGTGAATCCAGCTGCTCGGCCGTCACCTCACCCCGGGCCACAGCGGCCTGGCGGGGGCAGCCGGTGGACGCCAGCGCTGCCGGTACGCCGTCCACGGTCCCGGACTCGCTCGCCTCGTCCAGTACCGGAGCCGGCTGTTCGGGCGCGGCCAGGTTGCGGCGCATGTCGACGATGCGCTGCATCAGCTCCTGGTTGCGCTCGCTCAGCCAGCGTACCTGCTCGGACAGCTCGATGCGGCTGTCCAGGTCCTCGGCGTTGCGGCGCAGAGTTTCCAGCTCTTCCTGCAGCTGACGAATGGTGTTTTCCTTGCCGGCATTGTCGGCCCGCAGCCGCTGCAGCTCGCCATTGAGCGCCTCGGTCTCGGCCGCTTTTTCCACCTGCAGCTGCTGATAGCGCTGGCGGGCCTTCTCGATGTCCTGCTGGCAGCGCGCGTGTTCCTCGGCCAGCGACTGGTAGCGCTCGTCCTTGTCGCGCGAGGCGGCGCTGGCCTGATGCTGCAGCATGTGCACCTCGCGGTAGATCCGCTCCAGCGTGGCGGCATCGCAGCGCGGGTGTGTCATGCAGGCCCAGAGGCCGGCCGTGGCTTCGTTTCTGGCCACGAACTGCTGCCACTGTGCATGCAGTGCCTCGGCCGTCTTGATTGAGGCCAGCTTGCGGATGGCCATGGCGTAGCGCTGGTCCAGCTCCTTCTGCAGTAGCTCCGACAGCTCGCCGCGCCGGCGGCATTCGTTGACCGCGTTGACGTGCAGCTCATAGTCGTCCTCGGGCAGAGGGGTGTCCATCGTGCGGGCAGCCAGCTTGCGCAGCGTGTTCATTGACAGGCACAAGCCGACGATCGGACAGTGACAGTGTGCGGCCAGATCCCACAGCTTGCGACGACGTGACCCGTTGTCGGCCGGCAGCTTGGTGGGCTGGCGCATCGTCGGCTCGAAGTTGCTGATGTCCAGCGCGCCCTCGGTCGGATTCTTCAGGATGGCCAGGGTCGGCCGATCGCCCAGATAAAGTTCACGGTCCTGCATGGTGTGGTTCTTCTGGAAGGAAACGGGGGACCAGGGGGACGGCGGCGGGGAAGGGCGCGGTGAGCGGAAGTGCCCAATGAGACGCCCGATGAGACGGGGATGGGCCCGCCCTGCATGGCCGGCCCCATGCTCCGTGGTCAAGTCGTCATAGTCTACTGCTACTCATTATCATTAGCAAACTTAATCCATTCATAGCACCTGGGGAAGCCGGGGATGTGGAAGGCGTGTGGGAGGGTTGGCGGGAAGGGGTACTGGAAAGGGGGACGGGAGGGCTCGGATGTTGGCGTGGGAAGCGTGCTGGTAGTTGCGGTAGTGGGTGCGCGAAGGGGGCTGCTGGCGAGGCATGTGCGGGGAGAAGGGGGGAGGGACCCCAAAAAGGGAAGGGCCGCCTCGCACATGGCGATGGCGGCCCTTTTCTTGGTGCCCGCGTGCAGGTGCCCAGGATGGCACTTGGGAGAGCATCCCGGTCGTCCGTTTCGGCGCCGGTTGGCTGCCGAGACCGGTTCCTGCCAGGATCGGCTTCCTGTCGGCGCCGATCCTCGGTCAGGGACTGCCTCGATCGTTTCAGCCCTTCTTCTTGCCGAACGAGTCCTTCAGCGTCGTCACCCGGTTGAACACGGGCTTGTCGGCCGAGTGGTCGAAGCGGTCGGCCACGTAGTAGCCCTGGCGCTCGAACTGGAACTGCTGCTCGGGCTTTGCTTCGCGGATCAGCGGCTCGGCATAGCCGGTGCGCACGGTCTTCGAGTCGGGGTTGATGTTCTCCAGCGGATCGCGTCCACCCGCATCCGGCTGGGCTTCCAGAAAGAGCGGCGCAAAGATGCGCAGCTCGACCGGCACGGCATCGCTGGCCGACACCCAGTGGATGTTGCCCTTGACCTTGACGCTGTCGGCGCCGGGCGTGCCCGAGCGGGTATCGGGCAGATACTCGCAGCGCACCTGCAGGATCTCGCCGTTGGCGTCACGGTCCACGCCGGTACAGCGCACCACGAGGCCATGGCGCAGGCGCACCATCTGGCCCGGGGTCATCCGGAAGAAGCCCTTGGGCGGGTTCTCGGCGAAGTCCTCGCGCTCGATCCACAGTTCGCGGCTCAGCTCGAAGCGACGCATGCCGCGTTCAGGGTGATGCGGATGACGGGGCGCCTCGCAGAGGATTCGCTCGGCCGGGTCCATGTTCTCGATCACCAGGCGGATGGGATCCGTGACGACATGGAGTCGGTCGACCTCGGGGTCGAGCACTTCGCGCACCGTCTGCTCCAGCACCGCCATCTCGATCAGCTGGCTGGCCTTGGAGATGCCGGCGCGTTCGCAGAACAGCCGGATGGCGGCCGGAGGAAAGCCGCGCCGGCGCAGACCAGCGATCGTCGTCATCCGTGGATCGTCCCAGCCCGACACGATGCCTTGGTCCACCAGCGCCTTCAGCTTGCGCTTGCTGGTGATGGTGTAGGTCAGGTTCATCCGGGCGAACTCGATCTGCCGTGGCAGCGGTTCGTCCAGCATTCCCGTTTCCGCCACGCGGGCCAGCAGCCAGTCGTACAGCGGCCGGTGATCCTCGAACTCCAGCGTGCACAGCGAATGCGTGATCCGCTCCAGCGCATCTTCCAGCGGATGCGCGTAGTCGTACATCGGATAGATGGGCCAGGCGTCGCCGGTGCGGTGGTGGTGGGCCTTGCGGACCCGATACAGGATCGGGTCGCGCATGTTGATGTTGGGCGAGGCCATGTCGATCCGCGCCCGCAGCGCCATCGAGCCATCGGGGTGCTGGCCGGCACGCATTTCCTGGAACAGACGCAGATTCTCTTCCACGGAGCGGTCACGGAACGGCGAGTTGCGGCCCGGCTTGGTCAGCGTGCCCCGGTTCTCGCGGATCTGGTCGCCGGTCTGGCTGTCCACGTAGGCGTGGCCGGCCTCGATCAGCTTCAGCGCGATCTGGTAGAAGGTCTCGAAATAGTCGCTGGCGTAGTAGAGGTTGCTCTCGCCATCGGCAAAGGTCCAGTCGAAGCCCAGCCAGCGCACCGAATCGATGATCGCGTCGACGTACTCCTGGTTTTCCTTCTCGGGGTTGGTGTCGTCAAAGCGCAGGTGGCAGCGTCCGCCGTAGTCGGCCGCCAGCTCGAAGTTCAGACAGATCGACTTGGCGTGCCCGATGTGCAGGAAGCCGTTGGGCTCGGGCGGAAAGCGCGTGCGGATGCGCGCCGGATCCACCTGGCCTGCACGCTGGATGTCAGCCGTGCCGGGCTTGCCCGCCCAGGTGCGTCCCGCCAGCTTCTGGCTGGCCAGATCGGCATCGATGGCCTGGCGGATGAAGTTGCTGACCGTGGCGGTGTTGGCCTCGGCCGGGCGGCCGCTGGCTGCGCCGGTGTCGGCAGGGCGGCCGGCAGCCGCCCCGGAAGCATCGGATGTCTTCATTGAATGCGTGCGCCGATCTTTTTCAGACACCCAGTAGTTCGACATCGAACAGCAGCGTGGCGTTGGGCGGAATGACACCGCCCGCGCCGCGGGTACCGTAGCCCATGGCCGCCGGGATCAGCAGCCGGCGCTTGCCGCCGACCTTCATGCTGGCCACGCCTTCGTCCCAGCCACGGATCACTTCGCCCGCGCCCAGCGTAAAGACGAACGGCTGGTTGCGGTCACGGCTGGAGTCGAACTTGCGGCCGGCGCGACCGCCTTCGGCGGAGGCGGGATCGGCTTCCCACAGCCAGCCGGTGTAGTGCACCTTCACGCGCTTGCCGGGTACGGCCTCGTCGCCCGTGCCGACTTCGATGTCCTGGATGCCCAGGCCGTTTGCCTTGATGTCGAAACTCATTGTTCTGGCCCCTGTTCTGACTGATAAAGGGAGGGCCAGCACGGCCTTCCCGAAGGTCCAGAAGATAGCACGCCGGGCGCCGCCCCGGAGGTGTTCCGTGGGGCGGCGCCCGGCGTGGCGTGCGTGTCGGTAGACTCTGACAGGCGCAGTGACTCAGCGCGGATCGACCGTGGCCCAGCCGCGTTCGGTCCGCGGGTTCACGTAGGTGTCGTAATAATCACCCAGTGCGCTCAGCTCGGCCAGCGCGTCGAAGCTGAAGCCCTGACGGTTGCCGCGGGTGTCGATGAGCAGCTCGGAGAGCTGGCGGCGGAAGGTGGCGGGGCTGTCCCAGCTGGCCAGCAGCCGGTCCAGCATCCAGGGGTGTTCCTTGGCGCAGTGCAGCGGACGGGTCTCGGCGGGCATGCGCAGCAGGATGCGCTGGGCCTGCAGGCTGAGCTGGGCCAGCACGTCGGCCGGCACGTTCAGGGGGGCAGGGGTCAGCGGCTTGGCCTCGGGCACCACCGCCTGGAAGGCGACGGCGCGCGGGACGATGCGGGGAGCCGATTTGCTCGATTGACGAAACCAGTTGAACATAGCCGTTTGACTAGGTTGATGCCAGTCGTCGGGCGCTGTCGGGCGCTTGTTCCGGGACCGGCCGTTGCGGGAGCCGTTTTTCATGCCGAATCGACCGTCAGTCTAGAAAAAGTCCAAGCACTTCGGGAGGAATTTATTCATGTTTCAGGCATATGACGTGGCACCGGGTGGGCAGGTGCAGGGCGACATCCGGGTACCGGGTGACAAGTCCATCTCGCATCGCGCCATCATGCTGGGTGCGCTGGCCGAGGGCGTGACGGAGGTCCATGGCTTCCTGGAAGGGGCCGATGCCCTGGCCACCGCCCAGATCTTCCGGGCGATGGGTGTGCGCATCGACGGACCGGACCAGGGACGGGTGAAGGTGCACGGCATGGGGTTGCATGGCCTGCAGGCGCCGGCCGGCGACCTGGATTGCGGCAACTCGGGTACCTCGATGCGACTCCTGTGCGGCATTCTGGCCGGTCAGCGCTTCTCCACCCGGATGGTGGGGGACGCCAGCCTGTCGCGCCGCCCCATGCGGCGAGTGATCGATCCGCTCTCGCGGATGGGCGCGCGCATCGACAGCCAGGACGGCAAGCCGCCGCTGCAGGTGCAGCCGGTGGACGGGCTCTCGGCCGTGGATCTGAAGCTGGCGGTGGCCAGCGCCCAGGTGAAGTCGGCGCTGTTGCTGGCCGGGCTGTATGCCAACGGCGAGACGCGCGTCACGGAACCGGCGCCCACGCGTGACCACACCGAACGGATGCTGACGGCCTTCGGCGTGCAGGTGGGGCGTGAGGGAGCCACCGCGTCGGTGCGCGGTGGGCAGGTGCTGCGCGCGGCGCGAGTGGACGTGCCGGCCGACATCTCATCGGCAGCCTTCTTCCTGGTGGCGGCCGCCATCTGTCCCGGATCGGATCTCGTCCTGCGTCATGTGGGTATGAACCCCACGCGTACCGGTGTGCTGCACGTGCTGCGCGCCATGGGGGCCGACATCACCGAATCCAACCCGCAGCTGGTCGGGGGCGAGCCGGTGGCTGACCTGCACGTGCGCGGCGGACGTCTCAAGGGCATCACCATCGACCCAGCCTGGGTGCCGCTGGCCATCGACGAGTTCCCGGCGCTCTTCGTCGCCGCGGCCTGCGCCGAGGGCGTGACCGAGCTGCGCGGGGCCGAAGAGCTGCGCGTGAAGGAATCCGACCGCATCCAGGTGATGGCCGACGGCCTGGCTGCCGTGGGTCTGCCCGTCACGGTGCTGCCCGACGGCATGCGCATCGAGGGCAGGGGCGGCGAGGCGCATCCCTTTGCCGGTGGCACGGTCGAGGCTCACGGCGACCATCGCATCGCCATGTCCTTCACGGTGGCGGCGCTGCGCAGCCGCGGGCCCATCCACATCCGCGACACGGCCAACGTCGCCACCTCCTTCCCGGGTTTCGTGGCGCTGGCCCGCTCGGTGGGGCTGGATGTGAGCGTGGCGGAAGGGGGCTGAGCAGACAGCTCGGAACCGAGGAGGCCGGGATGGGCCCCGGGCCCCTGGATCACACTGCAGGCTCCGGCGTGTCCCTGGCGCCAGCTCGGTCCGACCCAGCCTGGCTCGTTGCGGCTTGGCGCGTCACGGCTCGGCGCATGGATGCGCCCGGCAGGTGTATCCGGGGGCCGACGGTGAGACAATCACATCTTCCCAGCAAGAGGATCCACAAGGAGATCGTCATCATGTCTTCGTCGCATGCCCATTCCCACGGCCGCAAGGACGCCGCGCACCATGGCATTCCCGTCATCACCATCGACGGCCCCACCGCCTCGGGCAAGGGCACGGTGGCTGCGCGGGTGGCCCAGCGGCTGGGTTTTCATTATCTGGACAGCGGCGTGCTGTACCGGCTGGTGGCGATGAAGCTGGTGCAGGACGGCGAGGACGGCGCCAACGAGGACGCCGCGGTGCGGGCGGCCCAGACGCTGGAACCCGAGTTCCTGCCCGATGGCCGCATCATGCTGTCGGGCGAGGACGTGTCGGCCGCCATTCGCGCCGACGGCATCGGCCTGCAGGCATCGCGGCTGGCCGTGCACCCGGCGGTGCGCGAGGCGCTCAACGTGCTGCAGCACCGTGCTCGCAAGGCACCCGGGCTGGTGGCCGACGGCCGCGACATGGGTACCGTGGTCTTTCCGGATGCCCCGCTTAAGGTCTTTCTCACGGCCAGTGTGCAGGCACGCGCCGAGCGCCGCCACAAACAGCTGTTGGAGAAGGGATTCTCTGCTAAACTTGAAAAGATTTTGCATGATCTGAAGGAGCGTGACCACCGCGACGCAGGCCGCACCGTGGCACCGCTCAAGCCCGCCGAAGACGCCTTCTGGCTTGATTCGGGTGGCCTCACCGTCGATGAGACCGTCGACCGTGTGCTGGCCGCCTGGCAAGAGCGCCAGAAGGCCTAGCCCGGCGGGGCCTTCGGGTCTGCGTCTTCGTCTTGTTGGCCGTCGTGTCCATGACGGCGGCCGCTGCCCCCGGGCTGGCGTTGCGCTCCGCCGTCCCGGGATTTTCCCCAACACCGCTGGTTTGTCGCTGTCCACATGGATACAGCGCAGCTGGCGAGAATCTTTTGGATATCAATGAGCACTGAAGTTACCCAGAATCCGGCATCG
>ERZ772968.1121-NODE-1121-length-12737-cov-6.290096_pt1 | contig 12737 bp, 10 predicted proteins | sample MGYA00580674_ERZ772968 | MGnify/ENA primary metagenome ERZ772968 (study PRJEB29015, sample SAMEA2737940) | human oral metagenome | biome: human oral; feature: human-associated habitat; material: dental | place: China | collected 2138 ...
TAAGCATCCATAGTTTTTCTCCTTTATTGATGAATAATCTTTTGTACCAATGCTTTCAAATCTGGCACCACTTCTGACTCAAACCAAGGATTCTTAGCCATCCAGATTTGATTACGAGGAGAAGGGTGAACTAGAGGAAAATATTCTGGCAAATAGTCTTTGTAGTGTTTTACCCGCTCTGTTACCTTGCCACTAATTTTCTCATGTAAATAGTAGGCTTGGGCATACTGGCCAATCAAAAGGGTCAATTCAATATTTGGACATTCCTTGAGGAGTTGTGGGTGCCATTTTTCGGCAAAGCCTGAGCGTGGCGGTAAATCACCTGATTTTCCATGTCCTGGAAAATAGAAATCCATGGGCAGAACTGCGAAATAACCTGAATTGTAAAAAGTATCTTCGTCAACACCGATCCAGTCTCGCAAGCGGTCACCACTTTTATCTTTCCAATAAAGACCTGCCTCCTGAGTCTTTAGACCAGGCGCTTGACCGACGATATTGATACGTGCTGTCTTTGGCGCTGCAAAGAGAGGCTCTATCCCCTGCTCTGTATAGCTTTTATTTTGCGAATCTGCCATAATGGCTTGTTTGATCTTTTCGATTTGAGACATCTAGTTTCCCTCCAAAAAGAAGTCCAAGCATAAAATCTCAGACTTCTATCGTTTTATTTGATTAATTCATAGATAGCTTCTGCATAGATTGCTGCTGCTCGGAAGAGATCGTCCAAGGCGATGAATTCATTGGCTTGGTGCATGGTATCAATAGAATCTGGGAACATAGCACCGTAGGCAACACCACGTTCTAGCAAACGGCCGAAGGTTCCACCACCAATGACTTGCTCGTGACCTTTAAGACCAGTTTGTTTTTCATAGACATTCAACAAGGTTTGAACGAGTGGATCTTCCATTGGCACATAGTGAGGGGTGTGACCGTGTTCAGAAAGGCTAACAGAAGCAACTGGTAAGTTTTCAAGGATTGACTTGATGTGCTCTGGACTTGTTCCTTTTGGATAACGGAAGTTGAGGGCAATAGTATTGTCAGCACTTGCTTCGTCAAAGCGGAAAACACCTGCATTCATAGAAAGGGCACCCATCTTTTCATCCACATGAGCAACCTTGAGATTTTCACCCTCATGGTCATTCAAGAGAATCTTACCAGCGATGTCGAGGTAGTCTTTGGCTGGTCCAGCAAAGTCAAATTGGCTGAGGAAGAGTGCTAGGTAAGTAGCTCCATTGACACCTGAAGCAGGCATAGCACCATGAGCTGATTTACCAATCACAGTCACCTTGTACTGACCGTTTTCTTCTTGAATTTCTCCTCTGAGTTTGTACTCTGCAACAAAGGCATCTAGTTTTCCTTGCAAGTCAGCCAGGTCACCTGAAACGAGTGCCGTTGCTGATTCTGGTACCATGTTTTCACGCAAACCACCTGTAAAGCTGTGAAGACGGGCTGCACCTGTATTTTCACCTGCAAAGTGGAGGTATTCTGTAATGTTTCCTTTTTCACCATTGATGATTGGAAATTCAGCGTCCGGAGAGAAGCCAAAGTCTGGTTTCGCAAGTCCTACATGTTCAAAATAGTAGTCCATGTCTGCCCAGCCTGATTCTTCGTCTGTTCCGACGATGAAGCGAACTTTTTTAGAAGTTGGAAGGCCCAACTCTTTAATGATTTTCAAACCATAGTAACAAGCTGTTGTAGGACCCTTGTCGTCCGAAGCCCCACGCGCATAAAGGCGACCATCTTTGATAGTTGGTGTGTAAGGATCTGTGTCCCAACCGCTACCAGCTGGCACCACGTCCATGTGGGCAAAGATTCCGAGAACTTCTTCTCCTTCACCAAACTCAAAATGTCCTGCGTAGTTATCAACATTTTTAGTTGGATAGCCATCGCGGTCTGCGATTTCAAGGAATTTTTCCAAGGCTTTTACTGGCCCAGGTCCAAATGGATGCTCAGCATCCGCCTTGCTATCATCACGTTCTGAGTTGATTTCCAAAAGGCTAAACAAGTCAGCCAAGAGGTCTTCTTTGCGTTTTTCTACTTCTGCTGTAAAATCAATTGCTGTCATTTTTTCTTCTTTCTATCTTTTCTCGATGATTTCATCCACTGGCAAGCGGTAGCTTGGTTCCAATTTTTCATCTGTGTAACCTACTGTAATCAAGAGTTCTGGGCGGAAGCGGTCTTCAATTTCCAAAACTTCGTTGGCTTTTGATTTGTCAAAACCAAGGATAATGTTAGAACCGATTCCTTGGTCCGTAAGAGCGAGAACCAAGTTCATGGCAACCAAACCTGCATTGAGGGCTAAGTAATCACTGACCTGCTGGTCACTATAACGCGCAAATTCGGCAGGCAAATTTTTCATGTAGTATTGAAGTTGCTCTTCTGAGAAATTCTTTGCACCACCAACACGGGCAATCTTGCGGGCACGTTTAGCAAGGTCTGTATCGGTAAACAAGGCAATGGTCACTGGCGCTGACGATACCTGCTCAAAGTTCGAACCATAAGCCAACTTTGCCAATTCAGCATTTTTCTCACGAACCACCACAAACTTCCATGGCTGGCTATTGTGGGCACTTGGAGCCAAAGTTGCGATTTCGATAGCCGTACGCACATCTTTAGGGTCAACTGGCTTATCAGTGAAATGCTTGGTCGCATGACGTTTTTTGTTTAATTCAAGAAATTTCATAATCGATTTCCTTTTCTAATTCTACTGCTTCCATTCTACCATATTTTGAAAGAGCTTGCAGATATTTTTCATAGAGTTAGTACTTCTTTCAAACTCTCTGCTATTTATTTGAAGCTCTTTAAGTAGATATCGCTTTAGATTTGAAGCAATCAAAAAGCAGGCGATAGAACACCTACTTCCTTATATTATTGACCAGATGTGTATGGAGCAATTGCTTTATAAGCCGCCTCCAGCGCTTTCTTCATTGTGTCACGTCCAGTTTTCAACTGTTGAACAAATAGAGTACGAGTTTGTTCTGGCACTACTGTATCATCAGAACCAATACTTGAAAGGCTTTCGTTAAATGACTCTCTTACAGTCTCCATAGACTTAAGTGCTGGTTCAACTTGAGCGTTATATGCTTCTTTTCCACTCTCTGGAATTTTCTCCCCAATTTCAACTGCATGCTTTTTATAATTGTCGACTAATTTGCCAAATACTTTCTTCACATCTCCAACAGTTTTAGCATTGTCAATTTCTTCATCGGTGATCAAAACAACCTCATTATTTTCTGTCTTTGAACTAGACGTTGTTGATGAGGTCTCTGAAGAAGAAGTTTGTTCTACAGAGCTTGAAGTCTTAGTTGAAGAATCAGACGTTTTTTTCCCTGAACATGCTGCTAAAACAACAACAGATAAAAGAGCCATACTGGCTGTAATAATTTTCTTCATAATGTTCTCCTTTTGATTAAGAATTAAGTCCATTCTATAACAAAATAATTTCAATGTCAAACTATAACTGAGCCATCTCTTTTTCCTCATCGTCTGACTCTTTTCTAAGCGATTCGACTACAAATCTCACTTCAAAATAAGGACTGCCCGCTTTATTTCTCACTTTGCAAGAAATCAAAATAATTCTTCACATCCTCTACATAACCATGCTTTTCAATTAAACTAGCTAAAAGTTCCAGATTGTGCCCCTGATAGTTATCTTCACGACGTAGCTCTTCATACATTTCGATAAAGGGAAGCCCCTTGGACTTGGCCAATTCTAACTCCGCTTCATAGTCATAAGCGACTTTACGAAATAGGATATTGACCAATTCCCCATCTTCAACTTCTATCACGGTATACTGGGCACGGTGATTTTTTAACGCCTTCCAGTCAAAATAGGGCATGCCAATCGAACCAGGGTTGATAATTTGTTGCCCTTGACTACCATAACGAAGCAACTGCTTGTGAACATGACCATAGACTGCCACGTCCGTTTCCTCATCTAGGAGTTGGTCAAATTTTTCTGTATCATTCCCAACCAACAAGTCACCTCCATAATTTTTGTCAGGTAAATTATGAGAGAGAGAAAAACGCAGCCCCTCAACTTCTTTCTTCACAACCATCGGCAGATTCCGCAGCCAAGCGATCTGATCAGGAGCCATTCGCTCCATTAAAAACTGGGTCATACGCAAGAGCTGAACTTCCTGTGGGTCTTCTAAGCCATATTGCCCATCTAAAGCCTCAAGGACACAATCATCCCAATTGCCTCGAACACTTGCTGTGATAGGAAGGTCCTTTAGGAGGGCGACCAAGTCATTTGCGCCTGGACCGGGAAGAAAAATATCTCCCAAAAGCCAGTACTCACTGACTCCTTGAGCTTTGGCATCTGCAATCACTGCTTCTAAGGCTGTCGCATTGCCATGAATATCTGATAAAATTGCGATTTTATGGTTCATGATGGTTTTCCTTTTTCTATTTCATCTAGCCAATTGTGAAACTCCCAACGAAGAGGAGCTTCCTTGCCTATTCTTTTCCTCAAATGTTCTTGATATTGAAGATAGAAAGCGTAATTTCCCCAACTACTCCACACTTGAGAAGGTCTTGGGATACACAACTGTTTGTTAGCCCTCTCTAACACGATGTTATCTATCGGTACGTGTAAAAAAGGAAAAACGAAGTTTAGGGGTACAGCTTCAAGCATATACAGATACTTGAAAGTCATATTAATCCACTTTTGAGCATGACCATAAGTGAATCGAATCCCATTTGAGCGATAGCAGTCTATAACAGTATCACAAGTCCTATGATGCCAACTATCAAAATCAGTTTGACATAATTTGTCCCGGTCCAATAGATTTAAAATTGCTTCTTTGATACACTTTGAAGCCTGCTTTCTCATCTCCAAGCGCTGTTCATCTGGCATGCCATGAAATCGCAAGGTTCGATTAAAATCAAGATAGGCTCGAGTAGTTGCAGCTAAAAATAAATCTTTTGAATTCCCAAAGTAAGCAAATCGTAAAAAAAGGAGTATATCTCTGTCAATCTCAATCCTAATCATATCTTCTACTTTCCATCTAGCTACTTATTCTAATTCTTTTATTGGTTCCGCCACTTGAGCCAATTCCACTGCTTCTGGGTTCAACTTCCTCTGCACAGCCTCTGCGACAAGTCTTGGCACTCCAACTTCTACAATCTCATCCACACTGGCTTCCTTGATTTTAGTCAAAGACTTGAAATGCTTCATGAGATTTTGCTTGCGTTTAGGCCCTAGACCGTCAATCCCATCCAATTGGGATGAAAAGGAGTTTTTGGAGCGCAGTTGGCGGTGGAAGGTGATGGCAAAGCGGTGCACCTCATCTTGAATGCGTTGGAGGAGGAAAAATTCCTGAGAATTGCGAGACAACTCCACCACCTCCAGCGGATCTCCAAAGAGCAATTCATGGGTTTGGTGCTTATCATTCTTTTGCAGACCAGCAATTGGGATATCCAAACCCAGCTCCTCTTGGATGACCTGCTTGGCGATATTGACCTGACCTTGTCCCCCATCGATGACAATCAAATCTGGCGGAGTCAAGCCCTCACGCTGAACTCGGTCATAGCGTCTGCGAATGACTTCTCTCATACTGGCATAGTCGTCTGGACCCACAACCGTTTTTATCTTGTACTTTCGGTAATCCTTCTTACTCGGTTTCCCATTGACAAAGACCACCATAGCTGAAACTGGACTGGTTCCCATGATATTAGAGTTATCGAAGGACTCGATGCGAACTGGAGTCGGAATTTGTAGGAGTCGTCCTAAATTTTCAATAGCTCCTTGGGTCTTTTCGACAGATTTTTCTAGCAGATTGAACTTCTGCTCCAGACTAACACGGGCATTTTTTATGGCTAGATTGACCAGCTGTTTTTTCTCTCCACGCTGGGGTTTGACAATCTTGGTATCTACTAAGGCCTTGACAGCTTCTTCGTCAATATCCTGCGGAATCAATACTTCATTGGGGACTAGATGGGATTTTTCTTGATAAAATTGTCCTACGTAGGTCAAGAAGTCCTCGTCCGGATCATTGTAGTAGGGGAAGAGGTTGACGTCTCGCTCGATGAGCTTGCCCTGACGGACAAAGAAAACCTGCACACACATCCAGCCCTTGTCCACATAGTAGCCAAAGACATCGCGGTTTTGGAGGTCTTTAGCCATAACCCGTTGCTTGGTCCGAAGCGTTCCAATAGCCTGAATCAAGTCACGGTGTTCTGCCGCACGTTCAAACTCCATACTTTGCGCTGCCACTGTCATTTTGCTCTTGAGATCATCGATGATTTTATCATCCTGCCCTTTTAAGAAGTCAGAAACCTCCTGAGCCATGGACTTGAAATAGCCCTCATCCTTCTTACAGATAGTGTGGGCCATACATTGACCGATATGGTAATAAAAACAAACCTTGGACGGCGGATTGGTACACTTACGAAAAGGGAAAATCCGATCCAGTAGTCGTTTGATTTCATTAGCTGCCCCCACATCTGGATAAGGGCCAAAATAAAGACCACTGTCCTTTTTGACCTGACGGGTAATAATCAAGCGTGGATAGCGCTCATTGGTGATTTTGATAAAGGGATAGGACTTATCATCCTTGAGCATGATATTGTACTTGGGCTTGTTTTCCTTGATGAGGTTGATTTCTAAGAGAAGGGCCTCAATATTGGACTCAGTGACGATAAATTCAAAATCCACAATTTCAGATACCAGAGCTTCCGTCTTGGTATCATGACTTCCACGGAAATAGGACCGCACGCGATTACGCAGATTTTTAGCCTTTCCTACATAGATAATGGTGCCGTTTTTATCCTTGTGAATGTAACAACCAGGACTGGTTGGCAAGAGCTCTAGTTTTGATTTGATCAAGTTATTCATAGTTCCATTATAGCAAAAAGGCCCTAACAGGACGAACAAAAAGCCCCACCAATCACTTGATGGAGGAGCTTTGATTTTATTTTAGATTGTACCAACTTCATCTAGTCGCTACTGGTATAGAGTTCTTGAACAGCTTTCACATCCTGAGGCTGAATCCCATAGTAGGAACCTGCTGGCTGCATTACAGAAGTTTCGTTGGTATGATCCAATCCGATGGCATGCCCCAGCTCGTGCTCCGCCGTGTGCACGATCCGTTCATAAGAATAACCATAATTTGGATTGGATAGGTAATAGTGATTCAAGCGAACTGTTACAGATATAAATTGATTGGTCAACAGATTGGTTTGACTCTCGGCTTGACCAGCTACAGCGGTCGATCCATCATTCATCTCACTTGCCACAATATCTGCCTGACTAGGATCCGCAACCACATCAAAGGTAAAGGCTCCCGTTTGATTCCAGTTTTTTATGGCTTCTGTATAGGCACCTTGGAAGGTCTCATCCATTTGAGGCTCAATATAGATGCGAGCTGAGGACTGAGCCCACTTGCCTTCTGCATGTTGGTGACTGTCTGTCTGAGACAAGACTTCCAGCCTTCCCGTCTCCTTCCATTGATTCCAGCCACCTTGACCAATTTTACTCATTTTTTCAACCTGATTGACCGCAGAATGAAAATCACCTGTCAGATACCATAGCACTCCAAAAGCAAGGAGAAGGATGATGACCAAGGTCCAGACCAGACGCCAGAAGAAACGCCAAATGCCCAAAAGAAATCGGAAGAATAATCGAATAATCCAGAACATGACGCTCCACCTTTCATAAAAATAAGAACCTATCTTGAAATCGCATTTTCCCTGATCAAGATAGATTCTCTATTTTACTGAAGAAAGCTGAAAGAAACCTAAAACTAAGATAAGCGTTCTTCCAAGACAAAGTCAATTGGTAGAGTAGCCAAAAAACGCTCCAATTGTTTTTCCCAGTAGTACCACTCATGAGTGCCAGCACTATGACTATAGGTTACTTCAAAACCAAGCTTTTTAAGATTTTTCACAGCGAGGTTATTGGCTGAGTACAGATAGTCTTGTTCGCCACACCAAGCCCAAAGTTTGGTCTTTTTATCCGATTTTTTAGCCAGACTTTCAAGTGAATAAGGGCTAGCTGTCCAGTCTTTGATTTCTCCAAAAACTCCTCGCCAGTAGGCAATAGAGCCCAAATCCTGACTTTCAGGAGAAAATTCTTGGAAACTGAGCGCACCAGAAAAACTAGCCGCATGAGAAAAACGATCGGTTGCGAGAGCTAGCTTGAAGGAACCATAGCCACCCATAGAGAGACCTGCAATGAAGGTCTTTTCTCGCTTGCTGGTCATATTTGGGAAGAAACGTTTCATAACCTGAGGTAACTCTTCTGCTAGAGCAGTAAAGTAGTCAAAACCATACTGGGTATCTGTGTACCAGCCATTGCTAGTATTGGGCATGATAACAATGAGATTGGTGCCTCGCAACAAGCGCTCGACATTGGTCCGCTTAAGCCAGCTATTTTGATTTCCGGACATTCCGTGTAAAAGATAAAGGACAGGAATATCTTTACAATCTGGTTCAGTTACCCGACTGGCATCTGGATAGAGTACGGTAACGCCCCACTCCATATCCAAAACTTCAGAGTAATACTCAATATTCATAACTGCCATGGTTGTCTCCTTTTACTATTCTATAAGAAAAAGCCGAATTTCGACTTTTTCTGTAGGTATACTGCTTATTATTTGGCTTCCATCACGACTGGCAAGATTGCTGGGCGACGCTTGGTTTGATCAAAGAGGTACTTGGTCAGATTATCACGAACCTTGCCTTTGAGATCTGCCCAGTCAAAATCATCACCTTGAAGATATTCTTCTACCGTTTGGTTAATCAATTCTGAGCTTTCACGGAGAATATCACGGCTCTTCTTGAGATAAACAAATCCACGCGTATGGACGCGAGCCTTAGCCACAATTTTCTTCTCACGACGGTTGACAGTGATAGCCACGATAAAAATCCCATCCTCTGACAAGACTTTACGGTCACGAAGAACAACATTTCCAACATCTCCGATAGCATTTCCGTCAATCAAGACATCACCTGCAGAAACTGATCCAGCTGGGACAAAGTCTCCATGTTCATAGGACATGGTGGTTCCCTTTTTAGGAATGAAAATACGCTCTGGTAACATTCCAACCGCCATGGCAGCCTTGGCATGCGCATCTAACTCACGGTATTCCCCTTGGATAGGGAAGAGATACTTGGGTTGCAAGAGATTGATCATCAACTGCAGATCACGCGCATTCCCGTGTCCTGATACTCGCAAACTTTGGGTAATGAGTTTCACTACACCACCAGCTTGGTAGATCATATTTTCCACACGCGCCATGACAGCTTCTTTGGCGATAGATGGAGTCGTTACGATATAAACCAAGTCCCCATCTTTGATTTCCACATAGCGGTGGCGGCCGATGGACATCTTACGAAGTCCATTGATAGGCTCACCCATACGACCAGTCTCAAGGATAATCAACTCATGGTCTTCAAAACGAGACATTTCTTTTGGTTTGATTAACAGACTTTCATTGGCCAAAGACAATTTTTTGAGACGAATCGCTGTTCGGACGATATTTTCAACATCAAATCCCGTCAAAACAACTCGACGACCTGTATCCGCAGCAGCATCAAAGACCTGCTGGATACGAGAGAGGTTGCTGGCAACTGCCGCAACGATGATACGACCTTCCCAGTCTGCAATGGTCTGGGTAATTTCATCCCCAACTTCACTCTCACTCGCTACCTGGATATTGCTGTCTGCATTCGCAGAATCACTGAGGAGCGCCAAGACACCATCACGGCCAATTTCTGCCAAACGGCCAAAATCCGTCGCATAGGATTTACTAGCCGTCTGATCAAACTTGAAGTCACCTGTATAAACAATGCTCCCTTCACTTGTTTTCAAGACAACTCCCAAACTTTCTGGGATAGAGTGAGTTGTACGGAAGAAGGAAACCACAGTCCCTCCAAAATCAATCTCTGTATCCTCATCAATCACATGGAAGTCATTGAATTTCTTAACCGTATCATTTCCTTTAACAAAGAGTTTCGCCAACTCAATGGTCAACTCAGAGCCAAACACAGGCACCTTCGCTTCTGCCAAAAGGTAAGGCAGAGCACCAATGGCATCCGCATGCCCGTGGGTCAAGAAGACCCCAGCGATACGGTCGCTATTTTCAAAAAGATAGTCCATATTTGGAATGACGACGTCAACCCCTAGTTGTTCATTTTCAGGGTATTTAAGCCCTGCATCCAAAACAAAAATAGAATCACCTATTTCTGCAATGTACATATTTTTCCCGTTTTCACGCACACCACCTAGTGTTGTTAAACTGATATTACTCATTTTCCCTCCGAAACCTTAGTTTATCTTGATTATAGGGTAAGTTCACCCTCTTGTTCTAAAAGTTCTAAAACTTTCAGCCGAATCTTTTCCTACCATTATACCATTTTTTTGATGATTTTCAAAATGAAGATTTGTTTTCAAAAAAGAGCTGGTTGCCCAACTCTTTCCTATCTTCTAGTTTTCTGCCATTAAGAAATCATACATTTCCTGCACCGTACCCAGCGCCATGATTTCTTGATTTTTTACGGTTTGTTTGAGATCTTGATATATCTGACTTTCCCCGATCTCCCGCTTCGGCGCTTCTTTATTCACCGTCATGACTCCATCTTTGATCGTCACAAAACCTAGTTCTTCAAACACTTGAATCATCTTGACCAGCAAGATTTGTTGGATATTGAGATAAGCCGCCAAATCCTTGAGTTTATAGCGAATATCAAACTCTGGGAACTGATAAATGGTCTTGTACAATTTGGCAAACTGTTCTCTAGTTCCATAACCTGTCAGATAGTAGGCCTTGTCAATGTCGTTCTTGAAATAGACCGCAGAGAAATTTTGTTCCTGAAAAACGGTCTTCAGCAGGGTGATATCCTCAGGAATAGTTTTTACAACCACAGCATCACTAGTCGCTAAATCTGGCACCTCTCCAGAGAAATCCAAGACTGGAACCCCTTCTGGCAAGGCTACGTTCTTCCCACGAATGTTAAAGAGTTGAACACCCTCTACACGCGCATCCACCATCATCAACTGGAGTGCAGTTTGGCCATTCCATTGATTGACAGACAAGGTGACTGCCAATTCTAGGTTTTTTGTTTGAGCAAACTCCGTCGCCCATCTACCTTGTCCGAAGGCCACCACTTCAAAACTCGCTTCTCCCTTAGAAATTTTTAGTTTGAGGTGAGTATTTCCCGCCCCCATACTGCGAGCGCTCTCGACATTGAAATCCCTGATGTAAAAAACGGGTTTCTGATTGTCCATCCCAAAAGGTGCCAAACGTTCAAAACTTTTGACCGTTTCTAAGCTAAGTGTCTCCAAATCCAATTCTTCATCTAGATTTAACTTGTTCTTACCACTAGCATCTGCACCTTTTTCACGGATATAGTCTTCCAAGACCTGAGATAAATCTGAAAGTTTCTCCACTTCTAGCGTCATGCCCGCTGCGCCAGCATGGCCTCCGAAGGCGACAAAGAGGTCTCGATGGGGATCCAAGGCTTCAAAAATATCGACTGCTTCCACACTACGAGCACTACCCTTGGCACGACCGTCTTCAATATTAAGAACGATAACTGTCTGTCCCAATTCTTCCAGCAAGCGCCCAGCAACGATTCCTAGAACTCCAGGATTCCAACCTTCTTTTGCTAGGACTTGTACCTTCTTCTCAGGATCCACCATGGTCTTAGCTTCTTCATAGATAGACTGGACGATTTCCTTGCGCTCTTCATTTTTCTGATGAATCATAAGGGCAATCTCATGAGCTTCCTCATCATCAAATCCAGTCAACAAATCAATGGCAGGATTGGGATCGTCTAAGCGACCCAAGGCATTCAAACGAGGGGCAATCTGAAAACCAATCGTTTCTTCTGTCACTTCATTAGCAGCAATTCCAGCCATGTCCAGCATTTCTTGCAGACCAATGCGCTGAGTATGCCCCAACATTTCCAAACCATATTGGACCAAGATACGGTTTTCATCCGTCAGACTTACCATATCGGCAATAGTTCCGATGGCGACCAAATCAAGCAACTCCACTTGCACTTCTTCTAAAAGGGCACAAGCCAACTTGAAAGCCACTCCGCAACCAGCCAACTGTTTGAAAGGATAGTCCGCATCCGGATGCTCGGGATGAACAATCGCATAGGCATCTGGTAAGGTTTCAGGCATGGAATGATGGTCGGTCACAATGACATCTACTCCCATAGACTGGGCCAGTTCAATGGCTTCGTGACCAGCAACCCCATTGTCCACCGTCACAATCAAGGAAATCCCCTCTTGCTCGATAAAGTATTTGTAAACACTGGCATTGGGGCCATAACCGTCTGTAAAACGATTGGGCAGGTAAACACGGCACTCGGCACCAAGCTGTTCCAAACTTTCCTTAATAATCGAAGCCGAAGTCATACCATCCGCATCATAGTCACCGTAAACGAGGATATTCTCCCCTTCTTCAATAGCCTGACGAATCCGTTCCACTGTCTTGTCCATATCATGGAGCAGATAAGGGTCATGCAAGTCACCCAAGGAAGGTTCTAAAAACTTCTTCAGACTTTTCTCATCCTGAACCCCTCTTTCAAATAATAACCGCGCCACCTCGGGACCCAGTCCAGCCTTCTTGGCTATCTTTGTAAAATCCGCATCTTCAACCTGCGGGGCAAACTGCCATTCATAAGTAGGAGTTATCAAAAAAACATCCACTCTTTCTAAGAATTCTATCGTTTCATTATAACATGATTTAGGGTAAAATAGATAAGATTAAAAATATTGGAGCAAG
>ERZ772968.1123-NODE-1123-length-12718-cov-11.448314_pt1 | contig 12718 bp, 13 predicted proteins | sample MGYA00580674_ERZ772968 | MGnify/ENA primary metagenome ERZ772968 (study PRJEB29015, sample SAMEA2737940) | human oral metagenome | biome: human oral; feature: human-associated habitat; material: dental | place: China | collected 2138 ...
TTCGAGGCGATGGCGCCGTGTTATGGCTGGAGATCCCCGCATACGCGGGGAGCACTAGGCATTCTTCTGGCCATTTTTATCCAACTTGGGATCATCCCCGCATACGCGGGGAGCACGACCAGATGGTCGTCGCCGAGCTGGAGCCCTTGGGATCATCCCCGCATACGCGGGGAGCACGGACATGGACTGCTTGAGCTTGCCGACGCCGCCGGATCATCCCCGCATACGCGGGGAGCACCATGGTTACTTTGCCTTTCGGGTGATGATGGTCGGATCATCCCCGCATACGCGGGGAGCACTCGCGGATGGACAGGCCCGTCGCGTACAGGCTGGGATCATCCCCGCATACGCGGGGAGCACTCCAACCCTTCGACCTCGCGGAGGACGTCGTGGGGATCATCCCCGCATACGCGGGGAGCACGTCGACAAACAGTTGGCGAGGCCGTTCTTCGACGGATCATCCCCGCATACGCGGGGAGCACGAGTGTCAGGTCGCACGTGTACTCGCAGTGGTCGGATCATCCCCGCATACGCGGGGAGCACTTCATCAAATACGGCATTGTGCCATCGAGCGAGGGATCATCCCCGCATACGCGGGGAGCACCGACGGCGACCTGTCGCGGATCTCCCACGTGGCGGATCATCCCCGCATACGCGGGGAGCACGACACCCTGGAGAAGTACGCCCGAAGCGTCCCGGGATCATCCCCGCATACGCGGGGAGCACCCGTTGGAAAAAATGCGATTCCGATTTCGGTCGGGATCATCCCCGCATACGCGGGGAGCACATCACACGTGCGGGGCGGCTTCGGTCGCCCCGCGGATCATCCCCGCATACGCGGGGAGCACAGCCCCCAAGCAGTATCGCCTGGGGGCTCTTGTGGGATCATCCCCGCATACGCGGGGAGCACCGCGCGTTGAACCCCGGCGGGGTATTCTCCGCTGGATCATCCCCGCATACGCGGGGAGCACAGGGAGTGTGATATGGACGGTTTCATCGACGGGGGATCATCCCCGCATACGCGGGGAGCACGAGTTCGATCAGCGCGTCCGGGTCGTAGAGGCCGGATCATCCCCGCATACGCGGGGAGCACGCTTCGTCGAAACCATCCGATCCGGCGCACTCGGGATCATCCCCGCATACGCGGGGAGCACGCTCAGGCCTCCCATCCGCGGTTCTGGCGGCGGGGATCATCCCCGCATACGCGGGGAGCACGGCCAGGTCTGCGGTGTAGTAGCCGCCGAGCTCGGATCATCCCCGCATACGCGGGGAGCACCACGCTATCCTGTGCACGAAGGTCAGGGATAAGGGATCATCCCCGCATACGCGGGGAGCACTTGGCCGCCACCTCCTTCAACTCCGCGATGGAGGGATCATCCCCGCATACGCGGGGAGCACGCCTTGGCCTCAGCCCTGGCGGCCTCGGAGCGCGGATCATCCCCGCATACGCGGGGAGCACAACCCACCTGGCACGAAAGTGTCCGAGCTGGACGGATCATCCCCGCATACGCGGGGAGCACCCCGTTGACCTTTTTGTAGCCGAGGGCGGCGGCGGATCATCCCCGCATACGCGGGGAGCACCGTGTTCTGCGTCTGTTCAGTTTTGTCACATCCGGATCATCCCCGCATACGCGGGGAGCACATCAAGACGGCGGCCGGATGGCTGGGCGCCGCCGGATCATCCCCGCATACGCGGGGAGCACTCGAGCCTGTAGGTGGCCATGTCGACGTACCGGGATCATCCCCGCATACGCGGGGAGCACCTGCTTTTTCGCACGGTCGCGGATTTCCAGATTGGATCATCCCCGCATACGCGGGGAGCACCTCGGAGGCCGGCGAGCCGCTCGGCGGTGATGAGGATCATCCCCGCATACGCGGGGAGCACGCGGCCTGTGCGCTCCCAGCGATCGAGGTGCCGGGATCATCCCCGCATACGCGGGGAGCACTGACTCAACGTGCCTTTGTCGATCCACTTCTTCGGATCATCCCCGCATACGCGGGGAGCACATGATGGCTCTGGCGGTGGCGTCTTCGCACGCGGGATCATCCCCGCATACGCGGGGAGCACCTGTGCGTGTGAATGGCGCCGATAACGTCCGACGGATCATCCCCGCATACGCGGGGAGCACATGCTCGTAGTGTCCAGGGTCCATTTGACACCCGGATCATCCCCGCATACGCGGGGAGCACGCGACCCGTGTGCCTTCCGTGTAGGACTCGAACGGATCATCCCCGCATACGCGGGGAGCACTCCGACGGAGTCCTGACGAGGATGAGCATAGGAGGATCATCCCCGCATACGCGGGGAGCACAGCCGCACGAGGCCGCTTCAAGAGAAATGAAGCGCATCATCCCCGCATACGCGGGGAGCACAGTCAGAAGAGCGTCCAGCACGTGGTCGACGGCGGATCATCCCCGCATACGCGGGGAGCACGGGTCCGAGCCGACGACATCTTGCAGCTCCGGCGGATCATCCCCGCATACGCGGGGAGCACGTAGGCGAAGACAATGCCTGTGACTATCCGCGCGGATCATCCCCGCATACGCGGGGAGCACAGGGGCACCTCCGAAGGCGGGGGCCCGGCTGGGGGATCATCCCCGCATACGCGGGGAGCACGACGGCAGTGAGGAACTTGTTGATCATCAGGATGGATCATCCCCGCATACGCGGGGAGCACGTGGCCTACGTGCTCAAGGACGGCCAGTCCCAGGGATCATCCCCGCATACGCGGGGAGCACCTCCCAGCTGATCAGCCCGGCTTTTTCGAGACGGGATCATCCCCGCATACGCGGGGAGCACCTCGGCAGGTTGACCCATCCTGTTCAGCCTGCCGGATCATCCCCGCATACGCGGGGAGCACCCGGATCCGCGCCAGGCGAAGTCGGCCACGCCGGGATCATCCCCGCATACGCGGGGAGCACGCTTCGCCTTCGACCATGGCAGGAGGTTGTCTTGGATCATCCCCGCATACGCGGGGAGCACGTCGACCAGATTTTGGCAGTTCCTAGCAACGCGGGATCATCCCCGCATACGCGGGGAGCACTCTTGACCGCCAAGAAGCTAAACGACACGCTGCGGATCATCCCCGCATACGCGGGGAGCACATCCGGACTGGCGGGGGTCGATCCAGAGAGAGAAGGATCATCCCCGCATACGCGGGGAGCACATCGACCTGCGCGCGGCGGAGGACACCACGAAAGGATCATCCCCGCATACGCGGGGAGCACTCGGCGACCGCCTCGCGGAGCCTCGCGAACGCCGGATCATCCCCGCATACGCGGGGAGCACGTCTTCGCCTACCCGACCTCGATCCAGGATGGCGGATCATCCCCGCATACGCGGGGAGCACTTGCTGACCGCCAAGAAACTGAACGACACGCTGCGGATCATCCCCGCATACGCGGGGAGCACCCAATGGCGGCGAAAGCATTGCCGAGAAGGTTGGGATCATCCCCGCATACGCGGGGAGCACATAGCCGCAGCGATCCTCTCGGAGGCCCGCGCGGGATCATCCCCGCATACGCGGGGAGCACTTTCAGTTCGGTGGTGGCGTCGTCGTCGCCGGCGGATCATCCCCGCATACGCGGGGAGCACAGGATACTAGGAAAGGAGCACTACTGCTATGGCGGATCATCCCCGCATACGCGGGGAGCACAGAGACGACGCTCAGATGGAGGCATTCTCCGCCGGATCATCCCCGCATACGCGGGGAGCACTACGCCGCCCACAAGGTCGCGATCGAGACCGGCGGATCATCCCCGCATACGCGGGGAGCACGTGACGTCACGGAAATCCAAACCGGCGGGGGCGGGATCATCCCCGCATACGCGGGGAGCACCACGCCGCCGGGGGACAGCATGCGCGTGTTGAGGGATCATCCCCGCATACGCGGGGAGCACGGAGGCGCTGAATAGCCATGTCGTTACTTTGCCGGATCATCCCCGCATACGCGGGGAGCACCGCGCCACCCTCTACGAAGTCTCCGTCGTGCCGGGATCATCCCCGCATACGCGGGGAGCACAAGGCATCGGCGAGATATGCACCAAGCTCGGCCGGATCATCCCCGCATACGCGGGGAGCACGTTCCGCGCCTTGGCGCACCCTGACGTCGACAGGGATCATCCCCGCATACGCGGGGAGCACCCGTGAAAGTCCCGCCACGGCAAAGAAAAATGCGGATCATCCCCGCATACGCGGGGAGCACCTGCCATGCGGCGGGGGTGTAGGTGTCGGGGTAGGATCATCCCCGCATACGCGGGGAGCACGACGGGCCGGCCGGGCGGCTCTCCACAGTTTCGGGATCATCCCCGCATACGCGGGGAGCACGTCTGCGACGGCGCTCCGAAGGGTGGGCCAGGCGGATCATCCCCGCATACGCGGGGAGCACGACTTATGGGATTAACCATTTTACATTTATTCAGGATCATCCCCGCATACGCGGGGAGCACGCTCGGGTCGTGCGGGCTTCGTGGGAGGTTGAGGGATCATCCCCGCATACGCGGGGAGCACTGGTTGTCCCGGGGCTGGCGCCTTTCGGCGGGGGGATCATCCCCGCATACGCGGGGAGCACTTCCGGGTGGATTGTCGGCCGGAGGGGCGTGTGGGATCATCCCCGCATACGCGGGGAGCACCCCCGGAGTAAATCTCCGGGGGGTTTCTTTCACGGATCATCCCCGCATACGCGGGGAGCACTACGCCTGCACCGTCGTCACCAAACTCGGAGAGGGATCATCCCCGCATACGCGGGGAGCACATCATAGGGTCCATAGGGATGGTGATCGGCTGGGGATCATCCCCGCATACGCGGGGAGCACCGTAGGGGATTGGCTTTTGCAGTTCGAGCACGGGGATCATCCCCGCATACGCGGGGAGCACTGGACCCGGTAGGGGTGCGCGACGGAGGGGTCGGGATCATCCCCGCATACGCGGGGAGCACCTTCGTCCCAGCTGCAGGAGGCGAACCAGGCGACGGATCATCCCCGCATACGCGGGGAGCACGCGGCCTGCGCGGACCCTTGGATGGAAGTGCCGGGATCATCCCCGCATACGCGGGGAGCACCGCTAATCTCGGCGGCGTAGTCGGTGTTGTCGAGGATCATCCCCGCATACGCGGGGAGCACCGGATCCTGCCGCCCGACCAGACCCTCCCTGGAGGATCATCCCCGCATACGCGGGGAGCACTCCTGCTCGATCGTCCTCTCATACACCGTGGTCGGATCATCCCCGCATACGCGGGGAGCACCGGCGGTGGGTGGGCCTGGCTGACTATCGGGGGGGGGATCATCCCCGCATACGCGGGGAGCACGGGCTGGGCGGGGACTGCGACTCCATGGGAATCGGATCATCCCCGCATACGCGGGGAGCACCGGGCGCGGCGTCACGAGGGTGCGTCCCTCCTCGGATCATCCCCGCATACGCGGGGAGCACTGGAGGTCGGCCTGGTCGAGTCCCGGCTGCGCGGGATCATCCCCGCATACGCGGGGAGCACTTTCCGACGCCTGGCGGCACTGGCCCGTGTCAGGGATCATCCCCGCATACGCGGGGAGCACGTAGCCGGGGTACATGGCTTGGAAGCTGGCGGCGGATCATCCCCGCATACGCGGGGAGCACATGCCGGTCCTGTTGGTGGTCGTGACCGGCGCGGGATCATCCCCGCATACGCGGGGAGCACTGGCGCCAGTGTTTGGGCGCGAAATCGAACCTGGGATCATCCCCGCATACGCGGGGAGCACCGACAACCACGCGGACGGGTAGTTGTAGTAGAGGGATCATCCCCGCATACGCGGGGAGCACGGTCAAAGACGGCCTGAAATGGCTGACTAGTAAAGGATCATCCCCGCATACGCGGGGAGCACCTCTCCCGCAACCAGTACAACGAAATGGCAACCGGATCATCCCCGCATACGCGGGGAGCACGTCCCTCCGGCGCCTGAGGGACCTGGCCTCGGGGGATCATCCCCGCATACGCGGGGAGCACCATCTGTCGGCTGTCCGCCGACGGCCGCACTGGGGATCATCCCCGCATACGCGGGGAGCACGCCGTGAAGACCTGCATCCGATTAATGAAGGCCGGATCATCCCCGCATACGCGGGGAGCACGCGGGCGCGCACGCGTATACCCCATCTCATCCAGGATCATCCCCGCATACGCGGGGAGCACGCGAACTTTCGCCGCTGACGGGCCGCCCTCTCGGGATCATCCCCGCATACGCGGGGAGCACGCGCTTATAGCATCAGATGTGTAAGACATGGGAAGGATCATCCCCGCATACGCGGGGAGCACAATGGCGAGCGGATTGAGCTCACGGCTCGCACGGGATCATCCCCGCATACGCGGGGAGCACCGCCATCCCCTTGCCCTTCTGGGCGATTTTCGCGGATCATCCCCGCATACGCGGGGAGCACCCGCCAAGACGGCTCGGCTCGAATGGCGTACTGGGATCATCCCCGCATACGCGGGGAGCACGCCTTCTTGGAGGCATACTGCTTGACGCCGCGGGGATCATCCCCGCATACGCGGGGAGCACTTCGACAGGTCCGTCTGGGCGGTACGGGCCGCAGGATCATCCCCGCATACGCGGGGAGCACCTCGTCGGTGTGGACGAGGCTCGGACCATCGTCGGATCATCCCCGCATACGCGGGGAGCACGGGCGAGGGGATGGGGTTCTTCTACCTGCGCGGGGATCATCCCCGCATACGCGGGGAGCACTCCAGCTGGTCGATCTTGGAGTCGTACGGGCAAGGATCATCCCCGCATACGCGGGGAGCACCGGGGAGGGCATGAACGCTCGTGCCCCGCTCACGGATCATCCCCGCATACGCGGGGAGCACTCGGTCGTGACGGTGACGCCGTTTTCGAGCATGGGATCATCCCCGCATACGCGGGGAGCACCGGGTCGAACCATACCAGCCCCTGCCTCCGGCCGGATCATCCCCGCATACGCGGGGAGCACGGATCGCAATACGTTCGGAGTATTCCATTATTGGGATCATCCCCGCATACGCGGGGAGCACTGGATGACGGCGCCGGCTCCGGAGATGACGGCCGGATCATCCCCGCATACGCGGGGAGCACCGTAGTCTGCGGGTAGACCGTCCCCGACTTGTAGGATCATCCCCGCATACGCGGGGAGCACCACCGGCTCGGCTGCGCCGGGGATTTCGGGCAAGGATCATCCCCGCATACGCGGGGAGCACATCCTGGTGCATGTCCCGTCCGCGACGCCGATCGGATCATCCCCGCATACGCGGGGAGCACAGGTTCTCGGTGACGACTTGGGGATGGACCTGGGGATCATCCCCGCATACGCGGGGAGCACTCGAGTCGGTAGGAGGCCATGTCGACGTAGCGGGGATCATCCCCGCATACGCGGGGAGCACTCAACGGTGCCAACATCGGCTATAAAGCACGAAGGATCATCCCCGCATACGCGGGGAGCACGTCAAGCTATCCTACCTGTGAGCTCCCTCGCACGGATCATCCCCGCATACGCGGGGAGCACGAAAAGCCTCGACATAAGAAGGAACTCATCCCAGGATCATCCCCGCATACGCGGGGAGCACCCGTCGCCCTGCGTCGGGCCGCTCGGCGTCGCCGGATCATCCCCGCATACGCGGGGAGCACGCCGCGCTGGCGAGCCAGGCGCATTCGATAGCCGGATCATCCCCGCATACGCGGGGAGCACCAAGTCCACGCCCTGCTTCTTCAGGCGGTTGAGCGGATCATCCCCGCATACGCGGGGAGCACCTCGCTCGCGACGTCCAGGTTGCCAACGAAGCCGGATCATCCCCGCATACGCGGGGAGCACATGACGACCAGCGAGCCGTACACCTCGAAACCCGGATCATCCCCGCATACGCGGGGAGCACTGACGCCGGTGTCGAGATGCTTGGGGGCGCTCAGGATCATCCCCGCATACGCGGGGAGCACGAGAACACGATGTACTGCTCTCCGCGCGACTCGGGATCATCCCCGCATACGCGGGGAGCACATGTCCACCGCGGAGAGGGGGTCGTACTGCAACGGATCATCCCCGCATACGCGGGGAGCACTTTCCCGAGCCTGGCCTCGACGTCGGCCAGGCGGGATCATCCCCGCATACGCGGGGAGCACCACCGTGGCGTCAACTAGTTGCCGAGCGGTGTGGGATCATCCCCGCATACGCGGGGAGCACACGTCGACCCCGAATCCCTGACCCTCGAAGATAGGATCATCCCCGCATACGCGGGGAGCACAAAAGCGTTCGACAAACATATGGCACGTCTCGAGGATCATCCCCGCATACGCGGGGAGCACTCCCTGGACCTCTTTCGCGCCCTCGCCGTATGCGGATCATCCCCGCATACGCGGGGAGCACCCAGGAATCCTCGCAGCTGCTCGACGGTGGCCGGGATCATCCCCGCATACGCGGGGAGCACCATTTGTTGATGGCGTCGACCAGGTTTTGACAGGGATCATCCCCGCATACGCGGGGAGCACTTCTCGCACGCCTCTCCTACGGTAGGCTGCGAAGGATCATCCCCGCATACGCGGGGAGCACGTGCCGGTGTCAGTGACGCCGGTGTCGAGGTGCGGATCATCCCCGCATACGCGGGGAGCACTCCAGACCTTCAAGGGGGTGTGATATGGATGGGGGATCATCCCCGCATACGCGGGGAGCACCTACCGCGAGATAGGTTTCGAGACGATCGACATGGATCATCCCCGCATACGCGGGGAGCACTGGTCCCGGCGCGACGGGTTCGATAGGGCGAAAGGATCATCCCCGCATACGCGGGGAGCACTCGGTCTCGGCGCGCAGCTGCGCGACCGTCTTGGGATCATCCCCGCATACGCGGGGAGCACTGCGACTCGGCGCCATCCTCCGCCAAGAGGGCCGGATCATCCCCGCATACGCGGGGAGCACGAGGCTTTTCACGGAATATGAGCGGCGCGGGGGGGGGATCATCCCCGCATACGCGGGGAGCACACCTGCATCCGGTTAATGAACTGCTTAAGCTCCGGATCATCCCCGCATACGCGGGGAGCACCGAAATTATAGTAGTTGAGGACCTGTTTAGTCAGGATCATCCCCGCATACGCGGGGAGCACCACCTCCAAACCTGGAAGGGATGGAGCGGGAACGGATCATCCCCGCATACGCGGGGAGCACGGCTCCACGGCGAGAATAAGCGGGTTTCTCGTGGGATCATCCCCGCATACGCGGGGAGCACGGCGACGGCTCCGGCGGCAATCCAGGCGGCAACGTGGATCATCCCCGCATACGCGGGGAGCACGACTCGGACGTCGACAACCCCGCGAGGACGTCCCGGATCATCCCCGCATACGCGGGGAGCACATGGAAAGCTTCGTTTGATCCCATGCGGCGTCGGGATCATCCCCGCATACGCGGGGAGCACCTGTACATGCTGGCGAGCGCCTCGGAGAGCGTCGGATCATCCCCGCATACGCGGGGAGCACGTCGCTTGGGTGGCCGCCTGTCAGGCTCTCAGAGGATCATCCCCGCATACGCGGGGAGCACTCGACTCGCGCGAGGACGACGGCCCAACCCTCGGGATCATCCCCGCATACGCGGGGAGCACACCGACAAGACTGAGGCCCTCGGACTGTCTCAGGGATCATCCCCGCATACGCGGGGAGCACAGAGGCAGAGCTCACCGGCATCGGCGGCCCGACGGATCATCCCCGCATACGCGGGGAGCACACAAGTTCAGGTACTCGAACGGCGCCGGCCGGCGGATCATCCCCGCATACGCGGGGAGCACAGCTCACGACCCAGGCGACCCAAGCCGCCACACGGATCATCCCCGCATACGCGGGGAGCACCGCATGCTCGGCGACGACACGCCGCTGCCTGGCGGATCATCCCCGCATACGCGGGGAGCACTCAGCGTGTTGACGGTGATGTTGACAGGCCGTGGGATCATCCCCGCATACGCGGGGAGCACGCAGCTGGCCGAGCGCGGTGACCTGACTGCCGGGGATCATCCCCGCATACGCGGGGAGCACCCTTCAGGAGGGCGATGAAGCCTTCCCAGGCGGCGGATCATCCCCGCATACGCGGGGAGCACGGCGCCCTGTGGACGCCGAGCCGCGACCAGCCGGGATCATCCCCGCATACGCGGGGAGCACCAGCTGGCGGCTCACTGACGCCATGGTCGAGGGGGATCATCCCCGCATACGCGGGGAGCACTCGTGGTTTTCTCCCTCGATCCGCATTTCCGGAGGATCATCCCCGCATACGCGGGGAGCACGCATCATTGCCACAGTCTGCGACGATAACGTACGGATCATCCCCGCATACGCGGGGAGCACGGTTCGACGCCGTCGACTCCCGAGGAATCCATGGGATCATCCCCGCATACGCGGGGAGCACTGCTGTGCGCTAATGGATTTTGCGGTGTTCCAGGGATCATCCCCGCATACGCGGGGAGCACCGAAGGCCGTTTGGGATGGGGTGTGCCGTGCTTGGATCATCCCCGCATACGCGGGGAGCACCGCAAGAGTGGGAAATCACTCACTATCAACAAGGGATCATCCCCGCATACGCGGGGAGCACATTCATGCCCGCGCGGGCCATCGCTTCGTTTCTGGATCATCCCCGCATACGCGGGGAGCACGCTATCGGGAGATAGGTTTCGAGACGATCGATAGGATCATCCCCGCATACGCGGGGAGCACATCAGCATCACGGGCGACATCACGGCCAACGACGGATCATCCCCGCATACGCGGGGAGCACGCACCCTCTGAGGGACGAGAGCGCTGGTCAGTAGGATCATCCCCGCATACGCGGGGAGCACGTAGTTCAGGTCGTCGTTGACGAGGCGGATGGCGGATCATCCCCGCATACGCGGGGAGCACCGCAGAGACGCCACGCGTAATGACGCTCCCCCGGGATCATCCCCGCATACGCGGGGAGCACCGAGCCTGTGGGCGGACAGGGATTTCATTTCCCGGATCATCCCCGCATACGCGGGGAGCACCCATGACGATGTCGGTCAGGTCCAGCTGGGCTGGGATCATCCCCGCATACGCGGGGAGCACGTGGAGGCGTACTGGTAGACTTCGCCGACTCCGGGATCATCCCCGCATACGCGGGGAGCACATCTTGGCGGTGGCGCCGGGGACCGTCGGGCACGGATCATCCCCGCATACGCGGGGAGCACTCGCCTTTAGCGACCATGTCGGCGTAGGCTCGGGGATCATCCCCGCATACGCGGGGAGCACGGTCGCCGAGCAGTGCACTCACTGGGTGAGGTCGGATCATCCCCGCATACGCGGGGAGCACTCGATCGTGTCGGGCGCTACCTGTACGATATCGGGATCATCCCCGCATACGCGGGGAGCACCAACAAAAAATACGGGCTCGACGTCTCCGTCAGGGATCATCCCCGCATACGCGGGGAGCACCGGCCTGTGCAACCTCGGCCCCGAGGCCGCGCCGGATCATCCCCGCATACGCGGGGAGCACCCACCTGGGCCAGCGACGTATTGCCCTTGGCCGGGATCATCCCCGCATACGCGGGGAGCACGCTTTTCTCCCCTCTGTCGCTAGGGTCGCCTGGGGATCATCCCCGCATACGCGGGGAGCACGTCCTCCGCGATAATATCTTCGAGTGTCAGAGAGGATCATCCCCGCATACGCGGGGAGCACGCCCCCAAGCATTAGCGCCTGGGGGCTCTTGCCGGATCATCCCCGCATACGCGGGGAGCACGATCGAACCAGACCAGCCCGCTGGGCCGGCCCTCGGATCATCCCCGCATACGCGGGGAGCACCCTGAGGGCGGCCGAGGATACCACAAAATTCAAGGATCATCCCCGCATACGCGGGGAGCACGGCGCCCTGAAAATCGCGTGGGAGGCCATCAAGGATCATCCCCGCATACGCGGGGAGCACCAGCTGATGATTTCGTGGTGGTGCAGGAAAATGGGATCATCCCCGCATACGCGGGGAGCACGCTCGACCCCGACCGGTCCGGCGTCGGGGATTGGGATCATCCCCGCATACGCGGGGAGCACTACGCCGCCCACAAAGTCGCCCTCGAAGCAGGCGGATCATCCCCGCATACGCGGGGAGCACGCCCTCCGTGTAGGAGACGACCTTCAAGTCGTCGGATCATCCCCGCATACGCGGGGAGCACTGGACCGCAATCGGATACTAAAGAAAGGCACCAGGATCATCCCCGCATACGCGGGGAGCACTTTCAGTTTTCCTTTCGGTTATCGCTTGGGGCTGGATCATCCCCGCATACGCGGGGAGCACTTCTTGTGGTGGTGGTCACTCTCCCAGGCTGTGGGATCATCCCCGCATACGCGGGGAGCACGTCTCGGGCGCCTACCCGAACCTCGACCTTGACGGATCATCCCCGCATACGCGGGGAGCACTCCCGCCGCTGATGCAGCTCATCCAGGCGATCCGGATCATCCCCGCATACGCGGGGAGCACGGTCAGGAGTGCGAACTGCACGTGGAGCACGAGGGATCATCCCCGCATACGCGGGGAGCACTTAGCCGGACTCGGCAGGGTCATCGGCGGCGTCGGATCATCCCCGCATACGCGGGGAGCACCAGGTGTTTTGGTTGTGCAGGAATTCAAACGTGGGATCATCCCCGCATACGCGGGGAGCACCTGCGCGGCGGGGCCGCCGTCATCGGCGCCGTCGGATCATCCCCGCATACGCGGGGAGCACACTTGGAAATCCCTGCAATACC
>ERZ772968.1124-NODE-1124-length-12717-cov-12.256674_pt1 | contig 12717 bp, 4 predicted proteins | sample MGYA00580674_ERZ772968 | MGnify/ENA primary metagenome ERZ772968 (study PRJEB29015, sample SAMEA2737940) | human oral metagenome | biome: human oral; feature: human-associated habitat; material: dental | place: China | collected 2138 ...
GCCGAGATCATCATGCTGATGCGCGGCATCCCGCAAAAGAACGCACTGCTGCACCGGGGCGGCTGGATGAAGAGCGCGGCAAACTCGTTCGAGGTGCGTGGCAAGACGCTGGGTATCATCGGCTATGGCCACATTGGCACCCAGCTGGGGCTGCTGGCCGAGACCCTGGGCATGCGCGTGGTGTTCTACGACATCGAGACCAAGCTCCCGCTGGGCAATGCACGCCAGCTCTCCACGCTGGACGAGCTGTTGGCCGAGGCCGACGTGGTGAGCCTGCACGTGCCCGAGACACCGGACACGAAGAACATGATGGGCGCCGAGCAGATCGCTCGCATGAAGGAGGGCAGCTTCCTCATCAATGCCTCGCGCGGCACCGTGGTCGACATCGACGCGCTGGCTGCGGCCCTGGCGTCGAAGCACATCCTGGGCGCAGCCATCGACGTGTTCCCGGTCGAGCCCAAGGGCAACGAGGGTGACTTCCAGTCCCCGCTCATCCGCTTCGAGAACGTGCTGCTCACGCCGCACATCGGTGGTTCCACCGGCGAGGCACAGGAGAGCATCGGACGCGAGGTGGCCTCCAAGCTCATCCGCTACAGCAACAACGGCTCCACGCTGTCGGCCGTCAATTTCCCCGAGGTCTCGCTGCCGGCTCACCCGGGGCTGTGCCGGATCCTGCATATCCACCGGAACGTGCCGGGTATGCTGACCCGCATCAACGAGCGGCTCTCCAACGCCGGCATCAACATCGCCTCGCAGTACCTGCAGACCAATCAGCATGTGGGCTACGTGGTGGTCGATGTCGAGAACGAGGGCAGTGCCGAGGCGCTGAACGAGATCTCCGACTTGGAAGGTACAATCCGTGCACGCGTGCTGTACTGATGACGGCATGACGCGTGGGGCAGGCCGGAGCCGCCTTGGGGCATGGGCCCGGCCTGTCAGCCGCGATGCCTGACATCCGATGGTAGGATAGGCCTCTGTTGCCACGAGGCCACGGCCGGGCGGGTATCTGCTGCATCGGTCGGGGTCATCTCCTTTTCATGCCACACGTCCGCGCATGCCGGGCTGGCGAGGTCGCCGTTTCCCTTCACCGTCCGCGTCTCGTGTGGCTCTGCCTCCATCCTCGCAACCATGAACACTGCTTCCCTTTCCCGGGCTGTTGCCCTGTCCATCGCCCTCGTTGCCGGGGCCAGCAGCCTGGTGCCGGCCACCGCCCAGGCCGACGACAACCGCACCATCGGCATCGTCGACACGACCTTCAAGCTGCTCACGCGCGACGATGACATCATCGTCGAGGCCTACGACGATCCTCTGGTCCAGGGCGTTACCTGCTATGTGTCGCGGGCACGCACCGGCGGCATCAAGGGCTCGCTGGGCCTGGCCGAAGACAAGGCCGAGGCCTCCATCTCCTGCCATCAGGTCGGTCCGGTCAAGATCGAGAAGCCGCTGAAGAAGAAGGAAGATGTCTTCAGCGAGCGCCTGTCCATCCTCTTCAAGCGCCTGCGCGTGGTGCGCATGGTCGACAGCACGCGCAACGCGCTGGTCTACCTCACGTACTCAGATAAGCTGATCGACGGCTCGCCCAAGAACAGCGTCTCGGCCGTGCCTATCGATCCTGCCACACCCATTCCGGTGAAGTGAGCCTTCTCCGGCCGGCCGTGTCTTCATGGCCGGCCTGAAGCGCCACAGAGAGAAACGCCCGTCATCGTGACGGGCGTTTTTTCTTGGCCAAGTCCGCTCGGCTGTCGAATCAGAAGTCGATCGAGGCGCTCAGGCTGAAGGTGTGCGGCTGTTCCGTCGCAACCTGGGCCGAATCACGGGACACGCCATCGTCCGTCGTCGGTTTCTGGTACGATGGCGGACTTCAAACATCGATTTCTGGCCCCCCGGCGTATCCGGGACACGTCAACTTGCGTGTCCAGTGCGCCCATGAAAGGCACGCCCCGTGCCTTCTCCGGTTGGCGTCGATGCAGGTACGCAATCCGTCAACCCCGTCGGGGCAAGAGGCCCCGCCCACGTCATCGCCAGATTCCCGGATCCCTCTGGAAGATTTTCATCCTGGTCCTGCCGAGACCCGGCGCCTGTCATGGCGTTCGCCCGGCATGCCCCGCGTCCGTCTGCTGCGTACACGGACCGCGCCTGCGATGACGTTGCCATTCACTTTCATGACCATGACTCAGCACGAGAAGAACGACGAGCAGGACAAATCCGTCGAGAACGTGGCGGCCCAGACCGCCGAAGACATGGCGCCAGCCCAGGATGCCGCGCCCGCAAAGAAGACCACGAAGCGCACGAAGGCCGCTTCCACCCCCAGCTACGAGGACGAGACCGACGATCGGGACGACGAGGCGCGTCTTGCCGATGAAGACGAAGCGGATGAGGATGCCGACTTCGACGATGAAGACGACCTGGATGATGACGAGTCCGACGAGGATGACGAGGACTTCGACCAGTCGGATGATGATTCTGACGACGACGACGACGACGACGACGACGACGACGACGACGACGAAGATGAAGATGAAGATGAAGATGACGAGGCGGATGACGCCGATTCGGACGACGAAGGGGAAGACGAGGACGACGAGCCTGCGCCGCTGCATGCCGATCCCTTCGTCGAAGCCACCGATTCGAGCTTTGCCGAGCTGGGGCTGATCGAGCCGCTGGTGCTGGCCCTGCAGCGTCTGGACATCATTCATCCGTCGCCCGTGCAGGCGCAGGCCATTCCGGTGCTGCTGGCCGGCAATGACCTGGTCGCCTCCGCGCCTACCGGTACCGGCAAGACGGCAGCCTTCCTGCTGCCGGCCCTGCAGGGCGTGGCGCTGAATGCGCAGGAGCGTGCTGCCGAGTGCCATGACGCCGGCGACGATGACGAGGACCACCGTGGCAAGCGGGGCAAGGGTCGCCGTCCGACACGCCCGACCTTCGGCCCTTCCGTGCTGGTGCTCACGCCTACCCGCGAGCTGGCCCAGCAGGTCACACGCACCAGCCACGCGCTGTCGCGGCTGCTGCCGCGCACCAGCACCGTCTGCATCACCGGTGGCTCCTCGTACTTCCATCAGGCACGGGCGCTGGCCATGCCGTACGAAGTGCTGGTGGCCACGCCCGGCCGTCTGATCGACCAGCTGGAAAACGGCAAGATCGACCTGTCGCGCCTGAAGATGCTGGTGCTGGACGAGGCCGACCGGATGCTGGACATGGGCTTCTCCGAAGATGTGTTCCGCATTGCCGAGCTGCTGTCGACCGAGCGCCAGACCGTGTGCTTCACTGCCACCGTCTCGCACGACGTGCGCAACCTGGCCGACAAGCTGCTGAAGGATCCTCAGTGGCTGACCGTCGAGCGCAGCGAAGAGGCGCTCACGCCGATCGATGACCACGTGGTCTATGTCGACAACCCGGGACACCGTGGCCAGCTGCTGCGTGCCTGCCTGAACGACACTGGCCTTGGCCAGGCCATCGTCTTCACCGCCACCAAGCGCCAGGCTGAGGAGCTGTCCGAGGAACTGCAGGGCGAAGGCTTTGCCGTGGATGCGCTTCATGGCGACATGAACCAGCGCGAGCGCACCCGGGCACTGAACCGCCTGCGTCAGGGGGAATGCCAGGTGCTGATCGCCACCGACGTGGCGGCCCGTGGCATCGACGTGTCCAGCCTCACCCACGTCATCAACTATGAGCTGCCGCGCGTGGCCGAGGACTACGTACACCGCATCGGCCGTACCGGTCGTGCAGGCGCCAGTGGTCAGGCCATCTCCTTCGTGGGCCGCGAGGACGTGATTCCGCTGCGCAAGATCGAGCATTTCCTGGGTCGCCACATCCAGGTCAGCGAGTTCCCGGGACTGGAAGCCCAGTTCAAGCCGCAGCCCTTCAAGAAGAAGCACAAGAAGAAGGAGGCCCGTCGCGAAGGCCACGGCAAGCCGCGTTTCGGCCGTGGCCGGGATGATCGGCGCGGTGGCGACCGCGAATACCGGAGCCGTGGCTTCCAGGGACGACATAACCGTGATGGCGCACAGGGCCCGCGTGACCGGGACGAGCGCCGTGGTGAACGCAGCTTCGGGCGTCGTGACGACTTCCGGGGTGGCCAGGACGGCTATCGGGATCGCAAGCCCTGGCTGCGTCGAGACGGCGAAGGCTTCGGGCCGCGTCGCCAAGACGGGGAGCGCTGGAGCGAGGATCGTCCGGGGCGCCGTTTCGGTGGCGATGAGGGCCGTCGCGGCGGCTGGCGAAATCGCGAGGACCGTCCGCAGGACGGCGCACGCGGCTTCCGTCCGGAAGGCCGTGATGGCGAAGCTCGGCACGAGCGTCCGTGGAACAACGATCGGCGAGAAGGCCGCGGCTGGGATGCACGTCGCGGTGAACGCGGCGAGGGTGGACAGCGTGAGCGCCGTCCCTTCGACCGTGACCGTCGAGAAGGCGGCCGTGCCTGGGAAGACCGGGGTGATCGTGGCGGCTGGAACCGGGATCGGAACAACGAGTCCCGCGGATTCCGTGGCGATCGCGGTGACTGGAAACCGCGCCGTGACGGTGAAGGCCAGGAGCGCCGCAGCTTTGGCGACCGTCCGGGCTGGAAGGATCGCAAGCCCTGGGAGGGCGGTGATCGCCGGGATGGCGAGGGACGCGGCAACCGGGGCTTCGGCCGGCGTGATGATGCCGGCTGGCGCGGCCGCGACGACCGTCGGGGCGGCCCGGATCGCGGGGGCCGCTTCGGTGATCGTGATGCCCGTGGCGGCGCTCGCAAGCGTGGCCCGGCTATGCTGGATCCGGACCGTGCCTTCCGGCAGGCCCGTGACGAAGGCAAAGATGGTTGATCCTGCCGGATGTTCGCAGGTCGTGAGGCAGGGCAGGCGCATGTGTCTTCCCGGGCCGAGCGGTTGACTGATCTCTGCAACGCCCCTGTTCCGGAGTGTCCGGCAGGGGCGTTTTTCTTTTACGACTTCAGCAGAACGGCTACGCATTATTCGTGAATTGCTACAGCTGGAGCGAAATGGATACCGTGCTTTCGCGCTCCTGCGGGAGAAACGGCCAATGACGGAACTCCGGGCTGAAACACGGAGGGCCGCAGGGGGCGGTGCTGTTTCGTGCCGGGGAATGGTCAAGGGGTCACGGTCGATATAATCGTCAATATCGAGACCTGTCCCACGGAGCGCCCATGCCAGCCCCCGTCGCCAGTACGCCTGTCGTGTTCGGCAGGTTGCCCACCGTGCTCGTACCGGGGCTTCTGTGCACGCCCCAGCTCTTTATGGCGCAGCTGCCGCTGTTCTGGACGCAGGGCTCGGTGACGGTGGCCGACACCACACGGCACGGCGAGATCGGGGCCATGGCGCGGGCCATTCTGGCCGATGCGCCGCCGGTCTTCCGGCTGGTAGGGCTGTCCATGGGCGGCTATCTGGCCTTCGAGGTCCTGCGACAGGCACCGGAACGGGTCGGCGAGCTGGCGCTGTTCGACACCTCGGCCCGGCCCGATACCGACGAGGTGCGAGAGAACCGCCTGCAGATGATCCGGATGGCACAGCACGGTGGTTTCGGGCGGATTCCGTCGATGTTTCCGAGGCTGGTGGCACCCGGACGCGTGGATGACCTGCAGCTGGCAGCCCTGGTGGAGGGCATGCGCCAGGCGGTGGGTGCCGAGGGTTTCGTGCGCCAGCAGATGGCCATCCTGGGCCGTCCTGATTCCCGGCCGCTGCTGGCCAAGATTGACTGCCGCACGCTGGTTGTGGTAGGCGAGGGCGATCAGCTTACCCCACCGGCCCTGGCGCAGGAAATCTCTTCCGGTGTGCCCGGCGCGAAGCTGGCCATCATTCCGGGGGCTGGCCACCTGGCGCCCATGGAGCGGCCCGAGGCCGTCAACGCCGTGCTGCAGCGCTGGCTATCTCAGGCCTGAGCCCGGCCTGAGTTTTCGGCCCTGAACGGCAGGTTGCCCCGGATGTCGCATCCGGGCCACGGCTACCGCCGTTGCTTGCCAGGGTGGGGGCATCCAAGGTAAACGGGGAATAACTTTGCCCCGTCCTTGCCAGCATGCCCCAGCCCGACATTGCTCCCGGTTTCATCGTCATCCACGGCAATCAGTCCGAGACGCTGCGCGACCTCATCTGTGACTGGATGCGGGCCCATCCGCTGGCCCCGCTGGAAAATGAAGTCATCCTGGTGCAGAGCAACGGCATCGCGCAGTGGCTCACGCTGTCGCTGGCGGCCGATCCGGTTCCTGTCGATGCGGGGCGTCCCGCGTTCGACGGGCGCGGGCTGGGCATTGCGGCCGCCATCGACCTGCAGCTGCCTTCCCGTTTCATCTGGCAGGCCTACCGGGCCGTGCTGGGCGAGGATCAGGTGCCGGAACGGTCACCCTTTGGCAAGGAGCTGCTGACCTGGCGACTGATGCGTCTGCTGCCCGCGCTGGTGACAAGGTCGCAGACGCAGGCTGTGTTCGAGCCGCTGCGGCGTTTCCTGGAGGATGATCCGCAGCTGCGTCGGCTGCATCAGCTGGCAGCCCAGCTGGCCGACCTGTTCGACCAGTATCAGGTCTACCGGGCCGACTGGCTGGAGGATTGGGCCCACGGGCACGATCGGCTGCGGGATTCGCACGGCGTCGCTCGAGACGACGGCAAGACACCGAGCGCCACGGAAACGCAGGGACGACCTTTGCCGGATCAGACCGGCAAGCCCTTGCCGGAAGATGCGCGCTGGCAGCCGCTGCTCTGGCGGGAGTTGCTGGCTGATGTGGGCCCAGGGGCAGCCAGGGACAATCGCGCCACGATCCACCAGCGCTTCATGGATGCCTGCACGTTACCTGTTGCCGAACGGCCTGCCGGGTTGCCGCGCCGCGTGGTGGTTTTTGGGATCTCGGCCATGCCACGCCAGGCGCTGGAGGTACTGTCGGCCCTGGGGCGCTGGTGTCAGGTGCTGATGTGCGTGCAGAACCCGTGTCGCCATTACTGGGGCGACATCGTGCCCGAGCGGGAGTGGCTGGCGCGGCTGCGCCGCCGACACGCCCACCGCCCGGGCGTCGATCCGGCACTGGCCCACCTGGCTGCGCATGGCCAGCCGCTGCTGGCCGCCTGGGGGCGGCAGGGGAGGGATTTCATCGGCCTGCTGACCCAGTACGACGAGGAGCAGGGCGCGGCCGAAACGCGTCTGCTGGCCATCGACCGGCGGGCGGACATCTTCATTGATCATGAGTCAGCCGATACACTGCTCTCGCAGCTGCAGCAGGACATCCTCGATCTGGCGCCGCTGGCCGAGACGCGCAGCCGCTGGCCAGCGGTCGACCCCCGGCACGACCGTTCCATCCGCTTCCAGATCTGCCACAGTGCACAGCGCGAGGTCGAGGTGCTTCATGACCAGCTGCTGGCCGCCTTCGCGGCGGATCCCACACTACAGCCGCGGGACGTGATCGTGATGGTGCCCGACATTGCCACCTATGCGCCGCATATCCAGTCGGTGTTCGGGCTGTATCCGCTGCAGGATCCACGCTTCATTCCGTTCTCGATGGCGGATCAGCAGAGCCGCAGTTATGAGCCGCTGCTGGCGGCCGTGGAGTTCCTGCTGGACCTGCCGCAGGCGCGCCTGTCGGTGTCTGAGGTGCTGGATCTGCTGGAGGTGTCGTCGTTGCAGCAGCGTTTCGGCATCGAGGCCGAACAGTTGCCGCAGCTGCGCGGCTGGATCGAGAAAAGCGGCATCCGCTGGGGGCTGGACCGTGCGCAGCGTCAGTCACTGGAACTGGATGATGCCGTGGCGCAGAATAGCTGGTGGTTCGGATTGCAGCGCATGCTGCTGGGCTATGTGGCGGGCCACACCGGCACGTGGTCGGATATCGAGCCGCTGGACGAGATCAGTGGCCTGGATGGCGAGCTGCTGGGCCGGCTGCTGGCCCTGGTGCGGGCGCTGCAGGACACCTGGCAGGATGTGCGCAATCCCGCCACGCCGCAGGAATGGGGCGTGCGGCTGCAGGCCATGCTGGACCGCTTCTTCGTGGCCGACGAAGGGCGCGAGGGCGTCCTGCTGATGCGCCTTTCCGAGGCCTTGCAGCAATGGCTGGATGATTGTGCCGAGGCGCAGATGGACCTGCCGCTGCCCCTGTCGGTGGTGCGGGAGCACTGGCTGGCCAGCTTCGACGACGAGGGACTGGGACGGCGATTCTTTGCCGGCGCCGTCACCTTTGCCACGCTGATGCCGATGCGGGCGATTCCGTTCCGCCACGTGTGCCTGCTGGGCATGAACGACGGCGACTTTCCGCGTTCGCGCCAGCCAGCGGACTTTGACCTGATGGGCAACGAGTATCGACCGGGCGACCGTTCACGCCGCGAGGATGATCGCTATCTGTTCCTGGAAGCACTGCTGTCGGCACGCGAGCAGCTCTCCATCAGCTGGGTGGGGCGCAGTGTCCATGACGATTCACCCCGTCCGCCCTCCGTGCTGGTGGCGCAGTTGCGTGACCATATCGTTGCCGGGTGGCGGCTGGACGGTCGTGACGAGGAGACGGGTGCGGCACTGCTGGAGGCGCTGACGACCCAGCATCGCCTGCAGCCCTTCAGTCGGGCGTATTTCGTGCGCGATGGTGCTGCGGATTCCACGCGGGCGGGAGATGACGATCTCTTCAGCTATTCGAACGAATGGCGAAAGGCGCTGCAGCAGGCCGAGATGGGGCATGACGACCCTGCTTCAGAAGGGGCCAAGGTTGTAAGCGATATCGCGGAAAATGCGGTGAACGCCGCGTCGGAATCCGGCTCTTCACGATGGCCGATGCTGCCGCCTGCCGAGTGGCCCGAGGAACTGACGCTGGAGGAGCTGACTCGCTTCCTGAAAAGACCGGTCGCGTACTTCTTTCGCAAGCGTCTGGACATCCACTGGCAGGACGAGGATGCGGTTGTGCCCGATCATGAGCCGTTCAGCCTGGATGGCTTGCAGCAATGGCAGCTGCAGGCCGATCTCATCGCGGCGCAGCAGCATCGGGTCGCGGTGACGCTTTCGTCCCTGGGCGCGGCAACTGAGGAATCCGGTTCCACCTCCGGGTTGAAGGAGGATCTTGCCGACGTGCTGGCCGAGGAGCGTGCGGAGGCGCTGACGCGTTTTGCCCGTGCCGGCCAGCTGCCGGTGGGCGCCTTCGGTGAACTGATGCGCGAGAAGCTGAATGCACCGATGGCGGAGATGTTCGAGACCTATCTGAAAGAGATCGGTCGCTGTCCGACCGTGTTGCCGGATGAGGCGTTTCTGTGGCCTGAACAACCGTCGGTGTCACCCCCGGTCGTCGGGACGCTGAATCATCTGCGTGCCGGCTCGGAGGGCGAGCGCGTGCGGCTGCTGATCAGTGCCAGTAATCTGGTCAATAAGGGAAGCGGGAGGAAAGCGTCTTCCGGCAAGGGCTCGAAGTCCTTATCCGGAGGGGGCAAGGACAGCAGCTATCGCTACGACAAGCTGCTGGACTACTGGGTGCATCACGTGGCGGGCAATCTGTCGGGAAAGCTGCTTCGGACGCGAATCATCGGCAAGGAAGGCAGCACGGTCGAACTGATGCCGCTGGCTCGGGAGGCGGCGCTGGCGTACTGGCAGGATCTGCTGCAGGCCTGGAACCTGGCCTGCCGTCGGCCGTTGCCGCTGGCAGCCAAGACGGGGTTCGCGTGGATATTCGGTGGGTCGTCCGAGGATCCCGCCAAGCGCCAGCGGGCGGCACAGGCCGCTTATGAGGGCAGCGAGAGCGGATTTGGAGGCGCTGGTGAGTGCCAGCGGGATGAGTATCTGATGCGTGCCTATCCGGACTTTCAGGCGCTGGAGGAGGACGGCGAGTTTACCCTGTGGACCGAGCGGCTGTTGCAGCCGCTGGCGGATGCCGTCGTCAGGAAGGGGGCGGCATCGGGCCATGAGGGATCCGGTGAAGGAGATACCCATGGTGAATGACAAGGGGCAGGGGATGACGGATGCCGGAGCAGCCGGAATGTCCGGGAGCGGACACGATGAGGGGGCTGAGGGCATGCAGACGGAGCAGCCCCGGCGAGTCGAGCCGCTGCATTTTCCGTTGTGGGGCAGCCGGCTGATCGAGGCCAGTGCCGGCACCGGCAAGACCTACACGATCGCAGCGCTGTACCTGCGGCTGGTGCTGGGACACGGCGAGCGCGGCACCGCGAGTCTTGATACGGCGTATCCGCTCGACGTGGACATGGGGTTTCTTGAGGGGGCCAAACCGCCCCAGGAGGCCACGGCGTTCCGTGAAGCGCTGACCCCGCCGAAGATCCTGGTGGTGACCTTCACCGAAGCGGCCACGCTGGAACTGCGTGACCGCATCCGGGCGCGGCTGGCCGAGGCCGCCGCTTTCTTTCGGGCCAGTGCCGAAGCCGTCGAGGCGGGAGCAGGTCTGGATGTCATGGTGCCGGGGAGCGTTCCTGATCAGGATCTCGTTGGCGGGCAGCCCGCGCCGGATGTCGCCTCGGCCGGGGAAGACCTTGCCGTGCTGCCGAAGGCCGATCCTTTCCTGCAGGGTCTGCGTGATGCCTATCCGGCCTCCCAGTGGTCCGAGCGGGCACATACCCTGCAGCTGGCCGCAGAGTGGATGGATGAATCGGCCATTTCCACCATCCATGGCTGGTGCAACCGCATGCTGCGCGAGCATGCCTTCGACAGCCGCGGGCTGTTTAACCAGACACTGAGCACCGACACCTCGGAGCTGCTGGCCGAGGCCTGTCGCGATTACTGGCGCAACTTCTGCCAGGGCCTGCCGCTGGAGGCTGCTCGAGTGCTGCAGGGCTGGTGGGCCGATCCGGATGCGCTGCAGAAGGAAGTGCAGAGCCTGCTGTCCGATCTGGACGCGTTGTCCGGTGAGGGGCGCTCGCCGGCCGAGGCCATCGGCGAGGCACAGCAGCAACGCAGAGAGCAGCTGCAGGCGCTGAAGGCCCCGTGGCGCGAGGGCTGGATCGAGGAGCTGGGGGGCATGCTGGATGCCGGGCGGGAAAAGCCTGCCGCTTCACGCAAGGGCAAAGGCAAGGGAGGTGCCGAGCCGGTGTCGGAAGCACGGCGTGAACAGGCATTTCCGATTGGCTGGCTCAATGGCAGCAAGGTGAAAGCCAACAACCAGACCCAGTGGTTGCAGCTGCTGCGTGACTGGGTGGACGATACCGACATGGCAAAGCCCGGAATGTCCGAGACGGCCATGAATCGCCTGACGCCGGATGGCCTGCGCGACGCCTTTGGCAAGGATGTCGATGCCCGGGATCCGGCGCTCGTGGCCATGCTGGAACATCCGGCGCTGGCGGCGATGGCAGCCCTGCCAGGGAAGCTGGCGGCGCTGCCGGATGGGCGTCAGGCGACGCTGCTGCATGCCGCACGCTGGATCGAGGCGCGCTATCGCAGGGCGCGTGACCAGAGAAGCGAGATGAGCTTCGATGACCTGCTGCGACAGCTGGCGCAGGCACTGGTCACAGAGGGCGGAGAGCGGCTGGCCGAGCGGATCCGGACGCAGTTTCCGGTGGCGATGATCGATGAATTCCAGGATACGGATCCGGTGCAGTACAGCATCTTCGACCGCGTCTATCGGGTGGAGAAGAACTGCGAGGATCAGGCGCTGATCCTGATTGGCGACCCGAAGCAGGCCATCTATGCCTTCCGGGGGGCCGACATTCATACCTATCTGCGGGCGCGTGAGGCAACCCGAGGACGGCACTACACGCTGGACACCAATTTCCGCTCGTCGAAAGCCATGGTGGGCGCCGTCAACCATGTCTTTGAGGTGGCTGAGCAGCGCCCGGGGGGTGCATTCCGATTCGGTGCCGTATCGGATGACGGACACGGTGCAGGAGCAGCGGCGTCGCTGCCTTTCCTGGCGGTGAAGGCGCAAGGGCGCAAGGAAATCTGGCAGGACACGAAGTATCCGGGCGGGGCTGCACCGGCACTGGTCGCCTGGACGATGCCGGAAGATGCCGGAAACAGGTTGAATGCCAAGACGGGCCACGTATCCAAGGGGGCCTATACTGCGCATTATGCCGAGGTCACGGCACGGGAGATCGCGCGCCTGCTGCAGGCGGGGGCCGAGGGTCAGGCCGGTTTTGCCAGTCCGGTGCATCCGGATGAACAGCCCGTTCATGCGGGTGAGGGGGATTCACGCAGCATTTCTGGCGTGCGACCGGCCGACATCGCCGTGCTCGTCAACAGCGGCCGGGAGGCCGATGCCGTCAGAAAGGCCCTGCGTGCCCAGGGCATCCGTAGCGTCTATCTGTCCGAAGATGAATCGGTCTATGCCAGTCCGGTGGTGCCGGCGCTGCTGCGCTGGTTGCAGGCGGCGGCCGAGCCTGCCAGCGGACGGTTGCTGCGTGCGGCATTGGGTACCGCCCTGTGCGGGCTGGATGCCCTGCAGCTGGAGCGGCTGGTGCATGACGAGCTGCACTGGGAAGATCGGGTGGCGCAGTTTCAGCGCTACCGGGAGATCTGGCGCAGCCAGGGCGTGTTGCCGATTGTCCGTCACATGCTGCAGGATTTTGGCGTGGTGCCCCGGTTGCTGGCGCAGGGAGGCGAGCGGCAGCTGACCGATCTGCTGCATCTGAGCGAGCTGCTGCAGCAGGCATCCACCCGGCTGGAAGGCGAGTACGCCCTGGTGCGTTATCTGCAGGAGCAGCGGGATGCTCCCGAAGGCGAGCGTGAGGCGCGCCGTCAGCGGCTGGAAAGCGACGATGCCCGGGTGCGCGTGGTGACGGTGCACAAGTCCAAGGGGCTGGAGTATCCGCTGGTGTTCCTGCCGTTCTTCTG
>ERZ772968.1127-NODE-1127-length-12677-cov-13.560054_pt1 | contig 12677 bp, 12 predicted proteins | sample MGYA00580674_ERZ772968 | MGnify/ENA primary metagenome ERZ772968 (study PRJEB29015, sample SAMEA2737940) | human oral metagenome | biome: human oral; feature: human-associated habitat; material: dental | place: China | collected 2138 ...
CCTGGTTCACCGAGCTGAATGCCATCTCGGGCATGATGGATGACTTCTGGGCCCACGCCCGCGCCAAGGTCATCGGCGGTGGCATCGGCATCGGCGTGCTGGCCATTGCCATGGTTTCCATCTGGGTGAAGCTCGTCAAGCGCCTGGCGCGCGTCGACTGGATCGACTGATCGACGGTCGGTACGCCTATCGTCTGTTTCCCGATGGTCGGCGTACCTGTCGATTCCATTCGGCCTGACACAATCTGCTATCTCTGTCACGCTTCTTGCGCTTTGTGTTCGGCCGTGCGGCATGGCCGCAACGTTTCTATGAAAGAATGCTACAGCAAGCTTTTCCATCGCGCTGCAGCATCATGACTGAATTCCGCTCGCTCCTAGCCCGCCGCGTCCGCGCCGGGCAGTTCGCCACCCCATCTGCGGTGGCCCATTCCGTAACATCCACTGCTTCCGGACAACCGGGCTTCGGTTGGTCCGGTCCGCGGCGTGCAGGCTGGCTGGCACTGTCTGCGGCCGTGCTGATGCTCGGCTGTTCGGCCGCCGGTAGTGGTGATGCCGGCACTGTTGGCGCTGCTGGCGGAGCAGGTGGCAGTGGTGGGGACTCTCCCATTTCCGCTGTCACCGGCACCAAGGGCTGCGCCACGCTTCTGGCCAAGCACAACCAACGCCGGCTCAAGTCCATCGACATCCGGGCGGCCGCGGGGCAGGGCGTGCCCGATCTGCCCCGGCCGAAGAAAGGCCTGCCGGAGGCCGACCCAGCCTACGGCAACTGTGTGGTGCGTGTCACCGATCACGCCGAGGAGAAGCTGGCGCGCTTTGCCCGGCACGACTATTCCCGCCGCCAGGCCTTCAATGCCGATGGCAGCCGCATCCTCATCGGCGCCAACGACGGCACCTGGCACCTGTACGACGGCAACACGCTGGAGTACGTGGAAAAGCTCTCCAAGCCGGCCGGCGATGCCGAACTGCAGTGGCATCCCACCGATCCCGACCTTCTTTACTTCATGCCCGCCAACGGCCTGGGCATGGTGCTCTACGAGCTGAACGTGAAAAGCGGCTCGGTGCGCGAGGTGGCGGACTTCGGCGACCGCCTGCAGAAGATCTGGCCCGGTGCGGCTGCGGCCTGGACCAAGGCCGAGGGGGCGCCTTCGGCCGACGGTCGCTACTGGTGCTTCATGGTGGACGACGCCGAATGGCAGTCGCTGGGCGTCTTTGCCTGGGACATGAAGGAAGACCGCATTCTGGGCAAGATGGACACCAAGGGTGACCGGCCCGACCACGTGAGCATGAGTCCGGGCGGCAAGCGCTGCGTGGTCTCGGGCGATACCGAGGGCGTGGGCACCCGCGCGTGGACGCTGGACTTCAAGAACTATACCCAGCTGCACCACAAGTCCGAGCATTCCGACATTGCCGTGGACGGGCAGGGGCGTGATGTGTATGTCTCCATCGACTATCAGAGCCCCGACGGCGACGTCTTCATGACCGATCTGGAGACCGGCAAGCGCACGACGCTCTTCAAGACCTACCTGGATCACAGCGCCACCGCGCTGCACTTCTCGGGGCGGGCCTTCAAGAAACCCGGCTGGGTGCTGGTCTCCACCTACGCGGCTGACGGCAAGCGCCAATGGCTGCACGAGAAGCTGATGGCCGTGAGTCTGACGCCCAACCCGCAGGTGAAGGGTCTGGCCTACCACCATGGCGCCTACAATGGCTACTGGACCGAGCCGCAGGCCACCGTCAACCCCGATTTCACCCGTGTACTGTTCAACTCCAACTGGGGGTCGCACAGCGACACCGACATCGACAACTACATGGTGGTGCTGCCCAAGGACGCCCTGGATTGACCTGCATTCGCCCGATCAAGCATGACTGACAACCGTTCCCTGGAAGCCTCTGATTGCCCGCTCTGCCATCCGGCGCAGGAAAATGTTCTCTGGCAGGACGAGCGGCTGCGCATCATCCACGTGGGAACCGAAACGGGGCAGCCCGCCTATTTCCGGATCATCTGGCAGCAGCATCTGCCCGAGATGACTGATCTGCCCGACGCTGACAGGCTGTACCTGTGGCGTGTGTTGTCGGTGCTTGAAGACGGCGTGCGCCGCCATTTCCGGCCCGCCAAGGTGAATCTGGCCAGCTTGGGCAACCAGGTGCCGCACCTGCACTGGCACGTCATTGGTCGCTGGCCGTCCGACCCGCAGTTCCCGGGGTCGGTCTGGTCGCCGGTGTTGCGCCCGGCTGATAGCCAAGAACACCGTGCCGTGGCAGAACGGGTCTCGGCAGCGCTGCCAGCCTTCCGCAGCTGGCTGGCCGGCGCGCTTTCTGCGTGAAGATCTTCACCCGGGCCCGGCCTTTGGCGCGAGCCCGTGGGGATCAGTTCGCTTCCAGGCAGCGATAGAGCAGCGGGCCGTCCACCACTTCGTTCACGCCGCTGGCGGGCACCAGCCCGGCAATGATGGCTTCATTGCGCTTACTGTGCCACGAGAAACCCTGGTGACGCGGCGACAGCGTGTCGGACGTGACATAGCGCGAGCCCGAGGCGGCAGGGCCTTCATGCAGCGTGTATTCCTTGTTGGCGAACTTCAGCACCACCACGGCATCGCCGGCCTGGTTGTCGGGCGGCATCTGGTAGACAGCCTGCACTTCCTCGGTGCGCACCAGACCCAGCGCCTGGGCTTCCTTGGTCGGCACGCAGCTCAGCGTCATCGTGGCGGTCACTTCCAGGTTGCTGGCCGGGGCCGTCGCGGTCTGGGCAGCAGGCGTAGCAGCCTCTTTCGTGGTGGCCGAGGCGCTGTCCTTCGAGGAGGGCAGGTGGCTGCAGGCAGCCAGCGCCAGGCCGGCCAGCAGGGCAGCAGCCTGCAGCGGCAGGCGGGACAGGGCCGGCTGGCTGCCGGCGGCGGAAACGTGTTTTGACATGGAATGCAACTCCTAGTGAGAGCTGGCGAAGGAAGGAACCCTGGCGGCCAGGTGACGCGCCAATGGGCACAATATCGAGGCCGCCGGAAAACAGCAACGGCCGACGGTCTGCCGCCGATGACCGACGGGCGAGAACGTATCGGCCTGCGCCAATCGGGTACCATCACAGAATCGGCGCGGGCCTGGCCCCGCCTGAAGATTATCAGAGTCTGCCCGGCAGGCACTGTTCATCAACCCGGTGTTGCAATCCCGTCATCATGGCTGGCCTGGCCCAGAATACCCCGCTTCCCACCTACATCGTCGTGCACCAGCGCTCGCGCGAGCTGGGCGTGGACTTCAGCGACGGCTCCTCGTTCCGTTTCAGCTTCGAGTTCTTGCGCGTCAACTCGCCCTCGGCCGAGGTGCAGGGGCATTCGCCCGACCAGGCTGTGCTGCAGTACGGCAAGCGTGATGTCCTGATCACCGAGATCGAGCAGGTGGGCAATTACGCCATCCGGCCGGTCTTCAGTGATGGCCATGGTTCCGGCATCTACTCCTGGGACTATCTCTACCAGCTGGGCAAGGACCAGGACATCCTCTGGAAAGACTACCTGGCGCAGCTTGAGGCCCGGGGGCTCAGCCGCGTGGGCAACGCCGAGCCACCGCCACCCAAGCACCACGGCGGAGGTTGTGGGGGTGGCGGCTGTGGCAGTGGCGGCTGCGGCGGCTGATCCGGCCCCCCGGTGCATTCGCTTACGTCCGGCCGCTCTGGGGTAACCTCAGACCTCCGGCACGCCGCTTCCGGGTGAAGACACGCTCTTCGCCCGCAGACAAACACAATTCACGGAGGCTTCCATGCCCGACACCCACGAGAAAACCCATTTTGGCTACCAGCAGGTCGATGCCACCGAGAAGGCTGGCCGGGTGCGTGGCGTGTTCGATTCGGTGGCCAGCCGCTACGACCTGATGAACGACCTCATGTCGGGTGGTCTGCACCGGCTCTGGAAGCACTTCACCGTCGGTCAGGCGGCCCTGCGCCCCGGCATGAAGGTGCTGGATCTGGCCACCGGCAGCGGCGACCTGGCCCGTGCCATGGCCAAGAAGCCCGGTGTCGAGGTCTGGATGACCGACATCAACGCGGCCATGCTGGCCGTGGGCCGTGACCGGGCGCTGGATGACGGCCTGACCGTTCCCACCGTGCAGTGCGACGCCGAGAAACTGCCATTCCCCGACAAGAGCTTCGATCGCGTGACGCTGGCCTTTGGCCTGCGCAACATGACTCACAAGGAAGAGGCCCTGAAGGAGATCCACCGCGTCCTCAAGACTGGCGGCAAGGCGCTGGTGCTGGAATTCTCCAAGGTCTGGGAGCCGCTGCGCCGTCCCTACGACGCCTTCTCCTTCGGCGTGCTGCCCTTCATCGGCAAGGTCGTGGCCCACGACGCCGACAGCTATCGCTACCTGGCCGAATCCATCCGCATGCACCCCGACCAGGAAACCCTGGCCCAGATGTTCCGTGACGCCGGCTTCGGTCAGGTGCGCTACTTCAACATGACCGCCGGCGTGGTGGCCCTGCACCAGGGCGTGCGGCTGGACTGATCCCCTCGGCCTGATCTGATCCCTTGGCCAAATCGCGCCGGGCCGGCCTGCGCAAACGGGCATTGTGGTTTTCTGCATCCTGTTGTATTTTGGCGGACTGCCCCCATTTGCTGGGCAAGTCACGTTACACACCGTGTTTTCGTGTACGTTGGGTGGTCGATCCGGGAAGATGCCCGGTAGATGGTGGCAAAAGCCTGGCCGAGCCCTCGGCCCCCGGGAGGGCGTCCATTTCCGGTCTTCCCCAGTTTCCCCGTTGCCAACCACACATTCGCTTGGACAGAGGAACTCACATGAAAAAATTCCTGATGATGCTGATGGTCGTGCTGGCCAGTTCGGTCATGTTCATCACCGACAGCGCCGAAGCCGCCCGGATCGGTGGCGGCCGCAGCGTCGGCCGCCAGAACAGCACCATTCAACGTGCCGCGCCAGCTCAGCAGAACAACGCCATGGCCAACAATCGTCAGCAGCAGGCTGCCAACCAGGCCAGCAACGGCCGCCGCCCTGGCTTCGGCATGGGCCTGCTGGGTGGTCTGGCCGCCGGCCTGGGCCTCAGCGCCCTGGCCTCGGCCTTCGGCCTGGGTGAAGGTTCCGGCGTCTTCCTGCTGATGCTCCTGCTGGCCGGCCTGGCCATCTTCTCCTTCCGCATGTTCGGCAAGCGCCTGCAGCAACAGCAGCAGGCACAGGCTGCCGGCAGTGGCGCACCGTTTGCTGGCAACCTGCGTGACGCCTTCAACAGCGGCGAGCAGGGCCAGAACGACATGTTCCGCCAGAACAGCAACGCCACCGGTGGCCTGTTCAGCCAGACGCCGGCTGTCGGTGCGGCTCAGGCTCCTGTCAACGCCACCAATCCGGCTGTTGGCGGCTACACCGCCGCCATGCAGGTGCCCGGCGGTTTCGACACTGAAGCCTTCGTACGCCAGGCCAAGGTTCAGTTCGTGCGCCTGCAGGCTGCCTTCGACGCTCGCAACGCCGATGATCTGCGCGAATTCACCTCGCCCGAGATGTTCGGTGAGCTGAACATTGACATGATGCAGCGAGGCAGCACCCCGCAGACCACCGAAGTGGTCGAGCTGAATGCCGAACTGACCGGCATGCACCAGGAAGGCCCCATCCTCGTGGCCAGCGTGCACTTCAGCGGCCTCATCCGCGAAGAGCCCAACAGCCCGGCCGAGTCGTTTACCGAGATCTGGAACTTCACCCGCCCCGCCTCCGGCGCTTCCGGCTGGGTGCTGGCCGGCATCCAGCAGCCCGACTGATCGGCTGATCGGCGCCCAGGCCACGGCGCTGCCTGCCGGCGCCGGGCAGGTCGGGGGCGGCACCTTCACGGAGGTTGCGCTCCTGGTCTCGCCAGACACACACCCGCCCCACGCGTGCATGCGTCGGGGCGGGTTTTTGTTTCAAGGGTGCTTCGTCATGAATCACACCGCGGGGGGCCTCCCTGGCTAAATGCCTGCAGTGTCAACGGGTAATTCCGTCCGCTCGTTCGTATCCGTGTCAGGCTGTGCCTTCAAGCTGGGCGCATGCCACCGACAGGAGCCAACAATGAGCAAGACCCCCGACATCCTGAAGAATCCTCTCACCAACAAGGGCACGGCCTTCACCCTGGAAGAGCGCGCCCGGTATGGACTGACCGGCCGGCTGCCGGTGGCCGTGGAGACGCTGGAGCAGCAGGCCGCGCGCGCTTACCGCCAGTACTCCGGCTATGAAAGCGACATCGAGAAGTACGTCTACCTGGACCAGCTGCACAACCGCAACGAGGTGCTCTACTACCGGTTGCTGACTGATCACCTGGTGGAAATGCTGCCCATCGTTTACGACCCCACCGTCGGTGAGGCCATCAAGAAATGGAGCCGGGACTACCGTCGTTCGCGCGCCGTGTACCTGGATGTGAATCATCCCGAGAACGTTCGAGCATCCTTCGAAACGCTGGGTCTGGGGCCCGATGACGTGGACCTGCTGGTGGTCTCGGATGCAGAGGAGATTCTGGGCATCGGTGACTGGGGCGTGAACGGTACCGATATCTCCGTTGGCAAGCTGGCTGTCTACACGGCCGCCGCGGGTATCCACCCTGACCGGGTGATCGCCGTGAATCTGGACGTGGGCACCGACAACGAGCAGCTGCTCAACGATCCCGCCTACCTGGGCAATCGCCATGCCCGTGTGCGTGGCGAACGCTACGAGCGCCTCATCGATACCTATCTGCAGGTGGCCAGTGAAATGTTTCCCCGGGCGCTGCTGCACTTCGAGGACTTCGGACCGGGCAACGCTCGCCGCATCCTGGTGAAGAACCGCGAGCGCTACCGCATCTTCAACGATGACATGCAAGGAACCGGCGCCATCGTCATGGCGGCCGTGATCTCCGGGCTGAAGGTGACGAAACAGGGCTTTGCCGATCAGCGGCTGGTGGTGTACGGCGCGGGTACCGCCGGCACCGGCATGGCCGACCAGATCAGCGCCGCCATGGAACGTAACGGCCTGAGCCGTGAAGAAGCCAGGAAGCGTGTCTGGCTGATCGACATCAACGGTCTGGTGACCGATGACATGCAGGGGTTGCCCGACTACCAGCAGGAATACGCCCGCCCGGCTGCCGAGGTTTCCAGCTGGAAACGGCAGGACGGCAAGATTGGCCTGCTGGAGGTCGTGAAGCAGGTCAAGCCCAGCATCCTCATCGGAACCTCCACCGATCACGGTGCCTTCACCAAGGAGGTGATCGAGGCTCTGTGCGCCGGCGTGGAGCGCCCCATTCTGCTGCCTCTGTCCAACCCCACCGAGCGCATCGAGGTCCTCCCGTCGGACGCCATCCCCTGGTCCGGCGGCAAGGCACTGGTGGCCACGGGCATTCCCGTCGAGCCCGTCAGCTACCAGGGGACGAAGTTCCATATTGGCCAGGGCAACAATGCGCTGCTCTACCCCGGTCTGGGCCTGGGTGTCATCGTTTCGGGGGCGCGGCACGTCACCGACGGCATGCTGCTGGCCGCAGCCCAGGCGGTGGCCGGGCAGGTCAACCCGCAGGAGCTGGGGGCCTCGCTGCTCCCGCCCGTGGACAATCTGCGCGCCTCGTCCGCCACTGTGGCAGTTGCCGTGGCCAAGCAGGCTGTGGCCGAGGGTGTGGCCACCCGCCAGCATGACAACTGGGTGCAGGCCGTGCAGGATGCCATGTGGCAGCCGGCATATCCGGCCGCTTCATGACAGGTGCGGTCCTGGAGCATGCCTCGTTATCTTCGGATGCCTATAATGGCCGCCAGTTCCGCCCGAGATACCACCATGTTCCAGATCCCGCTCCCCGTTGCCCAGCTGGTGCTGTCGGCCATCAACCACATCACCGGCCAGCAGCCCTGGCTACGTGAACTGCTGGCCAGCCATGCTGGCCACGTGGTGCGCATCCGGGCCTTGCCGCCCACCGCGGGCGGGCAGGGGGGCAAGGCAGCGCCCCGTCCCGCGAAGGCGGGCGCTGCCCCGCGTTCGGCCGCAGCCCCGAAGGTCAGCGCCGAACCGGCATCCGACGAGGGCTTTCTGCGCCTGCCCACCCTGCAGGCCGATGCCCGTATCGGTGTCGACGGCATGCTGACTGCTGTGTCCGGCGAAGAACCGGCCGTGGTGCTGACGGCGCGCCCCACCGTGGATGCGCTCTTTCGGGTGCTGCGCGAAGGCCCGCTGGCCTTGGGCGCCACGCTGCGCATCGAAGGCGATGTGATGCTGGCCCAGGCCCTGGGCGATGTGGCCAAGGCCCTGCACTGGGACGTGGAGGAAGACCTCAGCCAGGTGGTGGGCGACGTGGCGGCTCATCGTGCCGGCCAGTTCTGGCGCGATGCCCGCGTGCACGCCGCAGAGGTTGGCAGCCGGCTGCAGGACGCCCTGGCCGATCACCTGGCTTCAGGAACCGGCGTGCTGGTCTCGCGGCCCGAGTTCGAGGAATGGTCCGATGGCGTGCGCAGCCTGGCCCAGCGCCTGGATCGGCTGGAGGGAGCACGCGGGCGTTGAGCGGGGACGGCCAGGTCAGTCCGGGAAAGGCCGCCTCACGGTGAACAACGCTCGAAGAGCGCCTGAACCTCCCGGGCGTCGCGTATCTTTGCCGCTAGGCAGAGCTGCAGCAGAATACGCGCCTTGCGGGCATCCAGCCAGCTGGATGTGATGAAATCCAACGCATCATCGCTGTCTTCCGGCCTGGCTTCGGTATTGCGTCCCACGTAGCCTTCCGGTACCCGACTGGCGCGCACCACCAGGCAACCCTCTCGGCGTGCCTGGGCCAGCGCCGCCCGCATGGGCACCGGCATGGTGCCGACGCCCGTACCGACCAGAACCAGCCCTTGGCAACCGCGTGACCGCAGCCAGGCCACCATGGTCGGGTCGGCATCCACATGCTGGGGCACGATGCCCACCGGGGGCAGCGTCATCGATGCTGCATCGCCTTCCGCCGAGGCGGCCGTGTGCGCCAGCGCCAACGTTGCAAACTGTCCCTGCAAGCCTCCGGCCGCCAGCGCCGGCTGCCAGCACGGCCGGTCTGCCTCCAGCCAGGCCACCGGCTGACCGAAGCGCTGCGCAAAGGCATCCGTCCGGTTGGCATGCTGCTTGTACACCGCATCCGCACGCAGCACCCGGCCGCCAAAGCTCACGAACCCCCCGCCGATGCCGGCCTGTCGTGCCGCCAGTGCAAAGCGGCAGGCGTCGTACAGATTGCCCGGCCCATCGGCACTGAGCGCGCTGGCCGGTCGCATCGCCCCCGTCAGCAGCACCGGCCGCGCGGGCGGCAGCACCAGCGACAGAAAGAACGCCGTCTCCTCCAGCGTGTCGGTGCCGTGCGTGATGACGATGGCATCGGGGGCCTCCTCATGGCTCAGCCATACCCGCAGCCGGCCTGCCAGTTGCAGCCAGTGCGCCCCGCTCATCTGCTCGCTGGGAATCGAAAAGACCTGTTCGGTGGCCAGCCGCCCCTCCGGCACCAGCGCCGACAGTCCTGGCACGGAATCCAGAATCTGCCCGATGGACAGGGCCCCCGCTTGGTAGCCGGCCGTGCTGCCTGCCGATGGCGCCACACCGGCAATGGTGCCGCCCGTACCAATGATCAGGAGCGAAGGGGGAGAGGTTGCGTTGGAGGAGGGCATGGCAGAGAGACCGGGGTGAATCGGGGAAACAGCAGACAGGGGAGCGGCCAGTGCGTGGGTACGGCTCGCATACGGAAGGGGGCACGCATGCGGAAACAGCCCGCATGCGGAAATGGTCGGTACCGACCGCACGGCAAGTGTAGCCCATGGGGTGTGCACTCATTCAATCCCCGGGCATGGCCGGCACCGCAAGGATGGCCAGGTAAAACCAGGGGGCAAAGAATCGGAAAGTGACAGGTGCTGGCTACACTCGAAGAATCTGGCGTCTGGTCGGTAGCGGCGAAATAAGACCGCCTTTCTACCCCCAGATTCCCAGGTGAACGTGAGCAGCCCATCAAGATGCTGCCACCGAGGAAGACAGCGGCCACCCGCGCGGCCGACTGCCTGCCCGTAAAGCCACAGACAGGGGGCGACGACATGCGACAAGACCAGACCGACACCCGCGCCGAAACCGCCGCATCGGCCAGCAGGGCACGTTCCCCGCTGGGCGGCTGGTGGATATCCCTCGTCTACGGCCTGGTGCCCTCGGTCCTGGTCCTGACCCCCATCGACGGGCGCCTCGGCCAGGTCAGCACCACCTCCATCGCCGGCGTGCTGGTCTACCTTGCCTTCACCCTGCTGCTGCTGCGCCAGTCAGCCCGCAACCGCATTGACGAACCCATCTGGTTCATCGTGCTGCTCTTCGTCTTTGCGGCTGCCATCCTGCTGTTTGGCAGGGGGGTGGCGGAGTGGTTGGGGGTGTGAGGGGGAACCTGGCGGACAGGTGTACTTCAGACTTACTGATCCGTGGCGTCGTGTGGATGATACGTAGCCTGGGATCATCATTGCCTGCAAGGAAGGTTTGGATGATGCTAACGCTGTCAGCAGAAGGGCGCTGATAGGCCCGATTTACTGCGTGATAGCATCGCCAAAAACACTTGATAGAACACGATGGCAAAGAAAGACGCCGCCAGGACAGGCAACGGAGGCAGTCTCGGCTTCGAGTCCGAGCTTTTCAAGGCAGCCGACAAACTGCGCGGCAACATGGAGCCCTCCGACTACAAACACGTCGCACTCGGGCTCATCTTTCTGAAGTACATCTCGGACGCCTTCGAGGCCAAGCATAACGAGTTGCTGGCCGAAGATGCGCAGGCCGCCGAGGACAAGGACGAATACCTCGCCGAGAACGTGTTCTGGGTGCCGAAAGAGGCGCGCTGGTCACACCTTCAGGCCAATGCCAAGTTACCGACCATCGGTACCCTGATTGATGACGCGATGCGTGCCATCGAGAAGGATAACGACTCGCTCAAGGGTGTTCTGCCCAAGGACTATGCACGGCCTGCGCTCAACAAGGTGATGTTGGGCGAGTTGATCGACCTGATCTCCGGCATCACGTTGAACGAGGAAGGGCATGCTTCCCGAGACATCCTGGGGCGGGTGTATGAGTACTTCCTGGGCCAGTTTGCGGGTGCCGAAGGCAAGCGCGGTGGCGAGTTCTACACACCACGTTCTGTCGTGCGCGTGCTGGTCGAAATGCTGGAGCCCTACAAGGGGCGGGTCTACGACCCCTGCTGCGGCTCGGGCGGGATGTTCGTCCAGTCGGAAAAGTTCGTGCAGGAGCACGGCGGTCGCATTGGTGACATCGCCATCTACGGGCAGGAGTCGAACTACACCACTTGGCGGCTGGCCAAGATGAATCTGGCCGTGCGGGGAATCGACTCCGATATTCGCTGGAACAACGAGGGAAGTTTTCACAAGGACGAACTGCGCGACCTGAAGGCCGACTATATTCTGGCCAACCCACCCTTCAATGTGTCCGAATGGGGTGGGGATCGTCTGCGAGAAGACGTGCGCTGGGCGTTTGGTGTGCCGCCCGTGGGCAACGCCAACTATGCCTGGCTTCAGCACATCTACCACCACCTTGCTCCCAAGGGTACGGCAGGCGTCGTACTGGCCAATGGCTCGATGAGTTCCAACCAGTCCGGCGAAGGTGAAATCCGCAAGGCCATGATCGAAGCCGATGTGGTGGACTGCATGGTGGCGCTGCCGGGGCAGCTTTTCTATTCCACACAGATTCCTGCCTGCCTGTGGTTCCTGGCCCGCAAGAAGAACCCTGACAAGGGACGGCGTGACCGGCGTGGTCAAGTGCTGTTCATTGACGCCCGCAAGATGGGCGAGCTGGTGGATAGAACCCGTCGTGAGCTGACCGACGCCGAGATCCAGAAGATTGCCGATACCTATCATGCCTGGCGTGGTGAAAAGAACGCAGGGGAATATGCAGACGTGGCGGGCTTCTGCAAATCGGTCACCCTGGACGACATCCGAAAACATGACCACGTCCTGACGCCAGGCCGTTATGTCGGGGCAGCTGAACAGGAAGACGACGGGGAGCCCTTTGAAGAAAAAATGCGGCGCCTGTCTGCCCTGTGGCGAGAGCGGCGGGCGGAAGGAGCGCGGCTGGATGCGCTGATTGAGGCCAATCTGAACGAGCTGGGCTTTTGAGATTGAAAATCAACCCAGAGCATGCGCCGGGGGAGCCATGGCGACCGAGAAACTGGACATCAGCAACTTTGAGAGTGCCATGGCCCGGCTGGAAGAGGCATGCTATTTGCGAAATAAGCTGAAGGAACGACTGGCATGAGTGCCGAGATGCCGCTCATCGATATCCGCCCCGATCACTGGAAGATCGTGCAACGTATCCTGCAGGAACATGTGCCGGATCTTGAGGTGTGGGCCTTTGGGTCTCGCGCCAAATGGAGCGCCAAGGAGTTTTCGGATCTGGATCTGGCCGTCATCACGGATGAGCCATTGCCGATTGACACCAGTTTGGCACTGAATGAGGCATTTTCTGAGTCTGATCTTCCTTGGAAGGTGGATGTGGTGGATTGGGCGAGTGTGGGTGATGGATTCAAGAAGGCCATTAAGCGAGATAAGGTTTTTGTGCAGGAAAAGGGTGAAAATACGAGAAGTGAGTGGAAGCAGGTAAGTTTGCATGAGGTGTGCCAGAAGGTTACTAGTGGTGGAACTCCTAGTCGACGTAATCCCGCATATTATGAAGCGGGGGTTTGGCCGTGGGTGAAAACACAAGAGCTAAAGGATGGATGGATTGACG
>ERZ772968.1129-NODE-1129-length-12662-cov-6.103038_pt1 | contig 12662 bp, 8 predicted proteins | sample MGYA00580674_ERZ772968 | MGnify/ENA primary metagenome ERZ772968 (study PRJEB29015, sample SAMEA2737940) | human oral metagenome | biome: human oral; feature: human-associated habitat; material: dental | place: China | collected 2138 ...
GGCGCGGCGCCCTGGAGACCCTGGTGATGTCCCTGACGGTCTTCGGGGTGTGGGCCACGACCACCTACGAGTCCACGATGGTGCTGGCCAGGCGGCGCACGGCGCGCTACCTCCTGCTGGGCGTGATGGTGCTCGGCCTGGTCATGAACGCCTCCATCACCGGGGCCTTCGAGCACTCGCCCTGGATGTTCGTGGCCCCGCTGCTGGCCATCCAGATCGGCAGGCCCCTGCTGACCCGGAGGGTGGACGTTTCCGCGGCCATGCGCCTGCACCGCGTCAACATGGTGGTCTGGTCGCTGGCCTCGGCCGTGCCCTGGGTGGTGGGCGCCCTGGCCGGCGAGCACGGCCGCCTCATCTGGTGGGCGGCCGCCGCCGCCATCGACCTGCTGGGGATGCGCCTGCGCCACCCGGTGCCCGGCCTGCCCGTGCCCGGCCGCGACGAGATCGACTTCGACCTGCCCCACCAGATCGAGCGCTGCCAGCTGTTCTTCATCATCTGCCTGGGCGAGGCCGTCCTGACTACCGGGAACGCGGTCATCCGCGGCCTGGACGAGCCCGTGGTAGTGGCAGCTGGAGTGGCTTCCATGCTGGTCATCATCTGCATCTGGGCACTGTTCTTCGGGCCGGCCAACGAGGAGCGGGTGGTGGCGCCACTGGCCGCGCTCAGGCGGGAGCGCGATCCGGCCGCCAGCCTCTCACTGGCCGTCCTGACCACCAACGGCCAGCAGGTCCTCGTTCTCGGCATGGTCGCCTTCGCCGTCGGTGCCGAGGTGGTGGTGGACGAGCCCGCCGAGCCTGCGGGAACGGCCGCCGTGGTGGCCCTCTTCGGCGGCATCATCATCTGCGTCACCGCGCTCTGGCTCTTTCTCGCCCGCGCCACCGGCCGTCGTGCGTGGGCCAGCCTGGCCGCCTCCGACGCCGTGCTGGTGGGCCTGGCCCTGGTATCCGCGCTGGCGGGCCTGCCGGGGATGGTCGTCATCGGCCTGCTCCTGGTGGCGGCCGCCTCCACGGTCTGGGGGTTCTCCCGGGAGACCCGCCGACTGGCCCGGTAGCGCCTCGGCAAGCCGCGCCGTCCTTGTTCCCGATGCTCTGACGGAACGTGTTCCACGCGCGCCTCACCCCCCAGTACCGCTCGTAGCGCCAGGTGCTACACTGGGTACGATGATGTCCATCGGCCAGCGTGAACTGCGCAACAACAGTGGTGCGATTATGCGGGAGCTGAGCGGGGGGAAGAGCTTCATCGTGACTCGGAACCAGGTCCCGGTCGGCGAGCTGCGGCCGCTGCGTCGCAGTCGAACGGTGAACCGGGAAGTGCTCCTGGCCGCTCTCGCCGGTGCCCCGGTGGTCGATGGTCGGCAGGTGGTGGCCGATCTGGACGCCGTCATCGATCAGGATCCTGAGCCCCGTGCCTGAGTCGCACCGAATCGGCCTTCTCGATACGTCTGTCGTCATTGACCTGCCGCAGATCGACTCGGCCCTGCTTCCCGAGGAGCTTGCCATCAGCGTCGTGACGCTCGCCGAGCTGAGTGCCGCTCCTGCTTACGCATCTGATCCGATGGAGCGCTCCCGTCGGCAGGCGAGACTCCAATTGGTCGAGTCCCTCATCGAGCCGATTCCTTTCGGGGTCGAGGCTGCGCGCGCCTACGGGCTGATTGCCAGTGCAGTCTTGGCTGCGGGCCGCCTTCCTCGCAGTCGTGCAGCGGATCTGATGATCGCTGCGACAGCCCTGGCGGAGGATCTTCCGCTGCTGACCAGGAATGCGGGCGATCTTAGGGGGCTTGAGGGCCTCATCGACATCCTCCCCGTCTAGCGGAACCCGAGCTGGCGGATGCTGGCTCGGTCTTTGCGCCTCGGTCATCGCCTGCGCCGCCTGTTGCCGTCACTGGAGCGGAGTAGTTGGTCGGGTGGGTGGGGCGTCGTTGCGGGGCGGAGCGCCGGATGTGTCGTCAGGGCCTGGGCATGAGGGGGCCGGTGGTGGCGCGGGTGGAGCAGACCGCCTGAGGTGACCAGGCGCGGGCGGCCCGCACGCCGGGAGCCCTGTGGGATGCGTCAGACGGGCCGATCACCGCTCCGCCCTCCCGCTCGTCGCGGTGGCTGTGCCGCCGCTGACCTCAGGGCCGTCGACGCTCCCGGCGTCCCGGCCCATGGGCGGTGCTGCGCGCCTGGGCACGATGCGCACCTCGACGGCCTTGATGGCGCACCACAGCTCCTGACCGACGGCGATGCCCATCTCGGCGACGGCGCCGGCGGTGACCACGGCACGGACGCCCTGGCCGCCGGCCAGCCCCACGCTCACGCTCACCAGGGCGCCGGCCCGCTCCACCCCGGTCACCCGGCCCGCCAGGACGTTGCGAGGCGAGCCCTCGGGAGGCTCCCGGTACAGGGCCACGGCATCCGGCGGCACCAGGGCGATGCCGGGCCCGCCGGGGCGCAGGACCTCGCCGCGGCCGGCGTCGTCGTCCCAGGGGCGGCCGTGGACGACCTGGCCGCGTGGCAGCTCCAGGGCCGGGGCTCGGGCGTCGCCCGCCAGCTCTCCGGTCAGGACCGCCGTCCCGGTCAGCCGCGCGGCGAAGTCGGAGACCGGTGCGGCCAGGACCTGGGCCGTCGCCCCGCGCTCGGCCACCCGGCCGCCTTCCAGGACGACGACGTCGTCGGCCAGCGCCGTCACGTCCAGGACGTCGTGGGTGACCACCAGGACCGTGAGCCCCTCCTCGGCGGCCCGGCGCGCGACCAGGGCGCGCATCTCCTGGCGCGCGGTGACGTCCAGGGCCGACATGGGCTCGTCGAGGACCAGCAGGCGCGGGCGCGTGGCCAGGGCCCGGGCCAGGGCCACGCGCGCCGCCTGGCCGCCGGAGAGCGCGCCGCCGGAGCGGGACGCCAGGTGCGACGCCCCGACGGCGGCCAGCTCGGAGCGGGCGCGGCTGCGGGCCTGCGAGCGGCTCGTGCCCTGGCAGCGCAGGGCGAAGACCACGTTGCCCAGGACCGACATGTGGGTGAAGACGCCGGGCTCCTGGCTGAGCAGCGCCACCTCGCGGCGGCCGGCGGGCACGAAGCCCTCCGGGCCGTCCAGTACCCGCCCTCCCAGGACCACCCGGCCGCCCTCGGCGTCCAGCAGCCCGGCCACGACGGCGCAGACCGTGGACTTGCCCGAGCCGTTGGGGCCCACGAGCGCCACGGTGCGCCCGGCCGGGACGGTCAGGTCGACGACGACGTCGCGCGCGTCCAGACGGAAGGAGACCTCCAGCTCCCGGCCCCGCTTTCCGGGTTCGCCGGGCTCGCCGTGCCCGCCGGGCTCGTCCGGGGCGGCTGCGGGAGCGCCGCCGTCGTGGGAGGCGGCGGGCTTCCTCGGTGTCCCGGGCGCGTCCGCCTCCCCGTCCTCCTCGTCCTCCTCGGCGAGGCTCCGGGTCGGGTGGCCTCCCATCAGAGCGGTCCAGCGCACGTTCGTGGCTCCGATAATGAGGAATGACAGGGCGATGAGCACCGCGGCCAGCGCCAGGGAGGTCGCCGTGTCGCTCTCCCGCTCCAGGTAGATCGCCAGCGGCATGGTGCGGGTGACGCCCTCCTTGGAGCCGGCGAAGGCGATGGTCGCCCCGAACTCGCCCAGGCTGCGCCCCAGGGCCAGGGCGGTGCCGCGCACCAGCGCGGGCGCCGCCAGCGGCAGGGTGATGCGCACCAGGATCCGCCACGGGCCCGCCCCCAGGGTGCGGGCAATGGTCTCGGCGCGGGTGTCACGGCTGCGCAGTGCGGCCTCCAGGGTGACCACCAGGTAGGGCATGGAGACGAAGACCTGGGCGATGACGACGGCTGCGGTTGTGAAGGAGATCTGCACGCCCAGGGCGGCCAGTGGCTGCCCGAGCAGTCCCCGCTTGCCGAGGGTCGCCAGGAGGGCGATGCCCGCCACCACCGGCGGCATGGTCATGGGCAGCACGGCCAGGATGCGGGCGATCCTCACTCCCGGCCACTGCCTGGCCAGCAGCAGTGACAGCGGCACGCCCAGGGCCACGCTGATGGCCGTGGCGATCAGGCAGGTGCGCGTCGAGAGCCACAGGGCCTTCTGGGCGGACGGCGCGGACAGCAGCTGGGGCAGCTGGCCCCAGGCGACGCGCGTGCCCAGGCCCACCAGGGGCAGGACGATCGCGCAGGCGCCCAGGACGGCCAGGGCGGTGACGAGCACCGGCAGAGGAGCGCGAGCGGCCCGCCCGCGCCGAGACAGGGCACGGGCGGGCCGCCGGGAGAATGACAGTCGATTCACGGGGCCAGGTCTACTGCGCCTGCGCCCCGTGCCGCATGACCAGCGTCATTCGGCAGGGCGGTGGCCTCGGACGCAGGCGGCCTCACGGCGTGGCGGTCTCGGTGTCCGGCTTGTTGCTGGCCTCATCCGGCTTGCCGGTCTCGCCAGGAGATGCCGCCTCGGATGCCTTCGAGGTCTCGGCGGGCATGGAAGAGGGTGCGGCGGGGCCGGCGGTCGTCGCGCTGCCGCTCGGCGCGGCGGAGGCGCCTCCGGGAGCGCCGAATCCGTACTCGGCCAGGATCTCCTGACCCTTGTCGGAGAGCACGAAGTCAACGAAGGCCTTGGCGCCCTCGGCGTTGGAGGGGCTGGCCGTGGTGGCGATGGGGTAGTGGTTGACGACGCCGTGATCCGGGATCTTGATCTCCTCCGTACCCTTCGACGTGGCGGCATCCGTAGCGTAAACGATCCCGGCGTTCGCCTCACCGGATTCGACCTTGCCCTTCACGTCGGTGACCTTGGTCTCCTTCGAGGCCGGATCAGAAAGGGTGATACCGGTGGCCTCCTCCATCTTCTTGGTAGCGTTGCCGCAGGGGACGTGGGCGTCGGGGTCGCAGATGGCGAGTGTGACGCCCTCGGCGTTCAGGGACTCGTCGAAGCCGGTGATGCCGGCCGGGTTGCCCTCGGGGACGATGATGCTCAGGACATTGGTGGCGAAGTCGCGCGGCTCATCCACGAGCCCCTGGCTGAGGGCTTTGTCCATGTTCTCGGTGTCGGCCGTGGCCAGTACGTCGGCGGTCGAGCCCTCGGCCAGGTTGGAGACGAGGTCCTGAGACCCCTGGAAGTCGAAGTTGACGGAGGCGTCAGGATTGGCCTCCTTGAAAGCGGTGCTGATGTCCTCATAAGCCTTCTGCAACGAGGCCGCTGCGAAGACTGTGATCTCGCCGCTGATCCCGGATGCGGCGTCGTCGGAGGCGCCTGCTGTCGAGTCCGTGGGGGACGAGCCTCCACAGGCAGCCAGTGAGATGGCGGACAGGAGGGCGATGGCGGCGAGGGCCGCTCGGCGGTGCATGCGCATGAGTGGGTCCTTTCGTTGGGGATCCGTACGGGAGCGAGTTCGCGTCGACCGACGATGGTTGACTCGACCTCGGAGCGCTAGTGACGCATAGCCCAATTAGGATCTCATGTTGCCGACAGGGACGGAAGGACATGATTTCGGGTGGCCGAAAAAAACGATTGTGCTGTTCTGACGGGTGAAGCGCGGGAGCGGGACGCCCCGGTGCGCGGCTGTCCCCGCGCTCCGCTGGGCGAACCGATCTCGAGCCGGAAGTGAACCGATCTCGGTGCGGAAGTGAACCGATCTCGAGCCGGAAGTGAACCGATCTCGACGCGGAATACGACCGATCTCGGCGGAGGAGGGGGGCGGAGTCAAGCCCCTGGGCATACGGAAGCTGCTCGGTTAGGCTGAGAAAGGCTCCTTCAGCCCTGTCTCAGGAAGGATCCGCCGTGAGCGACCCGAGCCTTGAAGACCTTAAAGCGGCATCTAATGTCGTGTGGGATTACGGCGTCAGCGGCGACCTCGCCGCCAAGCTCGATGCGGCGGCGACCACGGTGGAGGATCAGGTCGAGCCGCGCAATAACCGCAAGTCCAGGTACGGCAGCAAGTTCGAGGGGTACTACGCGGAGCTGTGGGCCGACAACATCCAGACGGCCAACGACGACGCGGATCTGCTGGCCGGCCGTCTGCGGGACGTGGCCACCGGCGTGCGGGACCTGGAGGAGGACGCGCGCCTGGAGCAGGAGCGGATCGATGCGGCCAGGGAGTGGAGGAGCAGGCGCGATAGGCGCTCGGACCTGGAGAAGCTGGGTGAGAAAGTCGACTTCCTGCACCTGATTCCATGGCGACGAGAACCCGCCCAAGGCCGATCCCGTCGAGCAGATGCACAAGACATACGACTCCTCGCCCGCGGGCGCGCGCCAGAAGCTCATCGGGACGAGCACCACCAGGGTGTCCTCGGCCCTGCCCGACGACCTGCGCAGCTTCACCTCTGAGGAGCGGGGAGCCACCGATGAGATCCGCAACACCCCGGCCACGCTGGGCGGCCTGGTCGAGACCTTCCAGGAGACGTGCAAGTGGGGCACTCTGGACTGCAGCCAGGTCCTGGTGGGGTTCGCCAACTACATCACCGCCAACGACGAGGACTGCACCCGCACCGACATCGTCGCGTCGAACTTCGAGGCCGCCGGCGGCAGCGGCACGATCTCCACGGTGTCCGACGCGGCCATCACCGCGAGCCTGGAGGCCAACGGCATGTCCCTGCACCGCCCGCAGCTGGAGATCCCGGCCGTCGAGGCGACCGGCAACCTCCCGACGTCGGGGTACGCGAACGACCCGGTCAACACCGCGACCGGCAACTTCGTTAAGAACGAGGAGGACCTGCGCTACGAGGGCGGCACGGCGCTGCTGGGCTGGACCCGCTCCTACTCCTCGCTGAGCCAGAAGGTCGGCGGCCACGGCCCCGGCTGGGCCTCCTTCGACGGCTGCGGCCTGCGGTTCGACGACGACGGCGCCTCCTGGACGCTGCTGGACGGGCGCGAGGTCGTCTTCCCGCGCATGGGGGACGGCTTCGATCGCGCCGCGCATGAGAGCTTCTGGCTGTCCGTCGCCGAGGACGGCTGCGTCATCACCAATAGCGCGGGCGCCCGCTGGGAGTTCACCCCGCAGGGGCGGCCGACGTCCTTCACCCTGACCGACGGCGCCACGATCACCTTCGACTACGACGCCGACCGGCTGGTGCGCATCCGTCATGTGCGCGGGCACGAGATCGGCGTGGAGTGGGACGGGGACCGCATTGCCGCCGTGCAGGCCGACGACGGTCGGCGGGTCGTCTACCGCTACGAGGAGGGCCGGCTGGTCGAGGCCGCGGGCCCCCTGGGGTCGCGCCGCTACGAGTGGGACGAGGACGGGCTGATCAGCGCGGTGATCGACGCCGACGGCGTGGTCGAGGCCCGCAACACCTACGACGATCAGGGGCGGGTGTCCACCCAGACGTCCCCGTTCGGGCGCGTCACGCGCTTCGCCTACCTCTCCGGCCGCGTGACCGCCGTCTCCGACATGGACGGCGGCCGCTCGAACACGTGGGTGGCCGACGCCCGCGGCCGGCTGCTGAGCGTCACCGACTCCGACGGCAACTGCTCCCGCATGGCCTACGACCGACTGGGGAACCTGGTCGTGTCCACGGACCCGGAGAGACGGCGGACCGTACGCCAGTTCGACCAGCGCAGTCGCCTGATCACCGAGCTGGCGCCGTCGAGGGCCATGACCCGGCTGGCCTACGACGACCTGGACCGTCTGACCGACATGGTCTCGCTGGAGGACGGCACCGAGGTCGCCCGCACCACCATGTCCTACACCGGCGCGCAGCAGCAGCCCTCGGAGATCATCGACGGCGAGGGCGGGCGGACCCGGATGGTCTGGGACGCGGGCCTCCTGCTGGAGGCCACCGACCCGACCGGCGTGACGGCGCGCTTCGAGTACGACGCGCACGGCGATCTCGTGGCCTGCATCGACGCCGAGGGCAATACGACTCGCATTGTCCGCGACGGGTCGGGCCGGCCGCTGGAGATGATCATGCCCTCCGGCGCCACCACGCACTTCTCCTACACCCCGGCGGGCCTGCTGGCCTCCCGAACCGACCCGGACGGCGGCCGCTGGAGCTACGAGTACACCGCCGGCGGCCGCATGACCGCGATGGTGAACCCGCTGGGGGCGCGCACGGGCCTGGAGTACGGCGAGCACGGCGAGCTGTGCGCGACGATCGACCCGCTGGGGCGCCGGGTCGAGCAGGAGCTGGACGATCTGGGCAATGTCAGCCGCGTGCGGCTGCCCGACGGCGCGGTGTGGGAACTCACCCATGACGCCATGTCGCGGCTGAGGCAGACCGTGGACCCGACCGGCGGGGTGTGGACGCGCCACTACGACCAGTTCGGCCGGCTGAACGAGACCGTCGATCCCGCTGGCGTGCGCGCCTTCCAGCGCCACAGCACTGCGCGCCGCGAGATCACCGTGGGCGATGCCGTTTCGTCCGCCACCGTGAAGATGGACAGGTGGGGGCGCGAGAGCGCCACCGTCCTGCCCGACGGCTCACAGGTCACCACTCGCTACGACCGCGTCGGGCGTCCGGTGGAGCTCGTCGACGCCGTCGGCGGGCGCACCACCATTGAGCGCAACCTGGCGGGCCGCCCGGTGCGGATCCGTCGCCCCGGCGGCTCGAGCGTGCGCTACGACTACGACGCCTGCGGGCGCGTGGCCGGGGTGCGCAATGAGATGGGCTTCCGCACCGAGCTGGGGTACGACGTCGACTCCCGGGTCGTCTCCGAGACCTGGCCCACGGCGGAGCGGGGCTGGACGCGCTATGACACGTGCGGCCGTGTGGTCGCGCGCCACGCGCCGGGATCGGGGACCTTCCGCTGGACCTATGACAAGGCCGGCCGCGTGGTGGAGACCAGGGACCCCTACAACGGGGTGCGCCAGTTCCGCTACGACGAGGCCGACCAGCTCGTGGCGGCCATGGGCGGGGCCGGCGACACCACCCGCTACGAATACGACGAGAACGGCCGGGCGGTCCGAATCATCGACCCGATGGGCGGGGTGACCCACCGCACCTTCGACGCGATGGGCCGCTGCACCAGCGAGACCGACCAGCTGGGCAACACCTCCTACGCCTCCTACGACGCCGCGGGGCGCTTCATCAAGAACGTCGACGCCGACGGGCACGTCATCGAGGTCGGCTACGACGAGGCCGGTCTGGAGTCCTCCTTGAGCGCTGACGGGCGGCTGGTCTCCCGCACGAGGCGGGATGCGCTGAAGCGGACCAGCACGGTGGAGGACTTCGCCGACCCCGGGGGCGCAGTGACGCACACCCTGTCCTATGACCCGCGCGGTCTGCTGGTGCGCCACGACCGCGAAGGCGCGTCGGCGGCCTCCACCAGCTGGGCCTACGACGCTGATGGCCTGCCGGTGAGGGTCACGGTCCCCAATGGGGAGGCCACGACCTACCGGCGCGACGCCGCCGGCGCGGTGGTCGCCGTCGAGCACCCGGGCCTGGATGCAGCGGTGCTGGAGCGCAATGAGGCGGGGCGCCTGGTGGGCGCCGCCGTCGGGGCCACGAGCCACGAGTGGGCCTTCACGGACGGGTTCATTACGCGCCATGCCCGCACCGGGGACGGCGGCTCATCGGCGTCGGTCATGGACTACACCGAGGACGGCCGGCTCGCCTCGGTCACCACCGACGGGGCCACCACCACGTACAGCTACGACGCCTCCGGCCAGCTGACCGCGGCCGCGGGCCCGAAGGGCACCAATACCTGGGCCTACGACGCCGGGGGCCGCCTGACCCTGGAGAAGGTGGACGGGACCACCTGGAAGCGCACCTACAACGCGGCCGGCCGGCTGCTGCGGGCCACCAGCGACCGGGAGAGCGTCACCTACACCTACGACCGCTCCGGGCGGCGCACCAGGGAGGAGCATTCCGACGGGCGGCGCCGGGAGCTGGAATGGGGGCCCCTGTGGACCCTGGCGTCCGTCACCGACCACCACCATGACCGGGTGGTGCGCACCACTACCACGGTCGATGCTCTGGGCCGGCTTGCCAGGGTCAACAGTGAGCGGGTCTTCTTCGACGACGTCTCCGGCGGCCTGCTCCAGACCGGCCGGGACTGCGTCGTGCGCGCCGGGCCCCTGACCGCCCACGCCCGGACGGGCTGGCTGGGCGCCTCCTGGCGGCCCGAGCGCCCCACCGACCCGGCCGACCCCTACCGGCCGCCCGCCCCGCAGGCCACCACCGGCCCCATCGGCATCGGGGCCGGCGGCGAGGTGCGCGTCGCCGGCCTGGAATGGACCGGCGCCCGGGTCCTGGACCCCGCCACCAGCGGCTTCCTGTCCCCCGACCCCATGGAGCCCACCACCGGGGCCGGCTGGACGGGGAACCCTTACTCCTACGCCGGCAACAACCCCGCCAACCTCCTGGACCCCACCGGCCTGCACCCCGTCTACGCCGCAGAGCTGGACGAGTACCGCAAAGCCAACTCCCCCAAGTGGGGCACCGCCCTGGCCATCGCCGCCGGGGTCGGCCTGGCCTTCGTCCCCGGCGCCCAGGGCCTGGGGGCCGCGCTCATCGCCGGAGCCGTCCTGGGCGGAGGAGCCAGTCTCATCGACCAGCTCTGCACCGGCTACCCCGTCAACTGGGGCAAAGTCGGAACCGACACCCTCATGGGCATGGCCGGAGGCGCTGCCGGATACGGGGCTGGCAAGGCCTTCCAGTGGGCGTCCAGGACAAAGGCCGGCCAGAGGGCCATCGGCTGGGTCCAGGATCAGGCCGGTAAGATCCCGGTTGTTCGCAACATCGCCAAATACGTGGGCGCCAGGGGATCGGACGGAACCCAGCGCGTGAATCTGGCAAGTCGGCAAAGAACGAAACACATCCTCGACAGCGATCACAACGGGGGCGGCCACCGTTGGCCCGGTAAACCCGGCAAGACTCCCTATCCCCGGAGTTGGAGCGATGAGGAGATCATGGAAACTGTGAGCGACATAGCGACAGACCCGAGCATCACTTGGAAACAGAAAGGCGGTCGCCCTGGGGCCACAACCTACAAACGTAGCGGAAACCCCGTACGATACACCGCGATCGATACGAGAGAAGGACTGAACATTAAGGCCATAGTTGAACCCGGGGGCCAGGGCATTATCACAGGGTACCCTACCCAGTGGCCGGAACTGGGTTCCCCACTCTCGCGAACCGTGAGGAATGAGTTTGCATTATGGACACCCTCGTGGGGAAACGACATCACTGGAGACAATTGACATGACCTTCTTCCGCAAGCGCAAGAAATATCGTCCGGACTACAGGGCCATCGTCGATATAGCCGAACGCTACCAGGACCGATTGCCCTCAGATATCAAGCCCGAGATCGAGGACCTGTATAAACACGGCGAAGAAGGAGTCGCATTCGAGCTTCTCATAGTCTGTCTCTACGAGGACGCGATAGAGCCGACAAACAGGGAGAAGCAAGTACTAACGGAACTGGGCGAGAATATGAAATTCTCGGAAGACGACATCTTCTTCTGGCCCGACCCGCCCCCAAGACACAACCACCAGAACCCACCCTCAGCGTGACCGAAAAGTTGACTGTAAGCGAAAATGACAGCCCATTACCAACTCGAGCCAAGTTGAGTCTGACTGAGTGAATGAGAATCGAAGAAATGACAAGCCCTATCAATCCCGACCCTCCTCGGCCACTCCCAGCGAATCACACAGTCGGCGAAAGCGGCACACAGAACGAGTGGATTCATGCCCGGATCGAGTATCTCCGATCGATCAAGGCCGATGATATTCGACTATATCAGCAGCAAGTCAACGCGCAGGGACGGCGTGTGGGAATGAGCGTGCCGACCATTCAGTACACCCACAGAGGGACGCGTTACTACGAGGTGGTCGACACGACCACCTCGAACAGGGGTTCGGAGCATTCGGACCGCATCCTGACCGACGACCCCGCTGGCAGAGTGCACCTTTGGGAGGTGGACTGAGAATCGTGATGACAACGCTTTTCGACGGTCGACTCGCGCCACTGACCTACTCTATCTGTTTCCTGGACGCCCCGCCGAAGAAAGTGGCTCGCGCCGTGACTCGATACTTCCGAGGGGGCCCCACCATGTGGGGACGAGTCACCAAGCTCAACGGAACGCTGCAGGGCAATCTCCTGAAGCTTCAGCCTCTGGTGGTCGCGGCTCGGCCTAAGATCCTGCTGACCTCCACCGCCCTGGAAGGCTGGACAGCAATGTTCGACGGAGACGCTCATGGCCAGGGAGTGGGCCAGTTAGCCTCGCACATGGCCTGCGAACTCAAGGCCCGCGGCTGCTTCGTCGCCGCCGCCCCGCCCGCCGCGGCCACCGGAAACAAGTCCTTGGGAGGCTGGCAGTTCCATGTGCTCGGCCCAGAGCAGCAGCTCGGCTACATCCGCACCATCGACCTCATCGAGAACTTCCCCGGCCGGTGGGAGTTCGAGACCACCGGCCAGCCCCAGCCCTACGAGGACCTCGAAGCCTATAAGCGACCCAGGTACGTCGACCGCTTCACCGAGCAGATGCTCACCAGCTACGCGACCGCAGTAGGACTGCACCCCTGGGAGGAGTCCTTCTACCACAACCCCTCCTACCTCATCACCAACCGCACGCGCACCTCCTACAGCTACACTCTCGCCCAAGCCCGAACCCGCCTCGGCCTGACCAACTGAACACACACCACAGCGCCAGGGCAGTCCACACAAGCACCGCCCTGTAGGCGAATCACCGCCAGACGGACAACGTCGGCCGATTGAGGTGCCTGGTGTTTCTTGGACAGTGGTGGAAAGAGTACTGTTTTGAGAGATG
>ERZ772968.1131-NODE-1131-length-12638-cov-6.675594_pt1 | contig 12638 bp, 7 predicted proteins | sample MGYA00580674_ERZ772968 | MGnify/ENA primary metagenome ERZ772968 (study PRJEB29015, sample SAMEA2737940) | human oral metagenome | biome: human oral; feature: human-associated habitat; material: dental | place: China | collected 2138 ...
TCCGCTCGATCGCGTCGACCGCCTACTTCGTCGCGGATTCGACGAAGTTCGGCCGCAACGCCCTGTACAAGGTCCTCGGCATCGACGCGTTCACGGCGGGCATCACGGACTCATTCCTCTCCCCCATCTCGGCGGCGGCATACCCGATCCCCCTCATCCGGGCTGAGGTCGCGCAGGGGTAAGCCAAAGGGAGCGGGGCACTGCCACAGCGCGGTGATGCAGCAATCCCCTTGTACGCACACCCGCCACGCCACCTAGCTTGTGTGTCGTAGATTACCCGCTATTCTTGGTCGCATGACTGCTGCGCGCGACGACGACTTCACGGCTCTGCCCGGTATGGAAGCGGATTCCAACGCCCACGATACGGCTCGACACCGCTCGGATGACACGGCCCCGGCCTCCTCCAAGTCGGCTTTGGACGCACTGCTGGACGAGTACCGTACGCGCGCAAAGAGCGAGCGCGAGAAGGGCACGCTTTTCGAGGAGCTGACGCGCCAGTTCCTGCTCCATGACGCTCGTTTCGCGCACCAGTTCAAGGAGATCTACCTGTGGAGCGAGTGGCCGGAGCGCCGCACGGGCGACACGGGCATCGACCTGGTGGCGATCCCGGTCGACCAAAACGCAGGCCCGGTGGCCATTCAGTGCAAGTTCTACGCGCTGGGTCATCGCATTCAGAAGGCGGACATTGACTCGTTCCTGTCGGCGTCGGGCAAGGAGCCGTTCGGTCGCCGCATTGTCGTGGACACGTCGGGCGCGCCGTGGGGCAAGAACGCGCAGGACGCGATTGAAGGCCAGCAGATCCCGGTTTCTCGCATCACGCTGGCGGATCTGCGTGACTCGGACATTGATTGGCGCACGTATTCGCTGGGGTCGACGCAGGCGCCGAAGACCCGCGAGCGCAAGGTTCCGCGCGACCATCAGGTGCGTGCACGCAGCGCGGTGATGTCAGGCTTCGAGGAGCATGACCGCAGCACGATGGTCATGGCGTGCGGCACGGGTAAGACGTTCACGGCCCTGACGATCGCGCGCGAGTTCGTGGAGAAGGAGGGCGGCACCGCCCGGATCCTCTTCGCAGTCCCCTCGCTCGCGCTCCTTAAGCAGACGCTGGACGATTGGGCGGCCGAGGCCGACGGTGCGTTCACGGCGTGGGCGGTGTGTTCGGATACGAAGGTGTCCTCGTCGGCGCGTAATGACACGGCCGAGGAGTCGGCGGTGGACCTGCCGATTCCGGCGACGACGGACGGCCAGCGCCTCGCGGACTCCCTGAACGCGAATAACGCGACAGAGGGCTTGCAGGTCGTCTTCGCGACGTACCAGTCGATCGACGTCATTCACCGCGCGCAGGAGATCGCGGGAGACGAGTGGCGCGACTTCGACCTGATCATCTGCGACGAGGCCCACCGCACGACGGGTGCAACGCTGACGGGCGAGGACGAGAGCGCGTTCACGAAGATCCACAGCAACGAGTTCATCCGCCGCGCGAAGACCCTGTACATGACGGCGACGCCGCGTATTTTCGCGGAGAACGCAAAGAACAGGGCGTCGGAGAAGGACGCGATCCTCACCTCGATGGACGACCAGGACACCTACGGTCCGGTGTTCTTCCGCCTGGGCTTCGGCCAGGCAGTGAAGGAGAACCTGCTAACGGACTACAAGGTCATCATCCTGACGGTCAGCGAGGAAGAGGTGTCGCAGCACTATCAGGCGATCGCAGAGATGGGCGGCGAGCTGAACCTCGACACGGCCGCGAAGCTGACGGGCTGCTGGAACGCGCTGGCCAAGCGCAAGAACCGCGGCTCGGACGTGGACTACGGCGAGGATCGTGCGCCGATGCGCCGCGCAGTGGCCTTCTGCAAGGACATCAAGGCCTCGAAGCAGGTGACGGATCAGTTCCCGGACCTGGTGAACGGGCCCCACGGCCTGAGCGACCTGAGTAACGACGATGCGTCGGATAACCTGCAGGTCGAGTGCCGCCACGTGGACGGCACGATGAACGCGGCGGTGCGTGCGCGCGAGATGGATTGGCTGACCGAGGGTGCGGGCACGGACGAGGTCCCGGTGTGCCGCATCCTGACGAACGCGCGCTGCCTGAGCGAGGGCGTGGACGTGCCCACACTGGATGCGGTGCTCTTTCTGTCGCCGCGCAAGTCACAGGTGGACGTCATCCAGGCGGTGGGCCGCGTGATGCGCCGCGCGGAGGGCAAGGATTTCGGCTACATCATCTTGCCCGTGGCCGTGCCGGCGGGCATGGCGCCGGAGCGCGCGCTGGACGACAACAAGCGCTTCCAGGTCGTGTGGCAGGTCCTCAAGGCCCTGCGCGCGCACGACGAGCGCCTGGACGCGGCGATCAACTCGATGGAGCTCAACGGCCAGGGCCCGGAGAACATCATCGTCGAGCAGGTGTCCCTCGAGAAGGCGAAGAAGCAGGACGATCCGCTAGCGGGTTCTGCGCCTGATGGGGACGAGGCCGGGGCCGGGTCCTCGGGGTCGGGCGCGGACGGCGTGGCCCAGGGCATCCAGGGTCAGCTGACGCTGCTGCCCTCGGATTGGAAGGAGTCGGTGTTCGGCCGGATCGTGAAGAAGGTGGGCTCGTCCCTGTACTGGGAGGACTGGTCCAAGGACATCGCGACAGTGGCAGACCGCTACATTCACCTCATCGATCGCCTGTTGGAAGACCCGGAGCGCCAGGACGCGTTCCAGGAGTTCGTGAACGCGCTGCGCGCGACGCTAAACCCGGCCGTGGACAACGAGTCCGCGGTCGAGATGCTGGCCCAGCACATCCTGACGGCCCCGCTCTTTGACGCGATGTTCCCGGATCATTCGTTCTCGAAGCAGAACCCGGTGAGCCGCGCGATGAACACGATTGTGGAGATGCTGGCGTCGCACTCGATGTTCGAGAACGAGCGCCGCGAGCTCGATTCCTTCTACCGGGCAATGGTCGAGCGCATCGAGGCCGTGCACACCCTGGCTGGCAAGCAGGAGATCATGCGCACGCTCTACGATCGCTTCTTCTCCCAGGCCTTCCCGCGCATGAGCGAGCGCCTGGGCATCGTCTTCACGCCCGTCGAGGTCGTCGACTTCATCATCCGTAGCGCGGACGACGCGATGCGCACGGCCTTTGGCCAGAGCCTGGGTGATCCCGGCGTCGCCATCATCGAGCCCTTCGCGGGCACCGGTACGTTCGTGGCGCGCCTGCTGCAGCTGGGCGTCATCCCGCCCGAGGCGCTGGAGCACAAGTACAAGAACGAGATCTTCGCGAACGAGTTCGTGCTGCTCTCCTACTACATCGCGTCGATCAACATCGAGCAGGTGTATCACCAGGTGCGTGCCGAGCAGGGCGTGGACGAGGGCTACGTCGAGTTCCCGGGCATGACCCTGACGGACACCTTCCAGCTGCACGAGGGCGACGGCACGATCACCGAGGACTTCGAGGGCCTGGCCGCCAACAACGAGCGCGCGAAGGCGGAGAAGGATTCGGCGATCACGGTCATCGTCATGAATCCGCCGTACTCGTCAGGCCAGAACAGCGCAAACGACAACAACCAGAACCTGGCGTACCCCCGCCTGGACGAGCGTATCGCGGCCACCTACGCGGACCGGTCGTCAGGTGCGAACAAGAACAGCCTGTACGACTCCTACTTCCGCGCCCTGCGCTGGGCGTCGGACCGCATCGGGGAACGAGGAGTCATCGCCTTCGTCTCCAATAATTCCTTCGTGGATGGCGCCACTGCTGACGGCGTACGCCTGTCTCTACAGGAGGAGTTCTCCCAGATCTTCATCTACGACCTGAAGGGTAATCAGCGGACCTCTGGCGAGCGCAGCCGACGCGAGGGCGGAAAGATCTTCGGCTCAGGTTCTCGCACAGGTGTTGCCATTACCGTACTCGTCAAAGATCCCTCGTACTCCGGCACCGCAGAGATCTTCTACGCGGAAGCGGAAGACTACGCGACGCGACAGGAGAAGCTCAACCAGATCAGCGCCTACGGATCCATCGAGGGAATCAGCGGAGCCGACGCATTCCGCTCCATCACGCCGAACCAGCACGGCGACTGGATTAGCACGCGTGACGAGCGCTTCGCAACCTTCCAGGAGATCGCAAATAAGGCACTGAAGGGCAAGGAAGCAACTCCCGCTATTTTCCGTCAGTTCTCCCGCGGACTCGCGACAAGCCGCGACGCGTGGTGCTACAACTTCTCCCAAGAAGCCGTGGAATCGAACATGCGACGTATGATCGACAACTACAATGCCGAGGTTGCTGCCGGACACACGAGTAAAAACGCAACAACAGACCCAACCCTGCTTGCTTGGGGAGGTAACCTTCCCAAGGACCTTGATCGCTCAATTGTCCATGAGTTCGATCCGTTGAGCATTCGGACAGGAATATACCGTCCATTCTGCACGCAATCCGCATATTTTTCTGCGGCGATGAATGAGCGCACCTACCAGCTCCCCCAGATTTTGCCGACGGCTGCACATAGCAACCTCACCATCGCTGTCGAAGATGATTCACGTAAAGAACCGACATCCCTCATGACAGACCTCCTACCGGATCTTCACACGATGGGAACGACGCAGACATTCCCCCTCTACACCTGGGAACCCCTCTCCCCCACCTCCGGGAGCGAGCCCGACCTGTTCGCCGACCTGGCGACCGCCTCGGAAAGCCGGGCGGATGGTGCGGCCACGGCCTCGTCCCTGGATTTCTCGCGGCCGATCGGCGACCAGATCCCGGTGATCCTGGACGGGTACCGCCGCGTCGATAACGTCACGGATGCGACGCTGGCCTCGTACCGGGAGCACTACGGGGATGCGGGGATCACGAAGGAGGACATTTTCTTCTACGTGTACGCGCTGCTGCATCACCCGGAGTATCGGGAGCGCTACGCGGATGATTTGAAGAAGATGCTGCCGCATATTCCTCGTGCGGCGGGTTTCCACACGTATGCGAGCGTGGGCCGCGAGCTGGCGGACCTGCACGTGAACTACGAGCGGGTGGAGCCGTATCCGTCGGTGCAGGAGGAGTCGAGCCTGCACGCGCCTGCGGACCCGTGGGAGCGCTACCGGATCGGTGAGCGCAAGATGCATTTCCCGAAGCTGGGGCGCCGCGATAAGGACTTCACGCGCTTGGAGTACAACGACTACGTGACACTGACGGGCATTCCTGCGGAGGCGCAGGGCTATTCGATTTCGGGCCGCAGCCCGCTCGAGTGGATCATCGACCGCTACCACGTGAAGACGGACAAGGCGTCGGGCATCGTCAACGACCCGAACGACTTCCTGCGCGAGCAGGGCTGCCCCGACGCGGTCGTGGACCTGATCAAGCGCCTGGTCACCGTCTCGATGCGAACCCAGGAGCTCCTGGCGACGCTGCCGGCACTCAACATTCCCGAAGGAGCAGAACGGTGACACCATCAAATGAGAACAGTATTGACCTGTTCAAACGACATCCACATACTGACCCATCGACACTGGTCATGCACAGTCAAAGGTATTCACTTGGTGAACTATCTTACGCCTATTATGAGAGCGCTCAGACTATTGCAAGCAGATTCAACGGGAGCGCACCTTCAGACATTTTTCTTCTTCCATATCTATTCTTGATCCGCCAGGCATTTGAGCTACTATTAAAAGATGGCATCTTAACCCTGAAAGAACTCAAAATAGAGCATTTCAGAGCAAACCCTGAGGAACTTTATAAGGACAAGTCTCCAACTGTATACCTTCGAAACCTTGGGCACAACCTAAAGAAACTCCTGAAAACATTTAAAAAAGACTTCAACTCGTTTGACTTTCCAGAGAAGTTTCCGATGGAGATCGATGCTACACTATTATTGCTGCATAATGCAGACAAGTCGGGTACGGAGTTTAGGTATGGTACACAGCCGCGGGAAGAACCTGCGTACATCGACTCTAAACTACTCTGCTCGGAGCTACATGAGCAGTTCCATAACCTCGAGCTTGTTATCGACTACGCTTATGACACCTGCTCATACCTTCCCATTGCTCGATATCAGGGCCGTGTCAATGCGTGATAGCAATGAGCTGGTTAAACCCTTTGTAGGGGTGCGGTAGTCGAGGGTACGTCTGGGGCAGTTGTTCAGTTCGTTGACGATGGCACCGAGGTAGGGTTGGTGGCTGGTGATGGGGGTTCCTTTGGGCAGGTAGTGACGGAAGAGTGGGTTGGTGTTTTCGTTAGTTCCTCTCTCCCAAAGACTGCGGGTGACAGCGAAGAACACGTCTACACCAATGCCTAGGGTGAAGCGCTGATGGCGGGCCATTTCTCGTCCCGTTGGCCCCCGTGTCAGTTACCGCGCACCGTTGGGGAGTGGGGTGGATACGGCGGGTGAACGCGTCACAGACCTGGTCGACCCTCCGCCCGAGAGGCAGAACCACCATGAATCAGGTACCGGGTAGCGGCCTCGACCAGGATTGTCTGCGCACTAGCCCCATCTCGGCTGATACGTGAGGTCACCTCCGAGGCGCCCATGATTCTTCGGTCGGCGATGTTGGCGCACCTCAATCGATTAATTACATTTTGATAATTGGTGGCCAGAAATCGCGCGCGCGGTCTATCTTGCACATCCACCACCTGGAAGGCAAGCAAATACTGTGCTCGATCAGCGTCTTCTTGGGTTGGGCTTAGATCCACGCACGATCACCTCGCGGCTGATCGCGACCGTGGGCGTCGGGAGAGTTCTCCGTAGGAGTCACCGTGCCACACACCTCAGCACTCAAACGTCGATCTGCCCTGGCGGGGCGTGCACCCCTGTGACAAATCGGAGATAACGCTTCGGCGATGGGCCGTATCGCGGTCCCGAAGCGACATCTTGGGGCGATCCTTGCGGACAGTACCGCTCTCAGGGTCTTCTCGGCCTGATACACGTCATCAGGACCCGCATGGCGGGCAACCTAGCGGCATGCCACCGAGGGACTACACCCAACCCAATGAGCGATACGAACCCTGAGACGAGCCCACCTCCAAGCCCACCATAATCGCCGCACGATTCCACACTGCACATCAGACGACAGCTCACAACCAGCCACCCAACAGCACTAGTACCACACAAATTGCTTACACCCTATGACACTGCCCTGTGTTGAGGGTACCCTTGCAGTATGGCTTTTTCTGCAACAGTACTCCGGGTAGCGATAGCGTCTCCCTCGGACATCCCCGAAGCGCGTGATGCAGTTGAAAGAGCACTTTACTCATGGAATCACGCCAACTCAGCTACGAAGAGTGTCATACTACTGCCGTGGAGATGGGAAACATCGTCAGTTCCCAGGCTCGGTAAGCATCCCCAAGTATTTATCAATGAGCAGGGGGTTGATAACGCAGACATAGTCATTGCCCTATTCGGTAGCAGGCTCGGAACTCCAACGCCTGAAGCAATCTCAGGAACTGTAGAAGAGATCGAACGATCCGTAGAACGCGGGAAACATGTACACCTCTATTTTTCTGAAGCCCCTCATCCAAATGACGTGGACGTTGAGCAGCTGAGAGCTCTTCGTTCTTTTCGTGAAGAGATCAGCGAACGAGGACTCCTTGCGACATTCGCAAACCCAAGTCAGCTAGAACATAAGGTCTGGCAAGCAATCGAGCTAGATGTCTCAGAACTTGTCGACGGCGGGCAAGTTTCGGCTCCAGCAAGAAAGCGCGGGGCACAATTTCGCGTCCAGCCGAAGCAAAGCCAGCAGCTCAAAGAAACAGACTCGCGAGGCAGAGCGAAATACACAACGAAGCATTGGCTAGAGGTCACGAACATCGGAGATTCCGCTGCCGAAAATGTAACGTTCAGAGCGGAAGCCTCTTCAGGTCCAATTTTTCTTGTCGCGCCAGAACAGCCAATTCGACTCGATCCTAGTGTGACCTGGAAGCTCAATTTCGCCCTAACAATGGGGACTAGTGGCAGGCTTCAGCTGATCATTGACTGGGATGAAGACGAAGATCGCAAAACACAACGCTTCGACTTTCAGTAGGGCTATGCAAGCTTCGTCCCTGCAACCAGGACTCAGCCAGCGGCTTCCGATTTCAACCACCCAGGCAGCCAGCGAACACGAGCCACCAACTTTGTAGCAAGCCTGGCAGGATAGCTTCGAGAAGGTAGTCGGCAGCATGGACATCGACCATCTCAGCCATGAGTCTTGTAGCGTGCTCAGGAGCGAGTACGACAACGAGATCAGAGCCGTCTCCTCCGCCATAAGAAATGAACTCTTGGTAGCAGTTACCGAGAATGTCAGAGTTGATCGTTGAGGGGCCGGTGACGACGTGGTACACGTCGTCGGTGAGGATCTTGGTCAGCCACTTCAGGGGCAACTGAGGCGTCTTCATAGTTGGGTGTGGGTCACGGGTGTTGGTCGGGGGTTACAGATAGAGGTTGAGTCTCTTGATGATGAGCGGGCTTCAATCCCCGCCTTCTCCAAGGACCCAAGTGGTGTCTTACCCTGCCTGATGTTGTTCTGCTTCGCTTGACCGGTGCAAGCGGTTTGATCTGCTCGTTGGGCTGGAGGGTTTCCACCTCACAGGTGCAGCGCACTGCCAGGGGATCATGGTGCAGGATACTGAGTCGCGCAACCGGGTGGTGGGATGTCCTGAGTGTGGGGTAACTGCACAGGGCCATGGACGAGTGGTGGTGGAGATGATTGACGCGCCGTGGGCCGGGACGCGGACGCGGATTAGGTGGGACAATACGGCGCTGGTGCTGCCGCGAAAACGCCTGTCAGACGGTGACGTTCGTGGAGCACAATATGCGCGTGTGTGCCCTCAAGACGCGTGTAGATGTGCGGGCAATTCGGTGAGCGATCCGTCAGTTGCGCTTCTTGGGAGCCACCATCGCATGTGTGGCCCGCCAGCTAAGCACGGGCGTAACACCGTGTGGTCCTAAATCAAATCCCTCTTCCAAGCTACGGCCGATGATCCCGACCGTTTCGCAGGCGTGCGGGTTCTAGGGGTGGATGAACACGTGTAGCACCACCAGAACAGACGCCAACGCGGCCCCATAGGCTCACCGGTATCAAAACTCACCCGAGGAGAGACCACACCGCAGCCCACTTGTTGGACCTGGTCCCAGGCAGGTCTGGAACCATGTACAAGAACTGGCTGGCCAAGCGCGGCGAGCAGTTTCGCTCCGGCATCCAGCTCATGACACTGGACCCCTTCCACGGGCGGCACACACGCCATCGATTACCAACTCCAAGACGCCACCAGCGCCTCCAATGCCTTCCACGTCGTCAAACTCGCCGGCAAAGCCCAAGTGACGTGCACCGACGAAACCGGCACTTGAACCTGGGCCACCGCGGTCGCGCAGATGACCCCCTCTACCAGATCCACAATCTATCGTTCACCTCACGCCAAAGGTTCACTCCACGTTAACAGCAACGACTCCACAATGCCTTCCATGCCGATGAGGCGCACATCAGTGTCCAAGCCGCCTACTGTTACGACCAGCAAGGCCGAGGTTTACCAGACTGCCCCGTCCCCGAGCTTGGTCGCCTAAGGGTGAACCTTGGGGCGACGAAAATAGGCGTTCTCGGCCTACTTCGACACCGACCGAGCAAACAACGGACCCACGGAAGCCACCAATAGAATCCTAGAACTAGGCATACGAAACGCCAGAGGCTACCGCAACCCGACCAACTACCAACTCCGAATGCCCCTCATCGCAAGAGGCTTAGACGCCTCCACCCACACCCAACTATGAAGAGCCACATCACCCGAGCACTCCTCGAAACAGGAGGATTCAGAACCCAACTACACCCCAATTATCAAGAGCCCCGAATAGCACACAACAATCCTGGGCAGAATAACCACACCATAACGATCCAGTGTTCCAAGATCTTTGGTCTCCTACCCCTACGAGACAATATTGCCTCCGCGCGGACAGCCGCGCGGAGGCGGCACCATGATTGGGATTGGCGCTAGCTGAGCCAGGTTGGCTGCACGTAGCGGAAGAGCACGACGATCAGCGCTGGCACGCAGGCAAGCAGCAGGGCACCCAGGATGTAGTGCCAGCCCGGAACGGGAAGATGATCAACAAACCAGGTAGTGACTCCGCCCACACGGCGCGTGGCAAGTCGGCGCTCTAGGAACTCTCGAATCATCATCGCAAGAGCAAAGAAGCAGAGCACAGCCGTCACGAGCATCGCCATGAAGGCCACTGAAACATAGGGGAAGGCCTGTTCAGCACTGAGGAGATGGAAGGCATCGGCGAACGGTACCAGCTTCTCATCCCCGGCAGCTTCAGACAGCATTCGGCTTAGATCCGGCATCGACAGTCCGGACTTTCCTGTGGACAAGGTGAAGGACGACCAGTAGGTCGCGTAGGCAGAGGTAACCGCGAAGATACTTGCAACGATGGAGGAGCGAAGAGGCTTCGACACGTGCCTACTCCGCAAGGATAGGCCTGTAGTCAGCAATGACATCGTCATCAAGAACACGGAAGTGATCACGAGGATACCCACCAGAATCTCGTAGTACCTCATGAGGAAGATAGCAATGACGACGAAGGCAGCAAAGCCAAGACCAATCATCAGCCACATGTCCCCATCGCTATCGGCCCTCGCCGACCTGCTCTCACCGGCAACAGTCACATGTGTCGAGTTGTCGTCACCAATATGCGTATAGTTTCGATCGCCGGCAACCATGGCGACATCACCATTCGCTGCCATCACCTGTTGGGTTACGGCGCCTCGTCCTGATGCTGTAGGTTCCGGAGCCATTGAGCCATCCGGGACCAGTTTCGCAAGAATGATCCCGGAGACAACGCCTGACACAACGCCAATCACAAGTTCAACAATCCAAGACACGGTCTTTCCTTTCTTATCGATCGCGGTCTTCATCGACAGCATCTGGCTGTCAAGCAGAGAGTAAAGTCAGCCATATACATCTGCGTACGGGCGTCAAACTGATCTTCATAGTTTGGTGTGGGGGAGGCGTCTCGGCCTGCGGTGATGAGAAGCATTCGGCGTCTGTAGTTGGTGGGGTCGCGTTAACCTCTGGCAGCGCATCTGCCCAGTTCAATGATTCCGTCGATGGCTTCGGTGCGGTACATTGCTGGCGCCACCTATGTCGAAGTAGGCATCGAGCAAGTCCTTCCAATTGCACAGGGTCCGGCCCAGTCGAGCAATTGCGGGTATGGGACACATTGGTAGGCGCGCGACTAGACAAGCGGCCAGGCGTCGGCCTTGGGCGGGTGTGTCTTCATGGAAGACTCACGCACCAGCTGGGCGCAGTGGTAGGAGACAACGACGCTGATATGCGCCTCATCTGCCACGAAGTCCTCACGGAAGCATTCTTATTGGGTGGGGAGAGCCTGGGTCGTGAGGCGCGCAAAAGATTGCGGACCAAGTAGAGGGGATCACCCCTGCGCCCACGGTGACCGGTCGCGTCTTGCTGGACGCGGCAACGTAGAGCAGCGGGTAGGGTGAGACACCGCCCGAGCCCCTTGAAGATGGCGGGGGCAGAAGTCCACTCATCATCCGGGACCTTGACCTCTACTCGCACCCCCTACCAACAACCGGTCACCCACGCTCAACTCGGAGAAGCCACTCATCGGCGCTAACACACCCGATACGCACCAACCCTGATGAGAAGCACATCAGGTTCTCCGGGTATCTCAGCTCTTCTCGAACCCAATCTGCCAAAACCCCATATCAAGAACCTTCATCTGCGGATACGTCAGGCCGTCTCCCTCAAAGCCGCGCCGCGCTTCCTCGAGGCGATCGTTGTGCTCCTCGTAGAAGTCCACGAGCTTGAGGAGGGAATTCCGGCTGTATTCCTGCGTCGTCACCTTGTATGTCGCAACGCCATCCTGAAAGAACCTGTCGTACGCGGGCACGCACCCGAGCGTTCCCATGAGGATCTTCGTGACGAGAACCGGGGACACAGAAGACGCAACCTCACGCCCTGCGACCTCATCGCGGATAGGCCGGAAATGGGCGGCGATGTCGGCGCACAGCTTCTCGAGACTGCCCTGAACCTCAGACTCCCGCAGATCCGTGCAAGCGACCCCAAACAGGCAGTCATATTCGGGCTTCAGGATCTTCTCAACGATGGGCACAAGCACCTTGTAGTCCTTCTGAAGGAGGAAGGACGAACCCCGATACATCCCCCAGCTCGCCAGGTAGAAAGCGAGGTGCAGGCTCAAATAGTCGCAGTCCGGGGACGGGTCGATCCGCGCATCTCGAAACACGCGATAGCAATGCTCCCACGAGCGCGAGCGCCCATTCTCATTCGCGCGCGCATCGTCGTAGAAGGTCTGCGCAGCGTCGATCAACTCATCGATCGCGTCCATACTCGTTTTCTCCTTGTGTCTCCACGGAAAGCCTCTCTTCCTCGAGAGCTCTCGTTGTTTCAACGGTTCCTCTATGCGCGTTGATTCCGACGCCAGAGATCAAGCGCCCGATTGGGTAGCCATGCAGCCTGGTCCCCCATGCCTCGTTGCTCCCCATGCCTCGCCGAGCGACACCGCTTCATTTCTCGATAACCATATCCCACGGGGCCGCCACAGCGCAGCCATTTGGAAGACTGCAACTCAGCATCGTCGGTTCCTGACGTTCCGGGAGCACTCTCGTTCCCACATCTCACGACGAGGCCGGGGCCAGGCATGCACATCCGTGCGGTTCTGGGACTACGGGTGGGA
>ERZ772968.1142-NODE-1142-length-12574-cov-3.738557_pt1 | contig 12574 bp, 10 predicted proteins | sample MGYA00580674_ERZ772968 | MGnify/ENA primary metagenome ERZ772968 (study PRJEB29015, sample SAMEA2737940) | human oral metagenome | biome: human oral; feature: human-associated habitat; material: dental | place: China | collected 2138 ...
CTCGTGTGGTCGTACAAGGAGCATTCCGCGGCGCTGGTCATGCCCGCGGGGATGCGGATTCCGCGTGGCAAAGCCGTTCAAGCCTGGTCGGTCAAGGGCAAACGAATGACCTCAATGGGCATGTATCCCTCGGGAAGCAAAGCGCGGTACGCGTTTTTATCGACGATGCCGGACGAGGGGGAGTCGGTCATGTTGACGATGGAACCGGCTTCGGGCTCGTCTGCTCCGTCGTCCGACATGGTCGCGGATATCCCCATGGACAAAAAATGACGGGTCGGGCCCGGTGCGTGATGCCGGGCCCGACGTGCGTCACTTAGAACGCCGTCGGCGCACGACCTTCAGCGCGAACGCAGCCGTCGCCAGGGCCGTGCCCGTCACGGTTATGGCAATGGTCCGCGCCGTCGATCCGTCTGACGTATGCCCGACTTCTTCCGAGTAACGCACGATCAGATCGTCGGGCGCGTCCGCAGCCGACGAAGCCGAGCGTGAAGCTGCCGGTGCGTCGAGGGCGGGGCTTTCGATCGCGATATCCAGGGTTGGAACGTCGCCTTGACCTTGGCCCACGGAGATTTTCGGAGCCGATGCCCCCGCGTTTGGCTCGGGTTCGGCTGCTTCTGGCGTTGGGGGAGCGTTGTTCGGCGTCGTTGTGGGTTGGGCTGGTGCCGCCGCGAGAGGCGTTGCGGGCGCGGCGGTCAAAGTTTCGGCAACAGACGAGGCTTCAGCAACAGGTAAGGCTTCGACAACCGGCACGGCCGCAGGTAAGGCTTCGGCAACAGGAACGGCAGCATCGGAGGCTGACAAATCTTCGGCATCGGGCGAAGGCTTGGCAACAGGTGAGATTCCAACCGTAAAGCCTGACGCCGAATCCGGCGAGGTGGCTGCGCCCGGTTCCTTGACCTCGATGTGTGCCGTCGCGGGTGGCGTATCGGGTGTCAGGTCTGGCGCGCTCGAGGTTTGCCTCACGGCCGTGCGACGCCGCGTGATCCTCAAGGCGATGACACCGATGGTTATGAGGACTGCGACGCCCGCCATGATGATGGCGAGCAGCAAGAAGCCACCCGCATATGCATTGACCTGAGCCTCGTCGGTGAACTCGGCGCGCATCGAAGCGATGATCTTCTTGCCCGCGGGCGATTGAGGAGTGACATGCGCTCGGGTCAGTGCGCCCATGATCCTCGACTGGAAATCCGTCGTGTGATCCGTCGCGTACGACTCACCCAAATGGGTTGCGTAGGTCGAGAGGGTCGCGACCCCGAAAGAGGAACCTATTTGTTGGCCAGCATTGATCGTGGCTGAGGCTAGCCCAATATGGGTGGGCCCGATTCCACGTGTGCCCGCGTTGAATGCGGCGGGCACCGCGAAGCCCATTCCAAGGCCGAAAACGGCCAGGCCAGGAAGTGCCACCTGTGAATAGGAGGAGTGGACCTCCATGAGCGCGAGGATCCCGGCTCCTCCGGCCGATAGGGCAAGACCCAAAGGAATGGCGGCTTGTGCCCCCAAGCGGGGAAGTATGACCTTGCCGGTTATTGCGGCGGCGAAAACGATTCCCGCAACCATGGGAAGCATGGCCACGCCCGTTTTCATAGGCGAGTATCCGAGGTGTTCTTGCAGGTAATAGGTTAAGAAAACGGCGGTGCCCATCTGTGCGGCACCGAATGTGAATTGGCTTGCGTACGAGGCGCTGCGCGTAGGATTCGTCACGATCCACAGGGGCAGTACGGGCTTGCTGGCCATGCGCTCGCGAATGATGAAGAGGAAGAGCAAGGCGAAGCCGACGCCGATGAACGTGATCGTCGAAGTTGAGCCCCACGACGTGCGCTGGGCACGGTCAAGCCCAAAGACGATGCTGAACAGGCCCGCGCAGCCCGCGATCAGACCGAAAAGATCGTCGGTGATGGATACACCAGAATCGTTCTTGTGCTTGGGCGGGAGAGTCGAACGGCAAGTGACCAGCGCGAAGGCGGCGATGAAGATGTTGATAAACATGGCCCAACGCCAATTGAGGAAATCCGTCAGCGCCCCTCCCAGAAGGAGGCCGACGGCGGCCCCGATTCCGCCGGTCGCACCCGTGACCGCAAAGGCGCTCGCGCGTTCCTTAGGGTTGACGAAGGCGTTGTTGATGAAAGCAAGGATTGTAGGGGCGAGAAGGGCGCCGAAGACTCCCTGGGCCGCCCTGGCTCCGGCCAGTACCGCGAAGGAGGGAGCCAAGCCCCCGACGAGACTCGCCACGGAGAATCCTACGAGGCCGATCGGATAGGCCCGCCGAATCCCGATGATTCCAACGAGGCGCCCGCCGAAAAGCACGAGCCCCCCGAAAGCCAGCGTGTAGGCCGTGACGATCCATGGACGCTGGGCGGCGGTCATGCCGAGGTTCTCCTGCATTTTTGGCAGAGCCACGGCAATGATCGTCATGTCGAGCACGATCATCAATTGGGTGGTGATGATGCTTGCGAGGATTGCGGCTTTGTTCCGCGTTATCCCGCCGTTTGAGATTGACGGTTCTGAGGTTGATCCGCCGTGGGAGACTGACGGTTCTGAGACAGAAGTTGACATAAGAACGCTTTCAAATCGAAACGATCGTTTTATCTTCATGAGCTTACGCCGATGTTGGGCCTTTAGCAACAACGATCGTTTCGATTTGTCGCGTGGGGTAATCTTAGTGCATGCCGAAAGTCAGTGTGGAACATCAAAAACGCCAGCGCGAACGCATCGTTGCGGCCGCCGAGGCGTGTTTCGCGAACAACGGCTTTCATGCGACGTCCATGGACGACGTCGTCCATGCTGCGGGGATGTCCACCAGCACGGTCTACAATTATTTCCCCGGCGGCAAGAACGAGCTCATCGTGACGGTGTGTAAAGAGCGGACCGATGCCGTCTTCGAACGGGTCGCAGTTTTTGCCGAACAGGAGAATCCTCCTTCGCTCAGGCGTGTTTACGCGGAGGTCGCCCTGGCTTTCCAAGAGCACATGGAGAAGGTCCAGGAGGAAATGGCGGGTGATGGCGATCTCACCACGATCGACGGCGACCGCCCTGTGCGCGAAAGGGACGGTCGAGCCCGGAGTGAGCGGGCTGCAGCGGCACGCATCGGCGATTTCGCCCGGATGGACGAGCTTGAGCCGCCGGAGTGGGTCGTGCGTTCGGTACGCCTGGCCGTTAACGCCTGGACAGAAACCATCCGAAACGATGAATTGCGCGAGGATATGCAGCGCAGGCATTCGAAGTTCAGCATCGCCCTCGTCAAATTGGTCGATCGCTGGAAAGAGACGGGCGTTGTCGACCCGGCGCTGCCGACGGGCGACGTCGTTCGCATCATCATGGACAGCTACTTCGGTGCGATTGTCGATTACATCATTACCGGCGCTTCCAGATACGAACGTTCGATCGCCGCTTTGGAGCGGATCCTCTCCCCTCGAGCTGGATGACTCATTTTTTGATTTTCCGTCTGTTTCCGTATTTTCTATTATCGCGCCGTAGCTCATGGGGTGTGTGCCTTGCTCGAGGTTGTTTCGCACCCGTAATCTGAGAGAGTGCCGGAACGAATAGACGTGTTGATGGTTGAAGACGAAACAGCACTTGCGGCCTCGACGGTTGAGTATCTCAATCTGTCGCAGATCGCCGCTCGAGCCGTTGGCAGCGCTGAAGAGGCTTTCACCGCCGTTGCGGCATTCGACCCGCGTCTCATTCTTTTGGACGTCAACCTTCCCGGTGCAAGCGGTTTCGATTTCTGCCGCAGGATTCGCGCCGACAGAGACGTCCCCATCGTTTTCCTGTCCGCGCGAGCCAGCGAAGACGATCAGATCCTTGCCTTGACTCTGGGCGGCGATGATTACATCACCAAACCATATTCGCTCGCGCTATTGGTGGCGAAGATCCGGCGGGCCCTTGCGCGGGCGTCGTCCGGCGCCGAACAGGAGCGCAATGCGGCGGTCTACGACGACGGCTGGCTTAGCGTCGATCCTCGAACCTCACGCGTACTTGTGAATGGAGAAGACGTGCCGCTGGCCGCCATGGAGTTCGCGCTCTTGGCCTACCTTGTGGCCAACAGGGGCAGGATCGTCGGCAAACGCGAGCTGCTGAGCGAAGTGTGGGGCGGGGCCGCGATCGGCGATGGAACTCTGGCCGTTCACGTACGGCGCCTGCGCAGGCGAATTGAATACGATCCGGATAATCCATCGTATATCTGCACCGTGTGGGGCAGAGGGTACCGTTTCCGCGAGGGCGGAACGCTTCTGGCGTCGGAAACCGGGCACGAAAAGGCCGTTTCCCGGGATAAAGCTCGAAGAAAGGGCGCGTCATGAAACGCACCATTGCGGGCATAATTCTCGCCGTCACGGCCGCGCTGGCGATTCTCATGACCACAAAGTCGCCGAAAGAGTTCAAACCCGACGTTGTTGCGGCGAACGACCTGGTCGAATCCGTGCTGAAGTCCTGGCCGGATGTCCATGCCGGCGACGAGAAAGGCGGTCGGCATTTCTCGCGAGTCACGGTGGTCAAGCCCGATGGCTCGGTGCTCTACTCGCGCGGACGAGTCATCAAGAGCGACCGCGAGGCCATGCGAATCGGCGGTGCGACATTCGACCTGTCTTCCGGCGGGCGGCACTTGGGGCGCCTGCGCATATACGACGGTTGGCTGGAAAAGGAGGAAGCAGCTCGCCAAACCATGCTTCGAGTGGCCGGTGGAACCGCCGTCGTTGTTGCGGGGTTGTGCATCATTGCCGTTATCGGATATAGGCGCCGAGTTCTTCGTCCTTTCAAACAACTGAGCTTTTTCGCGAGGGAAATCGCCGGAGGAAACCTCGATGTTCCGCTGCGCATGGACCGAAGCAACCTCTTCGGCCCGTTCACCGAAGCATTCGACATTATGCGCGACGAGCTAGGTAGAGCTCGGCGAGCCGAGGCCGCTGCAAAGGAATCGAGAAAGCAGCTTTTGACCGAGCTCGGCCACGATATTCGCACGCCGATCGCATCGATAGCCGCCACCGCGGAGCTCTTGGAAGTAACCGAGTCTGATGGCTCCAGGCGTGCCAAAATCGGGGTCATCCGAAATAAGGCCGGGCAAATCGAGGAGCTCATGGCCGATATTTCACGGGCCAACAGTGAGGAAATCGCGGCGCTGCGAGTCGAGCCCGTCCCCGTCTACAGCGAGGAAATCATCAAATGGATCAAGGCTGCCGACACCGATGAGGCGATAGGCGATTTCACCCTGCCGCGTTGCCTCGTTTCGGTCGATCGACTTCGCCTGCGGCAGATCTTCGACAACGTGATCGCCAATTCGCGCAAATACGCGAAGACGCCGATCGAGGTGACATCGAAAGTCGACGAGCACTTCCTCACCATTGCCATTCGAGACCGTGGCCCCGGCGTGAGTGAGCGCGAGATTGATACCGTCATGGGTAAGGGCATACGCGGCTCGAATGCTGAGGGCATGCCCGGTGAAGGTTTAGGCCTGTACACGTCAAGTTATCTCATGGAGCGCATGGGCGGTATCCTTTCCTGTCGCCTTGCCGATCCCGGCTTCGTCGTGTCCCTTGAGATCCCGTTGGCCAGGTAAAAGTGGGCAGGAAGCGGTGCCCGCGAAGTCAGGTTGAGGTTTGACCGGAGAAGCTGAAGTTTGACCGGAGAAGTTGGGGCTCGCCCCTTAGGTCCTACTGGGAAGTTATCCCGACGGGTTTAGCTGCACAGCCTATCCGCAGCCTGTAACCGTTCGGACCCTGCCTGTGGTGTTCGATTAAGAAGTGCGCTCACAGAATTAAGAATCCATTAATAATCGCGAAAAGACTCCTTAATCGATTTATGGATAACGTGGAGTCATGAAGGCGACACAAAAAAGCGAAGGGGAACCCAAAAGCGAAGAGCCCGAGACGCCGGCATCATCTAAAGCTCCGACAAACGCACGCGATGCGGTGGCTGCTCGGATGCTCTCGAAAACCTTCTCTCACAAGGGCATCCAACAGCACGTGCGGAAGAATCTCGACGTCGTAATCCGCCGCGGTGACTTCACGGTGATCATGGGCCCCTCGGGCGCGGGAAAGTCCACCTTGCTTTACGCGCTGTCGGGCATGGACAAGCCCTCCTTGGGCAGCGTGATGTTCGACGGCGCAGACCTTGCTCAACTCGACCAGGACAAGCTTGCCGTCTTTCGTCGGAATCATTGCGGCTTTGTCTTCCAGCAGATCAATCTTCTCGACTCGATGTCGCTCATGGACAATGTCATGGCGCCGGGCCTGCTCATTGGCAAGCGCAAAATGGTGGCCGCCCGCGCCAGCACGCTCTTTGACCTCGTCGGTATTGACGACGTGACAAGAAAAAAATTCCCGGGAATGATCTCCGGCGGCGAGGCCCAGCGCGCCGCGATCGTGCGTGCGCTCATCAACGAGCCCGAGGTCCTTTTCGCGGACGAACCCACGGGCCAGCTCAATTCCGAGAATTCGCAACTCGTCCTCGATCTGCTCAGCCGTTTCAATCGCGCCGGTCAAACAGTGGTCATGGTGACCCACGACCTCACATCGGCATTGCGAGGCAACCGCATCCTCTACCTGCGTGATGGAACGGTTCAGGGCGAATTGAAGCTGGACCTCTTCGACAGCGTGAGCAAAGAACGGCGCGAGCGCCTGACGGCATTCCTCGCCGAAATGGGGTGGTGAGAGTGCGGCGCATCTTCCTCAAACGAAGTCTTCGCAGAACGCCCGGGCAATTCATCATCGTCGCTTTGCTCGTGACGATTGCGGCGGCAATGGTCCATCTTGCCGCGGTTTTGGCCATTCAATACCCGGCGACTTTGGACAATGTGGCGAAAGAGCTGACAACCGAACAGATCTCGATCATGCTCAGTAGCGAGCAAAGCGCTCGCGATGCGGAAAAGATCGTCAAGGGCGACAGCAGGATCAAGGATCATGCGATAGTCGAGACCCTGCGTACCAAAGCCACATTCGCTTACGGCGGCAAGGAAAAGCTCGGCGATGTCGTGATTGTCGAAGAAGGCAAAAATGCGCCTATAGGAAAAAGTAGGATTTTGGCGGAGGCTTCTGCACGGTACACCAAACCCATATGGTTGCCCTATTCCTTCAATGTCGAAGGAGGCTACGAATTGGGTGACAGTTTTACGATGACCTTCGGCGGGGTCGTTCACCGATACCACGTGCAAGGTTTTGTCGAAAACCCCATGAGCGGTGCGATCGGCAATGGCAAGGTTGAGTTTCGCGTCGATGCCGACGAAGCCGTTGCCTTGGCGTCGGCTCGTGGTGTGGACAAGAGTTGGCAGTTCCGCGGGCTTGCGAAAGATACATCGCGAGCAGACGACATCGGGGCAGAGATTTCCTCGAAACTGAAGAACAAAGCGGTGCGAGAGGGAGTGCAAGATCCGGTTCTTCTGACCATCGGATGGAATCTGTTCACCACGGGTTTGATGGCTCCGGCCAGTGTTTTGATCTTTGCCTTCGTCCTCTTTTCGACGATCGTGGCCGTGGTGGCGGCACTCGTCGTCAGGTTCGCTATTCGCTCGACGATCATCCACGAGATGCCGGCCCTGGGGACGCAAGCGGCGCTCGGTTTTCGCTCCGGCCATATAGCCCGTCTTCTCGCCCTTCCTTTCGCCATCGTCACTTTGGTGGCCTCGCTTGCAGGGGCCGGGATAGGCATCGCTTTCTTCCCTGCGATCCGGCAGCTGGTGGAGTCTCAGTCCGGTCTGCAATGGTCCCCGAAGGTCGGTGCCACGGGAATTGGTGTTGCGGCTGGAATCATGCTGTTCGTCGTCGGCGCCACGGCATTCGCGGTGGCGAAAAGGACACGAAAGATACCTCCCGTCAAGGCGCTGAGAGGAGGGGAGGCCACTCACTCCTTTCACTCAAACTATCTGCCGCTGGAAACTACCCGTGGGCCCCTGTCGCTGGTGCTCGGGTTGAAAACCGCGCTCCAGGCTCGCGCGCAAACGATCATGATCGTCCTTGTGATTGCGATGGTTTCCTTCGCATCGATCTTTGCGCTGGCGATGTACTCGGCTTTGTTTAAAGACCCGCGCAGAATCGTTGGCATTTTCAGTGGAGATCGGCAGGACATCACCGTTTCCGTGGCGGAGGGAGGATCGATCGACACATTGCGCAAGGACCTTGGTGCGATGCCGGGGGTCGATCGAGTCCAGATCTTTGACAACACCAAAGAGGCTGATATTTCCGGGCGCTCGGTGCATTTATCGGTTGCGGATTCCTATCCTTTGCCGGAAAACAGCCGATCCATCTACAAAGGCAGATACCCGAAATCCGCCAACGAGATTTCGCTAGTGGGCAAGTTGGCGGGCAGTCTAGGGGGGGATGTAGGCGACGAAGTGACCGCAGATTTTGGGGGAGGGAAGGCGACCTATCTCGTGACGGGTTTATCGCAGAGCATCGTGCGAGCCGGAATGGGTGCTGCCGTCACGGTAGAGGGCGCCAAACGCATGAATGCGGCCTACCAGCCGAAGTATGTGACCTTGGTTCTCGATCATCGCCAGAATATCGATCAGTTCGTAAGCAAAGTGAAAACCGAGATGAGGGGTAGGTATTCCTACGTCGTCAACTCATACGCAATCGCCGAATCTTACGTTAATCCCTACCTAACGATGAGCAAGGTGATGTCCTTCGGAATTCTCGCCGTTGCCGGATTCATGGTGATGCTGGTCGTGAGCCTTGTGATTGGCTCGGCAATGGTGCGATCACGGCGCAGTTTCGGGGTGCTCAAAGCGGCAGGGTTCACCAATGGCCAGCTGATGCGCCACATGCTGGCCTCTTACGCTCCGCCGGTCGCATTGGGCGGCGTTATAGGCTTCAGTATTGGTAGTTTGACGGTCATTCCCATACTCGAAGGCCTGCTCAAGACGTTTGGGGTGCAAAGATTAGACGCTCGGGCCCCCTTCGACATGGTCGTGGGGTTGGGTGTGGCGCTCCTTGGTATTACCGTATTTTTCGTTGCTATCCTAGCCCGAAAGACGAGGCAAGTGACCGCTAGGGAGCTATTGATGGAGTAAGGAAGGTCAAGAGTGTTCGCTGAGTGAACCGACCGGTCGAAGCCGCGAACGAATTCGAGTTTCGATAACCCCTTCACTTCTTCCATGATGTGTAGTAATGTGATGCCAACGACATTGTCGTATCGCGCAATTTCACGCCTTGGAAGGAAAAACGAATAATGTTCACTTTCAACGAGCTTGAGCGGTGGACCACGGAGCCGCTGACGGCCGCCTCTTTCGAGATGAATAGTTCGTCCCAAAAGTACAAAGATGTTGGCGATCAGATCCTCGACATTAACAATGCCGATCTTTCGGGCGAGTTCGCCGATGCTGAGATGCGTGTGCGCCGAGGGCTTGCCGACGACGCCGCAGATCTGAGCTCCGCCTACCAGAAGGCGCAGGCTGATTTTGATCAGCTTGCCGGAGCCGTGTCCGCATTGGTTCTTCAGGTCAAGCAGGTCTCTTCCGTCATTCATGCCGCGGGTGGAGTTGTTGCGGCGGACGGCAAGGTTAGCGATGTCGACCCGGAATACCAAGTCAATCTGGATGGGATCATGCCGAGTGGAGCAAGCTTGTTGAACGATGCGACCGACGATCCTCGCAAGAAGCTTCAGCTATTTGTCAATCTATGCCTTGAGAAGGGAAAAGAACTGCTTCACGCAGCGGGCACCGTATACGACGAGGTGGCCGACATCAAGAAAAAAGCGCAGGAGACGGATTGGAGTATCGTCAAGCGGGGCGTGAAGAAGCCTGATTCGGAATGGAATGCCGAGGAGGCCAATGATTGGTGGACGGCGCTCTCGCCGGCTGAACAGAAAAAAGTTATCAAGGAGCATCCCGATTGGATCGGAAATCTCGACGGCGTTCCAAGTTTGGTCAGGCACAAGGCGAATGTGCTCCGGCTCGAAGCTGAACGGAATAGGATCGACAAGAGGATTCACGAGATAGAACAAGAGCATGCCCAAGAAGGCCGTGATCGCAAAGAAACGAGGGAGAACAGCCCCTGGCAGAGGCAGGGGCCCTATCGCGAGCGGGACGGCGGCACGGGGCCGGGCAACTATCGCGATACCGACGTCGAACTTGAGGCTTTGCGCAAGCGCAAGAATGAGCTTGACAATCTGGCGAAGAAGTTCCCTGCCCCGAAGGGCTCGGCGGAGCTGGATGCCTTCATCGACAAGAAATCGGCGGATTACAGCCTTATCGCATTCGATTCGCCCAAAGACGGCCATTTGCGGGCTGCTGTTGGAATCGGCGACGTCGATAATGCGAAGCACTTGCACGTGCACACTCCGGGAATGAACTCGAGCGTCGATGGGAGCATTGTTCAGCATGACGGCAGATGGGGCGGGGGTATCAGGGACATGAATACGGTGCTTAATGCGACAAAAGCTGAGCTTAAATTTGCAGGTAGAAATCACGAGCAAGTCGCTGGTGTCTACAACCTCAACTATGACGCTCCTTCTACGGGGGAGACGATAAACCCCGTTCGAAGCGTTCTCGGCTCGACACAGGCGAGTGATGGTGCGGACAAACTGGCGGGTTTGTGCGACGGGCTTCAGGCCACTCATGCCGGAGACCCCCATATGACCGTAACCGGCCACTCATACGGATCGACCGTTGCCGGCTATGCCCTTGGTCAAACAAAGGCCCCGGATGAGTTCATAGGCTTTGGTTCGCCGGGATTCGAGGCGCGGGGAAACTCGGACCTCAACATGGTTCCCGGTCATACCAGTATTGGGGCTGCGGAGGGAGACGTTGTGGCGTGGTCGGGATGGCATAAGAATCTGTTAGCTCACGGGGAACCTCACAACAACCCCCTCTACGAGCATTTCAGCACCGAGAAGGCCACCGATGCCGACGGTACGAATTATGCCGGATCGGAAGGGCACTCGGAGTATATGAACAATGCCCAAGGCGGGCAGATGCGCACCTCGGTGAAGAACATTGCCAGCATTATTGCCGGCAACGGCATGTATTTTCCGGAGCGTTGACGATGCGTCGCCAACTACTGAGGGTTTGTTGCCTGGCCTGGGTTCTTGCCTTGTTTTTGTCTTCTTGTGTCTCTGGAAAGGAGCAGTACATGAGCGGTAATGATGATACGCCCGCGCGGGTGAGTAAGGCGTCGATCGTCGAAGAGCGGCGTCAGACGATTGGTTTGTTGTTGTCTTTCTACGACGTGTTGTCGAAAGACTTTGGAGTCGGCGAATGGGATCCACATCCTGTTTATGCTCAGGAGGAAGATAACATCAGTGCCAATTGCCCGGTTGGCTACGCATCGGAAAGATATAGTTTCGCTGTTGCTGGGCCGTTGTCAACGCAGAATTGGGATGCTGCTTTGGCGCGGATGCATGTATTGGCTAAGCCTTTGGGATTCGGAGCGCCGATCAAAGACCCGCCGGGCAGAAATGGCGGACAGTCGGCTTTCTTTACTCGGCCCGACGGGGCACATATTGAGATCGGATACAGAGTGAAAACTTCCATCGATATCAATACTGGATGTGCAAAAGGAGAGGCATTCGAGGGCTGGCCTGCCGGGACGGAGTTGATCCCTGAACGGCTGCGAAGCACGGGACGGCATGAGAAGGGTGATCCGCCCGAGACATGGGCCCCGTATGCTCCGGGTGGCTCACCTAGTGCATCGGTTACAAGCCCGTCTGGTACGCCGACAAATCCATCCGGTGGGCAATCGAATCCGTCTAGTGCCCTGCCAGGTTGGTCTAGTGGCTCGGCAAGGGCGTCTATAGATTCTGTGGCTGCCAGTTCAGCGGCCCAAGGGCGGAGTCCGGCAGGAAGGCGGGCTGAAAGTGAGTCAGGTTTGGCGGTGCCTCGCGGTGCTTCGCCGTCGTCGGTGCAGAATATTGCCAGGCTTCTTTCTGGTGACCCAACAAGTGCGTCAAGTGCCTCGTCGGGCCGGAACACAGTTCCTCCTGCTTCGGGTTCCCCGGCGTAGTCGCGCGCCTCTTACAACATGGCGGTGTCTGTGAAACTAGGAAACTAGAGTGCGCCATCCTTCTTCTAATCCGCGGCTCTCCCGAAAGAGCAACTTTTTTACCTCGAATAAATAAAACCTTAGAAAGGAAAATGATCATGGCTGACAAACTCCGCTTTGACCCTCAAGCCTTCCAATCCATGTTGTGGAAGTTCGATGCGGCCGTCGAACAGGTAAGTAAAATTGAAAGTGAGAATGCGGTGGTAGATAGCGCACAGGCCTTTGTAGGAGGTGGCTTGGAAGGCAAAGCCCAGCGAGCTGGAGAAGGTGTCAGGAAAGGACAAGCTAACTATTTGGAACGCCTTGGCAACTACAAACAAGATCTGCTTGATGCCCGGGCTAGGATCCTAGCAACTGACGTGGAGGAAGATAGCAGATTTAAGCATCTTCCGAATGAACATAAGAAATCTAGTCCTCCCAGAAACAAGATGGGAAAAGTCTGGCACGGAAATACAATCGTCTGACGAAGTTTCGTGCCGCAGTCTCGTGTCCTCGGCTTCAAATTTTATGCCTTACTCGCAGCACGCCCCTTGGTCTCTCTGCCTTCACCGGCAAGATCGGCAAAGGCAGAGAGACCACTCCAGTGAAGAGATGGCTGGAGACTGATG
>ERZ772968.1149-NODE-1149-length-12563-cov-3.628558_pt1 | contig 12563 bp, 10 predicted proteins | sample MGYA00580674_ERZ772968 | MGnify/ENA primary metagenome ERZ772968 (study PRJEB29015, sample SAMEA2737940) | human oral metagenome | biome: human oral; feature: human-associated habitat; material: dental | place: China | collected 2138 ...
AAATCATAATAGATTCGGGCGGTGAATGCAAGGCAGGGGGGACGGAAACAGTGCTAGTTTTTTGATTACCCATAGATTAAAATAAGGGGAAAATGTGACGAAAAGACAGCGCTGTACCACACTCGCCTTGGCGGCGGGCGGTAGGTTTGGGAGGAAAAAGCTTGAACATTCATCAGAAAATTGCAGAGGAACTCGGCGTCCGGACAGAGCAGGTTGACGCGGCGGTGCAGCTGATTGACGAGGGCGCGACGATACCCTTCATTGCCCGCTACCGGAAGGAAGTGACCGGCTCGCTGGACGATGAACAGCTGCGCACCCTTGATACGCGGCTCACCGCACTTCGCAATCTGGAAGAGCGTCGCGAAAAGATACGCGCGGCTATCACGGAGCAGGGGAAGATGACGGAGGCGCTCGACGCGCAGCTTGACGCGGCGGAGACCCTGGTGCAGCTCGAGGACATCTACCTTCCCTATCGCCCGAAGCGCAGCACCCGCGCGACGGTGGCCATGGAGCGGGGGCTAAGTGAGCTCGCAGATCTCATCTGGGCGCAGAAGACAGAGAAGAGCCTCGAGGAAGAGGCCGAGCGCTTCATCTCCGAGGAAAAGGGCATCGGTACCGCGGCACTCTGCATTCAGGGCGCCTTGGATATACTCGCGGAGCGCTTTTCCGACGCGCGCGTCATTCGAAGCTATGTGCGCGATACGACCAAGCGGGGCGGTCAGCTCTGCGCGGCGCGGCGCGAGCAGAAGGGCAGCGCGGAGAAGCAGAACGAAGCCGAGAAGGAGAGAGAGAAGCGGGCGGTCTACGAGACCTACTATGACTTCCGCGAGCCCCTGATGAAGGCGACCGGCTACCGTGTGCTCGCGATGAACCGCGGCGAGAAGGAAAAGATTTTGCGGGTCTACATCGAGGCGCCGAGTGAGGAGATTCTGGCAACCCTCCGCGGCCGCCTGATTAAGGCAGAGAACAAGAACACCGCCGAGGCCATGGACCGCGCGATTACGGACAGCTACGCGCGTCTCATGGCGCCTGCGGTGGAGCGGGACATTCGGAACGAACTCACCGAGGCGGCGGAGACGGGCGCCATTGAGGTATTCCGGAAGAACCTGCATCAGCTGCTCATGCAGCCGCCGATTGCGGGCGAGGTGGTGCTCGGCTGGGACCCGGCCTTCCGCACGGGCTGTAAGCTCGCGGTCGTGGACGAGACCGGCAAGGTGCTGGATACCGCTGTGGTCTACCCGACCATGCCGACCAACGAGAAGAAGCAGCGCGCGGCGGCGGAGAAGCTGCGAGAGTTTATCGAGAAGTACGGTGTGACCCTGATCTCGATCGGAAACGGCACGGCTTCCCGCGAGTCCGAGCAGTTTGTCGCGGAGGTCTTAAAGGAGCTTCCGCAGAAGGTCTCCTATGTGATTACGAACGAGGCTGGCGCTTCGGTCTACTCCGCGAGTGCGCTCGCGACCGAGGAGTTCCCGGAATTCGATGTGGGACAGCGCAGTGCGGCCTCGATTGCGCGCCGCGTACAGGATCCGCTCGCGGAGCTCGTGAAAATTGACCCGAAGTCCATCGGCGTGGGGCAGTACCAGCACGACATGGAGCAGAAGCGTCTCGGTGAGGCGCTGGAGGGCGTGGTCGAGGACTGCGTGAACGCGGTCGGCGTGGATTTAAACACCGCTTCGGCGCCCCTGCTCCGCTATATCTCCGGCATCACGAAGACCACGGCAAAGAATATCGTGAGCTACCGCGAGGAGAACGGCAAATTCAAGAACCGGAAGGAGCTCTTAAAAGTATCGAAGCTCGGCCCCAAGGCCTTTGAGCAGTGCGCGGGCTTCCTTCGTATCAGCGGCGGCGAGAACCCGCTCGACGACACCGGCGTGCACCCGGAGAGTTATGCACTCGCCAAGGCCATCCTCGAGGCGGCAGGGGAGAGCGAGGAGAAGCTTCGGGAGGGCCGTCTCAGCTTTAAACTCAACAAGGCAAAGCGGCAGGCGCTCGCAGAGCAGCTCTCGGTCGGCGAGGTCACGCTCGAGAGCGTCGAGAAGGAACTCACGACGGCGCGGCGCGACCCCCGCGAGGATATGCCGAAGCCCATCTTAAAGAGCGATGTGCTGCAGATTGAGGATTTGAAGCCCGGCATGATACTCCGCGGCACCGTGCGAAACGTCATTGACTTCGGCGCCTTTGTGGACATCGGCGTACACCAGGACGGCCTCGTGCACATCTCCCGCATGAAGAAGGGCAAGTTTGTGAAGCACCCCTCGGAGGTCGTAAAAGTCGGCGACATTGTCGAGGTCAAGGTGGTCGAGGCCGATGTCAAGAAGCAGAGAATCGGGCTGTCGATGATCCTCTGAGAGATGATGCTGTGCGGATAAGACAAGTTTGAAGTGCATAGATAGTAATCACTAACTTGCAAAAAAATGCGGCGTTGTACAATGAAATCAAAACAAAGATGTATTTTCATTGTAAGGAGGTCTGCTATGTCAAAGTCGCTCTCATTGCGTCGCGTCTATTTATTCCGTATGATACTGGGCGTGCTGATTATCTCCTTGGCTGTGGCGGAAGTGCTTGCTTCACAGCTGCTGTCGCAGTTACCGCTTTTGCAAATTGTGGCAGGTCCGGGAATTCTCTGGCTCATCAGTACCTACTTGATACGGCGTATGGACAGCGCGCAGTTGCTCCGTTCCGGGCAGGCGCAGAAGTTACAGGAAGCGGATGCCGCGTTGTACTGTCTGCACCGCTTTGAAGAGAAGCTGCTTTCGAAGGCGGAATTCGGAATTTTGATGGCTGCCTTGTTGTTTATGATTGTGCGGCAGCGCCTTTGGTAAGCGCACGAACCGGGAAAACAGAAGAAAAAAGAGCTTGTCATCCGGCAGATGACAAGCTCTTTTTCGCTTTCGCGGCACAGCTTCGGCGAAAAGTGCAATCAGCGAATTTCCTGCTGCGCCGCGAGGAGGCGGGACAGGACTTTCACAATCAGGGTGCTCACGATGCCGCTTACCACGACTTCAATCACGCCCTGCAGGCCGACCAGCAGCACGATGAAGGCGAGGGGATTGGTCGCGTGCAGTGCGCTCGCAAGGGCCTGAATCGGCTCGGTCTGATAGAAGAAAAGAACCATGTAGCCCATGAAGAAAATCGTGTTCGTGAGGGGCGCTGCAACGGCGCCGATCAGGAAGGAGAGATTTTTCCGCTTGCTCGCGCCGAGCACCAGGCGGAAAATCCAGGCGGTGCAAAGCCCCACGAGGATGCGCATGGTCACACAGAGCATAAAAGTGTGGAACACACTGAGCTGCAGGAGCGCGAGGCCGAGCGGCGAAGTTCCGCTCACGCACTCATAAAATGCGGTGATGCCGAAGACGGCTCCGGTCACGGCACCTGCGAAGGGCCCGAGCAGGATGGCTGCGACCGCAATCGGGACCGTTAAGAAGGACATCGACAGCGGGCCGATGGGGACGGAGCCGAGGCCGACTAACTTCATCACGAGTTCAATCGCGACGAGGAGAGCAAGCTGGCTCAGGTAGAGAATACGGTTTTTGGGTGTATACATAGTTGTCCTTTCTGTCGTTCTCTCGGAGATACGACGAAACAAGATGTGCGGACACTGCCGCGGGTTCCACTCCGGAAAGCCGCAGTTCCCTGCTGCCGAAGGTGCGGCGGGAATTGTGCCGGAGCAGGGCTATTATAGCACGAAACGGCAGGCTGAAAAGACCGGAAGCTTGCAAGTCGCAATCGGAATTGGCTATAATGCAGACGGTGTTGTTTTTTCTGAAAGGATAAATGATGAAACGTGGACTGGTCATGGAAGGCGGCGGCATGCGCGGGCTCTTTACCGCAGGTGTCACGGATGTCTTTCTGGAAAATAAAATTGTCTTTGAGGGCGCCATCGGCACTTCCGCGGGCGCGGTGTTCGGGTGTAACTATAAGTCGAATCAGCCGGGGCGCGTGCTCCGCTATAATCTGAAATACGGCGCGGACCCGCGCTACGGCTCGCTTCGATCCCTCTTGCTGACAGGCGACTTCTATAACAAGGACTTTGCCTATCGCGAGGTGCCGTTTGAAAAGTTCCCCTTTGACACGGAGACCTTTCAAAAGAATCCGATGGAGTTCTATGTGGTCTGCACCGATGTGGAGACCGGCAGACCCTTTTACTACCGCTGTGAGAAGGGCGATGCGCACGATGTTGAGTACATGCGCGCTTCGGCCTCGATGCCGCTGGTGGCGCGCATTGTCGAGGTGGACGGGCATAAGCTCCTGGACGGCGGTATCACCGATGCGATTCCGCTAAAAAAGATGCTGAGCCTCGGCTATGAGAAAAATGTGGTCATTCTGACGCGCACCAAGGGTTACCGGAAGGAGCGCGGTGCGTCCGGGACCATCGTCGGGGCGGCGCTGAGGGGCTACCCGCGCGCCTCCCTTGCGATGAAGATGCGCTATCTCACCTATAACCAGAACATACGCTTTGTCGAGGAAGAAGCGGAGCGCGGGCGGGCACTCTTAATTTATCCGCGGGAGGAGCTCGGCATAAGCCGCATTGCGAGCGATCCCGGCGAATTGATGCGCGTCTATGAGCTTGGGCGCGGCGCGGGCTTACGCGCGCTGGAGCGAGTACGCGCCTACCTCGGGGAGTGAGGAGAGCAGACAGGCGGCAAGAGTTGTGACGCAAGCAAGCTGCGGAAGCAAGTCTTGAAATATGATTTTTTGCCGAGTTATGCTATACTTTCCTCTGTGAGTTTTCGCTAAATAAAATAAGCCTCCTCTCGCCGAGAGGAGGATGGAAAGAGGAAAGCAATGAGATGTAAGGTGGTACATGAGACCGGCGGCAGCCTGCGCGTCAAGATTCTGGGACGGCAGCTTTCTTACAAGGAGTATGAGGCTCTGCACGGGCTTCTCGAGAAGGCAGAGGGCGTGCAGCGCATCCGCACTTACTGGGCGACAGGCAGCATTGCACTGAATTTCCGCGGCGACCGGGAGCGACTGCTTGCGACCATACGCGGGATTTCCGAAGAGGATCTCGCGGCGGCGGTCGAAGAAAACCGCCGCGCTCTGGCAGAGCTTGGCAAGAAGGAAATCGAGCAGAATACGCCGGTCGACTTTGTCGACTTAAAGAAGTTAAAGAAGCAGGGCAAGAAGATGAGTTCCCTCTGGAAGCGGCGCTTAAACCGCCGCATTCTCATTGAGGCGGCCGCGGATATGATACTCCCGGCGCCGGTTCAGGTGGCGTATCACGCCTACCAGATGCTGGTGCTGCAGAGCCTCTGACTTATTCCCGGACGACGGCGACTTTGGTGACACCGTAGCGGAGAAAGAGCGGGAGCAAGTCCGCCGAGAGGCGCTCACCGCTCACCGCGAGCGGGACGGCGGGCGGGCAGGAAACCGTGGGTTGGCCGAGGATGCGCCCAACGGCCTCCGTGACCGGGACGGTCTCCTGCGGAGACAGCATGGCTTCCCGTATCGTTACGGCGCGCGGCAGAGGAAGCAGACGAAGAGACGGTTCTTTGACCGTCTCTTTTTTTGTCCAGACGGTAGGCTCGTCGCGGTAGAGGGCGGCGATGCGGAGAAAATCCTCGGGGCGGTTTTCCGGGGTCAGCATAAGAACCACGGCGGAGAGGTCGGCGAATTCCGGCTCCATATGGTACAGGCGAAAGAGCGCCGCGACCTCCTCCCCCGAAAGAGCGCCGCTGCCGAGCACAAGTTTCAGCGCTTCGCTCTCCCGGACCTCGGCACCGAGGGTGCGAAGGTACTGTTTGAGGCCGTCGATGCGGCGGATGCAGGCGGCAAGTCGCGCGGGATAGCTGTCTGCGAGGTAGGTGTTGCAGAGGTCGAGAGATTGGAGAATCAAATACGAGGGGCTGGTCGAGGCAAAGAGTTCCATGGTGCGGCGCGCAGCCTCACCGACTTCGGCGGCTGCCTGTGCGCTAAAGTGGAGGTAGGCGCCGCCGGTCAGGACGGGCAGGGTCTTGTGCGCGGAGTCGCAACAGAGATAGGCCCCCTGATCCATGGGGTGCAGGGGCTCTTCGAGAAAGTGAAGGTAGGCGCCGTGGGCGTTGTCGACGAGGACAGGGACTGCCCCCTTGCCGCATTGCGCATCGACCGCGCGAACAATGCCGCGGATGTCTGCGAGAAAGCCGAGGTAGTCGGGGCTCGTCAAAAAGACAGCGAAGGGCGGCCGCGGCAGGGCGCGTAACGCTGCGCATACCGAGTCCGGGCTCGGGTGACAGGAGCAGGCGCTGTCCAGCGCTGTGTCCGCGGGATAAATCCAGGCAATGTCAAAGTCGAGGAGAGCCGCCGCGTAGAGGAGGCTCTTATGTGCGTTTCGCGCGGCGAGGAGGAGCGGGCGCTCCTCCGGGGGGCGCTTCGCGCGGGAGAGGGCTAAGGCCAGCATGGTGCGGAGCGCAAGGCTGCTGCCCTCGGTCGAGTAGAGAGTCAGTGCCGTGCCGAAGAGGGCGGCCGCATTCGCCTCGCTCATGCCGATGATGCCCGTGGCCTCCGAGAGCACGTCCGCGCCGTGGATTTCCGTGATATCGCGCGCCTCAATGCCGTAGAGTGCCGCGCCGAAGGCGCTGTGTCCCTTGTGGCCGGGCATGTGGAGGCGGCTTATGTCGGCGCGTATGTATTCGGTCACAAAGTCATAAATCGGTGTGTTCATCGGCGTTTCCTTCCTGTTTCCGTTACGTATCGGTATCTTGCGTCTGTCCGCTTCAAAAGAGCCTTCGGTATTCCGAGAAGCGCCCGGCGATTTGTGATTCGGAAGCGGCTTATCTGTCTGTTTGCCGTTATAGCGCCCGGAGTCTCGACCTTCCGTTTTGTTGCTTCGCGCATTTCGCATCAGGGCTCTTTGATTTGCGCTCCCTGCTGTTTTGCTTTTGCCTTCGCATTTGGTATCTCATTTCTCTCGGCAGAGAGCAGCGCCCCGCCGCGAAGCAAAGCCTTGTCTCCGTAGCGGGCGGAGATTGCGGCCTGCATTTCGCCGAGTTTTCGGAGCTTTTCGGCTTGGGCCGCCTCTGCCGCGGCGCGCTTTTCGGTCTCGGCTGCCTCCGCCGCAGCGCGCTGCTTTGCTTCCCGCATCTCCGATGGACTCGGCAGGGAGAAGAGGGACAGCTGCTGATACTGCGGGTCTTCGAGGCGGGCGGCGCCGATGCCGACGAGGCGCAGGGCCTCCCGTTTCGAGAACAGACCGTCTTCGCCCTCAAGCAGGGCAAGAAAGAGTTGCGAAGCACAGCGCTCCAGGTCTGCGGCTTCATTGCTCGGAAAGTCAAGGCGCTGCTGCCTCGTGTGGCGCTGAAAGGAGGTTGTCTTTGCGATAATCGCGAGCGTCTCGGCGCGAACGTTTGTTTTTTTCAGGCGAGAGGAGAGTTCTTCCGCGAGGTCCCGGAGGAGTGGCGGAAGTTCGCGCCGCATGTTCGCGCGGTCAATGTCAACAGCGGTGGTCTGCTCGACGGAATGGCTTTTTGCCCTGGGGCGCTCGCGCCGCACCTCGGAGCGGCTAAGCCCCCGCGCGCTGTAGTAGACAGCCTCTCCGGCGCTCGGTCCCAGAATGCGCTGCAGGACATCGCAGGGGGTATCGGCGGCCTCGCCTATCGTGTGAATGCCGAAGCGGAGCAGTTTTTCGGCACTCCTCCCGCCGACCCCAAAGAGCGAGCGAATCGGCAGCGGGTAAAGTTTTGCGGGCAGTTCCTCGGGCCAGAGCGTGTGGATTTTGTCCGGTTTTTCAAAGTCGCTCGCCATCTTGGCGAGGAGCTTATTTTCGCTGATGCCGACATTGACCGTGAAGCCGAGGGTCTCTCGGATTTCTGTCTGAATGGCTGCCGCACACGCGCGGATTGCGGCTTCTTCCTGCCTGCGGTCTCGGAAACTTTCGCTCATATCGAGAAAGGCCTCGTCGATTGAAAACTGTTCGACCGCGGAACTGTGGCGGCGCAGAATTTCGAGGAAGGCTGCGGAGCGGCGCCGGTAATAAGCGAAGTTTGCGGAGACCAGCACAAGCCCCGGACAGACACTGCGGGCGCAACTCACGGGCTGACCGCTATGCACGCCGAAGCGCTTGGCGGGAATCGAGGCAGCCGTCACGACACCGTGGCGCGAGGCGACATCGCCCGCGACGGCAGAGGGGATGGTTCGGAGGTCAATGCTGTCCGGATTCTGTTCGAGCCGCTCGAGCGCGCTCCAGGACAAAAACGCCGAGTTCACGTCAATATGAAAAACAATGCGGGACAAGCGAGACCTCCTTTCGAAAATTGAAAGACCCGGGCGCCTTACTATGTGATAGTATAGCAGGAGCGCAGGCAAAAGAACATGTGTTTCCGCCTGCGCCGGAGGAATGATGGGAAAGACTTACGTTTGGGATCACAAGATTCAGTACTACGAGACGGACCAGATGCAGATTGCGCACCACTCGAACTACATTCGCTGGTTTGAGGAGGCGCGGACCGCGGCGATGGAAGAGGCCGGGCTCGGCTATGAGGAGATGGAGGCGGCGGGCGTGATTAGCCCGGTGGTATCGGTCTCGGCCAAGTATCACAAGATGTCCCGCTTTCCGGAGAAACTTCGGATTGCGGTCGAAATTGCGGACTACAACGGCGCGCGCATGCGGCTTTGCTACCGGGTGACGGAGAAAACGAGCGGAGAGCTCCGCTGCACCGGAGAGAGCGAACACTGTTATCTCGATGCGGAACACAAACTCATCTCGTTAAAGCGGAGTAAGCCCGAGATTCATGCGATACTGGACGCGATGAAGTAAGAGCAGTTGAAAGACGAAAGCTACAAAAAGAAAACGCGGCGCGGGAGATATTCCCGCGCCGCGTTTTGCGTCGCTGTGAGCGTTTGGAGAGCGCTTCTTAGTTCTTCTTCAGTTCGTCCGCGAGCTGCTGCTCCTCTGCGGTGAGTTTCACCTGACCTGCCGCAACCGCAGCTGCCTTCTGCTGTTCAAGCTGTGCCGCTGCCTGGAGTGCCGCCGCTGCCTCGCCGGAGCTCGGGTCGGTCGGATCCCACTTCTGGTCGCGCGGAATCGGAACCTCGATTGCATCCTTCTCAACCGGTCCCTTGTTCCACGGGTCGTTGTAGATGTGAACCACGGTGCCGTTGCCGCAGTTCTTGTAGACCCAGTAGGAGTAACCGGTCAGCAGGCGGAGGCAACCGCCGGACGCCGCGTCATCGATGTAGTTGAAGGTGATCGCATCCAGCTCAAGCTTTGCGCTGTAGTAGAGAATCGAGTGGATGATGAAGCCGTTGTAGAAGCGGTTTAAGTACTTGCAGTAGATGGCCGCCGGGACATCGTCGTGCATGTACTTGACATCGTACTTCGCGTAAATCTTATAGTTGCCCATCGGCGTATCCGGGCCGCTCGTCGAGTTGAAGGTCTTATAGGGGATGATGTAGCCGTTGTCGCCGTCCTTCGCCATGATGTACATGGTGCGGGTTCCCTGGTTGTAGTTGATCTGGTAGGAAGCCTGCGGTCCCATGATGGTCTCGAGGTCGGTCACGACGGAGCCGTCGTTGTTGAAGTAGTACTTGTAGCCGTCGACATAGTGCCAGCCGCGCGCCGGTTCGCCGTCAATGAAGTAATGCTGGACATTGTCGAGGAAGCCCCAGCCCGTGTACGGGGTGCCGCTGTGGGAGGAGTAGTGCACGCCAGTGCCGTCGCGGTAAGCGCCCTCATACTTGCCGACCATCAGGTTCTTCGAAGCATAGGGGAAGTGCTCGGTGTTGTGCCAGAAGCCCACGCGGATGCCGACAATGTAGCGGTCGGAGCCCATGGTACCGGTCGTCTGGCCGTTCTTTGCCCAGTCGAGGACGGTGCCGTCGTTCAGCATGACCTTGTAGTAGACATCGTTGTAGCGGTGCGCCATGCCCTTCACGCGAATCTGGATGGCCTGTACCTTTGCGCCGTCCTCGTTGTAGGGCGTGATTTCCTTCGAAGCCGCCCACGGGCTCCAGCCGTGCTGATCGGTGTAGACGCGGTAGTACATGCGTGCAATTCCGGAGTGAATCATGTAGAACTTCGAGAAGCCGTTCGCCGAGAAGAGACCCTTGCCCGGGTTATTGGTCGCGGTGTCGTCGATTACATTGCCGGCCGCATCGCGCATCTGGTAGGTCGCAATCTGCACCTGGTTTAAAACCGGGTCCGCCGGGGTGTTGCCGGTGCCGAGTGCCTCAAAGCCCGCGTTCTCGAAAATCGAGGAGAGGTCATCGCGCCCCGGATTGCCCGCAAAATCCGCGCTGCCCGGCAGACTGTAGTCGGAGTTCACCGACTTCTCGGTCGCCGTGTAGGTAGCGGTGTACTGTGCGGTGCTGGACGGGAACTTCGCGTCCGGATTGGTTGCATCGGAGGCAGGGCTCGGGTTTTGCGACTGCGCTGCGTTCTGGGGTTCGTCGAGGCTCGTCGCCTGGCCGCCGATCTCAGGCTGGCCGTCCGAGGTCTGCGCCGCGGTCTCGGTCGAGGCGGGAGCGGAAGTCTCTGCGCCGGTGCCGGTGGATGTCGCTGCCGGTGCGGAAGTTGCGGCAGCCGCGCTGCTCTGGCTGTCCGTGCCCTCCGGTGCGGTGAGCTGCGCCTCGCTGCCTGCGGAAGTGCTGTAAGCGGCAGGGTTTGCGCTGTGTCCGGACACCTTTGCGAAGGCGGGGACAGGCGCCTGTAAGGTCATTGAGGCAGAGAGCACTAGGGCCGCGCCTCGTTTCAGATTTAATTTCATACCTTGGGATACCTCCTGAAATCAGAGTCAATTCATACAGTTGAGAAACAGGGCTGCCACAGTGTGCGGAACAGCCCGCGATGCGCAGAGCGCAACATAGAACTCATAATATCTTAACATATTGCGTCAACCGCCGCAGTGAAAAAACGGTGTTTAATTCTGACGGTTTTCTTACAGTTTAAGCTTTTCTCAGTCCGGATAGCGAAGCTGCGACGGCCGCGGTGCGTTCAGGGCGCGCTCCAGGTAGCGGCGGGCCTCCCATTTTGCCATCGGCAGGTTCATGTCGAGGTAGTTGCCGCAGTCGCGTGCGGCCGCCCCCGGTACCTCGCCCGTAAAGTCCGTGACAAAGCGGAAGAGCTCACGGAGCAAAGGCAGAATGTCGGCGGGCTCATAGTCGCCGCGGAGCAGGAGATAAAAGCCGGTGCGGCAGCCCATGGGGCCGAAGTAGAGGACGCGCGCACCGAAGTCTGCGTGGTTCCGGAGGAAGGTCGCACCGAGATGTTCGAGTGTGTGGACTTCCGCGGTATTCATGACGGGCTCCTTGTTCGGCGCAGTCATGCGGAGATCGAAGGTGGTGACCGTCTCGGGGCCGACCGCATCTTTCCGGGATACATAGACGCCGGGTTCCAGGTTCAGGTGATTGACAGTAAAGCTCGTGATTTTTTCCATATGCAGCCTCCTCTTGCGGGCGCCGTGCCGGCGCGGTTCGCTCCCTGATTGACATTCTTGATAGTTATGGTAAAGTTTTAGCCTAACACAGTAAAATTCGGAATGCAAGCGCAGTGCGCGGAAGGATGGGAATATCGATGGAAACAAGAGAAGTGAGACGTATATTGGTGACGGCAATCGGCTCGTTTGCGGCACCCGCCGTGATTCGGGAGTTGAAAAAAGAGGGCTGCTATGTCGTCGGAACGGATGTCAATCCGGCGGAACTGCTCTCGGAGAGCACGGAAGTGCAGGCGTTTTATCAGCTGCCGCGCTGTGACGCGCGGGAGGAATATCTGCAGAAGCTCGGCGCGGTGATTCAGCGGGAACAGATTGACGGCATATTGCCGCTGACCGATGCGGAACTCGATGTGCTCGGCGCGGACACGGAGCAGCTCGGAGGCGCCCTTTTGCTCGCGCCGTCCGGGGAACTGCTGCAGCGTGCGCGCCACAAGAAGCAGAGTAAGGAGGCAGCGGAGGCAGTGTTTCGCCGCGCGGGAAACGAGCGCTTTGTGACGATTCCGACCTTCCGCATGCCGCACCGCACGGAGGAGGAGAGAGAGCAGTGGCTGCTCCGCCACATGCCGCTCATCTTAAAGCCGGACAACGGCAGAAGCTCGGAGGGGGTATTCCGCATCGGAAACCGCGAGGCGCTGACGCGCGCGCTCCTCGAGCTTCGCATGCTCGGCCGGGCGGAGGGCTATCTCGCGCAGCCCTTTATCTCGGGTCGCGTGGTCTGTGTGGACACAATCCGGGACAGCGCAGGGCATACGCTCGCGCTCGCGCGGGAGGAGTATATCCGGACGCCGCGCGGGGCCGGTCTCTCGGTGCAGGTGTTCCGGGACAGCGAGCTCGAGGCAATTTGTGGAGCGCTCGCGGCGGAACTCGGCGTCATCGGCTGCGTGAACTTTGAATTTATCAAGGATGCGGGCGGCAAGTATCATTTCCTTGAGTGCAACCCGCGTTTTTCGGGCGGCATCGGTTTTTCGGAGCGGGCAGGTCTTCCCGCCGTGCGGCTGCACCTCGGGGCTTGGCGCGGCGAGAGCATTCCGGAGGATATCACGGAGCGGATTACGCCCGGCTGGCAGGTTAAGAAATATATAGAAGTGGTAACAAAAGAGTGATATAGTAAAAAAGCGCAGGTATGCTTCTGCTGCGCTTTTTTGGCGAAGA
>ERZ772968.1153-NODE-1153-length-12539-cov-6.810077_pt1 | contig 12539 bp, 11 predicted proteins | sample MGYA00580674_ERZ772968 | MGnify/ENA primary metagenome ERZ772968 (study PRJEB29015, sample SAMEA2737940) | human oral metagenome | biome: human oral; feature: human-associated habitat; material: dental | place: China | collected 2138 ...
GGCTCGATCTCTCCACCGCCGTCAACGTATTCCTGCGCCAGTGCCTCATCCATCGCGGACTGCCGTTCTCTGTGAGGGAGGAAAAGTATACAGCCGAACTTCTTGAGGCGATTCAGGAAGCCGAGCAGATTGCTCATGATCCGTCCGTTCCGTCTTACAAGAACTGGGAGGAACTGGAACGCGCATTGGAGAATGAGCATGCAGTATGAATTGAAGTATACGAAGACCTTTCGCCGCAGCTACAAACGAGCAAAAAAACGAGGATTGGACTTGTCGCTCCTTGGTGAAGTTGTCGAAATGCTTCGCTGCGGCAAAGAACTACCCGAAAAGTATTCGGATCATTGGCTCACGGGGGACTATTCCAAATGTCGCGAATGCCATATCAAGCCCGATTGGCTTCTGATCTATCGTATCGACGGAGATGTGTTGACGCTCACGTTGATGGACACGGGGACGCATGCTGATTTGTTTCGTTAGCCGTGAAAAAAGAACAGGTCTGTAAAGCAATATTTGCTCCGCAGACCTGTTTTGCTGTTTTTTGCTTTACTCCATCGGATACGCCGCCGTAAAGAGGCGCGGTGCATCCTGCCGTGCAATCGTGAGGGTGAATGCACCCGCTGCGTAGGAGGCGAGCACGGAGTCCGGGTAGTAGATCACGAGACTGCCGTCCGCTGCCATGTACCAGCAGAACGACGAAAGCCCCTTCTCTGACGGATGCTGCATGAGCAGCGCCTCCATGACACCGTGCGGGAAATCCCGCTCCACTGCTGCGGGATACTGCGTTTGGAATGCCGCCTCGATGGCGGCGATCAGGAGCGTTCGGTTCGTGACAATCTCATCGAGCGCGATCTGCCGCCCCGTTTTCCGATCAAAGGTATACGCATCGACATGGGCGATGGGATGTGCGCCGCCCGCATACGATGACCCCTCCATAAAGAACGAGACGAGCTGCTCATCCACCCGCCCCCACCGCGAGATGGGCGTGATGTCGCTGTAATAGAAGGGGAGCTTGTAACCGTCCCTGCGCGCTTCCTCGCTGGCGGTACGGATCGAGCTGTGCCATGCGCCCATGCTCTGCTCCGCAGACCACTCTCTAAATGCCTTTGCCAGCGGTGAGATGTCATCATCCACGAGCGCAATCTCGGGATAGACGGCGCGGTAAGCTTTGCTGTCGTTTGTGTCGTAGACCGTCAGGACATGATCCTCGACCGTGAGCCACGAGACAGGGGGTTCTACGGAGCGTGACCAGTCCCGCGTCGCCCTGTCCTGCACGTCCTCCAGAGACTGTGACGGCCATGCGTGCTCCTCCGTTCGGTCATTTAGGACACTTTCTGCCGCCGAGAGAGGCGCACTGAGGAGGAGCGTGGACAGGAGGGCGGCTAGAAACATTTTGGTATGCATGATGGTTCCCCTTTACTTCTCGTGCAGCCAGATGGAGCGGATGCCGGGGCTGTGCTCGGCGCAGATGTAGAATGCGAGCTGTGCCGTTTCCCCGTCGTAGAAGTAGCCGCAGACGGGCGGCGCATTGTTGCTGCACTTCGGCTTTGGCAGATAGCCGTATGCCGCCTCGAGATCCTCGCGCGTGCTGTCCAGATGGATGCCGCGCGGGGTCTCGAAGCGCTGTGCCTCCTCGGTCGGGCGCATGTTGTACTCGTTTACATCGTTGACACCGAGCATTACGCTCGTGACGCGGGCATCATCATCGGCGGCTTGGCGATAGCTCACGGTGAGTGTATGGCCGTAGTCACGAACCTGGTTGGATGCCGTTATTATGCCGTCTTGTTCCTCCACGCCGTCTGCAATAGCCATGCCGCTGCCGTAGAGTCCCTCTACCTCGGCGCGTGTCATGCCGATGCGGATGCCGCCGAGCGCCATGTCTTCATCCGTGATCTCTGCTGAAGAGAGGGATGCGGGGAGGAGGAGAAGCGTGAGGAGGACGGCAGAGAGGAATGATCGGATCCTCATGGGGGATCACCTCCGTACAGTAGTTTTTACAGGTCGATGCGGTAGATGTGGTCGAAGGCGGTGAAGTAGAGGCGGTTCGCGTCATCGGTCGTCACGTTGCCGGGCGAGAGGCTCTTGCCGCTTGGCTGCAGATCGATGTCGCCGACGTATTTGCCGTCCTTCTTGTTGAAGAGACGCAGGAAGCCGTTGCCGAAGAAGACGACGTAGTCTTTCGTTGCAATCGACTGGCGCTCAGCGACCTTGCGTTTCTGCGCATCCGCAGGGATGTCCGTATTCACCTCGAAGGTGCGGACGAGCTTGCCGTCGGGTGCGTGCATGTGGAGCGGCTCCGTCCAGTTATCCTTGCCGCCGTGCGTGGCGAGCGTCGTGATGTAGAAGCCGTCCGCATCCGCAGCGACGAGCGTGGCGTTCGTCTCATAGTCCGGGGATTTCGAGTCTTTGCCGAGCTCTTTATAGACCTTCTCGGAAAGCGCGGTCTTCAGATCCTTTACGCCCTCCTTGGAGATCGCGCCGAACAGGACATCTCTCGAGGCGAACTGGCCGCTGATGTAGGCGTCCTTGCCGCCGTAGATGGCGTAGACGCGGCTAACCTCGACGCCGCTGGCTGCGGTGAAGCTCGTCGCCGCCTTGCCGTCATAGCAGCCGACCGTCCCCTTGCCGTCGAGGATGTAGTAGATGTTTGTGCCGTCCGAGGAGACGGGCATGTCTTCGGCTGTGCCGAGATCCTCGACGCCGGTGATCGCGCCGTCCTTCAGCGCGAATTTTTGCAGATGCGCCTTCTTGTCCGCCCCATAGCCGATGCCGTAGATGGCATCCTTCGTCACGGCGAGGGTGGTGCCGGAGATGAACTTCGGCAGCTCTGCGCCTGTGTACTCGTAGAGCGGCACGTCCTTGTCGCCGAGTTTGAAGTGCGCGGCGGCTTCCTTCGGAGCGGCGGGGCCGTTGTCCGCCGATCCTTTGCTGCCCATGACTCCACCGCCGGATCCGTCGCCGCAGCCCGCAAAGACGATGCCTGCACAGACGAGTGCTGCTGCTGCCGCAAGTACGGATTTCCATTTCTTCATGATTCTTCCTCCTTTGTCTTTGTTTGCGCTTATGAGAATCTGATTACTTTTATCTTAGCATAAAGATAAAAGCTTGTGACCTGTCATAAATGACAGGTTTTTGAAAAACTTTGCAAAAGAAGCGCAGAGTAAATGTACTGTCATAGATGAGAGACCGGCAAAAAAAGTGGCACAATGTACCGTATGGTTCATTGTGCCGATAAGAACGGGCAAAAAGATGCACCAAGGCGATGGTGCTGAAATGATCCGTGATTTCTTAGCTGTGGATGCTCGTATAGCCCTTTTCCGTTGCTTCCACCGCAAGGCCGATGACGTTCTTGTGGCCGGTCTTGACGAGCAGATTGCTGATGTGAAAGCTCACGGTGCGCTTCTTGATGCCGAGATCCTCGGCGATTTCCTCGTAGCTCATGTTGCGGCAGATGCGCTGCAGGATCTCGAGCTCGCGGCTCGTCAGCTGGGCATCCGTGCATCCAAAGGAGGGGGTGCCGCAGATATCCGGATAGATTTGTGCGCCTTCCATCGTGGCGCGGATACAGGAGGCAAACGCTTCGCCCGAGGATTCCTTGTAGATGAAGCTGTTCGCGCCCGCTTCCTTCGCCCAGTCGAGGAAGGCGATCTCCTGCATCCCCGTCATGAGAATAATACGCAGGGAAGGGAAGGTGGCTTTCAGGCGTTCGCAGATCTGTATGCCGCTCGTGCGCCCCTCCATACAGATGTCCATGAGGACGAGATCAGGACGTAGCCGCAGACATGCTTTCTCCGCAAGCTCTGAGAGCGTACAGGTGCCGATGACTTCGATGTCGGGCAGAGGCGCGAGGATCTTTGCCAGTCCCTCGAGGAGTATTTTTTGATCGTCTACGAGAAGAACTTTAATCATCCTTGTTTCTCCCCTATCTGTGCGTCAAGTTCAAAATGCGGTGCCGGTGTGATGATCAGGCGCCCGCCGAGTGCGTTCACGCGGCGCATCATGCCCGTGAGTCCGCCGCCGGGGCGCAGCTGCCCGGTGCAGCCGATGCCGTTGTCGCGGATGTGCAGGCGGCGCTCCGAGAGGGCGATGACGATCTCGTTCGCACGCCCATGACAGACCGCGTTGCTGAGTGCCTCGCGGATGATGGCGGCAAAGGCGCGCGCGCGCCGCATATTGCGCGGCAGAGCGCCCGAAAGCGTGAGCCGCACGCCGAGGCTGCGGTAGGTGTCGGTCATATCGGCGAGCAGCGTTGCGGGATGGGCTTCCTGCGCGAGGGGAACCGCTTCGAGCAGGCTGTCGATGCGAACGATGGTATCGAGCGCATCCTTGGGCGCGGGACTCGCAAGGAGCTGCTGCAGCATGCTGATGCGCTGTCCGAGAACGTCGTGCACGCGCGAGGTGATCTCCTGCAGGGTGCGGTGGCGCTCCGTCTCCTCGAGCGTGTCGAGCAGATCTTTCTGTGCGCTGATCATGGCGGAGAGGCGTGCGTTCTTTGCCTCGAGTTCCCGCGTCACGGCGTCGAGCTCCGTCACGCAGGAGGCCGTGAGCTGCCAGCCGCTGAGTCCGTTCATCAGACGTATGCGCTGCACGAGCCAGGAGTCTCCGCCCGAAAATCGAAAGAGGATGGCATCGTCCCGCACCTCTTTCTCTGCGAGGGTTGGGGGGTCGAAATTCATCAGCGCCTGCCAGAAGATCGCGGCGTTGCGGAACTGCTGACCGAGCAGCCGCTCCATGAAGGCCAGCATCTGGATGTTCACGAGCACGGCTGCGCCGTTTTCGCGTGCAAAGAGAATGCCCTCGGGCAGGAGATCGAGGCCCTCGCGGATGGATGCGACGGTGACCTCTCTCTCCAGCATCGTAGATGCTGCACAGGCAAGGATCGCGAGCCGCGCCGCGAGGAGGATGAGGACGAAGAGCGCGCTCCACGGCAGAAGACGGTCAAAAAGCGGGAGCGAGAGCAGGCCCGCTGCGGCGAGCGGCACACCCAGCCACGGCCTGCGCCGACACGAGCAGAATCCCATGACGATGGCGAAGCCGCCAGTGGCGCAGCGCTCGAGCACCATCCAGTCATTTGGCATCAGCCCGCTGATGAACAGGCTCCAGCTGCCGCCGAAGACCAGCGTGACGGAGAGCAGTATGCCGAGCGCGGCGGCCTCCGGCAGGACGCGCTCGAAGCGTTGCCGCCCGAGGAACGTCGCTCCCCAAAAGAGCGCGATGCTCTCGGTGATGAGGACGAGCGCGGAGAGGAAGATAAAGGTGATGTGTGCACTGTAGCCGTATGAGGTCAGACTCTCCATGCCGCTGCCTCCTCCCCGTGCGCCGGTGTGCGGGCGGCGGCGCTGATGCCCTGCGCGCGGATGGAAAGCGCGTAGCCGAGATCGCTGATCTCGATCGGGAGATCGTGCTGCCGCTGCCATTCGCTGATCCACGGACGGATCCAGTCCGCGCACGTCAGCATGCAGATCGCCTCCGGCATTTCGTTTTCCTCAAAACGGCAGAGTACATCTGCCGCGCCCTCCTCTGCCGCGCGCGAGAGAAGCTCGGCAAAGAGGTCGAAGAGGGCGAGCGCCGCCTCTGCCGCGATGGAGCGCGTCAGAAGCCACTCCACGCCGACGTGCAGACCAAGGGGGCGCAGATAGGCGCAGGTCTCCGAGACCGCCATCGACAGCTCGTCCGCACGGATCTGTCCGTCCTCCTGCCCTTTGAGAAAGAGCACGCAGCGCTTCTTGAGGTAGGAGGAGAGCAGGTTGAGCCGGCGGATGAGACATGTGAGCTCCGCCTCATCCGTGCTCGCCATCAGCTGCTCGCGAAAGCTGCGCAGGAGCGGGCGCTTGCTGTCGAGGATGGCCTCGAGCTCCTCGGAGAGCTGCTTTTTGAGCGTGAGCGCGAGATGCTGCCCCCGGATGCGGCGCTCTCTGCGCAGGAGGGTATGGGAGCGCTCCTGCGCGTCCTGCAGGAGTGCGAGCTGACGCTGACGTTCGTGCAGGAGACTGAGATCCTCGTGCCAGATGATGGCGCCGCCGTGAATGTTCATGCGCGATGTGCGGATGTCGTTTGACGCGTCCTGTTCTGCTGCGGCGGCGGAAAAGACCGTATGCCCCTCCGTATTGACGAGCTGCATGTGCAGGTGCGAATGCGAGAAAAACGCCTCGTGAAAGCGATTGGACGGCATGAGCCCCGTGCGCAGACAGAGTTCGAGGAGGAACAGGAAGAAGAGTGCCGTTACCACTGTGAGTTCCAGCCATGCAAAGCGAGGATCGTAGTGGAGGTCGACGGAGTAGACGACGAAGAGGGAAAAGAACAGGAAGGGAAGCGCCATCGCAGGGCGCAGCACGCGCTGCCGCTTTGCCTTTTCAAGGAGGAGAAGGAGCGCCGCGAGGATCTCGCAGAACCAGAGGAGCCAATAGGCATAGGCGCCCCACGCGAGATGCTCTTCCAGCGTCATGGCGGCGGCATTCCAGATGAATGTGAAGAACTGGTAGTGCAGATCGTTGCAGAGAATCAGCGCGGCCAGCAGGAGGTTCAGCCCGAGAACCGCGCGCAGCCAGCGCGGCATTTTTTTGTTGAACACATACTCATCCGATGCCCAGGCGATCCAGAGGAGTGCAACCGAGAGCCCCGCGCGGAACACATAGTAGAGGTACGACAGAAAGTGCTGCAGGGAGATATCGACCGAGATGGAAAGGAGTTTTGCAATGCGGGTCAGCTCCCAGAGGAGCAGCATCGCAATCAGCAGAAGGACGGCGCGCCGCGTACCGTGATGGAGGACGCGTGCGCGCAGGCTTGCACCCCAGAGAACCGTGACGACAAGGATTGTGACGAGAATGACCAGGCGCTCATGCGTTTCGATCGGCGTGAACACAGAATGTCCCCAAATTATCTGCCGATAGCGCGCATTCGCCTCCGTAAGTTCCCGGTAGAGTGCATCGGCGTCGTGGATCTGCGCAGCCCCCGCCGGAGGCGCGATCGGATAGCCCGCTGCGCGCAGATCGCGCCGCAGGGTATTGGCAAAGGAGATGGGCTTTCGCGCGAGCAGTCCCTTGGTAAAGGAGAGCGTTCCTTCCTTCGGCATACAGATGCGCAGCGGGGCGCCGTACTGAATGAGCTGCTCCGCTTCGTGCGCAAAGAGCACATAGACATCCCCGCCGCCGTCCTTCTCCGCCAGGCGGTATTGATTGCCGCGTCGGCTGTTGCAGATGCGCAGCCGATCCTCCTCCTTCAGCCGCGTGAGCAGAGCGAACGCCTCGTCGAGGTTCGCGTCTGCGGACAGTCCGCGTGCCAGCGCCAAAAAGAAAATCTCCCGATCGGGGCAGGAATCGGGAAGAACCACGGTGACATTCTCCCGCAGATCGCTCCAACCCTCCACGGGGACAGGGCAGTCCTCCGCTACGGCGAGGACGACCACAGCGGAAAAGTGCGGATACCAATAGAGCTGTTCTGTCGAGCCGCGGACAAACTGCTCCGCTTGAAAATCATAGAGTTCGGCGGCATCGACGCGGTGATCCTGAAAGATCTCCAAGAGATTCGTCGAGACGCCCTGCGTATCGAGGGGCTCCGGGGAGGCGCGGCGCAGGGCGTCGGCATAGGCCGTGCCGAAGTTGTGTGCATAGACGAGCGACAGCGCCTCCGCCGTGCGCATGGATGCGAGGAGAACGAGGGCGCATGCGGCGCAGCAGAGAGCGAACAGGAACATATTCTGCCGCCGTCGTCTCATCGCCGCCCTCCCCCTTGCCTATACTCCAACTGATTTTATACTATTTCGTTTGATATGCATGAAAACCCTTGCGCGAAAAGTCCCATTATCTAAAATACCGGAATAAATTATGAGCAATTGCTTATGTTTTCTTGTGCATTTGTTTGTTCCGGGACAGCATGAAATTTCTCGGCGTTGCTGCGTGCGCCGGAAAATGCGTATGCACAGATTGCCCGTCTGAGGAAATAAAACAGCAGTCTTTCCGAGCCGGCGATGCGTTTTCGGAACAGCGGCTAAAGTACAAGCAGGTCTGCGAAGCGTTTTGCTTCACAGACCTGCTTTTTCGTTTCGATGGGATGAGGGGAAACAATGCAGCAGACGGTCAGTTGCTTTGCGTTGTCCTTACAGATCGATGCGGAAGATACGCTGCCTTCCGCCGTCCTGCGTGTGGAAGTAGACGTGGTTCATATTGTCGGTGAAGATGCCCTTCGGCCGCAGCGTGCGCTCGCCGTCCGTGATCTCGATGTCGCCAACGTATGCGCCGTCCTTCTTGTTGAAGACGCGCAGGATGGGATCGTCCGCTGCGCGGAAGACGATGTAGTCCTTCGTTGCGACGGCGCAGCGTGCATGCGCAGCGTACCGCTTTGTGCCCTGCGGGATGTTCTCATTCAGCTCGAAGCGGTGGAGTTCCTTGCCGTCGGGGCTGTATTGGTAGACGGGGATGACCCACGGGTGCTGCTCGTCGTTCTGCAGCGAATTCCCGTATGCCTCGTCGGTGTAGAATCCGTCTGCGTCCGCATAGAGCAGCTCTGCGCCGCGCACCATGGAGTAGCCCTCGGGCTTCGGGCGTGCGGGGACGGGGATGGTCTTGGCATCCTTCAGTCCATCTTTGGCGATCGTGCCGTGGGTGACGCCCTTTTCGTTGACCTGCTCTTCGCCCGCATAGGCGTCCTTCCCGCCGAAGACGGCGCGCCACGTCTCCTTGCCCTGCAGGGGGATCGTGGTTGTGGTCTTGCCGTCATAGACGGCGAGCTCGCCCTCCTTCGGGATGTAATAGACGTTCGTTCCGTCCGAGGTGATCGGCCGGTTCAGCACGACGCCGAGATCCACGATGTCCGTGATTGCGCCGTCTGTGACGGGGAGCTGGCAGAGATGCGTCTTCTTGTCGTCGTGGTCGTAGATGATGCCATAGATGCCATCCTTCGTCACGACGGGATCGCTCTTGTTGAAGTCGAAATAGTCGAGGTCGTAGTCGGCGTTCTCGTATTCGTAGAGCGGGAGCGTCTTGTCGCCGAATTTTACCTGGGTGACGGGCTCTTTCGGCAATGAAAGACTGAGATCGACGGGGGCAGGAGAGCCGCCTTTTGCGGTGTCACCGCCGCCGCAGCCTGCCATGACGGCGCACGTGAGGACGGCTGCCGCCGCGCAGAGCGTTTTCCATTGTTTCATGTCGGGCTCCTCCTACAGATCAATGCGGAAGATGCGCGAATCTTGGTCGAGGATGTAGACGCGGTTCTCGCCGTCTGTCGTGATCTGCTTGGGCGGGTGGATCTTGCCATCGAAACTCAGCTCGACCTCGTCGATGAATGCGCCGTCCTTCTTGTTAAAGACGCGCAGAAAGTTGCCGTTGTAGAAGACGATATAGTCCTTCGTTGGGATGACCTGACGCGCGTTCGAGTCGGTCTTTTTCTTGTCCGGAAGGCCGTCGTTGATGGTGAAGGTGCGGATCTTCTTGCCGTCCGGGCCGTACATATGGAGGGGGTACGTCCGCTTGTTCGGCGGGCCGCCGTTGGTGGCGATGGTGGAGATGTAGAAGCCGTCTGCATCCGCCCAGAGGAGGAATGCCTGATTCTCCTCATTTTCCTTCTTGTTCTCGTTGAGGGCTGCAAACTCCGCCTTCGGGAGGACGGACTTCAGGTCTTTGATCCCCTCTTTGGAGATCGTGCCCATCTCGATGTCCTGCGACTTCAAGGGATCGCCGCTCGTGTAGATGGTCTCCGTGCCGTGCACGGCGCGCATGATGTCCGCCTCGCCGCGCTTGCTTTTCGTCACGGCCGAGCCGTCATAGGCGCAGATATTTTCGCCGAGCTGGTAGTAGACATTTGTCCCGTCCGTTGTGATCGGCTGCGCCGTGAGGATGCCGAGATCCTCGACGGAGGTGATGGCGCCGTCCTTCACGCTCAGCTTCACCAGATGCTGCTTCTTATCGCCCGAGGCGTCGAATTTGCCCGCATAGATGGCATCCTTCGTCACGGTGAGATTGGTCGTTGTGTGCACCATGTCGGGGAGACCCTCGCCCTTGTACTCGTAGACCGGTACGTCCTTACCGTTGAATTTGACCTGTCCGATGGCTTCCTTCGGCGCGGAGAGTGCGGTGTCTTTTCCGCCGCCGCCAATGCCGATGCCGCTGCCTGTGCCGTCACCGCCGCAGCCGGCGAGGACAGAGCCGAGGAAGGCGGCGGTCGCAGCCGCCGCGAGCAGAGATTTCCACTTCTTCATTTCGGATTCCTCCTTTGATGCTTCTAAGGAATCACTGATAAAATGCAGATGCTTATCAGTGCCCCTAAATCACTTTAATTTATTTTAGCATAAAACAAACTAAAATGTATAGCAACAAATGATTGATTCTTGAAATTTTTGAAAAGTTTTCCATTTTGCGCATTTACTTCGCGCAATGATTCCTTCTCGGCACGGAAAAATGCCGGCATGTTTATGAGCGGTCGGGAACGCAGGGATGCTGTGCGCATATTCTTAGAGATCAATGCGGTAGATATGCGAATTGTCGTCGATGAAGTAGATATGATTCTCGTCATCTGTCGTGACCCCTGTGGGGGAGAGTTTCCTGCTGTCGCGTCCCAGCTCAATGTCGCCGACGTACGCACCGGTCTTTTTGTTGAATGCGCGCAGATAGCCGTCGCTGTAGAACACGACATAGTCCTTTGTCACGACGACGGAGCGTTCCCACGTCGTGCGCTTTTGCGCACTGCTCGGGATATTCTCGTTGCACTCGAACGTGTGGAGTATTTTGCCGTCCGGGGCGTATGTGTGGAGCGGTTTGGTCCACTCCTTGTCCGTGCTGCCGTACGTGGCAAGGGAGGAGACGTAGAAGCCGTCCGCATCCGCCCCGATCAGGAATGCGTTTGCCTCGTGCGTCGCGTCTTTCGCACGGGCGAGCTTGTCAAATACGTCCTTGGAGAGAACCGTTTTTGCATCCTTTATGCCATCCTTGGATGTTGCGCCGAACATAACGTCGGCATCCGACACGAAACTCCCGCTCGTGTAGGCGTTCTTGCCTCCGTATATGGCACGGACGACGCCGATGCCCGGCGTGGGGGTCAGCGTCGCTGCCTTGCCGTTGTAACAGGCAAGCTCATCCTCCCGGGTCAGATAGTAGATGTTCTTGCCGTCCGAGGAGATCGGCTCGTTGAGAACGATGCCGAGATCCTCCACTGAGGCAATCGCACCGTCCTTTAGCGTCAGCTTTTGGAGGCGGTAGTTTTTCTCCTCGGCGTCGCTGCGAATGCCGTAGATGGCATCCTTCGTCACGGCGAGATTGGTATTCTTTCCCTCGAGCGCAGGGATGACCGCGCCCGTGTATTCGTAGAGGGGAACCTCTCTGTCGGCGAACTTGAGCCGGGCGACGGCCTCCTTCGGGGGCTTCGGGGCGAGGCGCTCGCTGGTGTCTGAGCCGCAGCCGGCGAGGACGGCGCCGCAGACGAGAGCGGCGGATGCCGCTGCGAGCAGAGCTTTCCATTTTTTCATGGGGTTCCTCCTCCATCCATTGACGAGAAAACGACAGAATTGCAAATAAAAGATCGCCTTTTTCGGATAAAAGTTCTTTATTCCGACTTGTAAGACGATTCGTTCTGCTTTATCTTAGCACAACGAAGATCGGGGGCGTACTGTCATAAATGACAGGTTTTCGTAAAAACATGAAAAACTTTTGTGAAATTCTTTTATCACGATTTCATGTGCTATAATTGCGCTATCCGAAGGAGAGGAGTGATGATCGTGCATCAGAAAGCAATGCAGAATGAAATTGCCTGGTTCGTGGGCGATATTACGACGCTTGCGGTGGATGCCATCGTGAATGCGGCGAACAACAGCCTCCTCGGCGGCGGGGGCGTCGACGGGGCGATTCATCGTGCGGCGGGCAGAGAGCTGCTCGCGGAGTGCCGCACGCTCGGCGGCTGTGCGACGGGGGTGGCAAAGATCACGGCGGGCTATCGCCTGCCCGCGCGCCATGTGATTCATACGGTCGGTCCCGTTTACAGCGGCGGTGCATCGGACGCAGAACTTCTGCGCAGCTACTATTGGAACTCTCTGGAACTCGCACGGGAGCACGCGCTGCATACGATTGCGATACAACAATGGCTCAGAGGCCTGCCGCGCAAGAAACTCGGTTACCACACTGCACAGGAATGTTTCCTGAATGAGTGTCGTAAGGCTTCGATCTGCTAGTCTTTTTTACCGTGCAACTTATTCTTGCAATCCACCCCTGAAAAAATTTCCTCCACGGTATTGACAATCTTCTGAAACTTGTATATACTGAAAACAGTTAAGGAGGATTCATCGGCAGCCTGATTCAGGACAGGCAGCCCCCCGTATGATCCGTAAGCGTACGGGCAGAGTTCTCCGGAGTTTCCACAGTGTTGACCGACGGTTGTTGGAAAGGGAGTCGGCGGTGCAGCTTCGCTGGCTGAGCGGAGGGCGCATTGCAGGTGTTCCCTGACGGACTGGGAGGAGATTCCGATGGGTCATTGAGTGGCCGCAGGGTGTCCGCACGAGAGCATCAAAGCCTAGCACGTGATGGGCATAGATGCCGAGCGAAGGTGCGGCAGGAGGATGC
>ERZ772968.1156-NODE-1156-length-12513-cov-6.099053_pt1 | contig 12513 bp, 10 predicted proteins | sample MGYA00580674_ERZ772968 | MGnify/ENA primary metagenome ERZ772968 (study PRJEB29015, sample SAMEA2737940) | human oral metagenome | biome: human oral; feature: human-associated habitat; material: dental | place: China | collected 2138 ...
CGTGTAGGTCAGGCCCAGGCCGGCGACCTGGACGCGGCCGCCGCGGCCCTTCGCGGAGAAAGAACGACGCGAGCGGTACCAGGGGCGAGGCTCGGCGGGCGGCAGGTGCACGGGGGCGGCAACGGCGTTGTTGGCGTTCGTTGCCGCGCTGTTGCCCGTGGTGCTGGTGCTGTTGGCGGGCGTGAGCTCCTGGGAGGGCTGCTCGGATCCGGCCTGCTTGGCGGGCGCGGTCTCGGGCGCGATGTCGCTGGCGGTCTCCGCGGCGTTCTCTGCTGCTGCCGCCGCGTCGGTCGTGAGCGCGGCGGGGGTGGCCTCGGCCTCGTCGGTTGTGACGAGGGGTGTGGGGGACACGAGGGTCTCCTGCAGGTCCTGCGCGCCGTCGTCGGCGAGCGTTTCTGCGGGGGTGTCGGCGGTGGGGGCGTCGGCCTCGTGGGTGGCGCCGCTGAGGATCTCCTCGAACGACGAGAGGGCGCTGCGCTGGGCGGGCGCCTCGTCGGAGGTGTGGGCGGGGGTCGAGGCGGCTCGCTCGGCGCCGGCGCGCGCGGCGTCGGCCGTCACGTCGGCCAGCTCCTGGCTGTCCGAGCCATGCAGGTTTTCACGCGGGTCATTCGACATGCCCCCATTGTTTCAGGATCGTGTCGATTGTGTCGTAATGGCACGCGGAAGTGGGTGGGGTGATACGTTTGTGAGGTCCTGCGAGCGCTCGGCGCGACCCCGGTCGCGGTGTTCCCCGGCAGGGGATGATCCCGTGTAGTGCATCATGAGGGTGTTTCCCTTGTTGGGATCGCTTTTCCTTGTATTTTGGAATTTCGCTTCTATCGCTTGAAACTATCCGATGTCTGTTTCTATGCGTGTTACTGTTGCCATAACAGCCTTCGGGCTGGAGGTAATCGATGTGAGGTTGCCGGGCTCACCAGTTTTATAGAAATTGGACTTATTGGTGCTTTCGCTGCACTAGTAAGTGGTATGACTCGAGGACGAGAAGATCATGGCCCGTAAGGACGCGGATAGCAGTGGTTTCAGCACTCGTGTGGTTGCAGTACCGCCGGTCTTTCCTTCCGCCCAGCCTGAGCTTGATGCGTCGCTGCTTACAGACTTGGCTCGATGCTTTTGGGCAAAAAGCGGAGACGGCGAATCCACATGGTTGTCCGTTGTGCAGCACTTAATGGACGCTGCAGACATAGCTGGATACCTCTTTGACGAGTACTTAAGTGAGCATCATCGAAGACTGATGGCATCTGTTTGGGGAGGGGATCAAAAGAAGGCCCGAGCAGCATTCGTATTCCTTGCGGGGATTCACGACGTTGGAAAAGTGAGTGCGGTGTTCGCGTGCCAGTGTGAAGAACTCGTGAAACTGATCCACGATCAAGGTCTCGATGTAATGCCTGAGGAACATTATTCACGTCGAGCAGCGTTGCCTCATGGATTTGTCAGCCAGTTCGCTCTTCAGGAAGAGATAGAAGCGTGCGGGGCTGATCCTTCCCGCGCCTTTCAGTGGGCAGTTCTGGTGGGAGTCCATCACGGTCACTACCCTGAATCAACTTATGTGGGGCGAGCATACGACCAACACTGCAATTTGATGAAAGCTTCGGATGATGGTCAGCAGTGGGGCCAGGCGCGCTCGGACATTCTTCGATGGATGGCGGCTCGCAGTGGTTTCCCGCTCATCGCACCTGGCACTGCCCTGCCGGAGCTGCCCATCGCGGTGGCGTCCGCCTATGCCTCGGCCCTTGTGATCGCGGACTGGCTCGCCTCCAACGAGGATTACTTCCCGCTTCGGCCCCGGCCGGTTGGTGAGACCGGAAAGCTGTCGATTGAGGGATACTCGGAGCTCACCGCAGACCAGCAGCGTGAGCGTGTCGAGCGTGCCTGGAAGCAAGCGGGCTTCCCAACCCCTCTGCGCATTCCTGAGACTCCAACTGGTGAGGTCGCAGAGTTCTACCGTCGCCGTTTCGGGTGGCCGGACACGTACAGGCCGACTGAGGCCCAGCGTGCCGCCATTGAGATTGCGACACACGAGAACCCAGACCTCATGATCGTCGAGGCACCGCCGGGGTCTGGGAAGACCGAGCTGGCCTTCGCGGCCGCAGAGGTGCTGATGCGTGCTCGGGGGCTGCAGGGAGTGTTCGTCGCACTGCCCACTCAGGCCACGACGAATGCGATGTTCGAACGTGTCACGGCGTGGCTGACGAGCATTCTGGGCGATGAACCACAGAAGCTTGGCATCCAGCTCGCACATGGGAAAAACAGCCTCAACGAGTCCTTCATGAAGCTCCTCGAGCGCGGCAAGAGCCCCCTCGAAGTGCACGACGACGAGGAGGACCTTGGCCTTCACGCGAGCCGGTGGATGGGGCAACGCTGGCGCTCGACGCTGTCGCCCGTTGTGGTCGGAACGATCGACCAAGTGCTGCTTGCAGCCCTCAAGTCGCGTCATGTGCTGGTGCGTCACCTCGGACTCATGGGCAAGGTCGTCGTCATCGATGAGGTGCACGCTGCCGACGAATACATGGAGACCTACCTGGAAGCCGCGCTGACGTGGCTTGGTATGTACGGGATCCCCGTTGTGCTGCTGTCGGCGACCCTGCCGCCCGCACGGCGTTCTGCGCTCCTTGAGGCATATCGCCGAGGTCGTGGCTCGTCCGGTGCGGGGGCTGAGTCGGTCGACGGCATGATCGGATATCCGGCTATCTCGACCGTGTCGTCTGCGGGAGTGCGCATCTATGAAATCCAGGGCGAGGCAGAGGTCCCCAAGCGGATCATCCCGACCTCGCTTGGATCACCCCGTGAGATCGCGGAGCTCCTGGACCGCGAGCTTGCCGAGGGCGGATGCGCCGTCGTCATCCGCAATACCGTTCGCGAGGCCCAGGAAACATACGAGGCCGTGAGGTCCGTGTTTGGGCGTGAACAGGCAACCCTGCTGCATTCGCGTTTCCTGGCCGCCGAACGGGTGGCTCGCGATCGCCGCATGCTCGAACTTTTCGGGAAAGATAGCGTGCAGCGTCCTTTCAGGCACGTCGTCGTGGCAACCCAGGTGATCGAGCAAAGCCTCGATGTGGACTTCGACCTTATGCTCACGGACCCCGCGCCCATGGACCTCGTGCTGCAGCGTATCGGGCGACTTCACAGGCATGACAGAGGTGATCGGCCTGTACGTTTGCGCGAAGCCCGTTGCCTCGTCCTCGTTGAGGACCTATTCGCTGTCCCGTGGGCATATTCCATACGAACAGACCATATCTATTCGCGGTATTCGGTCCTGCGCACTCTCGGAATTCTTGCTGATCGGAGGGAGGTGTACGTCTGCGAACCACGAGACTATGCGCAGCTAACAGCATTGGCTTACTCCGATGCACAGAGTGTTGGACCCGCAGAATGGACGGAAGCGTTTGGCATAGCGCAAGTAGCGAAAACCTTTGCGATGACAAGCTCGAGGAGGAATGCGAACACGTGGTGTCTCAACGGCGCCAATATAACCGAGTGGACCGCATCGAGATTAGAGGATTCGTTCGCAGGCAATGCTGCAACAGGAGAACAGGTCGGGGGTGTGGGACGGGCTGCCGTTCGAGATGGTGAAGACCAGATACCAGTCATCGTTGTCGCGGTCGATCCCGAATCGTGTGGGTCTGTGATGGCACCACCCCTTAGTGACAAGAGTTCGCCTGACGAAAAACTACATGTGCGTGACTATGCCGCGCGTGGCCGGATAGCGGAGATTTGCTCGTGGACTCTCTCCTTGCCTCCGTGGTCTTTCCGTGAACGTGGGCGAAGTATCGAAGACGCGGTGGACGCAGTTGAGCATGCCCTACGAGAAGATCTCAGTACGGAAGGTTGGCTGTGTCGGAAACATCCACTGTTGGCGGGACAGTTGATCCTCGTGATGTCCAAAGCCGCCGATGGTGAGCGACTTACACGCAACCTCTGCGGACGCACACTGACTTATACCACTGAGACTGGAATGGAGATTTGGGTCAATGAAGAACCCTGAATACAACCTACTCGACGAGCCCTGGATACCCGTGAGGCTGCTTGACGGCTCAGTCACTGAAGTTGGGCTGCTGGAACTACTCCGGCGTACGACCGACATCGCGGATCTGGCATGCGAGCTACCCACGCAGAGCATCGCGATTCAACGACTGATCCTAGCGGTCGCGTATCGGGTGGCAACCCCGCGAGACATGCATGACTGGGCCAGGCAGTGGGATCAAGGCGCTCCGACGGATCAGATGATCGAGTACCTCGAACGATGGAGGGATCGCTTTTTCCTATTTGGCGGTGAGTATCCATTTATGCAGGTCGCTGATCTAAAGACTGCAAAAGATGAAGCGAAACCGTTAAGTGTGATAATCGCGAATCTGCCGAAAGAAGAGAAACGCTTGTTTTCGTCACGAAGTGGGGCTGGAGCAGACTGGATGAGTGCGGCAGAAGCCGCGCGATGGCTTGTCCACGTTCAAAACTATGACTCTTCAGGAATACGTTCCGGAGCAGAGGGGGATCCAAAAGCACCGGCCGGAAGAGGAAGCCCGATTGGGCCTGCATGGTGTGCGCAGCTAGGGATCGTCTGGATTAAAGGAAACGACCTTGATGAGACGATTGTCCTCAATCTGATTCCATCTGACTCAGGCAGGTTGGAAGGTGGAGACAACTCTTCTGACTGGGGTGCTTGTACATGGGAAAGAGCGGACCCTTGGACTGCAAATCGGGACGACTACTCCGTTGTAGGAAAAAAAGGGACTACGAAAGCCGAGAGCTTGAGTATCCCAAAGTTGATGACATGGCAGTCTCGACGAGTTCGGTTATTCGGAGATTCCGCGGGAGTGACAAAAGTGCTTGTCTGCCAAGGAGACAAATTGACGTCGCACAATATGTTTAGGTATGAGCCGCAGAGTATGTGGAGATATGATTCGGGGGCTTCGAAGAAGTCGGTGGACGTATATAAGGCATTCAACTTTACAGCGGATCGTGCTATGTGGCGGAATCTTCCTGGTGTGTTCTGTCCTCAGGTGAAAGTGAAAGTGGGGGGCGGTCGAGAAGTCGATAGGGTTCTTCAGCCGGCAACGCTTACGTTCCATCATAGCTTGCAGTTGAATAGAGTGAAGACGAGATATCCAGTTCGACTTCGTCTTCAAGCTGTTGGAATGATCTTTGTTTCCAAAGAGAAGACGGATTATAAGGCTGTGTATTTCGATGAGCTGACGCTGTTCTCGATACTGTTGAGTGAGAAGAGCGATAAATTGGTTGCGGAGATCAAGGATCAAGTCATGAAGACAGAAGAAGTTGCGAATCTAATTGGACGTTATGCAAGGGATATCGCGCGTGCAGCTGGTGGAATAGGTGATGTAGATGCTGAGCGAGCGCGACAGCAATTCTATGCAGCTGTCGACATTCAGTTTCGATCGTGGCTATCAGGGATTGATGGTCATGAGAAGATTCCTGAAATTCGGAAAAGTTGGGAGGATGTTCTAAGGAAAACAACGCGAATGTTTCAAAAAGAGATTGGTGATGCTGCGCCTCAATCATCGATCATCGGTCGATATGTTGGCAAAATTGGGGGGAAAAATGTGGACAGGTACTTAAGTCTTGGTATTGCCGAGAATTCATTTCGATATGGGTTGTTGAAACTGTTGCCTGCTGTTGATAGTTGGGAAGGCGTGAAATGAATGCGGGTGAGGTGATTTCTGTGACGTATCCCGACGCCGATGTGCAGGGGCTTGTCTCAGAGAAGGCTGTGTTTCGTCGTGTGCATGGGCTCATTGCTCATCGCCTGTCGAAAGATACTTCGACAGCTCGTGCGCTCCGCGCGCAATTACGGGGCGCATTGAATAGAGAGGTTGGTTCGGTTCCAGCTATCTGGGACCTTACTCTTGATAAACGTAAGGGAGGGTTGTCTGATGGGGCTACGAGGGGTGAGAAGGCTGTTCATGGTGCGTTGACCTTGTGGGCTTTCCATCAAGGTGCAGCTGTAGATACGGCATCTGCACCCTCTGATCGGCCTTTGAGTTTTGCTTCTGCGATTCGTGTGGTTGCGGAGCGCCAAAAAGGAGATAAGAGGGCTGAGGAGACGCCTATCTTCAATCGTTTTTCTGCAGCGGTGCAGGCGTCGACGTTTGATGGTTTGCTCGTGCATCTTCGTTCGCTGGTGTCACAACTCAAGTCGGCTGGAATTCCCTGTGACTACGCCAAACTAGCGGCAGATTTGTTCCTATGGCAGGACTCTGGTTGTCGATCGGCCGTTATGCGTGATTGGGGCCGTCAGTTCGCTCGTGCTCTCTCGGAAAGTCCAGTGGCTTCTTCTGACGAATGATGGTTAGTCATCATACTCAAACTGTTGGTATTTGTGAAAGGTGAAACAATGTCCGTCTTTGTTGATATTCATGTTCTGCAGACTCTCCCTCCTTCGAATCCGAATAGGGATGATACTGGTGCGCCCAAGACTGCGATGTTTGGTGGGGTGCGTCGTATGCGGATATCGTCGCAAGCGATTAAGCGTGCTGTGCGAAAAGACTTTGAAGGCTCTATCGAGTTAGCTCTTCAAGGTATTCGATCCAAGCGAATCCCAGAGTTAATTAAAGAGAAAATTCTTCAACGCAAGCCAGATTGTTCTATTGATGAACTTTCGGCGTTGGTCGCTCTGATTATGGAGTTCACGTATTATGGGCATAAGGACTCAAAAGATAAGTGTAATCAATATTTGAAGAGTGTGCAGCAGAATCCGGAGCATGCTTTTAAAGAACTTGATGTCCTTTGGTTTGTGTCGCATGCAGAGCTTGATAAGTATGTTGATGCCGCCATCGAAGATATGCAAACTGATGACCCGAAAAAGTCCTTCAAGCGGCGTAAATTTGATAAGGCATATACCGAACGTGATCACTCTATTGCGGTAGCCCTGTTCGGGCGGATGGTAGCAAGTAATACGAACTTGCAAGTAGAAGCCGCCTGCCAAGTTGCTCCCGCCATCGGTGTGGGAGCTATGGAAAATGAATACGACTACTACACTGCCGTTGATGATCATAAGAATGCCTGTGAGGATAGTGGCAAAGGCGCCGCGATGATCGGAATGATCGAATTTGCATCGGCGACGATGTATCGATATTCAACGATCAACGTCAACATGTTACGTGAAAACCTGGGAGATGACGAGGTCGCGGATCGAGCTATCGAACTATTTGTGGATAGCTTTGTCCGATCGATGCCGTCCGGAAAGATCACGACTTTTGCGAACCGAACGCTGCCGGATGCCGTTCTGGTTCAGGTTCGTGATGACCAGCCGATCAACATGAGTGGCGCTTTTGAGGAGCCGATCGTCGCAGCGCAGCACGGCTTCGCAGAGCCGGCCATTAAGCGCTTCGTTGAGTTCGAGTCGCGGTTGCGTGAGCTCACGGGTCTGGAGGCTGTCGAATCGCTCGTGTCGTGGACAACACCTCGGGGTGAAAGTTTGTCTGTGTTGGGAGACAAAGTGCGCCTGATTGACCTTGGTAGTGCGACTGCAAGCGCGGTACGAGGTATGCAATGACATCCGTGCTTGTCTTGCGCTTAGCGGGTCCCATGCAGTCGTGGGGTGTATCTAGTCAGTTCGTGCACCGGGCAACTGAGACATTTCCTACGAAGAGCGGCCTGGTCGGTTTGCTTGCGGCGGCTCAGGGTCGCAGGCGCTGCGATCCTATTGAAGATCTCGCTGAGCTTCGTTTCGCTGCGAGGATTGACCAGCAGGGACAAATACTTCGCGATTTTCATACGTCGAGGCGTCAGAAGTGCATGACCGAAAATAAAGAGAAGACCCTTTTGTCTGAACGTTTCTACTGTACGGATGCGGTTTTTGTCGGATTCGTTGAAGGACCAGCTGACATTGTGGATGCACTTGCGCAGGCAGTCGTTCGCCCGGTGTTTCCGCTCTACCTCGGCAGGCGCTCGTGCCCTCCGACCTTGCCGCTGCGTCTTGCTGTTCGCGAGGGTAGTGCGTGGGATGCGGTGCGCGAAACTCCGTGGATGGCCTCGCTGCACTATCAGAAGAAGCAGCGGCATGATCGTTTAGTTCGAACGCGAGTCGTCGCGGATCTGGGAATCATTCCGCCTGAGGTGGAGAGGGCCTCGCAGCAGACGCTTCAGGATATGCCGATTAGTTTCAACTCGGAACACAGGCAGTTTACTGTGCGTGCCGTCGAGGAAGTATATATCGAACTTGAGAATCCGCAGTACGCGGAGACGAAGCAGCAAGCCCACCCTGGCCTCGTGCATGACCCGATGGAGGTGCTTTGATGTATCTGACACGCATCTACCTCAACCCGCACCGTCGCGGAGCGAAGCAACTCATGCGTAGTCGGCAGGTCCTTCATGCGGCTGTGATGAATTGTTTTCCTCCGGGTGTACTTGACATTCCAGGAAATCCTCGGGTTCTCTGGCGCCTGGATTATCCGCCATCCTTGAGAAGTGCTTTGCCCAGGCAGGGGAGCCCCTCGTGTGCCCTCTTCATCTCCAGCTCGGTCCCACCAGATCCCTCACACATCGTCGAGGAGGCTGGCTACGCCACCCAGGGCGGGGTCGTTGTCCGTGATATGAGTCCCTTCCTCGATGGTCTGTCAGCCGAGCAGCGGTGGGGTTTCCGCCTCTGTGTGAATCCGACCTTCCGAACGGCCGCTCAGGTTAATGAAAGAGGTCAGAAAAAGATTCTCGCTCATGTCACCCAAGCTCAGCAGATACAGTGGGTCCTCAAGAACGCCAAAGAGCGTGGGTTTCGTGTACTGACTTCAGCTGAGATCGGTGGGGATCTGCCGGTTCTTGAGAATGACAATGGGGAACGTGTTGACGGGGTGAATCTGCTGATTAATGGTGTTGAACGCAGCATTGCGGAGTTTAAACGCGGTGGGCATCGGGTAACGCTTGCAGTTGCAACTTTTGAGGGTGTGCTGGAGGTAACTGATCCAGTGGCGCTGCGTCATGCTCTTGTTAATGGAATTGGTCGGGGCAAGGCATACGGCTGCGGCTTGATGACATTGGCTCGGCCATGAGTGCGCATGTGTGCCTTGTGGAGGAACGTAGAGTGTGAATGCCGCGAGCTGGGGTCGAATGAGGGGGAGATGTTGCCCCTGTGCATTCGGGGGTTTTCCAATTGGCGACATGAACCTCATCAATACAAATCAGTTTTCCCCGGTCGGCGGGGATGAGCCCGCTTACGTGATGCTCCACAACGCTTTCCCCAAGTTTTCCTCGCGTGAGTGGGGATGAGCCTGCGCCGTGGGCGTCGGCTGTCTGTTCCATGATGTTTTCCCCGTGTAAGCGGGGATGAGCCGGTTATCACTGGTAACTTGGCGGCGCGCGTGCAGTTTTCCCCGCGTGAGCGGGGATGAGGCCCACCAGAGTGTGCACAGGAAGGCAAGGGGAATGTTTTCCTCGCGTGAGTGGGGATGAGCCGTTGTCGCGCGTCAGCTGCATTGCGGCCTGCATGTTTTCCCAGCGCGAGTGGGGATGAGCCCGTCCGTGACGTCAACGGGCAGGAGTCGATCACGTTTTCCCCGCGTGAGCGGGGATGAGCCAGCCTCGCGGTAGGAAGCAACGGCTTCCTCGAGGTTTTCCTCGCGTGAGTGGGGATGAGTCCCCGAGCGCGATCTCGCAGCCCGGTTCAGGCTGGTTTTCCCCGCGTGAGCGGGGATGAGCCCGTCCTCGCCTGGGCAGCCGGCGAAATCGGGTAGTTTTCCCCACGTGAGCGGGGATGAGCCCTCGATGGTTTCGCCCGCATGGGTGTGGGTCCAGTTTTCCCCGCGTGAGTGGGGATGAGCCCAAGATCACGAACGGGCGTACGGCGAGCTTCAAGTTTTCCCCGCGTGAGTGGGGATGAGCCCGTCAGGCTGTTGGGGTCGATGGTTGCGCTAGGGTTTTCCCCGCGTGAGCGGGGATGAGCCGTGGGGTTGCTTGGCGGTGGCGGTCTTGTTGCCGTTTTCCCCGCGTGAGTGGGGATGAGCCGGTGCTGCAGGTGCAGGCAGGGTCGCAGGATGAGTTTTCCCCGCGTGAGTGGGGATGCGCCCCCGTGGAAGCCCCCATCGAGGGACCAGATCAAGTTTTCCCCGCGTGAGCGGGGATGAGCCTGTGTGCCGGTGGCGTGAGCTCCCCGATTTGTAGTTTTCCCTGCGTGAGCGGGGATGATCCCTCGTTGGGCTGGCGAGCTGCCGTGTCGTCACTGTTTTCCCCGCGTGAGTGGGGATGAGCCGCCGTCCTTGACGAACAGGCGCGTTAGAGCGCGGTTTTCCCCGCGTGAGCGGGGATGAGCCGTACTGGCCGACCGGTGGGCAGGATTATGCAACGTTTTCCCTGCGTGAGCGGGGATGAGCCCTTCCTCTACGGTTCCTTCGACCGATACCTGGGGGTTTCCCTGCGTGAGCGGGGATGAGCCCCCGGTACGACGAGGCAAAGCGCGCTGCCAACGGTTTTCCTCGCGTGAGCGGGGATGAGCCCGCGGCCCCGAGGACTCCTCGCACCTTGGATGAGTTTTCCCCGCGTGGGCGGGGATGAGCCGCAGGAGCAGACGTCGAACACGTTTGACATGTTGTTTTCCCGTGTGAGCGGGGATGAGCCCGGCAAAGACTCGATCATCTCACAGGGCTACTAGTTTTCCCTGCGTGAGCGGGGATGGCCATGGTACGGGGACAGTCAGACGATGTTCTGGTCGTTTTCCTTGCGTGAGCGGGGATGAGCCCTTCCCGGAGTTTCGGCCGCGGGATCTGTTCCCGTTTTCCCCGTGTGAGCGGGGATGAGCCGTACGACTACCGGCGTAAGACGATCACGCACGCGTTTTCCCCGCGTGAGTGGGGATGAGCCCTGGGAGATGCCTGTGGCTCCGGCCGGGCTGGTGTTTTCCCTGCGTGAGCGGGGATGAGCCCTCAACTGGGCCAGTAATCGGCGGAATCTCACCGTTTTCCCCGCGTGAGTGGGGATGAGCCTACGTGGCAGACGATCTGACGCGCGGTCGCCGGGTTTTCCCCGCGTGAGCGGGGATTAGCCTGCTGTGAGGTCGGTTGCTTGCCAAGACGTTGAATGTTCCCTACGTGAGTGGGGATGAACCGAGCTGGGGTCAAACGAGGTGATGACCTTCCCGTCTTCCCCACGTGAGCGGGGATGAACCCCTCACCGGCCGTCAGAAGGTTTGGGTAATGGTTTGTTTTCCCGCATGATTGAGCCCATACCAATGGGGCAGGTCGTTGCGTCTTTCGACCTCCCTGCCGTATCCTGCTCGGCTACCCACAAGCAGATGAAGGAGAGGGTGAGGACATGAACGCGGTACAGGTGACGCAGCAAGGTGCGGGCGTGGACGGCAAGACGCAGATCCGCGCGCGTATCACGCACGTGGGCAGCGAGTATCGCAAGGACGTCACCTCGGGCACCTGCGAGCTCTGCATCGCCGACTGGAGTGCCCGCATCCGCGACATTTCCTTCGAGCTCACGGACGTCAACACCGGCACCACGTGGCAGGCGACTACCCCGACCCTCCACGTCGGCCGTTGGAACGACGTCTGGGAACTCCGCGTGAACCCCTTCCACCTCTCCAAGGCCTCGCGCATGTCACCCTCGTCGTCGATACGGACCGCCTAGACGATGCAGACGGTCGCACTCTCATCGCCCTCGGCATCCTCGAGGCCGTTGAAGTCTGCACCCGCTCCTCCGAGATGGTCGAGTGTCTCGACGGCGCCTACATCCACGACGACGACTGGGACGAGGAACAATTCGTCCTCGAGCCTTGGCCCGCCGCAAGATGATTCTGACGAAGGGTAGAAGTCCTTTCGGCGGTGCTCGGGCAGGCGCAAACAGCCGCGCCCACGCGACCGCTCGCCGCCGGTCTCCACCTCACTCTCCCGGAGTCTCGAGCCTCGTGTGGGCGCGTTCGCGTAAGACTCAGCCCCGACCTCGTGATCAGAGGTCGCGGCTCTTGTTGGGCAGGAAATTGTCTGGCATCACCTTTTCGCTCAGTTCTGTTGGTGGTGTAGGCCGCGCATTCCGACTTGCTCTCGGGATCATGGAGCGTGACGTGTTGATGACTGGGGGTGGGTGGGGGTTTTGCGTCTGCGCGCAGGCAGCACGAGAGCGGCTCGGTGTTGATCACTGGGGGTGGGTGGGGGTTTTGCGCCATGCGAAGCCTGCTGGCCGCGTGTCGTCGGCGTGTCGGATCCTTGGATGGCGTAATTCCCCCCGTTTGGTGGCGAGGTCACGCTATGGGGTCTTGGGGTCTCACGGTCTCCAGCAATTTTGCACGCAACTCTCTCGACGGTGCTCCAAGCTTTGAATAAAGATCGTTGGGATTGCAACGTTTTCTGGTGTACTTGAAAAATGACCGTTGGAAACTACGTGCGAAATTCGCCTGGTGGGGCGTGGTGGTCGCGCGTGTGGAGCTGTCGCATGGACGTTCTGAAAAGTGGCCCCCGCCCCAGGCAAAACGCAAGCGTCCCTGCCCTGGGCAAAGCTCATGGGCAAAACAAAAACCCCGAAGCTTACGCTTCGGGGACTTGCTGGTGGCTCCGACCGGCGTCGATCCGG
>ERZ772968.1159-NODE-1159-length-12489-cov-6.508847_pt1 | contig 12489 bp, 10 predicted proteins | sample MGYA00580674_ERZ772968 | MGnify/ENA primary metagenome ERZ772968 (study PRJEB29015, sample SAMEA2737940) | human oral metagenome | biome: human oral; feature: human-associated habitat; material: dental | place: China | collected 2138 ...
ATCAAGAAAGTCGATCCCATCGAGGTCATCGGTGGAAACGGAGAATAAGATGGCAGTCATCGAGCTGGAGAACATCCAGAAGTCGTATGCCGACGGCAATCAAATGCATCATGTCCTGAGCCACCTCGACCTGAGCGTCAACAGCAAAGAGTTCGTGGCTATTCTGGGCCCTTCCGGATCCGGGAAGTCAACCCTTTTGGCCGTCGCAGGTCTGCTGTTGTCGGCCGACGCAGGACGCATCCGAATCGGGGGCCAAGACCTCACCGACCTCAGCCAGAAGCAGTGGACGAGGAAGCGCCTGGAACTCCTCGGCTTCATCTTTCAAGACCACCAGCTGCTGTCCTATATGAGGATCGGAGAACAGCTGGAACTGGTGTCCAGACTCAAGGGAGAGCAGGACAGGAAGAAAAGGCGGGAGGAAGTCCAGTCCCTGCTGGTTGATCTGGGTATTGAGGCCTGCTATCACCAGTACCCTAATCAGATGTCCGGAGGACAGAAGCAGCGGGCCGCTATCGCACGCGCTTTTATTGGGAATCCTCAGCTGATTCTGGCGGACGAGCCGACGGCGAGCCTCGACCCCGACAAGGGCCAGGAGATCGCTGAGCTGATCTGCAACGAAGTCAAGTCGAAGAACAAGAGCGCCGTCATGGTCACGCACGACCGCTCGATCCTCAGTTATGTCGACACCGTCTACGAACTCAAGCACGGCCAGCTGCTGGAAGCAGAAGGATAGAGGCCGGTGGCAGGCGGCGCCAACACTCGCGCCGTATGCTTGGACAGCGCCGCGAGCACTGTGTCAGAAGTCGGGCCAGAATCCGCATCGGTGATAGTCGGGTAGCGGGCACTGCCTCACGCCACTCGTCCCATAGTCGCCAACCTGCGCGTATGGAGACGCTGGTGCGCTACTCCCCCAGCCGCTGCGACACCACAGTGGTCACACCGTCGCGCATGGTGACGCCGTAAAGGGCGTCCGCGATCTCCATCGTGCGCTTCTGGTGGGTGACGACGATCAGCTGGGACGCCTGCTGGAGCTCCTTGAAAATGGTGAGCAGGCGCGACAGGTTCACATCGTCCAGGGCGGCCTCGACCTCGTCCATCACGTAGAACGGCGAGGGCCTGGCCTTGAAGATCGCCACCAGGAACGCGATGGCCGCCAACGACCGCTCCCCGCCCGACAGCAACGACAAGCGCTTCACCTTCTTGCCCGCCGGCTTCGCCTCGATCTCAATGCCCGTGGTCAGCATGTCCTGTGGGTCCGTGAGCACCATATCGCCCGTGCCCCCCGGGAAGAGCACCGAGAAAGTGTGGGCGAACTGCTCGCGCGTGTCCGCGAACGCGCTGGTGAACGCCTCCTCCACCCGCCGGTCCACGTCCTCGACGATGCGCAGCAGGTCCGCCTTCGACGACTTCAAGTCCTGCACCTGGTCCACCAGGAACTTGTGGCGCGCCGCCAGCGCCTCGTGCTCCTCCAGGGCCAGCGGGTTCACGCGGCCCAGCTTCTCCAAATCCCGTTTGGCGCGACGCAGGGTCTCCTCCTGCTCAGCACGGACGAAAGGCCGCCCCGCCGAGGCGCCAGCCGGGCCCTCCGCGCCGCGCCTCCCCCGCCTCGGCGCCTCCCCTGACGCAGCGTCCCCGACCGCGGGCTCCGGCTTCGCCTTCCGCGCCCTCCCCGTCGGGGCGCCCGCCGGGACCGGGCCCGCCCCGTCCCCAGCGCCCTCGTCCTCGGCGATCACCGGCACCAGCATGTGCGGGCCGAACTCCTCCACCAGCGCGTCCGCCTCGATCGACAACTCCTCCACGGCCCGCGCCTCGATGTGCTCCACCCTCATTCGCAGCTCCGCGCGCGCCACCTCGTCGCGGTGGGCCGCCGAAGTCAGCGCCCCGAGCTCCGCCGACGCCTGGTCGGCCGCCCTGCGTGCCCGGGCCACCTCCTCGGCCACGCGCGCCCTCTCCCGCTCGGCGAAGGAGCGCTCCTCCGCCGCCTCGCGCACCGCGCCCTCCGCGACGGCCAGCGCCTTGGCGGCGGCCTCCTCCACGTCGCGCGCCCGCTCCAACTCCGCACGGCGCTGCGCCTCCCGCCTGGCCCGCGCGGCCCGGGCCTCGCGCTCCCGGGCGGCCGCCTGCCGCAAGGAACGGGCCCTGGCCTGGACCTGCCGGGAGCGCTCCTCCAGCGCCCGCAACTCCAATCGCGCACGGGTCTCCGCCTCGCGTGCCTCCTTCGCCCGGCGCACGGCCCCCGCCGCATCGGCCTGCGCGTCCTCCACCGACTCCGGCTCCTCGACTGATTCGGCCGCCGCCGCCCGCTCCCGCGCCTCCTCGAGTGCCCTGCGCGCCCACTCGACCTGGTCGTCGGCGCGCCTGGCCGAATCCTGGGCGCGCCTGGCCTCCGCAGCAGCCGCCTTCGCCGCCGACGCCGCCCGCGCGTACTCCCCCTCCGCCTTCGCGCGCTGCGCGTCCTGGGCGCGCAACTCCCGCAAAGCGGTGTTCGCCTCCCGCACGGCCGCGTCCAACGCGCTGTTCGCCGCCTCCAACTCGCGGGCCACGCCATCGCACGAGGCCGCCGCCTCCTCCGCGCGCCGCACCGCCTCCTCGTGGGAGGCCCGCAGCGCCAGGGTCGACGAGGCGCGGGCCCCCGACCCGGTCACCGTGCCCCTGCCGAAAACATCCCCGCCGCGCGTCACCGCGACGCGCACGCCCCGGACGCGCAAGGCCGCCAGTGCCTCCCGCGGATCCGCGGCGACCACCGCACCATCGAGGAGGGCCGCCAGAGCGCACGCCCTCTCACCCAGGGAGACGACCCCCCGGGCGGGGCGCACGCCCTCGGGCAGCTCCCCCATCCCAGCGGCCCGCACGGCGTCCGCGTCGGCATGGACGCCAACCGCACCAGCGCCAGCACCCGGCGCGGAATCCTCAGCGGCTCCCGGCCCGAGGTCGGCACCAGCACTTCCCGCGCCCGGCTCGGCCCCGGCAGTCGGCCCCGCAGCGCCGCCCGCGCCCGGGTCCACACCCGCACCCGCGACCACCATGCGGATCATGCCGCCGCCCCGGCGCTTCGCGCGCTCCAACTGCTCGAGCGCCGCCTCCGCGTCAGCGACGACCACGGCGTCCGTGTACGGCGACAACAGGGCGGCCACGGCGTCCTCGAAGCCCGGTTCGGCCCGCACCGACTCCGCCGCCAGCCCCAGGACCCCGTCCCCGCCCAGCAGGTCCGCGGTCTCGTCGGCGGGCTGCAGGGACTGGGCCAGGGTGTCGCGGCGCGACTCCCAGCGCGCCCGCTCGGCCCGCGCCTCGCGCTCCCGGCCCAGCAGGGCGTCCACGCGGGCCCTCGCCTCGTCGCGCGCCCGGGAGGCCTCCCGGTGGCGCCCGGCCGCGCCCCCCGCGTCCCCGCCATCCGCACTGCCGCTCGGGTCCTCCATGCCCGCCAGTTCCGCCTCGGCGGCGCCCCTGCGGGCGACCGCGGCGTCCGCGGCCCGGTGGGCGCGCTCCGCCTCCCCCTGGGCGGACTCGTGGCGCGACACGGCGGTGGCGATGTCCCCCGCCAGGCGCGCCGCCCTCTCGCGGTGGTCGGCCACGCGGGCGTTCACCAGCGCCAAGCGCCGGGAGGCCGCCTCGTCGGCGTCCTCGCACTGCCCGCGCTCCCGCGTCCGGGCGGCCAGCGCCGTCCGGGCCTCCTCCACCTGGGCGAGCAGCCGCGCGTCCTCCTCCCCGGCGCGCGCCGCCGCCTCGTCGAGGGCCTGGGGGTCCTCGCCCGACGGCTCGGGCTCGGGCTGGCGCCGGAGCGCGACCTTCTGCCCGGCGGCCATGTGCGTGCCGCGCAGGCGCTCCGTGATGGTGGTGAGGGAGCTCCACGCGCGGCCCGCCTCCTCCACGCGCGGCCCCCACTGGCGCTCCTGGTCCTCCAGGGCGGCCAGTCCCTCGCGCGCCGAGGCGAGCTCCCCCTCCAGCTGGGCGCGGCGGCGGGCCGTCGCCTCCTCCGAGGCGGAATGGGCGTCGAGGCGGTCGCGCGCCGCCACCAGGTCGTCGGCGAGCAGGCGGGCCCTCGCATCGCGCACGCGGGCCTGGATGACGTGGGCGCGGCGGGCGGTCCGCGCCTGGCGGGCCAGGGGCCCCAACTGCCTGTGGATCTCGTTGGTCAGGTCCAGGACGCGCACCAGGTTCGCGTCCATGTCCGCCAGTTTCTTCAGCGCCCGCTCCTTGCGGCGCCGGTGCTTGAGGACCCCGGCGGCCTCCTCGATGAAGCCCCGCCGCTCCTCCGGCGTGGAGGACAGGATCGCGTCCAGCTGGCCCTGGCCGACGATGACGTGCATCTGCCTGCCCATGCCCGTGTCCGACAGCAGTTCCTGCACGTCCAGGAGGCGCGCGGGGGCGCCGTTGATCTGGTACTCGCTGCCGCCCCCGCGGAACAGGGTGCGGCTGATCGTCACCTCGGAGTACTCGATGTCGAGCAGGCCGTCCGAGTTGTCGATGGTGAGGTCCGCCTGGGCGCGGCCCAGGGCCGGGCGCGACCCCGCGCCCGCGAAAATGACGTCGGCCATATTGCCGCCGCGCATGGCACGGGCGCCCTGCTCGCCCATGACCCATGCGAGGGCGTCAACGACGTTCGACTTGCCCGACCCGTTGGGCCCGACGACGCACGTGATCCCCGGTTCGAGGCGCAGCGTCGTCGCGCTGGCGAAGGACTTGAACCCCCGCAGCGTCAGGCTCTTCAGGTACACGCTGTGATAATAGCGTTCCGATCAGTAGATCTCGGGGAACCACAGGGTGATCTCGCGGTTCGCGCTCTCAGCGGAGTCCGAGCCGTGGATGAGGTTCTCCATGTGGGGGGTGTTCCACGCGCGGCCCAGGTCGCCGCGGATCGTCCCGGCGGCGGCCGTCGTCGGGTCGGTGGCGCCCATGAGGTTACGCATGCCCTCGACGACGCGCTGCCCCTCGACGATGATGGCGACGACGGGCCCCGAGCCCATGAACTCCAGCAGCCCCGGGAAGAAGGGCTTGTCCTTGTGCTCGCGGTAGTGCTCGGCGAGCAGCTCCTTGGAGGCGACCATGAGTTTGAGGCCCTTGATCGTGTACCCCTTCAACTCGATGCGGCGGATGATCTCCCCCGTGAACCCCCGGGCGAAGCCGTCGGGCTTGACGATGATGAGGGTGTGCTCCAGATCGGGGTCCAGCAGCTGCTGCGCGTCCAGCAGGACGGACTTGGCGGTCATTCGGTCTCCTTCGGTCTCAGTTCCGTTGCTCAAGCATATCGGTCAGGGCCGCGATGGCGGCGCGCGCGTCCTCTCCCACCGCTGTGAGGTGGACCGTGTCCCCCTGCGCGACGCCCAGGGACATGATCTCCAGCACGGAGGCCCCGCTGGCGCCGTTCACGGTGATCCGGGACTCGAATGTGCCCGCCAGGCGCACGAAAAGGGCCGCCGGGCGCGCGTGCAGGCCAACGGGGTCGGCCACGACCGCGTCGCCCTCGGCCCGCTCCTCGCCGTCGTCCGGTTCCTCCGGGGCGGTGCCCGTGGTTCCCGCTGCCGACGGGGCGGGGGCCAGGCCGACTGGCGCCCCGTCCGACGAGGCGGGGGCCGCGTCCGCTGAGCCTCCGCTGAAGGCGCCCGCCGCGGTTGTGCCCGGTGTGCTGCCGCTGACTGCGCTGGCTCCGGCCGTGCCCGTCCGGCCGACGGCTCCCGCGCCCCGGTCGTCCGCAGTGGTTCCAGCGCCCGCCGCCTCGTCCGACGCTGTGCCCGTCGACGCGCCGCCGGTGGGCCCACCCGGGCCGCCGCTTCCGGTGGGTCCGGCGCAGCCGCAGCCCCCAGCGCCCCCGTCGCCCGCATGGTCCGGCGCGCCCTGGTCCTGGGCCCCGAAGCGGACGGACGCCGCTGCCCGAGCCACGTCGTCGAGGGAGTCGCCGACCTCGGCGCGCACGGCCGCGGCCACCGCGCCCTCCACGAGGGCCGTGTCCACCAAGCGGATCCGTTCGGGGGCCTCGCTCATCTCGACAACTGATTCGGCGGTCATGGTGGCCGAACCCAGGTCCGTGAGGACCACGGCCCCGCTTCCGGGCCCATCGACTGCGGCCAGCACCGCCTCGAGCGCCTCCTCTATGCGGTCGTAGGAGGTGCCCAGGCCCCCGTCCTCCAAGCCCCCGGCGGCCCCGATGGCCACGCCCGGCGCCATTTGCCCCGCCAACTCGGCGACCCCCCGGGCCAGCAGGTCGGAGTGGGAGGCGATGACGATCCCCACGCGGCTCACGGCTGCTCCCCCTCCGGCTCCGCGTCCCGGTGCCCCTCCGCGTCCGGTTCCACGTCATCGAGGGGCTCCACGGCGGGCTCCGCGTCCCCGTTGTCCTCCGCCGCGCGCGCCGCCGCAGCGGCCTCGGCGAGGATGAGCGCGGAGGACACGGCCCCCGGATCCAAGTGCCCGATCGACCGCTCCCCCAAGTACGAGGCGCGGCCCTTCGTGGCGCGCATCGGCTCCGTCGCCTCGGCGCCCCCTCGGGCAGCGGCCGCCGCCGCCTCGAGCACTGCCGCGGGGCCGGCCCCCGCCTCGGCGGCGCTCCTGGCGGCCCTGGCCGCCGGGGACCAGGCGTCCACCATGGTCTTCTCCCCCTCGACGGCCTTGCCGCGCGCCTGGATGCCGCCCAGTGCCGCCTCGACGACCCCGGCGGCGCCAGCGCCGTCCAGGCCGCCCGCGCCCGCGGCCTTCGCGCCGCGCAGGAACGCCGTCCCGTACAGGGGGCCGGCCGCGCCGCCGACCGTGGACATCAGGGTCTTGGCCACGAGTTTCAGCACGTCGGCGACCGTCTGGGGGTCCTGGGCCCCCAGGGCGTCCACGACCGCGCCGAAGCCCCGGTCCAGGTTCTCCCCGTGGTCGCCGTCGCCGATCTGGCGGTCCAAGTCGATCAACCGCTCGCGCTGCTCACCGACCCGCTCACGGGTGCGCTTCATCCATTCGAGCGCCCACGCGGCGCCGAGTTCACTCATCTCTTCCTCCCAATAGGGGCGCGAGGCGGACCCTGTGCCCGCCCCGCGCCATCGGTCCGTTCCGGGCGCGCCGCTTCCAGGAGTGCGCCCGCCATTTCCGAGCGGGTGCGCGTCACTTCCAGGCGGGCGTGCGCACGGGCGCGTCGAAGAGGCCCAGCAGCTCGTCGTCGACGCGGGTGAGGGTCACGGACACGCCCGGCATCTCCAGGCTGGTCACGTAGTCGCCCACCAGAGCGCGCTCGATGACGACCCCGTCGGCCTCCAGCAGCTGCGCCAGGCGCCTGTGGCAGATGTACAGCTCCGAGCCCGGGGTGCCGCCCATGCCGTTCACCAGCGTGATGACGCGCTCGCCCGCGCCCAGCCCCAGGTCGTCCCTCACCCGCCGGTACAGCTCCTCCACCAGGGAGTCCGCGCTCTCCATGCTCCCGCGCCGGTAGCCGGGCTCGCCGTGGATGCCGATGCCCAACTCGATCTCGTCCTCGCCGAGCTCGAAGGAGGGCTTGCCCGCGTGGGGAACCGTGCACGGGCCGAGGGCCAGGCCCATGGACCGGGTCTGCTCGTTGACGCGCGTGGCGATGGCCGCCACCTCGTCCAGGTCGTCGCCGCGCTCGGCCGAGGCGCCCGCGATCTTCTCCACCAGGACCGTGCCCGCCACGCCGCGCCTGCCCGCCGTGTACAGGGAGTCCTCGACGGCGACGTCGTCGTTGACGACCACGGTGGCGACGCGGATGTCCTCCATGTCCGCCATCTCCGCGGCCGTCTCGAAGTTCAAGACGTCGCCCGTGTAGTTCTTGACGATGTGGAGCACCCCCGCGCCCCGGTCGGCGGCCTTCGTGGCCTCCAGGATCGGGTCGGGGGTCGGTGAGGTGAAGACCGCCCCCGGGACCGCGGCGTCGAGCATGCCCAGCCCGACGAAGCCCGCGTGCAGGGGCTCGTGCCCCGAGCCGCCGCCGGAGACGAGGCCCACCTTGCCCTCGTCCTTCGGCGTGCGCCGGGTGACGTAGTCAGGATCCAAGTGGACATCCACCAGGTCGGCGTGCGCCAGGGCGAACCCCTCCAGGGTTTCGCGCACGACAGAATGGACGTCGTTGACGAGCTTCTTCATTGTGCCTCCTCGCAACTCCATGAAACGTGCAGTGCCGTCATGGACAATCGTGCCACGCCCAGCGGGAAAATCCCAGAGCTCGGGCGCTCCCGGGGGAGGCCGCCGGGCTCCTACTCGGGGAGCTTGCCCGCCAGCGCCAGCATGTCGCCCGCCAGGTGCACGGACCCGAAGACCAGGACGCCGCTGCGGTCCGACGGACCGGCCCCCGCCTCGGCGAGCGCCGCCGCCCGGTCTACCGCGTCCGCCAGGCCCTCCACCGCGTCGACCCTGTCGGGGCCGAACACGTCCGCCGCCACGCGCGCCAGGGCGCCGGTGTCGGCGGCGCGGCCCCCGTCCATGCGGGTCACCACGATGTGGTCCATGAAGGGCTCCACCTCCGAGAGCACGCCCTCCACGTCCTTGTCCCCCATCGCCGAGTAGACGCCGACGACGCGGGAGAAGCCGAAGGACTCCTCGAGGGCGTCGCGCAGCGTGCCCGCGCCCGCCGGGTTGTGGGCGGCGTCCACGATGATCGTCGGCGAGCGCCGCACCACCTGCAGCCTCCCGGGGCTGGAGGCCGCCATCATCCCCGACTCCACGATCCGCCCGTCCAGGGCGCGCCCTCCCATGAACGCCTCGACGGCCGCCAGCGCCACAGCGGCGTTGTGCGCCTGGTGCTCGCCCAGCAGCGGGACGAACACGTCCTCGTACACCGCTGCGGGCGTGCGCACGGTCACCAGTTGGCCGCCGACGCCCATCTGGCGGTCCACCACCTCGAAATCGCGGCCCTCGACGCGCAGCACGGCGTCCACCTGGCGGGCGCGCTCCTCGAGCACCGCCATCGCCTCCTCGCTCTGGCGCGCCACGACGACGATCTGCCCGGGTTTGATGACCCCCGCCTTCTCACGGGCGATCTGCTCGACGGTGGACCCCAGCCACCGCGCGTGGTCCACCCCGATGGGGGTGATGACCGAGACCCCGGCGCTGATGACGTTCGTCGAGTCCCACGTGCCGCCCATGCCGACCTCCACGACGGCGGCGTCCACCGGGTAGTCGGCGAAAGCCGCGAACGCCATCACCGTGAACACTTCGAAGAACGACAAGCGGGGGCCGCCCTGCTCCTGGCTGCGCTCGTCGACCATGCGGATGTAGGGCTCCACGTCCTGCCACGCGGCGATGAAGCCCTCCCGGCTGATCGGGTGGCCCTCCAGGCTGATCCGCTCGCGCACGTCGATGAGGTGCGGGGACGTGAAGCGCCCCACTTTCATGCCGAAGGCCGTGAGCACCGCGTCGATCATCCTGGCGGTGCTGGTCTTGCCGTTCGTGCCCGTCACGTGGACCGAGGGGTAGGCGTTCTGCGGGTCGCCGAGGATGTCGAGGACCGTCTTGACGCGGTCGAGGGTCGGGTCGATGTCGTGCTCGGGGGCGCGCTCCACGATGGACTCGTAGATCCGGCGCACCTGCGCGTCCAGTTGGACCTGGTCGGCCGCCGCTGCCAGGGCGGCGTCGTGGGTGCCGCTGGCGTTGCTGCGGGCGCCGGACGCGGTTCGCGAGGCGCGGGCGGAGTCGTCGGCCCCAGGAGCCGAGTCCGCGTCGTCAGACCAATCGGCGTCGTCGGACGAGTCCGCGTCCGCGTCGTCGGCGAACGCCTCGTCGAAGTCCCCGGTGATCTCGGCGAGGATAGTCGGGTCGGGACCCACCAGCAGCGAGTTCTCCACCAGGGCGCGCAACGCCGCGTCCCGGGCGCTGTCGTCGGCGGCGGCGTTCGGCTCCTCCGCCTGGTCGGCCCCCTCGTCCGGGGCGTCAGCGGCCTCCAGGTAGGGAACGAGGTCAGCGGGGATGCCCCGCGCCTCGCTGTCACTGCCGTGTCCGAAGAATGCTTCGCCTGCCATGAGTTCCTCCCTGCGCCGCTCGGCGCCGACCGCCCGCTGTCGGGCTGGGCCGCGGCGTGCTCGAAGTCGCGCCGGGCCAATTCTAGCGACGCCGCGCCGACGACGGCCGCCAGGGGAGCTCCGGCGCGTTCCGCTGCAGGGCGCGAGCCCTGACTCTGCGGTCCGCCGGTCCTCCGGTTCTCCAGTTCTCCGGTCCTCCGGTTCTCCGGTCTGCCAGTCCTCCGGTCCGCCGACGCAGGACGCCCTCTCCTCCCCTCTCAACCCCACAGACCCGCAGGCCCGGACGAGGTCCGCCAACGCCGGTTGCCCCTCTCCTGCCCAGCTCCCCGTCCCGGCACGTCGGCGCTCCTCCGGCGCAGGACGCCTCCCGCTCCTTGGTTACGCACTGGGCCGACGACTCCTGGCAGCCGCTGACCGGCGCAGGATGCCCCTCTCCCCCAGTTACGCACACAAGGGTGGTATTTCCGCAACACGCAGCCGCACACAAGGGCTTGATTCCGCCGTTGTGTGCGCTCCGGTGTTGCGTTATTCAGAGCCTTGTGTGCGGTTCTGACAGGGATCGGGCGCACGGAACGGCGGGGGCTCCGGCGGCGGCCCTGCGGACGTCGCGCACCATGCGGGGACCGGCGCTCGGAACGAGGGACGCTCCGGGACGCCTCTCGGAGCCCGGTTCCACCTGTAGCAGGTGGGATGGTTATGCACAGACCATTGTGGGGGTCTGGCGCTGGAGGCATGTGGGGCGTTACCATCGGATGCAAGTGAAGCAGGCCACTGCAGTGGCCCGGGTTGACACGAGGATGTGGTACGACATGGGAGTCGAAGACACCCCCTTGTCCGACGGCGCCGCGCGATCCGGAGGGCGTGACGGCCGGAAGCGGCCGATCAATGGCGCCGATTCGAGCGAATCCATACCTTTTGAGACCACTCCTTCCAGTGGTGCGCATGCCCTATCCGGTGTTGGCGGGGACGCCCCGCCCGACGGTGCGCACACTTTCTTGTCCGAGGACCGGCCCGACTCGGGCATTGCCGGGGACAGGCAGGGCCCGGGACCGGAAACCGACAACGCGGCCGTCGGCGATCCGCCTGCTGAGGGTCCCGTTGACGATCCGCCCGACAACGATCCCGTCGACGATCTGCCCACTGACGATCCTGTCCATGACTTGCCCGACGATCTGCCCGCCGATGGTGGTGGGATGTCGCCTGTGGTGCGCGAGTACGTGGAGCGGTTGCGGAGTGAGGCGTTGGCGCGGGACGCGGAGTTGCGGGCGCGGGGGATCGACCCGTACAAGGGGACTCCCGTGGACGAAAAGCCCCGACACCGGTTGGGCGCGCGCGCCCTGGCGGTGCTGGTAGTCCTGGTGGTCGCGGTGATGTCGGTGGGCGCGTATGTGGTGTTCTTCCGCGGGGAGCCCGATTACGGGATGAGCCACGGCTACCAGGTCCAATCCGACGGCAGCCTCAAACGCCCGCCCATCACCGACAAGGCACCCGACAAACCAGCGGAGATGACCAAAGGCGACGAGGCAGGAGCTGAAGCCACAGCACGCTACTACCTCAAGGCCAGCGCCTACGCGTGGAACACCGGGGACACCGGACAGCTCACCTCCCTCGGAACGGCAGATTGCAACTTCTGCCAGGACGAAATCACGAATATCACGAACTTCTACGCACAGGGTTACTGGGCGGTAGGAACCTATTCAGAGGTGTTGAAAACCGAACTCGTTGAGAAACAGGACGAAACAGAGTTTGGCCCAAATGTCTACGACGTGCAGTTCCATATCAACGAGCACGGTCCGGACAGAACATCAAGCAGCGGCTTCAAGAAGGGGACTGACTATGATCTCACGATCAAGCTTCGCGTTCAGTGGAACGGTGAAAAGTGGCATCTCATCGGCGGAAACGCCATTGAAACCAAAGAAGTTCAATAAGCGCGGAACGCGAATGATAAATGCATTGAACACTGCTTTGATAATGCTTGCGCTTGTCGCTCCATCCACATTCGCAGATGACCCCGAAACGGATTTTCAGATGTATGGCGATTACTCAAAGACGCCTACAGTCGGAGTAGAAGCCACGCAAAGGAAGACAGTCTCGTATACGGGCTCCAGCCCCGAAGCTGCGTCGTCGGTTGGGGGTGGTTCCGGCGGGGGTCCTGGCAGTGGTTCCGCCGCTGGTGGGGGTTCCGCGGATGATGTTCCGGCGGTGTCCGGTGGGTCTGGCGTGTCTGGTGGTTCTTCTCGGGGTGGGCGTGCGGGGGGTCCGTTGGAGATGGTGTGCACGGGTGAGCGTGAGGGGATCCCGGGGTCGGCGGCGCGGCCGGGGGATGCGGGCGCGGCCTCGTCGCACTGCCAGTACGTTCCCGGCACCGCCCCCACCACGCCCCCGGCGGAAGAAAGGGAGCCCGCAGAGGGGGGCGGGGGTGAGGGGGAGCCCCCGTCCACGGAGACGATCGTGCGCACCGCGCTGGCGCGGGTGCCGGTGTCGGGCGCGGGCCTGTCGTGGCAGCCCCGCAACAAGTCGTACACGAACGCAGGGGTGCCCACCA
>ERZ772968.1162-NODE-1162-length-12479-cov-9.018352_pt1 | contig 12479 bp, 15 predicted proteins | sample MGYA00580674_ERZ772968 | MGnify/ENA primary metagenome ERZ772968 (study PRJEB29015, sample SAMEA2737940) | human oral metagenome | biome: human oral; feature: human-associated habitat; material: dental | place: China | collected 2138 ...
CTTGCTGCATTCCTGCCCTGGGGAGGTTCGGATGATACCGTCACGCGGAGGACCGATCCTCAGCATACACGGTTTCCCCCAGCGCGCGCAGCTGCGGCGGGATCGGTGCTGTCAGTCCTGCCGCCAGGACAGGTTTCACTCGTCGCACAGCTGCGGCAACCCCGCCACGGCACACCACAAGCAACAACGCGCTCACGAGGCCGTCACGCAGGCTTGCCTATCGGCCACCCCAGACACTCCGACACCGACAGGCCTACCCTGACACCATGAGCGACATCATCATTCCCGGCATCGGCTCTCTGGAGCCAGTGCCCGCACTGGAAAATCTGAATCTGCTCGCGCCGCCGGTCGCGGCCGCTCTCACCGCACTGGCCGAGCGCGGGGTGGCCACCGCCTCGTCGGCCCTCGTCGTCGCGATCGACCCGGAGCTCGCGGACACGGAGGTCATGACGCGCGAGTTCGGCATGGACCTGGCGCTGTCGTCGAACTGCATTCTGGTGGCCGGCAAGCGCGCCGGCGAGGAGCGGATCGCGGCGTGCGTCGTGCGCGCGACGACGAACGCGGACGTCAACCACGTCGTGAAGAAGCGCCTCGACGTGCGCAAGGCGAGCTTCTGGCCGCAAGAACGCGCGGTCGAGGCGTCGGGCATGGAGTACGGCGGCATCACGCCGGTGGGCGTACCCGGCTCATGGCGGCTCCTCATCGACTCGGCGTGCGCGGTCGGATGGAGCTGCATCGGCTCGGGCCTGCGCCGATCGAAGCTCTTTGTGACGGGCGAGGTCCTGGCTGCACTCCCGGGCGCAGAGATCGTCGAAGGCCTCGGAGTCTAAGGGGGACGAGGCCTGGGCTCAGCAGCGCAGCGACCGCCCGAGAAAGAACTCTCCTGCCGCGGGTTCATCAGCTATAGTCACGCCGGTCCAAGCTAGCTTCATAGCAGGCACGATCCAGGTTCGTATTCCAAACATTAACCGAGCCTGATGGACGAAGCGAGCCGCCGGCGAAACGCCCCTGCTCTTTAGCAGCGCGATCGAACCATGAGGCGGTCTCTATCTTGGCAACCCGAGGATCCTCCGCTCGCATCTCAAGCAATGTATCCAAGACTGGGACCAGATCCGTATCGCGCGAGGCAAGTATAACTACGTCGACTTCATCACAAAGCGCCTGACGCAAACAGGTGAGGGCTACAAGGACGTCAATTCCTTTTTCTTGCCCCTTACCAACGGCAATCTTCCGACCGTTAACATCTGTAGCTTCCCTGCCATCCGCCGTCCTCTGGAAGGTATATTTCAGGTCACGCAACTCGATAGTGGCACCATCCCTGCGCCACTGTTCAGCCTGAGCCGAGCAACGACGATTCTGCTCCCAATCGTAGTGGGAATGCGGAAGCCCTCGGAAGGCTATAGTTTCGCGAAGAATAACTTCTGGGTAACCCGCACGCTGGCGGGCATTACGCTCACGCACGACAGTTTGAGCAAAAAGCTGAGGATGAATGAGGGAGTCATGCCTATCCCCTCCCCTATTGAAGATGTCATAGGCAGTCAAATGGACGTTCTGATAGTCGATAACAACCACGGCAGACAACGGCGTCTTCGCCATAATGGACCTCCGATGAAGAAAAATCCCCACCAACCCCGTTAGGGGCGATGGGGAGCAACACGGTCATTAAAACACATTCCCCGCACCTCTGTCAACAACTTAAGCTTCATCACAGATAAGAGCAGGCAAGCCCCTCCTGACGAGAATCCTTTTCCTTATAAACACAAGGAAAACCCCGGAACCTGAAGCGGTCCCGGGGTCCGGTGGCGGAGGATGGGGGATTCGAACCCCCGAGGGCTTGCACCCAACACGCTTTCCAAGCGTGCGCCATAGGCCACTAGGCGAATCCTCCGTGCACATCGTGCCGGACAATCATAAGCGACAAAAGGCTCTCAGCGCCAATCCTGGCCAATGGAGCAGGTCACAGCGCGGCACGAACCCCTTAGAAGAGCCCAGAGAGGCCAATCAGATAGAAGATCACGGCGCCGCCGATCAGGATGCTATTGAATGCGAGGGCTGCGATGGCTTCGCGCGCACCGACGCGGCCGGGCAGGCTTTGTGCCTGCACGAGGGCGATAATCGCGAGGACGACCGAGACAATCATCGGAATGAAGAAAACGCTGAAGACGCTGACCCACAGGGCAGCCTTCGCGAGGGGGTTACCGATCGGCTTGGGCGAGTTGTAGCCACCGTCGGCGAAGATCGCAGCAACATCTACGTACTGCGTCCCAGGGAACGTGGGCCCCGAGAGGTCGGCGCTGGGGACGCGAAGGCGGCCCGGCGCGTATCCGAAGCGGTCGCCCGGCGCATCCATCGACGAGGTCGCATCCGGGGTCGCCCAGGGCACGCTCGAGACGGCGGGGGCGAGGTTCGAGGACGGCTGACTCATGTGCTCCACTATTCCATAACGGGAGGGGCATGCACCACACTTTGCCCACTAAAGGGGTTTACGCGTGGCGAAACCTGCGGGGACGGGAGCGGACGCGCTACCCTGGTATCCCGACCGGTACGGCCATCCCGCCCATCAACTGATCGGATTTGCACGCTTATGAGCGAAACGAAGACCTCGCTGTTCCGTTGGAAACTTCACGGTAACGGCACGTCCATTAACCCCGGCGACGTCGTCCTTCCCGGCGAACGACTGTCGTGGCCGCGCACTATTGGCATTGGCGCCCAGCACGTGGTCGCAATGTTTGGTGCGACCTTCCTTGTTCCGTTGTTGACGGGTTTCCCTCCGTCGACAACGCTTTTTTTCACCGCGATCGGCACCCTGCTGTTCTTCCTGATTACGGCCGGCCGTCTGCCCTCGTACCTGGGTTCCTCATTCGCCTTGATCGCCCCGATCACTGCGGTGTCGAAATCCATGGGTTCTTCCTACGCGCTCGGCGGCATCATCGCGACCGGCGCGACGCTGGCGCTGGTCGGCCTGATCGTTCACTTCGCGGGCGTTCGTTGGATTGACGCGACGATGCCTCCGGTCGTGACCGGCGCGATCGTGGCTCTCATCGGCCTGAACTTGGCTCCCGCCGCATGGAACTGGGTGAAGGAAGGCCCGATCACGGCCGTCGTGACGATCGTGTCGATCTGCGTCGTGACCGTCCTCTTCAAGGGCATCCTGGGCCGCCTTTCCATCCTGATCGGCGTGCTGATCGGCTACGTCGCCGCGATTATCCAGGGCGAGGTCGACTTCTCCTCCGTGGGTCAGGCCGCCTGGATCGGCCTCCCCGAGTTCCACACCCCCCAGTTCGCTCCCTCGACGCTGGGCTTGTTCCTTCCGGTTGTTTTCATCCTGGTCGCGGAGAACGTCGGCCACGTGAAGTCGGTGTCCGCGATGACGGGCGAAAACATGGATGACCTGACGGGCCGCGCCCTCGTCGCGGACGGTCTTTCCACGATGATGGCCGGCTCCGGCGGCGGTTCGGGTACGACCACCTACGCGGAGAACATCGGCGTCATGGCGGCGACCCGCGTCTACTCGACGGCCGCCTACATCGTGGCGGCGTGCTTCGCGCTTGTTCTGTCGATGCTGCCGAAGTTCGGTGCCCTCATCGCGACGATTCCCGCCGGTGTGCTCGGCGGCGCGGGCACGGTCCTGTACGGCATGATCGGCATGCTCGGCGTTCGCATCTGGGTGCAAAACCGCGTGGATTTCTCCAACCCGGTGAACCTGAACACCGCCGCGGTCGCGTTGATCGTCGCGATTGCGAACTTCACGTGGAAGATCGGCGATATGTCCTTCGAGGGCATCGCGCTGGGCACCGCTGCGGCGCTGCTCATCTACCACGGCATGCGCCTGATCTCGAAGCTGCGCGGCACGAACCTGGAGGCCGCGTCGCCCGCCTCCGCACCGTCGGGTTCGGAGCTGGAGGGTGAGGCGTACTCGAAGCGCCACCGCTCCCCCGCGCCACAGGCTGACGCCTGATCTAACACATTCATAGACGAGGCCGGGGCTCGGCCACTCGCTCACCGCACGGTGAGGGGTGGGTCGGGCCCCGGCTTCGTTTCAAACAACGCGACCCTCGCCGCGCGTGCGACCACAAACTAATTCATAGGTTGCTAATCTTGTCCTAGTTACCCTGGGAGAGGAGAAAGGCCCATGAACGTCGCAAACATGGCGGCCGCGCTCTTTGCTCCTTCAACACTTAAGTCGGTCTTATATAACGACACACCAGCCCCTCACGAAAAGCTGATCGAAGCACTACGAGTCGAACTAGACCTATCTACCAGCAGCACTCTTTCCGAAACAATCAATAAGACCTACAGTATATTACGTCGCGAAGGTAATAGAACTGATTACGTTTACAGAAACGCGATCATAGATAAGGTTGTTATAGGCAGGCACTCGATAAACACCGCAACACCAATTCAGGAGTTCCGCGTCGGATCATCACTCGCAGACCTCGTTGTACTCAACGGCACTTCAACTGTCTACGAAATCAAGTCAGAACGAGATACACTCAGGCGTCTAGCATCGCAAATTAAGAACTATGCAAAGGTGTTTGAACGAACATACGTTGTAACGTCAGCCTCTAAAGCACAAGGTCTAGAACGCGATCTACCCGAGCACGTTGGCATCATAACACTGTCACGCGACTACACACTCCAGACTGTCCGCGAAGCAACCACTGACTGGGATTTGATCGACCCCATCGCAATTTCTCGCACAATGACAATCCCAGAAGCTTGCGCTGCACTTGAACATCTCGACATCCCCGCACCAAATGTCCCGAACATGCTTATTCGGCGCGCCCTCGATGAAACATTCAAAGGACTTGGGGCACAAATCTGTTCACGAGCCTTTATTTCGACAGTGAAAATCAGCCGCAAGCCGAGAGTAACGCAAGCTAGTATCACCCGCGTGCCTCGACCACTCAGATCATTTGCCGTGTCGCATTTGCAAAAAGCAGATGAACTCACAATGATATTACAACGACTTGGAACAACACCCACTCAGAGCAAGGAAGGTCTGTAACACCATGTATTTCCCTTACTTTCGCGGAAAACAGTTTGAGCTAATCCTCCTACGTGAACAAGCAGAATTTTTTGCAAGTGAGCGCCAAATTCCAGTAATTGCGCCAGTGCGAAGAGATATCAAACAACTAAAAAGAACCGTTGAAGCACTCAACGAAGCTAGCAGTGAACATATCGTCATAGCGAACCCTTCTGCCGGAGATCATGCAGAGGACTACTCGGTACTCTTAGAGTATCTAAATGAAATACCCGCAGGTAGCAACACAGTCATCGGCTTTAAGCTCGACTTTGACACCACTAACACAGCCATCATCGATTTCTTCAATAATACACAAAATAGACACTTCGCACTGATCCATAATGGCTATCAAGATCACGCATTCCTAGAGCAAGAACTGAATACCCGAACCATACAACCAAAATACAACATCTTTCTCACGAATCCCTGAACTCGATACCGGCACAAATTTAATGCCAATAGCGTCATAATTGAAGACGGCTTCCAACAAATGCGCAATCGAGACTATCCACCGCTTGAGTTTTTTTCGGATCTGCATTTTAGTCACGCAACACTTGGATACGATCACTTCGGTGACTATCTCACGATAGGTGAGCAATTCCGGGAGGGCGGCGGACCTGCATATGCGGTCGCCATACATCTCACCTACCTTAACAAAGACGATGACAACGCCGTATGGATACGACACTATGTCTCCGACAGTAATGACTCACCATACGATCCCGGCGGAAAGACCTACGAAGCGCTTGCTAAGCTCCACAATGACTACTTTTCAACCACCCCACATCCCCTCCCAAGCACAGCTGCACTAAATCACTTACTCAATTATTTTTCAACAAATCACTACCCAGGGCTTGGGATGCTTAAAAAGCTATCCATGTGGCACCATCTTTGCGTAATGGCCAGTGCGCACACTTCATCTTAGACCAAGCTCGAACAGCTATTCCTAACATTACGAAAGCAACATTCTAAAGGCACTAACCATGCTCCAACACATTTGCTCTAATTGTCTTGGAATACCAATTGACCAAGCTAGGTATGTATTTTCGGAATTTTTTGATTCCGAACCTCTCATCCCTTCGCCATGCCCACGAGATTCCGGCAGCGATGGTATCGTGCTCAACGCCGACATCATTTCGTCAATAGCCGACACCTTTCTCGAATTCTACGACTTTGAACCCCAAGGTGAGAGGCTTCAAGATTGCTTGAGCAGGGATTTTCATTTCTTGTCTCATATCCACAATCCGGACGACAAGAAGGAAATCATTCAATCCATTTTTGGGCTCGACTCACATCAAAATTTCCAACTTAAGCACGATGTCAACTACAGGAATAGGATCGACGAGTTTCACGAGGAACTCAAGAGTAGGCGGAGATATTTCTTCAACAAACATGATCATTTCGGCTTCATCTTCGAAATGCTGGACTCGCTAATTGGAGGCGCTACGCCCGCAAGTATCATTCCAGAGTTGATGAATCATGATTTGGACCTATATCGCGCACGGATCGGCTCAGAACAGGACAAGTACGGTAATCCAATCCCATTTCCAGCCTCCCAAATGCGCGAAGCACCGAGTCATTTATGCAAAGGGGGGCGTATCAACCCCCCAGGCTTTTCATTTTTATATCTCGCCAGCAATGAAGAAACTGCCGCCTTAGAAGTTCGCGCCACACCGGCAGATCTTTTCACAATTGCACACGTATCTCTTTGCAACGACCCATTAATGCTCGATCTTCGAACATCCAAGATTTTGAGTTTTGTCGATTTTGAATATTATCCAGACCGTCATTTTATTCAACTACACCTTCAAAAGATTGCCGTTTTTAAGTACATTAGTGAAATTCTCGCCCGCCCTGTTGCTTCCCATGACCCAGTCGGGTACATTCACACTCAGATATTCTGTGAGTATTTCAAAATTAAAGGTGTTCATGGATTGATCTATGATAGCACTCTCTGCCCGAGTGGCTTCAATCTTTGCCTATTTGAGCCAACTGAGTTTTCCGAGGTCACCGAACCGACATATCTTGCTCGCATTTCCGCCCTGAGTGCATGCGTGACACCTACTGGCGCTTAATCTAACACATTCATAGACGAGGCCGGGGCTCGGCCACTCGCTCACCGCACGGTGAGGGGTGGGTCGGGCCCCGGCCTCGTTAATTCCTCTGAATTCCGCACGTAATTCCCCGAGCACGCCACGAACACCGTCAGCACAATGCCCGGAATTCCAACGTTTTAGGCACACCTATAAAGTGACCGGATGAGAATTACGTGCGAGTTTTTAGAGGAGGGTGCCAGCCGCAAGCGTGACGACAGCGATGAGGGGAAGAGCGCCCTGCTTGATCACGATGGAACGCTTGTTGGGGGAGGTAACGAAGAGCAGGAGGGCGGCAGCGAGCATGGAGCCGACACCGAAGAGCGCCAGGGTCAGGCCGACAGTCGGCGATGCCAGGAAGTAGACAGCAATGCCTGCGAATACCTCGATGGCGAGGAAGAAGTTGTAGAAGCCCTGATGAAAGGCCATTTCCTTGGTGGCCTCGGCGGACTCACGGTCCATGCCGAAGACGGACAGGGCGCGCGTCGTCCACGCGAAGGACTCGATGTAGAAGATGAAGACGTGGAGGGCGGCGGCCAGGAGGGCCGCGATCATTCCGAGGATCAGCACAGGGGTATCTTTCGCAAACGGTCGACTGAATGCACTCCAAACTACTCTCGACAAGCGCAGATCAACATGGGCACTGCGGCCCGATTGTAAAAGACCTCACGAGTTTTGCCTCACAGGCGCCGCAAGGACGCGGGGAAACCCCGCACAATCAGTCATCCTCATCGTCGTCGCGGCGCAGCTCATCGAGCATGCCAGCCGTGATGATGCCCGAGGGCAGGGCGACAACGGCGACGCCCATGAGCGAGGAGATCATGGCGATCGTGCGCCCGACATCGGTCGAGGGATACAGGTCGCCGTAGCCGACGGTCGTCAGGGAGACGACCGCCCAGTAGACGGCATCGAAGAAGGTGTTGAAGGTTTCCGGCTCGACGTTGAAGACGACGAGGGCGCTCACGAGGATGTAGGCGATGGCGAAACAGAGGACGGCGAGCAGGGCCTGCCGCTGTTTCTCGAACACAGCGGAGATGGCAGAGGCGCTCCTGGAGTAGCGAATGAGCTTGAATGCCCGCGCCGCCCGGAACAGGCGGAGCACTCGCAGGGTGCGCAGCGCGTCGTTAAGGGCGAGGAAGACGGGCAGTATCGACAGGAGGTCGATGATGGCCATGGGGGTGAAGGGGTAGATGACGAAGGACAGTGCCCCCTTGCCCAGCTTGAGGTCGGCCGTCACCCATCGGGCGAGGTAATCGAGGATGAACACGACGACGCACGCATACTCGATCGCCTCGAGCGCGGGATTGCTGTCCTTGAAGCACAGGGGAACGAGGCTGGCCACGATGAGCACGGTCATCACGCGACCGCACCACGTCGCCTCCCCCTCGTCGCCGTTCACCAGGGAGTAGAGCCGTTCCCGCATCCGCATCGTCCTTCCTCGAGACGCACGTGCCGCTCCGCAAGCGCGCCGCCTCACATCCGCCGAGGCTCGAAGCGAGAACACGATCACGCCTCTGCCTCCACAACGCACTGTAGCACTGGGCTTGAACTGCTTTGGCAGGACCGACGCACAGCCAGATTCCCGCTGACAGTCACGACTCAGACTTGCACATATGTCATCCGCCGACGCACAAACTTCCGCTAACAAGAACCATACGTGTTAACTATTTACGTGTAAGGTAGTGGACATGGCAACATGTGCACCGTCGCTATTCACAGCGCTGATTCACACGGAAATGGGCGCGTGGAACGCGGTCGAATCCGCACTTTCCGAGGCCGGCAACGCGCTGACACTCGGCCGCTTACTCGTCCTGCGCACAGTCCGCAACACCCCCGCGTGCCGCATTCAGGAGGTCGCAGCGAGCCAGGGCATCACCCTGGGAGCGGCCTCGCGCCTCGTGGATCGCCTCCACCGAGACGGGCTCGTGCACCGCACCCCGTGCGAGCACGACCGGCGCGCAATAATCCTGACGGTGACGGAAGAGGGCCTGGCACACCTCGAGGAGGCCTGCATGATCGTCGAGAAGGAGCAGGAACGCCTCTTCGCTCCACTCTCCGCAGCCCAGCGCGAGGAGCTGACGCGCAGCCTCACGCTCATCGCCGAGGCCGCCAAGGAGCGCGCATGATTCGCTTCGACCACGTCTCCAAGACCTACCCGGGCGGCACACGCGCCGTCGAGGACTTTTCCCTCACCGTCGAGCAGGGGTCGACGACCGTTTTCCTCGGCACCTCGGGCTGCGGCAAGACGACGCTCATGCGGATGGTAAACGCGATGGTCACCCCAACCTCGGGCAGGGTATTCGTACGAGACCAGGACGTCGCAGGCGAGGACCCCGTGGGCCTGCGCCGCTCGATCGGCTATGTCCTGCAGGAGGGCGGCCTCTTCCCCCACCGAAGCATTGCCGACAATATCGCGACCGTCCCGCGCCTGGAGGGCGCCACGAAGCAGGCCTCCCGCGAGCGCGCGCTCGAGCTCCTCGAGCTGGTGGGCCTGGATCGCGAGATGGCTGATCGCTACCCCGCCCAGCTGTCGGGCGGCCAGCGTCAGCGCGTGGGCGTGGCCCGGGCGCTCGCCAATCGCGCGGACATCCTGCTGATGGACGAGCCCTTTGGCGCGCTGGATCCGATCGTGCGCGCGGAGCTGCAGCGTGAGCTAAAGGAGATCCAGCGGGCCCTGGGCACGACGATCCTCTTCGTGACGCACGACGTGGACGAGGCGTTCACGCTGGGCGACCAGGTCGCCGTCCTCTCGACGGGTGGCCGCGTCGAGCAGGTGGGGACACCCACCGAGCTGCTCTCCTCTCCCGCCTCGCCCTTCGTCGCGGAGTTCGTGGGCGCCTCGCGTGCCGCGCGCCCGGTGCGCATCGCAGGGCCGGGCGGCCTGGTCGTCGACGACGCCGGCACCCCCGTGGGCACGCTGACGACCGACGAGGCCGGGGAGCGCCCGTGACCTGGCTGTCCTCGAACTGGGGGCTCATTGGCTCCCTGACTCTTGCTCACCTGTGGATCGCGCTGCCAGCGATCGCACTGTCGGTGCTGATTTCCGTGCCGATCGCGCGCTGGGCGGCGTTTTCACGCCGCGGCGGCTGGGTCCTGTCCGTCCTGTCGGCGCTGTACGCGGTGCCGTCGCTGCCGCTTCTGATTGTCATTCCGGTGATCGTCGGGGTGGCGCTACGCTCTCCCATCAACATGATCATCGTCCTGACGCTGTACGGCGTGGCGGTGCTAGTGCGCCAGGCCGCGGAGGGTTTCCGCGCGATCCCGCGCGCGACCCTGCAAGCAGCGAACGCGTGCGGCTATCCCCTCTTTCGACGTTTCGTCGAGGTGGAGCTTCCCCTGGCGACACCCGTCATCGTCGCGGGCACGCGCGTAGTCGCTACGTCGACGGTATCGCTCGTGACAGTGGGCGCGTTCATCGGAGTGCGCTCGCTGGGCACTCTGTTCACTGACGGCTTTCAGCGCGGACTCATCGCCGAGGTCGTGGCCGGCTTGGTCGCGACGGTTCTCCTTGCGCTCGTCGTCGATGCGCTGATCCAGGGAGTCGGCTGGGCCCTCACTCCGTGGATGAGAAGGGGGCGGGCATGAACATTCTCCTTGACGCCCTGAAATGGTTGGCTATCCCCGCCCACTGGCTGGGCGAGTCCGGGATCCTCGTGAGGGCCACCGAGCACTTGGGCCTCACACTCCTGATCGTGGCGCTCGCAGCCCTCATCGCGCTGCCGCTGGGCACCTGGATCGGACATACAGGCAGGGGCCGATGGCTCGTGAGCGCGACGGGCGCGGCTCGGGCGATCCCAACGCTCGGCGTGCTGACGCTGGCCGGCCTGTGGCTGGGTATCGGGCTTGGGGCACCCACGCTCGCGCTCCTCGTTCTGGCGATCCCGCCGCTCCTGTCGGCAACCTACTCGGGCATCGCCTCGACGCCGCGCGCGACTGTGGACGCTGCGCGAGCAATTGGGCTCACTGAGAAACAGGTCCTCGCGCAGGTGGAGGCCCCGCACGCGGCCGGCCTCGTCGCGGCAGGGGTCCGCTCGGCAACCCTCCAGGTGATCGCGACGACGACACTGGCGGCCTACACGGCGAACTACGGCCTCGGCCGTTTCCTCTACGAGGGGCTCAAGACCCGCGACTACGCGGAGATGATCGGCGGCGCAATTGTCGTCGTCGCCCTCGCGCTGGTGACCGACGCACTCCTGGCGCTCATCGCCCGGCGCCTACGCGCCCGCACACATTCTTACTCAGACAACGAGAACAACTCACTCAAGGAGTCACTATGAAACGCACGATGATCACAATGGCTGCCGTCGCGGCTTCCGCCCTGGCCCTGGCCGCCTGCGGTTCGGCAGAGTCGGTCGGCGGCAACACGAGCACCGGGGGTTCGGAGAACGGCTCGACGACGCTCATCGTGGGGTCGCAGGACTACTACTCCAACGAGATCATCGCAGAGGCGTACGCCCAGGCCCTCGAAGGGGCGGGATTCACGGTCGACCGCCAGCTGCGGATCGGCCAGCGCGAGGTCTACATGCCCGAGATCGAGGCCGGCGCGATCGACGTGTTCCCCGAGTACACGGGCAACCTGCTGCAGTACCTGGATGCTGAAGCGACCGCGCGATCCACGGACGAGGTCTACGCAGCTCTGCAGACCGCGCTCCCCTCGGGCCTGCGCGCCCTCGAGCAGGCACCTGCGACCGACCAGGATTCCTACGTGGTGACGGAAGATTTCGCAGCCGCGCATTCGCTGGCCTCAATCGGCGACCTCGCGAGCGCGGGCACGCTGACCCTGGGTGGCAACTCGGAGTTGCAGACGCGGCCCTACGGTCCGACAGGACTGTCGCAGACCTACGGCGTGACCGTCGGGTTCACTCCGATTGAGGACTCGGGCGGCCCGCTCACCGTCAAGGCGCTGAAGGACGGCGACATCCAGCTGGCGAACATCTACTCCTCGGACCCGGCGCTGGCTGACGGGACACTGAAGGTCTTGGATGACCCGAAGGGCCTGTTCCTGGCCTCGCATGTGGTACCCCTGGCCTCGTCACGCGTCAGCGATGAGGCCACCGCGGTCATCAATCGGGTGAGCGCCGCGATGGACGCTCAGGACCTGGTGGAGATGAACCGGGCGTCGACGGTGGACCAGAAGTCCGCCTCGCAGATCGCCCGCGAGTGGCTTACTTCCGAGGGTTTGCTCTCCTAATCCCTCCCCTTTACTCGACGAGGCCGGGGCCGGGCGTGACCACACGCTCAGCCCCGGCCTCGTGGCATGCCTACTTGGTCACACCCCACGCTCTTATATGTGACCCACACCATGATTTGACCTACTTTTTACGTTTGTAACCAAAATGTAATGCGCACATGATGGACAT
>ERZ772968.1166-NODE-1166-length-12436-cov-8.669494_pt1 | contig 12436 bp, 10 predicted proteins | sample MGYA00580674_ERZ772968 | MGnify/ENA primary metagenome ERZ772968 (study PRJEB29015, sample SAMEA2737940) | human oral metagenome | biome: human oral; feature: human-associated habitat; material: dental | place: China | collected 2138 ...
CGGTGAAGAGGTTCTTTGCATTCCATTCGCTCTCGCCGTGGCGGAGCAGCACCAGGGTGTATGTCATGCGCCAATTTTCCCACGCCGAGCCGCAGGCCGCCAGACCGTTCGTCCCACGGCCGCCCGGCGCGCCGCCGAAGGCGTTCGGATCGTCGGCGCAACCGCGGCCGGATCGAATCCCAAGCCGTCGCGGACGTAGAATTGCCGCAATCGCGCACTCGCGACCGCTCGTTTGCCAATGACAGGAGGAACGATGAAGGACGCGCACTTGCCGACATCGACCGCAGCGAAACACGACAGGGGCGACGCCGGATACAGCAAAGAGCTCAAGCCTCGACACATTCAGATGATCGCCATCGGCGGGTCCATCGGAACGGGTCTGTTCCTCGGGGCCAGCGGCCGCCTCGCCCAGGGCGGCCCCGGGCTGGTCGTCGCTTATGGAATCTGTGGGATTTTCGCGTTTCTCATGGTGCGGGCGCTCGGCGAACTGGCAATCCGCCGCCCGTCCTCGGGCGCATTCGTCTCCTACGCGCGCGAGTTCACGGGCGAGAAGGGCGCTTACATCGCGGGCTGGATGTTTTTCCTCGACTGGGCTGTCACCGTCATGGCGGACATAACGGCCGTCGCCCTGTACATGCATTATTGGACGGCCTTCCGAGGAATTCCGCAGTGGTTCATCGCCCTCGTCGCCCTCGCCTTGGTCTTCGCCCTCAACTTGCTGAGCGTCAAAATGTTCGGTGAGGCGGAATTCTGGTTCGCGGCGATCAAGGTGGCGACGATCGTCGGCTTCATGGCGGTTGCCGTCTGGGCGATCGTCGTCGGGCACGACGTCGGCGGCCACACCGCGGGCTTCCACAACATCGCCGAATCGGGAGGCTTCTTCCCCAAGGGGCTCGCCCCGGTCTTCGCGCTGACCCTCGGCGTCGTCTTCGCCTTCGGCGGCACGGAGATGGTGGGGGTGGCCGCCGGCGAGACGAAAGAGGCCGAACGCGTTCTTCCGAAGGCCATCAACTCGATGATCGTCCGCATCTTCGTCTTCTACGTGGGCGCCGTGGCGCTCATGGCCGTCGTCCTGCCGTACACCGCGTATTCGAAGGACGAATCCCCCTTCGTCACTTTCTTCAAGGGAATCGGCGTGCCGCACGCCGGGAGCGTGATCCAAGTGGTCGTCCTCACCGCCGCGCTCTCCTCGCTCAACGCCGGCCTGTATGCGACGGGCCGCACGCTTCGCTCCTTGGCGGTGGCGGGTTCGGGCCCGCGCTTCGCCACCCGCATGAACGCGAACCACGTGCCCTACGGCGCCATCGTCATCACCTCGGCCCTCGGCCTCGTCGGGGTGTTTCTCAACGTCGTCCTCGAAAAGGACGCCTTCGACGTCGTCATGAACCTCGCGGCCATCGGCATCGCCGGCACGTGGGCCTCGATCCTTGTCACCCACCTCGCCTTCCTCAGGCGCGTGAAGGCGGGCAAGGAGACCCGCCCCTCCTACAGGATGCCCGGCGCCCCGGTCACGAACTACATCGCCCTGGCCTTCTTCGCCGTCGTCGTCGGCTCCAATCTCACGAGCTCCGAAGGCCGGTGGACGCTCGCGCTCTTCGTGCCGGTGGTCGCGATGATGGCAGGCGGCTGGCTCCTCGTTCGCGGGCGGGTGGACGGCGCCCTTCTCGACCGCGTTCTCGACGAGGAGGCCGCCGACGACGGCGACCAGGCCCTTTCGACCGACGGCGAACGCTGAGCCGCCTGCAGGACGCGAGCCGGCCGCGGCTAGGATTGTTCAACGTGCACAAACTCCAAGGAAGGAAGAAATGCGCATACACGTGACGTACACGGGCGGAACTATCGGCATGGTCGACTCGCCCAACGGCCTCGTCCCCGGCGCCGACCTCAAGGGATGGCTCTACTCTCTGATCGCGGGGACCGAGCTCGAGGGGCGGGTGAGCCTGACGGAGCTCGAGCCGCTCATCGACTCCTCGAACGCCACGCCCGAATCGTGGCAGGCGATCATCGACGATCTGCACGCTCACCGCGAGGAGGCCGACTCCTTCGTGGTGCTTCACGGCACGGACACCATGGGCTATTCGAGCGCCGCCCTCTCTTACGCCCTCGTCGGCTTTGACAGGCCCGTCGTCTTCACGGGGGCGCAGTATCCCTTGGGCGACGTCGGCTCCGACGCCGCGGGGAATGTGGCGGGCGCTTTGCGGGCCGCGTCCTCCGGGCGGGCAAAGGGCGTCAGCCTTTTCTTCGGCCACCACCTTCTGGCCGGCAACCGCGTGACGAAAACGAGCTCGTGGTCCTTCGAGGGCTTTGCCTCGCCGTCGGTCCCGCCGCTCGCGCGAACGGGCGCGCCCTGGCGGTGGTACGCCACCGACGAGGTCGTCTCGCCGACGGCGGGGCCCGAGCCTGCCGCTTCCGGGGCGGCGGCTTCGGGATTTTCCCCTTCAGGATCGACGGCTTCCGGGACGCAGGCTTCCGGGACGCAGGCTTCCGGGGCGGCGGCTTCCCTTTTAGAAGCCGCGCAGGCGCCCGCCGACGGCGTCGGCTGCGCCAGGGGCGCCGAAGAACACGATTGGCGAGATCCCGCTCCCTACACACGGCACGACGTCGTCGTGATCGACCTCGCTCCCGGAATATCGGCCTCCCGGCTCGAAGCCCTTCTCACGCCGCGCCCCGAGGCTGTGCTGCTGCGCGCCTACGGCGTGGGCAACGTGCCCGCGGCCGAACCCGGGCTGGCCGATGTGCTCGAGCGGACGATCGCCGACGGCGTCCCGGTGGTCGTCGCCTCCCAATGCCATCAAGCCCAAGTGTTTCTTGGCCACTACCAGGCCGGCGACGCCATCGCGCGGGCGGGGGCCGTCGGCGCCGGCGACATGACCTTGGAGGCCGTGTACTCCAAGATCGTCTTCCTCCTGTCTCAGGGGCTTCGCGGAAACGACCTGGCCACGTGGATCGGGCAGCCGATAGCCGGCGAGCTCACGCTGCCGACCTTCCAGTGAGCGCCAAGCCCCACAAAGGTCCGGCGAAACGCGCGTTTGAGCGACGGCTGCGCATGCGCATGGCGAGTGCCGTGCCTTGGAGCGCCGAGTCTCGCAACAGTCCGGCGAATCCCGCGCAAGCGGCGCGCTATCCGACGACGGCTGCACGCGCCCCGGCAGCGGCAGTGGGGTGAAACGGCGCGCAGGCGCCCCTCAGCCAGGCACCACCGCCACTTTGAGGCCCGCGCGCTCGCGCACCGCGGCGATCGCCGCGTCGATCTGGGTCAGCGGGAACCGGTGGGTCACGAGGCTTCCGACGTCGAGGGCTCCGCTGGAAAGCAGCTCCACGGCCCGGCGGACGTCGGCCCTGCGCGCGTTCGAGCCGCCCGTGACCTGCAACTCGCGGTAATGGACGATATTCGGCTCCATCACCGCCGTGGATCCCTTGGGGAAACCGGCGAAATAGTTGACCCGTCCGCCGATGGCCGCCACTTCGAGCGCCTGGTTGGCCAGTGCGGGGTCGCCGACGGCCACGATCGCGACGTCGGCCCCGCCGCCGGTCACGTCGAGAATCTCGCGGGTGAGCTCCTCGCCCTGCGAGGCCAGGGCGTGCGTCGCGCCGAGGGCGAGCGCGGGATCGAGGCGTCCGGGGCGCCCGACGGCCACAATCCGCACGGCCCCCGCGAGCTTGGCGAGCGCGACGTGAAGCAGTCCGATCGGCCCGGTTCCAAGGACGACGACGGTCTCGCCCGGGCGCACCCGAAACTGCCTTGCCCCGTTGAGGCAGCAGCTGACTGGCTCAGCCAGCGCAAGAGCCGTCGGTTCGAGTTCGTGCGGCGCGAGCACAAGATTGCCGCGCTCCATCGCCTCGCGCGGCACGAGCAAGTACTCGGCGAGCCCGCCGTCGATCTCGTATCCGAAGAGCCGCAAGTTCTCGCACAGGTGCTCGCGGCCGGCCAGGCACTGGAGGCAGCGGCCGCACGAGAGGACGATCGAGCACGTCGCCTGCACGCCGACGTCGACCCCTTCGACGCCTTCGCCGACGGCCGCGACCCTCCCTGCGAACTCGTGGCCTAGGATCACTCCGGGGCGGACTCCCGCGGTTTTGGCGCCGGAAACAATGCGCAGGTCGGTGCCGCAGATCGTGTTCGCCTCGACTTTGAGGAGGACTTCGCCGGGCCCGGGCTCCGGAACGGGAACGCGCGTGAGGGACAGGTCGTCGATGCCGTGCAGAACGGCGGCGTTCATGCTCATGCGCCTAGCCTACGCGTTCGAGCGCCCCCTTCCGCACTCGGAAGGCCGATCGGCTGCCTTTCAGCCGGCCGCAAGTCCCGTCCGTCGGCCCTCGTGGTCCGTCGCAGGTCCCGTCAGCCGACCCTCGTGGTCCGTCGCAGATCCCGCCCGCGGAGCCGGCCTGAGGAGGCCGCTTCGTCGCCGACTCGGCGGGCCTCCCCCGCCCGCGAGCCGATCGCCCGGATTCTTCGATGATTTTGGCGATCTCTGCCTTGCATCCCCCGCCCGCGAGCCGATCGCCCGCCCCCGCCGTTTGGCCGCGGCGCCTTAAAGCGACAGTGCAACGACGCGCAAAGAATGTAACAACGCGCCAGTAAGAAGCCCGAATTCTCGTCACGACCCGCAGGCAACGCGATGTTTCCTGCAAAATTGTGTACCGGGTCACTGGGATATAAGATCAACGTACATCACGCAGCCGCCCGACGACGGGCGGCAACTAGGAAAGGCACGCAATGACGCGACTAGTAAATGCACCCGCGGATTTTCCCGCCGAGGCGCTGCGAGGGTTCGTCCTGGCCAACAAGCGCTACGTCAAGCCGGTCTACGGCGGCGTCGTCCGCTCCACCGCGACTCCGCAAGGGAAGGTGGCCGTGGTCTACGGCGGCGGATCGGGTCACTACCCGGCGTTCGCCGGCTGGGTAGGCGCCGGGATCGCCGACGGCGCCGTGTGCGGGAACATCTTCTCCTCCCCTTCGGGCGCCCAGGCGTACTCGGTTCTCAAGGCGGCAGACCGCGGCGCCGGAGTGCTCATGGGATTCGGGAACTACGCGGGCGACGTCCTGCATTTCGGCCAAGCCATCGAGCGTCTGCGCTCTGAGGGAATCCCCGCCGACACCCTGGTAGTCACCGACGACATCGCCTCCGGCGCCAAGGACGAACTCGACAAGCGCCGCGGCATTGCGGGGGACTTTCCCATCTTCAAGATCGCGGGGGCGGCCGCCGAGGCCGGCAAGGACTTCGAGGAGGTCAAGCGCATTTTTGCCAAGGCGAACGCGTCCACGCGTTCCTTCGGAGTCGCCTTCTCCGGCTGCACGCTCCCCGGCGCCGACGGCCCGCTTTTCACGGTTCCCGCAGGGAAGATGGGAATCGGCCTCGGCATTCACGGCGAGCCCGGGGTCTCCGAGGACGATTTGGGCTCCGCCGACGACGTCGCGGCCACCCTCGTGGACGGCCTGCTCGAGGACCGCCCCGAATCGGCGGGAAATCGCGTCATTGCCATCGTCAACGGACTGGGCGACACGAAGTACGAGGAGCTGTTCGTCGTCGTCGGGTCCGTCGTCGACCGCCTGAAGGCCGCCGGCGTGGAGATCGCAGACGTCGAATCGGGAGAATTCGTCACCTCGCTGGACATGGCGGGCATATCGCTCACCCTCGTGTGGGTCGACGACGAGCTTCTTTCCTACTGGGACGCGCCTTGCGACACCCCCGCCTACAGGAAGGGCTCCGTCGGCGAAGTCGAGCGCGACGACGCCGAGCTCAACTCTGCGGCGGCGACCGTGGTCGTGACCGAGAAGGGCTCGGAGAGTTCGCAGGAGGCTGCGGAGGTCGTCGTCGGGCTCCTCGAAAAGGTCTCGGAGATGCTCGAGGAGTCGAAAGACGAGCTCGGCAAGCTCGATTCGATTGCCGGCGACGGCGACCACGGCATCGGAATGGCGAACGGATCGAAGGCCGCCGCCCAGGCGGCGCGCGCCATCGCGGATCAGGGCGCGGGCGTGGCGACCACGCTGAGCGCCGCGGGCGACGCTTGGTCCGATCGCGCGGGCGGCACCTCGGGCGCCCTGTGGGGCTCCCTTCTGACCGCGATCGGCGCTGCGCTAGGAAACGAAGAGGCCCCCTCGCTCGACTCAATCACGGACGCCGTCATCGCCGGGCGTTCGGCCGTGCAGAGGCTCGGCGGCGCCCAGGTGGGCGACAAGACGATGGTCGATGCGCTCGTTCCGCTGGTCGACGCCTTTGTCTCGACCGACGGCGGCCTCAAGGCCAAGGGCGAGGCCGCCGTGGCCGCGGGCCAGGCGGGAGCCGAGTCCACAGCCCAGCTCGTCGCCAAGCTCGGCAGAGCCCGGCCTCTCGGAGAGAAGTCGCTGGGAACCCCGGACCCGGGGGCCGTCTCGCTGGTGCGGGCGGTGAAAGTCGTGGTCGAGCAGATTTGATCTCGACCGCCGAGTGCGAGCCCCGCCCCAAGGTGCGGCCGCGCGCGGACAACGGGGTCCGCGTGCGCCTACGCCGGGGCGGGGCTCGCAGAAGCTTCAGCCCAGAATCGTCGCTAACTTTCGCAGCGTGCGCATGTTCCGCGCCGTGACGGTGACGCCCAGATGGCGCTCGGCATAAGCCTGGGTGATGCGCGAGCCGTGGAGCCCTCGCGGAGTGCCGTACCACAGGTAGAGTTCGCGCGGCGCCCAGGCCAGGTCCTCACCGTCCTTGAGGGCGTCGCGGAAACGCCGGCCGCCGAAGGAATCGACGTCGCGGTCAAAGAACATGACGTGGGAAAACGTCTCGTCTCCAACGACGTCGGCGAGGGGGTCGGCCTCGACGGCCCTCCACAGATCCGCTGCCGTGCGATAGACGACGGGGCTGTCCACGCCAAACCATTCGCGGATAAGCTTCGTCAGGCCGTCGGCGAAATCCTGCGGACTCGCCGGCGGAGCACACAGCAGGTTCCCGCTCTGAAGGTGCGTGCGCACCCGTTCCAGGCCGAACTTCGACGCGACGAGCTCGCGCAGCAGCGGCATGGAAACCTTGTTGCGAGCGCCCAAGTTGACGCCCCTGAGGAAGAAGACGCACTCGCCTTCGGCTTCGCCGCGCATATCCGATCCTCGCATTTCATCGTTCGAGAGCCTGCCTTTTGAGAAAGAGCCTAACCCACACGGATGCATTTGCTGAACTGAACAATTCCAACTGTTGAACTGAACAATTCCAACTTCGGGCCATTTTTCAAAATCGCTTCCCATTGGCCGCCCGGTGTGAAATGATCGCAGCCAGAGATAATTGAACAATCAAAAATATCGCCGTCAACTAATCGTCGGTTCGTCGTGGCAGGCGGCGCCCAAAATTCCGGCGAACGGACGAACCGGAACGTCCAAAAGGAGAAACAATGAAAAACAGCCGCGCGATCCGCTTCACGCACGGCCGGCGCCCAAATCGAAGCTCCGGCCCACGGGCGAATCGAAGCTCGAACCCATGCCCGATTTCACGCTCGGACCAAGGCTCGATTTCACATTCGATCCGGCGTCCGAGTCTGCGCAGGACGACGTTGGGAGTCGGACTGGCGCTTGCCCTGTCCGCATCGACGATTTCGACGTCGATGGCCGTCGAGACGCCGGCGTCCAAGGCCGGCCAAGCCTCCTCGTCGATCGCCGCCCGACCGGCGGCGTCCGGAAAATCGATGGCGCCAGGTGCCTTGGCACCGGCCGACCTTCCTCGACCGGCGGTGACGCAAGCGGGACGCGAGGAGCTTGTGTCCACGCCGATCCCGGACGAACCGAACATTCCCAGCTACGGAACCACGACAGACAAGGGCGGCAGGCCGCTGGCCTTCGTCGTCTCCGGGGGCTACGGGGGCTCGCTCAACGTCATCGACCTCAAGAACAAGAGGAAGATCGACGTCAAGAAGACCGTCCTGGACAAGGACGGCGCCGAGCTCTACCCATGGGGCTACGCCACGCTCAGCAACAGGCATGTCGTGGCGGCGTGCAGCAACGGCAGGCTCTACGACATCGATCCTGACACCTATGCGGTGAAACGGCTGGGAGACGACGGCTCGTCGAACAAGAACTACGAAGAGATCTCCAAGCGAGGCAGCTTCTATTGGGACATCGTCGCGGACGAACACGACAGGCTGTACATCGCCAGTTCCAGCGACGGATACGGCGGCAGGGTCCTCACCTACGACGCCAAAAACGGCCGGTGGGGCGACCTTACGAACAGCCAGATCCAGGAGGGAGAACGCGACATCCGCTCGGTAGCCTACGAAAACGGCGTCGTCTACGCCGGGACGGGCATGACAAAGCCGTCGATCTACAGGATCCCGACGGCGAATCCGCGGGCGCAGCGCCTGAACGTCCCGGCCGCGCTGCGCAAAGGCGCCGGCTCCGTCGCAAGCCTCGAGGCCAAAGGCGGCCGCCTGTACGTCACCATGTCGGATATGCGGAACGCCGACGGCAGTCTCATCTGCGACGGCGCCTGCGCGCTGGACCCGAACACCGGAGCCCTGCTGGGCAAGGCGCGGAGCTTCACCAAGCGCGTCGTCGCGAGGCCGGGCGAGGCGAAAAAGGTCTACTACTTCGCGACAGCGAAGAATCCGCGAACGGGCGCATCCGAGCGGAATCTGATGGAGCACAACCCAGACGACGGCTCTGAGCGCCCGGTTTTCACGAATGACGAGTTCGCGGACAACCTCAGCAGGTCCGCCTGGGTCACCCACGACGTCTTCGTCTCAACCAATATCAATCGCGACGGGATCACGGTTTACGACGCCAAGGCAAAAACCGGCGCCACATTCAAGGCAAAGCTGAACATCGCTCCCCGCAGCATTCAGTCGATGATCGCCCCCAGCGACGGCAAGCTTTACGCGGGCTGGTTCATGCACACCCAGAAGATCGCGCGGATAGACCCGGCGTCGCGCTCCTACAGCCTGCTCCCCCAGTCTCTCAAGCAGGTCGAATCCTTCGCCCAAAGCGGCGACTGGCTGGTTTCCGGCCTGTACACGGGTGGAATGCTCGAATCGCGGAATCTGAAGACCGGCGAAACGCGCAAGCCGATCGAGGTTGCCAAGGGAAAGAATCAAGACCGCCCCTTTGCCATGACGAGCGTCGAGAATGGGCGTGTTGCCGTGGGAACGGTGCCGGGATATGGGAAGCTCGGCGGAGCGCTCGGCTTCTACGACGTCGCCAAGAACCAGATGGAGCCCAACCGCGTCTACCTCCTCAAGGATCTGCCCGTGGCCGATCCTGCGCTCAGAGGCTCGCTCGACGGCCTTTCGCCGATTTCCATGGCGTACCGCAACGGGAAACTCTACGTGGGAACCACGGCGCGCGGGGGCAGCGGCTCCGCATTCGAGCACTCCGCCAAGTCCGAGGGCAAGGTCTTTATCTTCGACGTGGCAAAGCAGACGGTCACGGCTGTGAAGACTCCCGTTCCCGGTTTCCAACAGTACGCCGTCACGGCATTGACTTTCGGCGACGACGGCAAGCTGTACGGCACGACCGGCGGGTACGTCTTCGAGCTCAATCCGAATACCCTCGACGTCGTCAAGCGCGCCAAGGTCTCGGGCGGCAAAGAGGTCAACCGCAGCCAGCTAGTCTACAAATCCGGGATGCTTTACGGCGTTTTCCAGCCGGGAACGGCGCTTTTCCCCATTTCCGCGCAGACGTTTAAAGCCTCCGCGCCCGTCGCCCGAGGGGTCAGCGGGCTCGTGCGCGGAACGGACGGAAACCTCTACTACGCGAAGGGGCCGTCAATCTACCGATACACGCCGAACTGATCGGCCGACGACGCGGAGCCGGTCGGCTGACCCTGCGCGGCCGGCCGGCCCTTCTCGTTCAGTCAGCCGGCCCTGCTCGTTCGGTTCAGCCCACTCTGCACGTTCGGTTCAGCCGGCCCTGCTCGGAGCGGTCCGGCGGGCTCGCATCCCGCCCGCTCAATCTCGCGGACCGACCTCGCGCCTCATGAGCAGGTCCGTGTCCCGTGTCTTGCCGATGTAGAACGCGTGGGACCCGAACACCTCGAATCCGAGATGTTCGTAGAATCCCAAGGCGGCGTCGTTGTGCTCCCAGACGCCAAGCCACACGGACTCGGCTCCTCGCGCCCGGGCCTCCTCGAAGGCTCTCTCCAGCATGAGCCGGCCCAAGCCGCGCCCCTTGAACCTCTTCAGAACGTAGATCCGCTCGATTTCCAACGCGTCGGGCATGGCGTCCTCGCTTTGCGCCTCGCCGACGTTGATCTTCGCGTATCCCGCGATTTCACCGTCGACCCGTGCGAAATAGAAGGCTGAACCGGGGTTGGCGATTTCTTCGGCGAGAGTCCCCGGCGCGTACGCTTTGCGAAGAAACGCATCGAAGTCCTCGGCGCTGTAGTATTCGGCGAACGTCTCGGCGAAGGCCGCCGCGCTGACGGCGCTCAGCTTGTCGACGTCGTTCGCGGTGCAGGGCGTCAGCTCAATGTTCGCAGGCGGCATACTCATGGGAGAATTCTACGTTTCAAGGGCGGACGCCTGTCGTTTAAGCGCGGGACGGCTGTCGTTTAAGCGCGGGACGCCTGTCGTTTAAGTGCGGGACGGCTGTCGTTTAAGCGCAGGACGGCTGTCGTTTAAGCGCAGGACCGCTGTCGTTTAAGCGCGGGACGCTTCTTCCTTGCGACGTCGGGAATGTAGATTTTCTTTTCAAATGATGAGACGATGGCGACGTCCATTTAACGCTCCGCCAAAAGGAGGAAGGCCATGGCAGACGATTCAACGTTCGACAAGGTTGCCGGAAAGGCGAAGGAATTCGCCGGAAAAGCCACCGGCGACAAGGGCACGGAAGCCGAAGGCAAAGCCCAGCATGCCGAAGGCAAAGTGAAGGAGTTCGCCGAGGACGTCAAGTCCGAGGTCAAGGCCGTAGGAGAGAAGATCAAGGGCGCTTTCAAGAAGGACTGACCGTCAGTCTTCTTCGAATCGCGTCCGCAAGACGGGGCAGGCCTTCATGGCGAGCAGATCGTCGGCCAAGGCTGCGATTTCGCTTGCCATGAAGACCCCGTCTCGCCATGTGCGCGGGATCGCCTCGTATCCGTAATAGGCGCCGGCAAGTTGGCCGTATATCGCGCCGTTCGTGTCCGAGTCTCCGCCCAGGTTCACCACAGCGAGCATGCCGTCGCGAAAGCTCTCGTGACTGGCGAAGGCCCATGCTGCGACCTGCAGGCTGTGGACGATGTAACCGGTGTTTTCGAGTTTTTCGACGCCGACGACGCGGCCGAGGATCGCATCGAATTGCTTTCCCGTGCTCAACGAGCGCGGGCTGCATATTTCCAGCTTGTCCGCCCCTTCCATTGCGCGCACGAGCATCGCGGCGAATAGCTCCGTGCCCGCCTCGGCTTCGACGGAATAGTGGGTTTCCCGCGCTGAGATTCCGGCCGCTTCGACGACCCGTTCCGGCTTGCGCGCCCCGAAGGCGGCGACGATCGCCGGGGCAAGACGCATGATCGATCCGTTGCCCGCCGACTGAACCCGCGGCTTTCCCCTGGGGACCCAAGGGTTACCCTCGAATTCGGATATCGCAGCGGCCACCTGGTTGCCGATGTCGAAGCAGACGCCGGTCGAGCTTCGGTACCCCTCCCGCCGCCATCGGCGGTAGCGCTCCATGACGTCGTAGGAGTCGTAGCCGCCGCAAGCCAAAAGGCTGTCCGCAAGGCAAAGGGCCATGGACGTGTCGTCGGTCCAATGCCCCGCCGGAAGGTCGAACGGGCCGCCGGCGCGCAGACCTCCGACCGGCTCGAACTCGCCGGGTTCCTTAAATTCTGCGGGCATTCCGATCGCGTCGCCGACGGCGAGGCCGACGAGCATGCCGCGGGCCCGATCTCGCAGGCCGTCTCCCGGCGCATGGTTCCGCGGCGCGTTGTCACTCCCGTTCACGCGCGGCTCTTGCCTTTGTAAACGATGCCCGCGCGAGCTTTTCTCACGCGCGCCGCCGCCCTCAACCGCGGACTGCTCATCGCACATAAGCCAATCGTATACGCGTTCCATTTGCGGTCCCAGTTTTAGGCAGCCAAGCGGCGGCAGCCTTTCATTGCTTGGATTCCAAGATGACGTTGCTCTCTGCGCCAAGCAAGTTGCCCTCGGCGTCGAGAAGACTGCTTCCGGCGTCGCCGACGATCGACACCGACATCGACCGGTCCCCGGTCCGGGGGGGGGGAAGCACGCGAACGACGAGCCGCTCGCTCCTGTCTCGCTCGAGAATCTGTGTAACATTCTCGATGATGTTTTCGCGCACGCTTGGCGTCTTGTCCACAGGCGCACTGGGCGAGGCCTCTTCAGGTCCAACGGGACCTATTGCGACGCTCCTTTTGCAGAGACTCCAAGTTCGGAAAGGGGCAAGACCTCTTTAGAAGGCGACTTCGTGACTCCGACGAGTTCGGAGTCTCTGCGGAAGGGCGCGGCCCCCGCGTCTGCGGGGGCCGCCTCGAGCCACCTGAGAGAATCG
>ERZ772968.1167-NODE-1167-length-12433-cov-3.379060_pt1 | contig 12433 bp, 9 predicted proteins | sample MGYA00580674_ERZ772968 | MGnify/ENA primary metagenome ERZ772968 (study PRJEB29015, sample SAMEA2737940) | human oral metagenome | biome: human oral; feature: human-associated habitat; material: dental | place: China | collected 2138 ...
GGTATGAAGAATTACATGGAGGCTTTGAAAAGGCAATACAAAAAAGATTATACTCCGACATATAATTTTGATGATTATAATAACCATATATGTTGGGGTACCGACTAATACCTTAGATAAGGTGGTTCCAGGTTCTCCAGCAGCGATGTCAGGTTTAGTAGCGGGTGACAGAATAACATCTATAGACGGAAAAGAATCATCATCATGGTTAGACACTGTGACAACAATTTCTAAGAATACTGACGGTAAAGCGATGAAGGTTGTAGTGGAGCGTGATGGAAAGATTCATGCATATACCATTACACCGACTAAGGACAAGGATGGAAGGCTAGTAATTGGTATAGTATCTAGGGCATCACACAATGTTTTTGTTTGTGCAGGTCAAGGCGTGAAGGTCACTTGGAATCTTAACAACCAGATGCTAGGTGCGCTTAGACAGATGGTGCATAAGGGGATAGATAGAGATAGCGTGACTGGTCCTGTGGGAATGGCAGGTCTGGTGAATAAAACAGCTCATACTGGAATTTTATCGTATTTATATCTTGTGGCGCTTATAAGTCTAAATATGGCGATTATAAATCTTTTACCTTTTCCGGCACTCGATGGTGGTAGAATCATATTTGTCTTGATTAGAAAAATTACTGGGAATATGATTTCTACTAAGGTGGAAGGATATATGCATTTAGCAGGATTTGCTATTCTCATGGCACTTTTTGTGCTCATCACATGGCAGGATTTGTCTAAGTTATTAGGACATTAAAAAATGGGTAGGTAGTAGTATGACTAAACAGGTTAGATGTGGCAGAGTTCTTATTGGCGGAGGTGCACCAGTATCAATTCAGTCGATGACAAATGTAGATACAAGAGATAGCGAGAAACTTCTTACGCAAATTAAAGCGCTTGAGGCTGCTGGCTGTGACATAGTGAGAGTTGCGATTCCTGATGAATCTGCGGCAAAATCATTTGCGAAAGTACGTCAAGAGACGGAGATGCCACTTGTAGCAGATATTCATTTTAACTATAAACTAGCACTTGCGGCAATTGAGGCTGGTGCAGATAAGATAAGAATCAATCCAGGTAATATCGGAGCCGATGATAGAGTTGCTAAGGTAGTTGAAGCTGCTGGTAACAAGGGAATTCCAATTCGTGTAGGAGTGAATTCTGGTTCGCTTGATAAAAAGCTTCTGGCTAAGTATGGTGGTGTAACAGCTGCTGCGCTAGCAGAGAGTGCGATAGATACTCTCAACAAGATTGAGCGAATGGGATTTGACGATTTAGTGCTATCTATTAAATCGTCTAATGTCAAGATGAACTATGACGCTCACATGCTAGTTAAGGAGATGACCGACCATCCTCTTCATATAGGTATAACTGAGTCAGGGACTCCTGAAAATGGTAGACTTAAGTCGGCCGTAGGAATCGGGTCTCTTCTTCTTGCTGGAGTTGGTGACACTCTTCGCGTATCTCTTACTGATGATCCGGTAAATGAAGCTATATTCGGGCGTAAAATACTAGAGTCTGTCGGACTTAGGGAGAAGAGCATAGAAATTGTCTCATGTCCGACTTGCGGCAGGACTGAGGTCAATTTAATCGACATGGCCAATGAAGCTGAAGAAAGCCTTAGAGAGCTTGGTGAAAGAAGAGCAATACTTGGTTTAAAGCCACTCAAGATAGCGGTCATGGGATGTGTAGTGAATGGACCTGGAGAATCAAGAGAGGCAGACTACGGAATTGCCGGTGGTAACAAGGAAGGGCTTGTATTTGCCCATGGAGAGATAATCGCAAAGGTGGCTGAAGACGAGCTGATTCCTACTCTTATTGATATAGTATCAAATGATATGACTAAGAAATAATGCATTGATGGAGAGAATTAATCGATGATTGAAGTACCTAATGGAATAATAACTCCTGAAGAGGTAAGTGATTCTGCTGGTAAGCCAGAAGATGAGCTAACGCTATCTTTCAAAAACATATCTCTTGATAGCGCTGGATTAGTGCTGGAGCTAGATGTGTTAGTAAACTTTGACGTAAAGCCAAGACTAGAGCGTGTCATGAGGGATAGACTCATCAAGTCACTCGGAAATATAAATGATGTTAGGTTTAATTATTTCTATGACGAGAGCTATGGAGAAAGCAAACAGCAAGCATCAAGAGTAAATAGCAAACCTACTGAGAAACTAAAAACGAACAATAATGGGATAATACTTGGCAAGAGAATTACCATGGCTGAAACTGCGTATGAGAATCTTGCAGAGATTTCTGGTGCTCGAACTAAGGTTGCTGTATCAGGTACTGTGTTCGAAATAGAGATTAAGGATACCAAGAAGAAGAACTTCTGGGTTATGACTCTAAGGATTAATAGAGGACCAAAGGCTGTTGCTGTAAAAGCATTTATAAAGAGTAAGCAGGAATTTGATGCAGTTAATGAATTAGTATCAAAAGGCGACGAAATAATTGCTCAGGGCGATATTAGATATGACGAGTATATTCATGAGAACGTCATGATTGCTAATAGCATCAATAAATCTGTAAAGAGCACTAGGAAAGAAACGTATGATGGGCAAAAGCGAGTGGAGCTACATGCCCACACGAGAATGAGTGAAAACGATGGGTTTAATGATGTCGAAGAAATGGTAAAGCAAGCTGCTGAATGGGGGCAGCCTGCTATAGCAATAACTGACCATGGTGTTGTACAGTCATTTCCTGATGCTGCTAATACAGCAAAGAAGCTCGCAAAAAAAGGAAAAAATATTAAGATTCTATACGGTATGGAAGGGTATCTCTATCCAGATGATGACGCGTATGATGAGAACGGCAATATTAATCTGAGTAAAAAGCGAAATACATATCATATAATCCTAATCGCCAAGAATCTTACTGGACTTAAGAACCTTTACAAGATAGTTTCATATACGCATATCGACTATTTCTATAGAAGACCGCAGCTTCCAAGAAAGGTCTTAGATAAGTATAGGGAAGGCCTTATTATTGGAAGCGCATGCGAGGCTGGGGAAGTCTTTCAAGCGGTGTTAAAAGGTGCTTCAGATGAAGAGCTGCTCAAGATTGCATCATATTATGATTATTTAGAGATTCAGCCACTTGGAAACAATCACTTTTTAATAAATAGCGATAGATATCCTCATGTGACTAGCAAGCAGGATCTCATCGATATGAATATGAAGATCGTTGAGCTAGGAGATAGGTTAAGAAAGCCTGTCGTTGCAACTACAGATTCACACTATCCAGATAAAGAATCTGCTATTTACCGTAATATTGTCATGTCGATGGTCGGATTCAATGATACGAACTCAAACTCCCTTTACCTTAGAACTACCGCTGAGATGCTCAAGGAATTTGAATATCTAGGTGATAGGGCTAAGGAGATAGTTATAGATAACACTAACCTTATAGCGTCCATGACCGAAGAGTTCCAGCCAGTGCCAGATGAGAAGTGCCCACCTAGCATCGAAGGAGCAGATGAAACTCTAAGAGAATCGTGCTATGCGAGGGCTACGAGCATATACGGAGATCCACTCCCTAAGGAAGTTCTGGATAGGCTCGATACAGAGCTCAATTCTATCATAAGCAATGGGTACGCTGTTATGTATGTGGCAGCACAGCTTCTCGTTGAAAAATCAAACAAAGACGGTTATCTTGTAGGCAGCCGAGGTTCGGTAGGTTCTTCATTTGCAGCTACTATGGCAGGCATTACCGAAGTTAATCCGCTTGAGCCACATTATATATGTCCGAAGTGCCATAATTTAAAGTTTACAGATCAGCTGGACAAGTACGATACCGGCTTCGATATGCCTGATAGAGTATGTGAAAAATGCGGAACTAATATGAACAAGAATGGTCTGAACATTCCGTTTGCAACATTCCTTGGATTTAATGGTGATAAGGAGCCAGATATCGATCTCAACTTTGCCGGTGAATATCAGCCTATCGCCCATAAATTTGTCGGTGAAATATTCGGTGAGGAGAACATCTTTAAAGCCGGAACAGTTGCCACAATCGCCGAGAAGACAGCTTTTGGATATGTGAAGAAATATGAGGAAAATACTGGAAAGAGCTTCTCTAATTCAGAAGAACTCGTACTTGCAAACGGCTGTACTGGGACGAAGAGAACCACGGGTCAGCATCCTGGTGGTATCATAGTTGTTCCTGCTGATAGAGAGATATTCGAATTCTGCCCAGTTCAGAAACCTGCAAATAACAGAGATGCTGAGTTTATAACAACTCATTTTGACTATCACAAGATTGATAAGAACCTACTCAAGCTCGATATACTCGGGCATGATGTGCCGCAGATGATTAGGCATCTGCAGGATATGACCGGTGTTGATCCGCTTGGAATAGACATTGCTGACAAGAAGACGCTAAGCATATTTACATCCATTGATGCATTAAACATTGTCAATCCAGATGATTATGAATTCAAGCATGGTACTTATGGTATACCTGAATTCGCTACAAACTTTACCAGAGGGATGCTCGATGCCATAAAGCCAAAGACAATTTCAGCTCTGATCAAGATCTCCGGCTTTTCGCATGGTACTGATGTATGGACCAATAATGCTGAGGACCTAATAAAAAATGGTGTTGCAACTATTGACGAGCTTATATCTTGTCGAGATGACATCATGAACTATCTTATGATCAAAGGTGTAGATAAGAGTAACGCTTTTAAAATCATGGAGGCTGTGCGTAAGAACAAAGAGCTCAAGCAAGAGGAACTCGATATCATGAAAAAGCATGGTGTGCCTGATTGGTACGTTGAGTCCTGTAGGACACTCAAATACCTATTCCCTAGAGCCCATGCTGCAGCATATGTAATGATGGCACTCAGAATGGCGTGGTTTAAGGTTTACTATCCAAGTGCTTTTTACTGCGCATGGCTATCAACCAAGATAGATAACTTCGATGTAAATGTAGCTAGAGGAGGTGTAGAGGCGGCAAAAGCTGCGTTAAGCTCACTAAACTCCGAAGACGATGATACCAGCGCCGCAAAAAAGAAAGAGCTCAAGGTAGTGTATGAAGTCATATACGAACTTCTATCTCGAGGCTGTGAGTTCTCACTTCCAGAGCTAGGTGTATCTGATCCATGCATGTTCAATGTTGTAGATGATAAGATTAAGATACCATTTATGGCAGTTTCTGGAGTAGGAAGAAGTGCTGCTATTTCACTTGCTGAAGCCTACAAGGAAGGACCATTTTTATCAATAGATGAGGTGCAGAGAAAGACTAAACTTTCAAGCACAAATATCGAAGATCTCAAAGCATGCGGAGTGTTTGATGAACTACCGGATAGCGCACAGGTATCCATCTTTGATATGTAGAAAAGTTTGCATTTTGCAAGATTTTATGATAACATGTACGAGAACGTTAAAGAGCGAAAGAGTGGGGCGACCCACTCTTTCACTTATGTTATGACTTTTTCCGGGAGGAATTATGGCTAAACAAGATGTTGCTGCAAGGATTGAAGACTTGCTAAATGAGTATCTTACAGGGAAAGAGCTTGAGATATACAATATTGAATATAAGAAGGAAGGTAAGGACTGGAAGCTTCGAGTTTATCTTGATAAGCCGATTGACTGTGATACAGAGTACGTAGACATCAATGAGTGCGAAGACGTTACTCGTTTTCTGAGTGATAAGCTAGATGAAGAAGATTTTATCGAGAGAAGCTACACTCTCGAAGTTTCCTCACCGGGACTTGATAGAGAGTTGATTAAACCTTCTGATTTTGATCGATTTAGAGGCAGAGAGGTTGAGGTGAAGCTGTATAAGTCAATCGATGGTAGGAAGGAATTTACGGGCACTTTGATTGGCAAATCTGCAGGCGAAGTTACAATAGATATAAATGAACGTAAGGTCGGTATTCCGGCAGATCAAATTTCTAAGATTAATTTAGCAGTAATTTTTTAGGAGGATTCAATGAACAAAGATTTTCTGAATGCTCTCACTGAACTAGAGCGTGAGAAAAACATTTCAAAAGAAGACATTATCACTGCGATTGAAGATGCAGTGGAGCTTGCTTACAAGAAGAACTACGGAAACTATCCAAACGTAAGAGTTTTGGTAGATCGTGAGGATGGTGAAGTGCTCGTTCTAATGAGCAAGGAAGTTGTATCAGAAGTTGAAGATGACATGATGGAAGTTTCGCTTGAAGAGGCTAGATCATATGATGAAAGATATGAAGTTGGTGATGTCATCGAATATCAGGTTGATCCAAAAGATTTCGGCCGTATCGCTGCTCAGACTGCAAAGCAGGTTGTTGTGCAGAGAATCAGGGAGGCGGAGAGACGCAATTCTTATGATGAATTCGTTAACAAACAAGGTGAAATTGTCACTGCTAAGATTGAGAGAATTAACAACGGAACGATGTTCTTGTCGGTTGGTAACTCTGAGGGTATACTCCCACTGTCGGAGCAGGTTAAAACAGAGTCTTTTAACGTAGGTGATAGAATAAAGGTTTATGTAATCGACGTTAAGAAGGCTACAAAAGGTCCTCAGATATTCCTGTCGAGATCTCATCCAGGCCTCGTAAGAAGATTATTCGAACTAGAGGTTCCTGAAATTGCTGATGGAACGGTTGAGATTAAAGGAATAGCTCGTGAGGCAGGATCAAGAACCAAGATTGCTGTATTTTCACACGACGAAAACGTGGATCCAGTCGGTGCATGTGTTGGTAACAGAGGCACGAGAGTGCAGAATATCGTTGATGAGCTATTCGGTGAAAAAATCGATATCATCGTATGGGACGAGGACCCAGCTGTGCTAATTAGCAATGTACTGAAACCAGCTGAGGTTGAAGGCGTATATATCAACTATGTGAGTGAAAAGGAAAAGATGGCAACGGCTGTGGTTCCAGAGCAGCAGTTATCTCTTGCAATAGGCAGAGAGGGACAGAATGTTAGGCTCGCTGCTAGGGTTAGTGGCTGGAAAATCGATATCAAGAGCAAATCACAGCTAGAGGATAGCGGTTTTGATTTTGATGAATACGAAGATCAGGATGGACAGGCGGTAGACGTGCCTATCGATGAGGATGTGCCTGAAGGTGCTTCGTTTGATCCAGAAGCTGCTGAAGTAGAAAATGATGTAGATGCGGAAGCATAATTATGGCTCTAAATGAAAACAGAGAGCCAATGCGTAGATGCATTGGATGCAGGAGTCCACATCCAAAAAGAGAAATGTTTAGGTTTACATGCCGTGGTGTGGAAATCTATGAAGATATAACGGGAAATGACGAAGGCAGAGGCGTTTACCTATGTAAAAGGGAGTCATGCATAGAGTCTGCCCGTAAGAATAGAGCATTTAACAGGGCTTACAAGAAGGCGATTGATGATAAGAGCCTCAGCGAGCTTCTCGAAAAAATGCTAGAGAAAACAAGGAGGTAGCGGATGACGAAAAAGGTAAATGAGCTGATGACAGAGCTCGGTGTGTCATATCAGGATATTAAGAAAGCAGCTGATACGATGGGCATCGAGGTAAAGTCGGAGCGCACAAATCTCGCTCAGAAGGACGCTGATAGATTGAATGACACAATTAGCAAACTGAAGGGACTGGATTCAAAATCCGATAAGAATAGCAACAAGCCTAAAATTAAGGCTGTTCCAATAATTAGCAAGGATTTTGCGCATAAACCTAAGGCACCAGTAGGAAAGCCAATGCCACGCAAGGCAGAATCTAGAGATGGTGAAGCTGATGAAGTGAAAGCAAAATCAGAAGTGAAGGTGACAGTAGATAAAGAGGTAAAAGCTGAGATGAAAGCGGAAAATGCAGAAGCCAAGCCTAAGACTGCTAAAAAGAAAACTGCTGTTAAGGAAAAGCCATCCGATGAAGTTAAAGAATCAAATGTAGCGAACAAAGAAAAGGTAGTAGCGTCAAATGAAGATGCTACAAAGGCTGAAGGAAAGCCTAATAAAGGTGAGGAAGCAGCTAAAGAACCAGAGAAAAAGATAGAGAAAAAAGAGGAGTCATATGAAAATGCTCCTAACAAGCCAATGCGCTTCAAGAAGATTTTCGATGCATCATCAGCACCAAAGGAAGAGCCTAAGCCTGCTCGCAAGAAGTCTTCCGACAAAGACGGACGTAAGGACAGTAAGAAGGATGAGCGTGGCGGCAGAAAGAACGATAAGAGAGATGGACAGAGCAGAACTTCTGACTCAAAGCAGAGCAGAAGTTCATCAAGACCTCAGAGTTCAGCTGCTGCAGATGCACCTATGGCAGATAAGCCACAGACTAAGGGCAAGAGCAAGAAATTCTTTGACAAGGATAAGGATAAAGATCGCGATAAGTTCAAGCATGAAAAGCGCAGTGAAGGAAGAAACAGCAAGTCTCGCTTCTTTGATGAGAGAAACCTTGAGAAGCAGGTTAAACACAGAAAGAAGAAGGCTCCAAAAGTTACTGAGCCTGAAATCGAAATCGAAGAACTGCTTCCAGAGGGTGCAGTGGCTGTGACCGTTCCGATTACAGTTGCTGGTCTAGCTGAACAGGCGGAGATTTCTGTCAGCAAGATTATCATGTCACTCATGAAGCTTGGAATAATGGCTACTGTAAACCAGACTCTCGATAAGGACACCGTTGAGATGCTCGGAGAAGATCTAGGGATGCAGGTTGTAGTAACAGAAGAGAAGGAAGAGGTTGTTGAAGAAGGTCTTGACCTACGAGAGGACAAGGAAAACGAGTTAAAGCCTCGTGCACCAATCATCACTGTAATGGGTCACGTTGATCACGGTAAGACTTCGCTTCTCGATGCTATTAGAAATACCAACGTAACGGCTGGTGAGTCTGGAGGTATTACACAGCATATTGGTGCTTCCGAGGTTAAGATCAACGGTAAGAAAATCGTATTCCTCGATACACCAGGACACGAAGCGTTCACTACAATGCGTGCTCGTGGTGCTCAGGTAACTGACATCGCTGTACTAGTAGTTGCGGCAGATGATAGCGTTAAGCCACAGACAATAGAATCTATTAGCCACGCGAAGGCAGCAAACGTTCCTATGATTGTTGCCATCAATAAGATAGATAAGCCAGGCGCAAATGTTGACAGGGTTAAGAAAGACCTCGCTGACCATGGTGTGCTTGTCGAGGATTGGGGCGGAGATGTAATAAGCGTTCCAGTATCAGCTAAGAAAGGTGAGGGAATTACTGACCTCTTGGAAATGATCCTATTACAGGCTGAGGTTCTCGAGCTTCGTGCAAATCCAGACAGACTTGCTATGGGAACTGTAATTGAAGCAAGACTCGACAAGAGCAAAGGACCAATTGCTACGCTACTTGTTACCAATGGAACTCTCAAGGCTGGACAGAGTGTCGTTGCTGGTACAACATCAGGTAAGATTAGGGTAATGACTAACTTTAAGGGAGAAGCAATCAGAAAGGCTCTTCCTGCTACACCTGTTGAAATACTTGGACTTTCTGATGTTCCTATGGCAGGTGACTCATTCAATGCTGTAAAGGATGACAAGGTTGCTAGAGAGATTGCAGAGAGCAGACAGGAGAAGATGAGAGAAGATGTACTTGCAAAAAATGCAAGCACTACACTAGAGAAACTTTTCTCTCAGATTCAGGAAGACGAGACAAAGGAACTCAACTTAATCATCAAAGGAGATGTACAAGGTTCCGTTGGTGCTATTATTTCATCGCTTGAGAAGCTAGATACTGAGGATGTGCGAGTAAATGTAATTCACTCAGGTGTAGGTACAGTTACAGAATCAGATGTAATGCTTGCTGAAACTTCAGGGGCTATCATCATAGGGTTTAACGTAAGGCCAACGACCGCAGTTCAGGCGAGAGCAGATGATGCTGAGATTGAAATCAGAACATATCGTGTAATCTATGACATCATCGATGATGTGCAGAACGCTATGAAGGGTATGCTTGATCCTGAGTATAAGGAAGAGATCCTCGGTAAGGCTGAGATAAGAGAGACGTTTAAGGTTCCTAACATTGGAATCATCGGCGGTGCATATATCGTTGAAGGTAAGGTTAAGAGGAATGCTCAGGTTCGTCTCGTAAGAGATGGTATCGTAATTCATGAAGGCACGATTTCTTCACTTCGCAGATTTAAGGACGATGCTAAGGAAGTAGCTCAGGGCTATGAGTGTGGTATCGGAATTGAAGCATACAATGATATCAAGCCTATGGACATTATCGAGTGCTTCCACATGGTGGAAATAGAGAGGTAACATGGGAAAGAATTACAGACAAGGGAGACTCGGTGAGGAAATTAAGAAAAGTATCTCAGGATATTTACTTAATGGCATAAAGGATCCGAGACTTTCTGCTAGGATAATCACCATATCAGCTGTTGAGGTGTCGAGTGATGGAAGCTATGCGACCGTCTTCTTCACACCTCTCACGCTGAGCGGAGAAGATAGTAACGAAGTTAGCAAAGAGGTTTTAAGCGCATTCAATAATGCGAAGGGCCTATTTAGAACTAAAATATCTCACGACATAAAGCTTAGACATGCTCCTGAGCTTAATTTTAAGCTAGATTCATCTATGGAATATGGTAGACATATTGATGAGATTATCGATGAGATAAATAAGCCGGAAAGATAAAATATGACAGATAATACTTACAAGGAAATTGCTTTAAAACTGCATGGTTACGACAAGGTCTTGATTTTTCCTCATGTAAACATGGATGGGGATTGCCTTGGTTCATCAGCTGCGTTATGCCACGTGCTCCGAGGATTTGGTAAAGATGCCTATGTACTTGCTGACAATGTAACTCCTCACAATCTGGATTTTCTAGAGAGTGGCGTGGTTACTAGAGATTATGATGTATTTGAGGAATATGACCTTGCTATTCTTGTGGACTGTGGGAGCAAAAGTAGGATTGGAGAAAGAGCGGTCGTTTTTGAAAGGGCTAGAGAAAAGGCGGTAATAGATCACCACGGGGTGTCGGAAAATGATACAGAGTTCAACTTTGGAATTATCGAACCGAGCTCCGCAGCAACTGCTGAGCTCATCTATCTTATCGCGAGCGATATGGGAGCAGAAGTTACACTACCTTTCTCACAGTGTATTTTTGCTGCCATAAGCACTGATACAGGAAGTTTTCAGCACTCGAATACCACTGCTAGAACTCATAAAATAGCAAGTGAGATATATGAGGTTCCGGGCTTTGATGGTAATAAGATCGCTCAGCTTTTATATAATAGAAAGTCGCTAGGGGCAATTCAGCTTGAGGGCAAGGTTGTCTCTGAAATGGAAGCTTTTAGCGGTGGCAAGATTATTATGAGCGCCGTAACTCAGGCCCACTTGATTGAAACTGGCACCCTGATGAATGAAGCTGATGGGATAATACAGAAACTTATGAGCATCGACGATGTTGAAATAGCTTGTATTCTGAAGGAATCAGACGATAAGACTGTTAGAGCAAGCTTAAGAGCTAAATCTTATGCAAATGTTGCACGTGTTGCCAAAAGCTTCGGTGGAGGTGGACATGTTCGCGCGGCGGGTTTAACTTTTGAAGGAACAATATTTGAAGCAAAAGCTGAGATTGCTAAAGCCCTCGAGGCTGAACTTGTTAGGTCTAATGATGAAAAATAGCGGTGTTATAAACATTAATAAACCTGAGGGCTACACATCTCACGATGTGGTAGCTAAACTTAGGCATAAGCTCGGAATCAAGCGAGTTGGACACACTGGAACTCTCGATCCGATGGCGACGGGAGTTCTTCCTGTTTGCTTTGGCAAGGACACGAGACTCATTGAGTATTATGACCACGATTGGAAGACTTACGTAGCAGAATTAGAGCTTGGTAAGATCACAGATACATTAGATATTACCGGCGAGGTGCTTGAAGAACGTGAAGTTAAAGATATTACAGCAGAGGATGTTGAGTCTCTTGCTGCTAGATATAGGGGTACAATTACTCAGATTCCACCTAAATATTCGGCGCTAAAGGTTAATGGACGTCCTCTGTACAAGTATGCTCGCGAAGGGCAGGAAATAGACATCGAAGCGAAAAAGCGCCAGATAGAGATAAAGCATTTTGAATTTAATTTTATAGATATCGATTCAAAAAAAGTATCTTTTATCGTAACTTGTTCGAAGGGCACATATATAAGGAGTATTTGTTCTGAGATAGGTGAATTGCTAGGAGTTGGAGCAACGATGACTAAGCTTGTGAGAACGAAGAGTGGCGTATTTACAGACGAATCATCACGTGATCTGGAGCAGGTGCTAGAGATGAGTGAGTCTGAATTAAATGATATTATCATCAGTGGCGAATCTACTATTCTTAATCTCAGAAAGCTTGTGCTTAAAAACGGTAGTGAACCATTTTATTTTAATGGCAGAACTATAGAACGAAAGTATTATATGACTTATGAGGATGCCTGCGATGCTATCAAGCAAAAAGAAAAATTAGTTAACAAAGGGAGTTTTGACATCGCAGAGGACGAGCAAAAC
>ERZ772968.1169-NODE-1169-length-12428-cov-31.859937_pt1 | contig 12428 bp, 8 predicted proteins | sample MGYA00580674_ERZ772968 | MGnify/ENA primary metagenome ERZ772968 (study PRJEB29015, sample SAMEA2737940) | human oral metagenome | biome: human oral; feature: human-associated habitat; material: dental | place: China | collected 2138 ...
GCGTGCAGCTCCTGCCCGTGGTCGCCAACATCGGCGACGCGAAGTCCCTCGTCATTCACCCGGCGTCGACGACGCACTCGCAGCTGACCGAGGAGGAGCTGGCCAAGGCCGGCGTGGCGCCCGGCACGGTGCGCCTGTCGATCGGCTTGGAGAACATCAAGGACATCCTCGCCGACCTGCAGCTCGGCTTTGACGCGGCCCGCGCGGCCACCGCCTGACCACCCGCCGTCGGCGGCCTCGGCGAGATACACACTCCTCATGCGCCGAGGCCGCCGCGCTCCTCCCGCTCTCACGTCACGCTCACGCGAAAGAAGGACCTCATGAGCCGCCACAACCTGCCTCCCGCACCCACGTCCGGCGCGTGGCGCGAGGGCGACCCGGTCGCGTTCCGCAAGTTCGCGAACCTGGGCGCCCAGCGCCTGGAAAACGGTGAGATCCTGCCCTCCGTAACACTCGCCTACGAGACGTGGGGCACCCTGGACGAAGCCTCGTCGAACGCGGTCCTCATCCTGCACGCGCTGACCGGCGACGCGCACGTGTGCGGCGAGGCCGCGCCCGGACAGCCGACCCCCGGCTGGTGGGAGCAGATCGTGGGTCCGGGGCGCATCATCGACACGGACCGCTATTTTGTGGTGGCCGCGAACGTGCTGGGCGGCTGTCAGGGCTCGACCGGCCCGGCGTCCCTCGCGCCGGACGGGGCGCCGTGGGGCTCACGTTTCCCCGTGATTTCCACGCGCGATCAGGTGTATGCGGAGTCCCGCCTGGCTGACCTGCTCGGCATTAGCGAGTGGAGCATCGTCGTGGGTGCGTCGCTGGGTGGCCAGCGCGCGATCGAGTGGGCGGTCAGCTACCCGGAGCGCGTGCGCCGACTGGTGGTCGTGGCCTCGGGCGCGCAGACGACCGCCGACCAGGCGGCGTGGACGCACACGCAGATCCGCGCGATCCAGCTGGATCCGGCGTGGCGCGGCGGCGACTACTACGCAGGCCCCGGCCCCACTACCGGGCTGGCGCTCGCCCGCCAGATCGCGCACACCACCTACCGTTCCCCCTCCGAGCTCGACGAGCGTTTCGGCCGCATCCCCCAGAATGACGAGGATCCGCTGCACGGCGGGCGCCTGGCGGTCGAGTCCTACCTGGACTACCACGGCGAGAAGATCGTGCGCCGCTTCGACGCAGGCTCGTACGTGACGTTGTGTCGCACGATGCTCTCCCACGACGTGGGCCGCGACCGCGGTGGCGTCACCGAGGCTCTCAAGGCGGTCACCGCGCGCACGCTGGTCGTCGCCGTCGATTCGGATCGCCTCTTTTTCCCGGAGCAGGTCTGGCAGATGGCGGCCGGCATCTCGGGCGCGTTCTACCGCGAGATCCACTCCGACCACGGGCACGACGGCTTCCTCATCGAGCACGACCAGCTCACCGCGCTCCTCGACGAGTTCCTCAACGAGCGCATCCCCTCGCGCGCGTCTTCCTGCGCCTGATTCGCGCTCGTTTCTCGCAGAGGCCACCCGCGCCTCCTCCTCATCAACGAGGCGCGGGTGGCCTCGCGCGTTATGCTGACCCCATGAGCGTTACTAGCAATCCGACGCCCGACGGCGAGCAGATGCCGGACACGAGCGGGCTTCCCGACCTGTCCGGGGTGGGGGCCGAGGCCTCGGCGCCCGAGGGAATCCCCGAACGTGACGTCATGGCCCCATGGGGCGAGGCCGGCCCCCCCGGGCTTCAGTGGCGCGCCGACATTCTGGGGGAGGGCTACGAGTCGCGCACGATCGAGCTCCTCGACGACGCGGAGGGGCCCTGCGTGGCGACCCTCGTGCGCGCACGCCCGCCCGCGAGCGCCCGCATGACGGTCCTGTACCTGCACGGGCGCAACGATTACTTTTTCCAGACCGAGATGGCCCAGCGCCTGAGTGACGCGGGCGCGGCGTTCTACGCGCTGGACATGCGCAAGTACGGCCGTTCCCTGCGCCCCCACCAGACGATCGGCTACACGGACGACCTGTCCGTCTACGACGAGGAGATCGGCGAGGCCATCGAAATCATCCGCTGCGAGCGCGAGGACGAGCCGATCGTCCTCATGGGCCATTCGACGGGCGGCCTCGTCGCGACGCTGTGGGCGCACCGCCACCAGGGGGTCTTGGCCGGCCTGATTCTGAATTCGGCGTGGCTGGAGATGCAGTCGATGGCCGCCTGGCGCGGGGCGATGACCCCCGTCATCGGACGCATCGCGTCGCGTAACCCCATGTGGGAGGTGCCCTCGGGAGGTGCGGGACACTACGGCCGTTCGCTCGCGGGACGCGCCTCCTCGGGCTTGCCGATTCCGGAGGGCCTGAGCCTCGACGACCCGTCGGTCGCGGGCTGGCCGATCATCCACGAGTGGAAGCGCCCTGAATCCTACCCGATCCCGGCCTCGTGGTTGGAGGCGATCATGGCCGGGCACGAGACGATCGAGAAGGACGTGCATCTGGAGTGTCCGGTCCTGTCGATGGTGTCGACGTCCTCCTATTTTGACGAGGAGTGGTCCGAGCGAGTTTTCACCTCCGACACGGTGCTGGATCCGGCCGTCATCGCCCAGCGCAGCCTGGGCCTGTCGGACCTGGTGACGATCGCGCGTTTTTCCGGCAAGCACGATCTGGTTCTGTCGGATGCGCCCGTGCGCGAGGCCGTGTACGCGACGATGCGCGGGTGGCTGGACGCTGTCGTGCGGTGAGCGCCCCGTAGCGAGAGGCCCGGGATCGCGTGATCCCGGGCCTCTCGCCGTCTTCTCGCGTCGCGCCGTGTGGGCGCTGCGCAGTCGCGCGTCAGTGCTTGGCGGAGCGGTGGCCGCGCGGTGCCTGCGCGTATTCGCGCACAATCTCTCGGTTGACCTCGTCGAGCGCTTCGGCCAGGGTCGGGCCCAGCCGGTCGCCGATGCGCACCTGTCCCCAGACGTCGATATGGCCCAGGCCGCGCGCGGTCAGGAGCGTGTCGAGTGAGGGGTAGGTCAGGCCGGCGCCGGACACCGCGCCGCTGGCCGCGAGCACGAGGTCACTGGGCAGAGCGAGTTCACCGCGGGCAACCAGGGGTGTGTCCTCGCCGAGGATCTGGGCGAGGGTACGCAGGCCGGACTCGTCGCGGCCGAGGACGGGCAGGCCCTCCGCTCGGGCTTGAACGACCTCGGGAGATTCCTCGGCGCGGTCGATGAACGAGGCCGTGGCCGCCTCCGTCGCTCCGCCGTCGTTGAGTTCGCTCGACTCCTCGCGGGCACGGCGCGTGGCACGGCGGCTCATGTGGGCGGGGGGCTCCCAGCGGGGCGCGTCTGCCTCGATGTTGGCCTGCTCGTCGGTGTGCTCGGGCACGTCATCGCCTTCCCCGTCCGGTTCCGTTTCTGTTTCCGCGTGTTCGCCGACGTATGCGGCGGTGTGACCGTCAGGATGATCGTCGGCCTGTTCGTCGGCCGCCACATCCTCGTCGGACTCAGTGCTTTCCTCCGCGCGGGGCTCCTCGCGGTCGAGGAGCTCGCCCGTTTCCTCGTTCTCGACGTATTCCGTCGCGGCGGCCTCGGCGTCCTCGTGCTCGCCTGACTCGGGAACGTCCTCGGCGTGCGCGTCGGCGTCGCGCTCGTCGCCATCCTGAGCGTCGGCCTCGACGTGATCGTCGCCAGCGTCCTGCTCGGTAGCCTCGTGCTCGTCCTGAGCGTCGGCCTCGTCGACCGGGGCCCATTCATCCGCGGGGGACTGAGCACCGTCCTCGACCGCGTCGTCACGCTCGGAGGCCTCGCCTTGCTCCGGAGCCTCAGTGGAATCGAGCGTATCGGCCGTCTCGGCCTCGTCCTGTTCATCCTCCTCGGAGGCGGGACACCAGGGCGCCGGGGGCTCCTCGTCGATCGGGTAGGTGAACACGTCGCGCAGGTGGGGCGCGACCTTCGGCGTGGGGCGCGTCGTCGGGGTCTCAGAGTCAGACTCGACGGAGGCGTCGGCCTCTTCGACGTCCTCCTGCGCGGGCGCCACGATCTCGGGCGCCGCCGATGCGGAGGCCAGGAGCTGCGGCGCATGGCCGTACAGGCGCGGACCCACCGCGTTCACGTCGAGGAACAGGCGGCCGTTCGACATCTGGCGCAGGTTCATGAGGTGCACCTCGACGCCCGAGGTCGCCAGGATGGACAGGGCGGGGCGCACCGAGGGATCGATCTCACCGGCGACGATGATGAGTCGCGGACCCGGGCCCACGGCCGGGGGCATCGAGTCACGGAACTGCGCCCAACCGGCGCGGAAGCCCTCGGGGCCCGAGGGGTATTCGCTGGCCAGGTCCGACCACGAGATCGAGGCGACCTCGGCCAGTCGCGACAGGGAGGTAATAAGGGTCTCGGAGTCGAGTTCTTTCAGAATTTCGACGGACACAATCTGCCCCGAGACATCGAGAGCTGTCAGGCGCGGCGTCTCCTCGTCGCCCTGGCCCGTCATGTCACGCCAGGTCACGGGGAACAGCGGGCGCGAGACGATCTGCAGGACCTGCTGGCAGATAGCGTCAACCAGTTCGGGACCCAGATCCTGCGCAACCGGATATCCGAATTGAGCGGGGACGAGGTGTCCATCCTCGAACTCAAACAGGGCCATCGCTCTTTCCTTCACGTGTATGGGGCGCTCGGGGCCATTGTTTCATACGTTCCAAAAGAAACAAGGATGACACAGGGACAATGGGATGGATACCACGTAAGCATCTGCTTGCGGATCGCCCGCCAACAAGACCCCTCAGGTACGGCTCACCACGCGCCCACAGTCCTTCCCATCGGTAGAAGAGTCGCGGCAACGGCACGCCGACAACCCGACGACAGGATGCCGATCACCGACCCAACATTCACGGCTGAGACATCAAGATTCTTCCGACAGACCACGCGCACTCCCCGCGACTGTCGACACGCACCGCCCCACCTAGGCCTCTCCCAGGTTCGGACAACCATGGACAACGTCTCACCGTTTTAACAGGCCCACGACACAGGCAAATACGCGGAGCGCGCCACCATGCACATACAGCACCCAACACATCCGCTGACACATGCCGAGCAACTATGAGCCATACCCCGCCAGCGTGGGACCAATGTCGTGTACGATGGCACATGTCGCTCAGAATCCGGATGGCACAGCATCTTCCATCCGGTTAGACTACTGCGCGGCAGAACACTTGAGACAGAACAGGGTGGCATTCAATGGGCAGAGATAAGCTGCGCATCGTTGAATACTCGGCGCCGGAGCCACAGGTTCCCGCGTCCGAGGAAACGCGCCGCGAACTCTCTCCGTACCGCCTGCGCGCCGATTCACCACCCCGACTGTACCCACAGTCTGAACAGGCGGTCAGCCCGCACCTGCCTCCCATCGAGCGCATGCCCGTCCCCGTGACACCCTTCCCCAAACTGTTCCGCGACGACCCGGAACCCGCGTAATCGTCAGGGCCGCAGGCAACCACCGTCTCGGCCCTCTCCCATTACCCGAAGCATCACGGCCCCCACGCGCGCCCCAACCGGCCACGGCCTCGCGCGACCATCCGCACACCGGATACCCGCCTCCCCACGCGCGCCCACGTGACACACTGTCACCATGAGCGAGAGCTTCCTGAAGGACCTGCGCGCACTTATCGACGTCGATTCCTCGACCGGTACGCGTGCGCGATACTCCTCCGACGCCGGCCTCACGCGCATCCCGCCCCTGGCCGTCGCCTTTCCTCGCACGCCCGAGCAGGCGATCGCAGCCTTCGACCTCGCCCGTGCCCACGGCGTCCCCCTCACCGCCCGAGGCGGCGGCACCTCGTGCGCATCCAACGCGATCGGCCCCGGCCTCGTCCTCGATTTCTCGCGACACATGAACCGCGTCGTCTCCATCGATCCCGAGGCCCGCACCGCCACCGTCGAACCGGGCTGCGTCGGCTCTACCCTCCAGGCTGCGGCGGCGAAGTACGGCCTGCGTTTTGGCCCCGACCCCTCCTCCCAGAACCGCGCGACGATCGCCGGCATGGTCGCCAACAACGCGTGCGGCCCGCACGCGACCGCCTGGGGGCGCACCTCCGACAACATCGTCTCCCTCGACTGCGTGGACGGGCGCGGGCGCCGCTTCACGGCCACGACCAGCCACGACGCAGCCCTCAGCGACGTGCCGGGGCTCGCCTCCCTCATCGACTCGCATCTGGCGCCCATTCGCACGCAGCTCGGCCGCTTCAAGCGCCAGGTCTCCGGCTACTCCCTCGAGCACCTCACCCCGGAGGGTGGGCGCAACCTCGCCGCCATGCTCGCGGGCACCGAAGGTACCCTCGTCCTCATCCTGTCCATCACCGTGCGCCTCGTGCCCCTGCCCGACGCGCCCGTGCTCGCTGCCCTCGGCTACCGCTCCATGATCGAGGCCGCCGACGACGTTCCCTCTCTCCTCACCCACTCCCCCCTCGCCGTGGAGGGCATGGACCGCCGGCTCGTCGACGTCGTGCGCGCCCACAAGGGCCCCGGCGCCGTCCCCGCCCTGCCCGAGGGCGAAGGCTGGCTCCTCGTCGAAGTCGGCGCCCCCGGCGAAGACGTCACCGCCTCCCTGGAGCGCGCACGCGCCCTGTGCGCCGCCTCCGCCGCCATTGATACCGTCGTGTACCCGCCGGGGGCCCAGGCCTCGGCCCTGTGGAGGATCCGCGCCGACGGTGCAGGCCTGGGCGGACGCACCCCGCCGGACGGGGTGGGCGGCGGCGACCAGCAGGCCTGGCCCGGCTTCGAGGACGCGGCCGTCCCACCGCGCAGCCTCGGCGCGTACCTGCGCGACTTCACGACCCTCATGGAGGAGTTCGACATCGACGGCCTCCTGTACGGTCACTTCGGCGACGGCTGCGTGCACGTGCGCCTCGCCATGCCGCTCGAGACCCCCGAGGGCGTGGCACACTCGCGCGCGTTCCTGCAGTCCGCGGCCCGCATCTGCGCCGCCCACGGCGGCTCCGTCTCCGGCGAGCACGGCGACGGGCGCGCCCGCGGCGAACTCCTGCGCTTCATGTACACCCCCGAAATGCTCGACCTGTTCGCCCGCGTCAAGCACGTCCTCGACCCGGACAACCTCCTCAACCCCGGGGTGCTCGCCTCCCCCATGGACGAGGCCAAGGCCGCCTCTCGCGCGCGGGCGCGGAATGCCGGGGCTGCTGGTGTTGCCGGCGGCGCGCTCGAACTCCAGCCCGGCGTTGACCCCCTCGATGCGAACCTGCGCCGCGTGGCCGCGCGCCCCGTGCCCACCGACGGAGGCTTCGCCTTCACCCACGACGGCGGTGACTTCACGGCCGCCGTCCACCGCTGCACCGGCGTCGGCAAGTGCCGCGCCGGAGTGTCCGGCACCTTCATGTGCCCCTCCTACCTGGCCACGCGCGACGAGAAGGACGTGACCCGCGGGCGCGCCCGCATTCTCCAGGAGGCCGCGAACTCGCAGCTCGTGAAGGCCATCGACTCCCCCGAAGTCCTCGAAGCCCTCGACCTGTGTCTGGCCTGCAAGGCCTGCTCGGCGGACTGCCCTGCCGGGGTCGACATGGCGCGCTACCGTTCCGAAGCGCTCTTCCGTACCTACCGGGGACGCCTGCGCCCCGTCAGCCACTACACGCTCGGCTGGCTGCCGCGCCTCACCCGGGTGACCGCTCGCGTGCCCGGCATGGCAGCCGTCGCTAACGCCATCATGTCGATCACTCCCCTGCGGTCGCTGGCGTTCCGCCTCATCGGTCTGGATCCTCGCCGAGGCATGCCCGCCCTCCAGTCCGGTACGTTCACGGCGTGGGCTCGCCGCCACTCGTTGCTGGTGGGTAGCGTTCCTTCTTCTGTGTTACCGGATCCCGTTTCTGGTGCTTCCGATCCTGTTTCTGGCTCGTCCGATCCTGTTTCTGAGTCCCGCGAGCGCGGCGGCACCCCGGCCTCGCCGGTGGCGGACTCCCCGATCCTTTCCGGGCCGCGCGATCCCAGCGGGCGGCCGTACGCGCTCGTGTGGGCGGACTCGTTTAGCCAGACCCTGGACGATGCGGGGGCGCGTGCGGTCGTCGACGTGCTGGAGGCGAACGGGTTTGCGCCGATCGTCGCGCCGGATGCGTGCTGCGGCCTCACGTGGATTACGACGGGTCAGCTGACGGGTGCGAAGAAGCACCTGTCGTCGCTGCTCGGCGTCCTCGCGCCCTTTGCGGCGTCGGGGATCCCGATTGTCGGCGTTGAGCCCTCGTGCACGGCGGTGCTGCGCGACGACTTGCTCGACCTGTTGCCTGACGATCCGCGTTCGATGCTCGTGTCTTCCGCGACGCACACCCTCGCCGAAGTATTGTCGGCCGTGCCCGCATCCGCGCGCAAGCTACCGAGCCTGGAGGGCGTCGAGATCGTCGCGCAGCCGCACTGCCACCACTATTCCGTCATGGGGTGGGACACCGACCAGGCGCTGCTCGAGTCGCTGGGCGCGCGCGTGACGCGGCTGGAGGGCTGCTGCGGCCTGGCCGGGAATTTCGGCATGGAGGCGGGCCACTACGACCTGTCGGTCGCGGTCGCTTCGCATTCGCTGCTGCCGTCCCTGTCGGCGCAACCGGACGCGGTGTATCTGGCGGACGGCTTCTCGTGCCGCACCCAGGCCGCGCAGCTCGCGGGCCGTGGGGGCGTCCACCTGGCGACGCTGCTGGCGGGGAAGTAGGGGCTGATTATCGGGGAGTGAGTTCGCCATAGCCACGCCTTCTGCTCGCTACTACTAGCAATTGCTTCACGTGTGCCCTGTCCCCAAGTAGCAATGCACTGTTTAGAGGAGCATTGCACTAGATAGGGAGGCATTGCACTACCTACTATCCAGTGCAACGCTCAGCTATCTAGTGCACTGCTACAGCAACCAGCGCAATAACTACCGACTGCGCGTATGAAAACGTCGATTCGGGCCATCACACGCTTCAGTCGGCAACGCCCACAGCGCCTCAGCATTCTCAGGGATGGCAACTTGATGCGGACGAAGGAGCTGGATTGCCCACGCTCGCAACGCACTGAAGTCTTCATAGTCTCTCCAAGAGACCCGGTATATTGTCCACCCGGCACTGCGCAGATCATTTTCTCGCTGGATCCAGTCACGCTTCGCCCGAGCAAAGTCGGCTTCGTTCTTTCCGAGCTTTCCAATCCCATCAAACTCGAAGATGATCATGAGTCCCGGAATCGCGATGTCCGCAAAGTAGCGGCGCCCGTTGACGATGATCTCGAACTGGGTCACGACCTCGAAGGTGCTCACCGACTTGAGGACCCACAGCAATGCAGCTTCGGCAGGGTTGTCGCAGCCCGGGTCAGCGGCGTCTATGATTCTCTCCGCTCGCTTGTAAGGAATGCAGGTAGCCACCCGTCGCCGTTCTATCAGACGTACCTTCATCTTATCTTTGGCCATTTCTGCCAGACATCTGGCTTCATCTTGAGCAAACTTCGAGAAGCCTGACTCGTGACGCAACACCATGCAGGCTGCGACAAAAGCACTCAAAGCTTCTGAATGACACGCCATACGCACAACCGCGTCGATGACAGATTCGCATCGAAGTCCATCGATGATTTCCAATGTGTTTTCTGATGGCCGACTGGTGGTCGCGTAGACATAGACCGGCGGAACGGTAGCTACCATCGTTCTCACAGGAGGCAATCGCCGCTTTCCATGTCGCACACCGAACCACGCCACAACATCCGGATTGGCCTCCCACAATGGAATTGAACGCGCAACGAGGGCACTATTACCGACGAGAACAGCCTGCCGCTTCGCTCCGACACATACCGCAAGGAGCCTGGCCTGGGCTACTGTCGCCCATGAATCCCAGATAGTCGTGAACGCATCAGGGCTATCAACACGGACGTAGCAACCTTTCCTAATCCACACACACGTATCGGCACATGGTTGCTGAACGGTACCCTCACGCTGTGAGGGCAATGTCAGGACCGTCATCGATCGAATACTCATACACTGATGATCCTCATGTGAGCCGCACTCGTCACCCACACAACCGACCCCTGTGGATAACTCGCACTATAACGAAGCCTGTGGATAATCCCTGTTCGATACTCTCATCGGGACTCCCCCCAAGCCGTGCCCCATATCAGCTCAGCCTTAGGCAGCGATGCACCACATAGGGAAGCATTGCACTAGCTACTATCCAGTGCAATGCCGTGCTATCTAGTGCATTGCTTACTCATCTAGTGCAATGCTCGTTCATCGCTCCGCACGCACCAGGCCCACAACCTTCGCCGAGGCCGGGGCACCCGTCGCGCGGGCCCAGCGGGCTGCGACATCCGACACATCGATAGACGGATCGACGAGCAGCGCGGTGGACAGCGCCTCCGCCAGCATGCCCGACGAGGCCACGACGCTGACCTGCCGCACGCCCGAACGCGCGGGGTATCCCGTACGCGGGTCGATGATGTGATGGTCCAGCAGGCGCGCAGCCTGGTCAGGAGCATCAGAGTCGGCAACCGCATGAGCGAGGACGGGCACATGAGCGGTCAAGGGTTCGGAGCCACCTTCATCGCTGTTCAACGATGCACAGCCAGAACCAAGCTGGGAATCCCTGCCACCCGCGGGTGTTTCACGCGATGTTTCACGCGCGCGCAGATCGGCCGCACGCCCCGACACGGGCTCCGCCACAGGCCCGGCACAAACAGCACGAGTATCCCCCAGCGGCCCCAGGTTGTCGCCGGACGTCGACAGGGACGCCATGTCGCCCACGGGCACCTCCACGACGCCGGCAATCGCCGTGGGCGCTCCGTGAGGGTCACGCAGGCCTGCGCGCCACGGCGAACCGTCGGCGCGAGTACCACTCACAGACACCGACGACGTCCCCACAGACACCAACACGCCGCGCGCTCCCATGGACACCGCCAGGTCGCGGCACGCGTCGGCGGTGTACCCCTTCGCGATGCCGCCCAGGTCGAGGCGCGGGCTGGGAACATCCACACCACCGACGGACTCGGCGGGAACGCCCACTGCCCAGCGCCGCTCGCCCACACGCGACAACAGGCCACAGGACGACGACCGCATCGCCGCCTCCACAACACAAGCAGACGGCGCAGGAGGCAAGGGCCTGCCCGCAACATACGCCGCCCGCATCGCCTTGACATCCCATGCGGCGACAAGAGGGCCGATCATTGGGTTGAATGCTCCCCCGGTCGCCTCCGCGAGCGCCAACGCGTCACGCAGCAGCCGGTCGGTGTCCTCGCTCACGACGAGGCCGGGGCCAGCCATAGCGGCATTGAGCCGCGAGACCTCGGAAGAAACCCGGAAAACGCTCCACAGGTCCTCGTGGCGCGCCACGACCTCGACGATGGCGTTGACGATCGCCATGCCGTTCCCGCCCCAGCCGATGATGTCGACGCGGGTGCCCATCGCGGGAAACGAGGAACGCCACATCGGTGGAACGGAAGATACGGGCGCACCCTCGCGCGCAGCACCCTCGCGCGCAGCATCCCCAGCGTCCCCAGCGCGAGCGACACCGGGCGACCCGGCCACGGCCTCGTCCCCCGAGCCGCCCGCAGGGCCCGCGGAACCCACGGAACCCGCGGAACCCACAGAGCCAGCGCGGCGCACGGACTCAGCTCAGCTCAGCTGTCGGAGCCGTCGACGTCGCCGTCCTTGGTGGAGTCGTTCAGGCCGGGGATGTTGATGTCGTCGGCACCGTCGGGAGAGACGCCCTGCGCGGCCGCGATGGCGCGGATGGCAGCCTGCACGAACTGCTGGTGGGCGACGGTGGCGCCGGTGATGACGTCGACCTTGGCGGGGTCGCCGACCTTGGTGAGGTTGTCGGAGTACTCCTGGTAGGAGGCGACGGCGGCCTGGGCCTTCTTGTAGTAGTCCTCGTTGAAGACTTCGCCCGCGGAGTTCTTGCCGTAGTTGGCGCCCTTGTCGGTGCCGTCGGCGAGCGTCGTCTCGTAGGACGTGGACGTGATGCGCCCGCCCTCGACGGTGATGGTGATGGTGCCGATGGAGCCCTGGTCGTCGGCGTTGGACTGGGCGGTCCAGACCCCGTCGCTCATGGGCTTGGTCATGTCGAGGCCGGTGGAGGGCGCGCACGCGGCCAGGATGGTCGCGCCGAGGGCCCCGAGGACCGCGTACGAGGCCGGGGAGGCCCAGCGGGATCGGGTATCGAGCGTGGTGGGCGTGGTCATCGCACCTTGTCCTTTCCGCTGCGCGCGTCGCCGTCGCGACCGGGCAGGGCCAGCCCGGAGGAGCGTTCTTCGAAGTCGTGGTCGTGCCAGGTTTCCTTCACGACCCTGCCGTGGTCGAGTCGGATTTCGCGCTGGCCCTGTTCGGCGACGAGCGCGTCGTGGGTGACGACCATGAGGGTCGTGCCTTCCTTGTGGAGCTGGTTGAACAGGTCGAGGACGATTTCCTCGTTGGTTTCATCCAGGTTGCCCGTGGGCTCGTCGGCGAGGACGAGCTTGGGGTAGTTGATGAGGGCGCGGGCCACGC
>ERZ772968.1170-NODE-1170-length-12419-cov-6.497574_pt1 | contig 12419 bp, 9 predicted proteins | sample MGYA00580674_ERZ772968 | MGnify/ENA primary metagenome ERZ772968 (study PRJEB29015, sample SAMEA2737940) | human oral metagenome | biome: human oral; feature: human-associated habitat; material: dental | place: China | collected 2138 ...
AAGACCGGGTGACGCGCTCCCATGTGCGCAGACCCCCCTGTGCGCACATGGGAGCGCGTCAGCTCATCCTGACGGAAACTCAAAAACCGCGGAATCACGCGGAAGACTCGCGTTCGTCCCGGCGAGCCCCTCCTCTCCCATGTGCAACCCCCTCCTCCGGCCAGGCCAACGCACGCACTGCCGGCGCCGACATCCGGCCCCGACGACTTCCACAGCAAGGCCCAGCCGCCTGGGAGCCGGTCGTCTCGACGACCAGCCCTGGGACGCGACAAGCGATCACCCCGCGCACGCTCTGAGGCGCCCGGCGGCGCTGACCCCGTGGGGAACGGCGCGACTCCGCGGCTCCACCACGACACGGGCCGGACGGCGCGGCACGCCCGGACGCGCAGGACAACCACCGCCTGAGGCGCAACAGCGCCCAGCGGCCACCAGACCACCGGCTAGCCAACGCCTCGGACCGATCTCGGCACGGAACTCGACCGATCTCGGCGGGGAAACCATTTCCTAGGCATTTCACAGGTAGAACGGGGAGGATTTCCAGGACTCGCTGGTTACATAGTCATTGCCGCTGGACGGGGCGGGCCGCGAGGGTTGGGGAACCCGGTGACCGGACCGCCGTCGAGGTCGGGACGGGTCTTAGGGAGCCCGTGCTGGCCGTTCTGGTGAAGGAGGAAGTGCTCCCCCGGATGTGGGAACCCGGGGTTGAGCCCCTCGACGACGAAGGCCCGCGGGCTGGGAGAGACAACCCAGGACGCGGGCCGAGTCATGTCTGGACCGCATTGCCGCTGCCAGCGCGGTAGCCGCATCTTCGCGCCGCTCCCGCCGCACCTGCCCGACACCTTGTCGGTGGCCCCGGGATCAGCCCAGGACCGGGCCGGCGGACGGCGACCGCTGATCAGGGGAACGACCTGCTGTCGTAGTGAGGTGTGACGCAGGTCACGGGTGCGGGGCCGGCCGCCCGGACGGCGGGCCCGCCTGTCACGGTGCTCCTGCCGGCGGTGCTCGGCCTCGTCGTCATCGCGGTGACGACGCCGATCGGCCGAGCGCCGCGGCTCATGCTCGTGGACGGCGTGGGCTACGCGGGCTGCGTGGACGGCGCGGACGGCGCGGTCGCGCTCCTCGGCCTGACGCTCGCCCGGCAGCACCAGCGCCACATCACGCGCCCGACGGCGAGCGGCCCGGAGCAGACCCGGTCCCACACCGCGCCGTCAGCCGAGGCCTGCGGTTCCGGCGACGCGCTGTCGGCCACGGACACAGCCGAGGTCGGTAGCCCTGACAGCGGACACGCGACTGAGGGTTCCGGTCTCAAGGCCGAGCCCTACGATTCCGACGGCAGGCCGGAAGCTGCTTCACAAGCCGCCGCAGCAGTCAGTCATCAATACCGGGAAAAACTTCCCTCATCACCGCAACAAGCTTAGCAGCGATATCTCGATCAAACTGGATGGTCTGACTCACCTTTGGCACACTCTGACGCTGGTCAGAGCCAAAGGTAGCGAGGTGAATATAGGTCAGTCCGTCTTCTCCTGTAACGACCTGGTAAGCGCAGTCGACCTCACTGGCATGAACGTGCACGTTCTGCGTGCCTTTCTCAAGACTTCTCAACCGTGCCATCGCGGACCCCTCTCAGGTTGGTGCCGCACTGAGCCTACGCGCCGGCCCCCGGCCCCCCCGCGTACCATCCGATCATGACGCCGACGCCGTTCGTCCCCGCCAGGTCCAAGCTCGAGGCCGTGGCCCGGCTCTACGCCGCGGCGCAGGCGCCCGCCGAGCCCCTCGGCCCCGGCAGCAAGGAGAAGAAGTCCGTCCTCACCAGGACGGCGGACCGGCTCTCGCTCCCAGTCAACACGACCACCCCCAAGGACATCCTCGCCCGGCAGATCCTCCAGGCCCTCCACGCGCCGTGGGACCCCGCCTACGCCTCCACCGGTCAGACCATCACCCTGAGCGGCCTGAACGCCATCCTGTCCGCCGTACAGGCCGAGCTCGGACGCCGGGCGGCCCGCGAGCTGCACCGGAGCGGCCCGACGCTGCCGGACTGGTTCGCCCCCGCGCGAGACAAGCTCGAGGCGGTCCGCCGCATCTCCTCCATCACGGGCGGGCGCCCGCAGGACCTCGGCCCGGGCAGCAAGGAGCGCAAGTCGGTCCTGACCGACCTCGTCCAGAACCTCGGCCTGCCGATCGACCCGACCCTGAGGAAGGACGAGCTCGCCGGGCGGATCGCAAGGCACCTGGGGATGCCCTGGACGACGACGTGCCGGTCCTCCGGCCAGACCGTGACGCTCGACGGCCTCAACGCGGTCCTGGCGGGCGCCGAGCAGCGCGCGCTCCGCGGGCGCGCCGCCGTCGGCGACCGGCTACGACAGGAGGCCGAGCTGCTGGTCGAGGCCCTCGCCCAGTCGTGCCCGCGCCGCTGGGAGGGCCGCCCGTGCGTCGAGGAGATGCTGACGGCCGAGTACAGCAGGGCTCGGCAGACCGAGTGGGTCGGCTGGTACTTCGAGTTCGTCGGGCTGCCGGCGCTCGTCAACGCCTACGGGGGCGGCCCCCGCCAGATCGGCGCGACCGAGTTCGACTACGTGCGCTCCTTCGTCTGGGACCTCAAGACCCACGCACAGGAAGGACTGGCCGCGCCCCACGACGTCGTCGGGCAGGCCCCGCTCAACGACCGCGACGCGATCCTCCGGTGCGCCCGGGAGTCGCGGTCGATCGGCTTCCTCGTGCTCTCGGGCGCCTTTGTGCCGGACGCCGACGGCGCCTTCGACGCGTGGCACAGGAGGATGCGCGGCTCGACCAGGCAGCGCGGCGCCGGGTCCCGGGCGCTCAAGGCGGCCTTCCGCCCGGTGACGGTGGACGCCTACGTCTTCCAGGGGGCGACGGCCGTGGAGGAAGCGCTCGAGCAGAGGGTCCTCATCAGCTTCCGGCAGGGGCGCCAGCCCAGCGGGGCCGCACGAAGGCCCAAACTCAAGCTCGACCTGCGGCGCGGCCGCGAGAAAGGCTACGTCATGGCCTCCCGGGCCGTCGGCGCGGCGTGACCCAGAGCTCAGCACGCGGAGCTTCCCCTCGGCTCGAACATGTGTTTAGCTTGGTCCGTGCCCGCAGCGTTCACCTACTCCGACCTCTTCGCCGGGATCGGCGGCTTCCACGCCGCCCTGTCCGCGATGGGCGGGGAGTGCGTGTACGCCGTCGAGATCGACAGGGCCGCCGCCCGCGTCTACGAGCAGAACTGGGGCATCGACCCGCTCGGCGACATCACGGCCGACGCCGGAGAGGGCGGCGTGGCCCCGACGGTGCGGCCCCACGACGTCCTCGCGGCCGGGTTCCCCTGCCAGCCGTTCTCGAAGTCGGGCGCGCAGAAGGGCATGGACGAGGTCCGCGGCACCCTGTACTTCAACATCCTTCAGGTCGTCCACAGGCACCACCCCACCGTGCTGCTGCTCGAGAACGTCCGGAACCTCGCCGGCCCGCGCCACAGGCACGAGTGGGAGGTCATCGTCCGCACGCTCCGGGAGGAGGGGTACCGGGTGGCGGACACGCCGGCGATCCTCTCCCCCCACCAGCTTGGGCCCGAGCGGGGCGGGCGCCCGCAGGTGCGCGAGCGCGTCTTCATCACCGCGACCCACGACCCCGAGGGGCTCGGCGGGCCCGCCCCGGCGCCCGTCGCCAGGTCCAGGGAGCTCTACGGCGAGGGCGCCGTCGGCTGGAGCATCGGGAGCGTTCTCTCCGACGACGTCGAGGGGTACGGCCTGACCCCGGACGAGACCCGGTGGATCGAGGCCTGGGACGACTGGGTCCAGAGGTTCCGGAAGTACAACCCCGGGGCGAGGCTGCCCGGTTTCCCGATCTGGGTGGACGCCTGGCAGACCGTGGAGGAGCTCGAGATCCAGATCGACTCCGGCGAGCTCGACGGCACCCCCCGCTGGAAGATGGGCTTCCTGCGCAAGAACGCCGAGCTGTTCACGGCGAACCAGTCCTGGTGCCGGGCCTGGGTGAAGAGATCCGGCGTGAAGGGGTTCCCCCCGTCCCGCCGCAAGCTGGAGTGGCAGGCGCAGGAGCTCGGGTCGCTGTGGGACTGCCTCATGCACTTCCGGCCGTCGGGCCTGCGCGCGAAGGCCCCGACCTACGTGCCTGCGCTCGTGGCTATTACCCAGACGAGCATCGTCGGCCCGAGGAGGCGCCGGATCACGCCGCGGGAGGCCGCCAGGCTCCAGGGTTTCCCTGATGGATTCTCCTTCTCCGGGCAGTCCGACGCCACGACGTACAAGCAGCTGGGCAACGGCGTCAACGTCGGCGCGGTCTGGAACATCCTCAAGATGCACTGCGAGCGCGACCGGAGCGTTCTTGAGTCGACCGCCTCGGGTCGGAGGATTCTCGCGGCCGTGGACGGCGCGCCCGAGAGCCCCGACGGTCCCGTCCAGGCCCTGTTCACGAGGTGAGGCGGCATGTCCGGTTCCATGAGCAGCGAGAGCGCTAAGAGGGCTGAGAGCGCCGACGCGCTTCACGCGCCCGAGCCCGAGCGGGCCAAGCCGGCCGACGCCGGGGTGAGCAGGCGCTACTCGACGCTGGCGCGGCGCGACACGTCGCCGGAGGTCGAGCTCCGCCGGGCGCTGTGGCGCATGGGCCTGCGGTACCGCGTGCAGTACAAGGTGCCCGGCCTGCCCCGCCGAAAGGTCGACATCGCCTTCACCCGCCGGAAGGTCGCCGTCCAGGTCGACGGCTGCTTCTGGCACGGCTGCCCCGAGCACGGCACGATGCCGGGCCGCAACTCCGAGTGGTGGCGGTGGAAGATCGCGAAGAACCAAGCCCGCGACCGCGACACCGACGAGAAGCTCGAGGCGCTCGGCTGGACCGTCATCCACATCTGGGAGCACGAGGCCCCCGACGACGCCGCAGCCACCATCGCCCGCGCCCTGGGACGCCCGTGAGCAAGAGAATGCGCCAACAGGATGGGCAGTGCGGCCCGTTCTCGGGCAGTCCCTCGCACACCGGACACCGGGACGCTCTCGCCAGACCTATTGCCGGCCCCGCGAACGGGACGCACCACCGCCCCCGTCCGACTCGCCACGTCCCAGACGGTTTATCCAGGTCTGAGCGACGCTGCGCGGTCGAAAAGGGTGGCGCACGGCGGACACCTGCCAAGCGTCCTGAACCGATCTCGAGGAGAGGAAAGAAGCTGCAACGGCGGTCGGAGCCGCACCGCGCCCTGTTGGAATCAGCCGCCTAGGACAGGCACTTCTGCCGCGCCGTATCAATGACCTCCTCAGGAACCTGGTTCACAGCGAACACTGCGCATCAGTCTTCTGTGCGCACGGCGACGAGGGCCTGGCGCACCTGGGCGGGATCGTCGTCGTAAGCACCCATCGCCTGGGCGTCGGCCACCATGTCCGACAGCGCCTCGTTCGCAGCGCGCCGCTGGCGCCGCTGAAACTCAAGAACGTCGGCGAGGTAGAGACGCCGGTGCCTCCGGATCTTCTCGAAGGGGATCTCCCCGGCCTCCAGCATCCTCACCAGCGTCGACCGCGAGATGCCGAGCATGTCGGCCGCCTCCTGAGTGGTCAGCCGAGTGCCTTGCGGTGCGACCGTCACCGCGAGCCCCTGCTGCATCGCCCGCGCGACACGGGCCAGAACATCCGCCATCGCCGGGCTCAGGTCGACCGTCTCGTCACCGACCACCAGACGCGGAGCCGCCTCCCGGGCGGACAGCGCAGCCACGATCTCGCCGAACCTCCCGGCAACCTCCTCCTCGGGCAGGTAGGTCCTGCTCTCGACTGCCATAGTCATCGGATTCTCCCCTCACCGGCCATATGTGATCACGCGAACGTTCCGCGCGTTATGATCGTTTTGGTCGAGTTGAGCATATACGCCGCGCCCCTCCTTCACAAGTGCGCACTGCCCGTCCGGTCTGGCACGGCAGCAGACCGGCGACGAGCGGCGTCCCCGGCGCGCGCCGTCGACGCCGCAGGACCAACGCATCTCGCAGCCGCTTCCCGCCACGCCCTGGTTCCGCATTCGTCGACGCCGCCTGCCTCGCTCGCCGGAACCAGCTCGACCATCGTCGTGGCGCTTCAATCCGTCCGAAGCCAGGGGGGCGGCGTCTCGGAGCCGTCGCGAGAGATGAGCAGCTGGAGCCCGGTTCAGCCCGGGAGGTAGAGAGGCCGACCAGCGTCGCCGCGAGACGTGCGGGCTGGCACACGGATGCGATGCGACCTCAGCGGCACGGCCGCCCCCAGCCTTGCAGGGGCGACTGCACCATGGCCGAGCCTTCGGCAGCATCCGAGGCAACCAACCGCGCGCCCGCACCACAGCCGCCGGCTCGACCTGGTCTCCTCGCCGCCCGGATCCCTCGAGCCGCCCCCGTGCACTCCGCCGTCGAGAATGCGCGGGGCAGAGTCAGCCCGCCCGTCCAGCCAACCGATGCATAGCAAAATCTATGAGGATATAGCGCCGTATAGCCCCATATATGGCCATGTAGCGAAACGCTATACCTCGGTAGGCATCGCTACGCATCGTGCGCCAAGGGCAGTCCCTGAACCACCCCTGGGTCCGCGTCTTCCCGGCGTCGTCACACGACGCCGGGCACAACCTGCCCGGAGGCGCAGATCACCGGCGACGCTGCCATTCCGCCCTCATGAGGCCCGTTCACACTGTCAGACTAACAGCGTCACTAACACTCCGGCGCTGTTACTCACTGTCAATGACACATTCACTGACACTGTCATTGACAGTGCGGGTGTCACTCCTGCTTTCGCTGACAGCCCGCACCCCGTCTGGAGCCGCCCCTCCCCGCGGACATCTCAGTGGGCATCCGCCTCGGCCCGGAGCCGCCCCGCCCGGACACCTGGCCGGACTCGCCTCACCCGGCGATCGCCCGGTCGTCCAACCGGTCGCCCCTGAATAGGCTCGCGGCATGACCGACGCTGCACAGCGCCCGGGGCCATCTCGGCCGCCCCTTCGCCCAGCGGCCGCTCCGACCGCTCCGACCCGCGCCGGCCAATGGCTGGGACGAGCGCCGGACGCCCCGGACCTCAGCGACAACGGACCGACGATCAATGTGATCCACCAGGTCTGGCGCGCTCGACAGCTCGGGCCGGCCTGGTCCGCCTCGCTGGCCTCCGTGGTCGCTTGGACGGCCTGCCTGTACCGGAACCCCACCATCGACCGGGACCACAATGCCAGCGAGTCCCGGATCATGCTGCTGCACAACCGCACGCCCTGGGCCACCTCGGCGCCGACCTGCCCCATGGCTGATTCCGACGGGCTGCGGGGCGGGCCGACCGTGCGCCCAACGTCAACGTACCTTCGTCACGTGAACGTACCTTTCTCCCATCCTTCTGAGGTCCACCCTCAGAAGGATGGGAGAAAGGTACGTTGACGTTGGAAAGGTACGTTCGCGTTCCGGCGCGCTCCGCACGGGCGCCCGCGCACCCGGCCAACCCGCCGCCCCTCCGCCAAGATCGGTACTTCCGCGCCAAGATCGGTCCGCTGAGCCTTGCGAACGCCTGCCGGCCGCCCCTGCCGCCCCGGAGTCAGTCGTCTCGATGGCTGACTCCGGGGCACAGCACCGCCCTGTTGGCGTCAGGCCGGCGCCCCGGACCGATCTCGAGCCGGAACTGAACCGATCTCGACGCGGAATACGACCGATCTCGGCGAAGGGGAGCCGTGGGGCTGCGAGGGCGAAGGCAGCAGAGGCCGACGGCCCCGCCCCGCCTGGAATCAGTCAGCTACCGCCGGAACGCCAGCGGCTCCATGCCACGCGCGCCGACCTCGGCGACGTACACGGACCCGGCGGCCGGCTCGACGTCGTCGGGGAGGTTCTCGCGCGAGGTCGTGATGAACAACTGGCCCAGGCCGCTCCCGCCGAAGGCGCACGCGGTCACCTGCCGCACCGGCACCTCGACGGTCTCGACCAGCCGCCCCCGGGTGTCGTAGCCCCGCACGGCCCCGCCGCCGTTGAGGGCGACCCACACACCGCCGTCGGCGTCCACGGCGAGCCCGTCCGGGTGGCCGGCCCCCTCCTCGATCGTGACGAAGGGCCTCGGGTCCACCAGCCCCGCCTCGGCGTCGTAGTCGAGGATCGTGACGGTCAGCGTCGGGGTATCGACCCAGTAGGCGCGCGCGCCGTCCGGGCTGAAGCCCAGGCCGTTGCAGATCGTCGCCCCGCCCCACGCCCGCCGCGGCCCGGCGCCCGGCCCGTCCCAGCGGTAGACGGCCGCGACGCCCGGCGCCTTGCCGTAGGACATCGACCCGATCCAGAACCGGCCGTCGGGGTCGCAGCCGCCCTCATTCGTGCGGATCGTCGGGTCGTCCCACAGGGTGACGGCCTCCGCCAGGTCGCTCAGGTCCTCCGCCCGTCCCAGCGCAATGCCCCGCTCGGTGGCGACCACCGCCCCTCCGCCCGCGCGCGGCCGGATCACCGAGGCGACCGGCGAGGGCACGGGCAGACGGCGGTGGCCGCCCTCGGCCTCCTCATCCAGCTCGACGACGGCGCCGGCGAGCATGTCGACCAGCCGCAGCCGCCCCGTGGCGGGCCACCAGCAGGGCCCCTCCCCGTGGTAGGTGATGGAGTCCGTGACGCGCTGAGCCCTCATGGGGCCACGGTACGCGCAGGCGGCAGGCAGCACTGCGCCTCACCTCGCGCCCAACCCCGGCGCGCGCCCAACCCCGCCGGCACCCCATTTGACAGGACCTTCTTCCCTTCCCCAGCGCCCGCCCGCGCTGCTAACTTGCCGGTGCCCATCCCGAACTACCGCCCTCCCCGCCGGAGGGCCCGTCTCGCGACGACGCCGTCGCAGAAGGCCTCCCATGACCTCCCCCGTCCTCGAGATGCTCGACATCGACAAGTCGTTCCCCGGCGTCCGCGTCCTGAGCGCCGTCTCCTTCGACCTGCGCCCCGGCGAGGTCCACGCCCTCATGGGGGAGAACGGCGCCGGCAAGTCCACCCTCATGAAGATCCTCATGGGCATCCACGCCGCCGACGCCGGCACCATCAGGATCGACGGCGAGCCGGTCGCCATCGCCTCGCCCCGCCAGGCGATCGACCACGGCATCGCCATGATCCACCAGGAGCTCAACCCCGTCCTGGACACCCCCGTCTACGAGAACATCTTCCTGGGCCGCGAGCTGCGCACCCGCGCCGTCCTCGCCGACAGCCGCGCCATGCGCCGTCGGACCGAGGAGCTGCTGGCCTCCCTGCACCTGAGCCTGCCCGCCGACGCGCTCATGCGGGATCTGTCGGTCGCCCAGCAGCAGCAGGTCGAGATCGCCAAGGCGATCTCCCAGGACGCCCGCATCATCGTGATGGACGAGCCCACCTCCGCCATCACCGAGGACGACGTCGGCAGCCTCTTCGAGCAGATACGCCGGCTCACGGCCGCGGGCGTCGGCATTATCTACATCTCGCACAAGATGAACGAGATCTTCGAGATCGCCGACCGCATCACCGTCCTGCGCGACGGGAAGCTCATCGGCACCGACGATGCCTCCGCGCTCACCGAGAAGAGGCTCATCACCATGATGGTGGGCCGCGAGCTCGACGACGTCTTCCCCAAGCGGGAGGTCGCCCTCGGCGAGACCGTCCTGGAGGTCGACTCCTGGAGCGCGCCGCCCAAGGTCAAGGACGTCAGCTTCACCGTGCGGCGCGGCGAGATCCTGGGTATCGGCGGGCTGGTCGGGGCGGGCCGCTCCGAGCTCGTCGAGTCGCTGTTCGGAGCCGCGCCGCACGACGGCGGCCGCGTGCTCAAGGACGGCAGGGAGGTCGCGATCCGCCGGCCGGCCGACGCCATCGCCCTGGGCGCCGCCCTCATCACCGAGGACCGCAAGCGCACCGGCCTCAACCTGGAGGGCTCGGTGGCCGCCAACATCACGCTGCCCTCACTGGGGCGAATCTTCCGCAGGGGCCTTCTCACCGGCGGCGCCGAGTCTCGCATCGCCCAGAAGCACATCGACTCCCTGCGCATCAAGACGCCGTCGTCGAGACAGATCGTCTCCGCCCTGTCCGGCGGCAACCAGCAGAAGGTCGTCCTGGCCAAGTGGCTGGAGACCGATCCCGACCTCATTATCCTCGACGACCCGACCCGCGGCATCGACGTCGGCGCCAAACGGGACATCTACGAGCTCATCGGGGCCCTGGTCGAGCACGGCAAGTCGGTCATTCTCATCTCCTCGGAGATGGGCGAGCTCATGGGGCTCAGCGACCGGATCATGGTCCTCACCGAGGGCCGCACCACGGGGATCCTCGCGCGCGAGGAGTTCTCGCAAGAAGCAATCATGGAACTCGCCTCACGATTCGAAAGCTGACGATGACCACCGCACTCAACCGCAAGCTCGTCCCCTCCGTGAAGGACGCCGGCATCCTCCTCGTGTTCGCGGCGCTCGTCGTCGTCCTGTGGGCGGTCTCGCCGGGGCACCACTTCCTGAGCGTGAACAACATCCTGCTCATTCTCATCCAGACCGCCATCAACGGCATTCTGGCCATGGGGATGATGTACGTCATCGTCTCCGGGGAGATCGACCTGTCGGTCGGCTCGACGATCGGCCTGGCGGGCGTGACCGCGGCCATGCTGGCCCATCCCGGGGAGCATGCGCTGATCGTGCCGATCCTCGCCGGCATCCTCGTGGGCGCCGTCGTCGGGCTCATCAACGGGATCGGCGTCGCCTACGGGGCGATCCCCTCCTTCATCATCACCCTGGGGACCATGACCGCCGTGCGCGGCATCGCCCTCATGGTCTCCGGCGGCGCGCCCGTCTTCAACGTCTCGGGTGCCTTCGAGGCGGTCGCCTCCATCAAGCTCGCCGGGTTCCCCATTATGGCGCTGTACTTCATCGTGATCGCCGTGGCCTTCGGATTCATCATCCACAAGACCGTCTACGGACGGCGCGTCTACGCGGTGGGCGGCAACCCCGTGGCCGCAGAGATCTCCGGCATCAACGTCAAGCGGTACAGGGTCTCCGTCTTCGTCATCGCCGGCCTGCTCGCCGGGTTCTGCGGCGTGCTCCTGGCCTCGCGCACCATTACCGGCGCGCCCACGGCCGGCGAGTCCTACGAGCTCGACGCCATTGCCGCCGTCGTCATCGGCGGGGTCTCCATGACCGGCGGCCGCGGCCGGGCCCTCGGGGTCGTGATCGGCGCGCTCATGATCGCCGTCATCGGCAACGGCCTGGACATTCTGGGCATTGACGCGAACTTCCAGAAGGTTGTCAAGGGCGCGATCATCGTCCTGGCCGTCCTGCTCGACGTCAAGGCCCGCCGTCGCAAGTAGTCGCCGACGCCGCCGGGCCCCGCGGGTCGTCCGGGACGGCGGGAGCCCCTCCGGCCCTCTGCCCGCCTCGCGCGCAGCCCGCACCGGCACCCGGTCCGCCCGCACCGGCACGAAAGGAACGTCCCCATGAAGAAGATCATCGCCGCGCTGTGCAGCCTCGTCCTCGCCTCCGCCCTGCTCACCGCGTGCACAGCGGGCGGCTCCGACGGCAGGCCCAGGATCGCACTGCTCATGAGCCACATGACCAACTCCTTCACCACCACCCTGGCCGGTGCCGCCCGGGCGCGGGGCGAGGAGCTGGGGCTGTCGGTCACCGTGTTCGACGCCAAGCAGGACGTCTCCAACCAGATCAGTCAGGTCGAGTCGGTGGTGAGCCAGGGCTATGACGGCATCCTGGTCGAGCCCGTCTCCAAGGAGGGCGTCACCGCCGGGCTCAAGGCGGCCAACGAGGCCGGCATCCCCACCATCACCCTCGCCCAGCAGGCCAGCCAGCAGGAGCGGGCCAGCGCCTTCGTCGGCGGCAACGACACGGCTGCGGGCCGCCTCGAGATGGAGAAGGCCATTGAGGCGATGGGCGGTGCGGGCACGGTCGCGATCCTGTACGGCCCCATGGGCTCGGACGGCCAGCTGCTCCGCAAGGACGGCTACGACCAGGCCCTGGCCGACCATCCCGGCGTCAGCGTCGTCTTCGAGCAGACGGCGAACTGGGACACCGCCGAGGCGCTCACCGTCACCGAGAACTGGCTGTCCACCGGGCAGCGGATCGACGCGGTCGTCTCCCAGAACGACTCCATGGGCATCGGCGCCCAGAAGGCGATCGACAACGCCGGCATGAACGGCGCGGTCGCCGTCTACGGCGTGGACGCCACCGACGACGGCCTGAACTCGATCCGCACCGGCGCCATGGACGGCACCGTCTCCCAGGACACCGCCGGCATGGGTGCAATGGCCGTGGACACCATGAAGACCCTTCTGGACGGCGGGAGCGTCGAGGCCATCAACTACACCGAGGCCACCTGGGTCACCAGGGACAACGTCGACACCTTCGCCAGCGAGTAGCCGCCCGGCGCCGCTCACCGCGTCCCACCCCGCCCCGCCCTCCCACCCACCCTGTCGAGATAGACATTTTCGTACGAGATCGGCGGTGTCACCGTCTATCTCGTACGA
>ERZ772968.1172-NODE-1172-length-12410-cov-4.441926_pt1 | contig 12410 bp, 10 predicted proteins | sample MGYA00580674_ERZ772968 | MGnify/ENA primary metagenome ERZ772968 (study PRJEB29015, sample SAMEA2737940) | human oral metagenome | biome: human oral; feature: human-associated habitat; material: dental | place: China | collected 2138 ...
TCGACGCCAACGGCATCGTCCACGTCTCGGCTCGCGACAAGGCGACGGGCAAGGAGCAGTCGATGACGATCACCGGTGGCTCGGCTTTGCCCAAGGAAGAGATCGAGCGCATGGTCAAGGAAGCTGAGGAGCATGCGGCCGAGGATTCCAAGCGCCGCGAAGAGGCCGAGGTCCGCAATCAGGCGGAGCAGACGGTCTACTCGATCGAGCAGCTGCTCAAGGACAACGCCGACAAGGTCCCGGATAATGTCGCTAGCGACGTGCGCGATGCGGTCGAGAAGGTCCGTGAAGCCCTCAAGGGCGACGACCTTGACGCCGTTTCGTCCGCCCTCACCGAGCTCAATGAGAAGTCCCAAGAGATCGGCAAAGCCATGTACGCCTCGCAGCAGGCCGAGACTGGCACGCCGTCGACTGGAGACTCTTCCTCCGGAACCCAGACGGGTGGGGAAGAAGTCGTGGACGCTGAAATCGTCGACGACGAGGAGCAAAAGTGACGAACCCGGATTTCGATGAGGCCGGGGCTGCCTTCGGGGCTACCCCGGCCCCCGGGCCGCAAGATGGGCCTCCGGAGGGCCAGTCGGGCACGGCCCGGAAGCAAGGTGAGAAACCAGAGGCAACTCGCCAGCCGGGCGAGAAGTTCGGCACTGCCGGCTCGTCCGGCACGGACGCTCTTTCGAGCGCCGGTGGCGAAGAAACCGGTGGCGAAGAACATGTGCCCGCCGGGAGAGAGGGCTCCGAACCCGGACGTGCCGATGCGGCGCACGAATCTTCGCTTGCAGATGATGGACTCGATGCTGCGACCGATCCGCTCGCCGAGGCGATGTCGACCATTTCTTCGCTCGAGGACCAGGTGGCCAGGCGCAGCGCCGACCTTTACAACCTGGAGCAGGAGTACAAGAACTTCGTCCGGCGTTCCAAAGCCGAAGGGGCGGTGCGTCGCGAGGAGGGGGTGACGTCGGTTCTTGACGCTCTGCTGCCCGTTCTCGACGACGTCGAACTTGCCCGTCAGCACGGTGATTTGACTGGCCCCTTTGGGGCTATTGCCGAGAAGCTCGAATCCACGCTGGGTTCGTCCTTCGGATTGGAGCGCTACGGGAAAGTTGGCGAGGCCTTCGATCCCCTCATTCACGAGGCGCTCATGCATTCGACGTCGGCGGAGGTTGAGGCCGAAGTGATCGGGACGCTCGTCCAACCCGGATACCGAATAGGCGAGAGAGTCCTTCGTCCGGCACGGGTCGGAGTAGTGTCCCCCGAGTGAACATCGCGTTGTACATGATGAAGGAGGTGAGAAGCGATGGCTAACCAAGACTGGATTGGCAAGGACTTCTATTCGGCATTGGGAGTCTCGAAAGACGCTTCGGCGGAGGAAATCAAAAAGGCTTATCGCAAGCTGGCGCGCCAGTACCACCCCGACAAGAATCCGGGGGATTCCGCGGCCGAAGAGCGGTTCAAGGAAGTGGGCGAAGCCTACCAAGTGCTGTCCAATGAAGAAGATCGCAAGCAATACGATGCGATTCGCGCTTTCGGGGCCGGTGGTCCTCGCTTCACCGCCGGCGGCGGGAACGACGCCGGATTCGAGGACATGTTTTCCTCGATGTTCGGCGGGGGAGGCGGCTCCTTCGGCAGCTACACCTATGGAAACGGAGCAAATGCTTCGACGGGGGGTTTCGAGGACATCTTGAACATGTTCGGAGGCTCCGGCAGGGGCGGAAGCTCCCGTTTCGGCTTCAATTCGTCTCGGCGTGCCTCGCGTGGCGAGGATCTGGTGACCAAAGTGTCGATCCCATTGCGTCAAGCCGCTTCGGGTACCACTGTCAAGATCACGACGGCTTCCGGCAGATCTGTCACGGCGAAGATTCCGGCGGGGATCTCCGCGGGTCAGAAGATCCGTGTGCCCGGCAAGGGCGGCGCCGGGGTCAATGGCGGACCCGACGGCGACATACTCGTGACCGTCGATATTGAGAAGCACCCAGTCTACGAGTTGAAAGGCAAAGACGTATACGTCGATGTGCCAATCTCCTTCGCGGAGGCTGCTCTGGGCGCAACGATCAAAATCCCCACGCTCGAGGGGAAAACCGTATCGGTCAAGATTCCCGAAGGATCATCCACCGATAAGCTCTTGAGGGTGCGGTCCAAGGGCCTCAAGGGCGGCGACATGTACGTTCGGCTGAAAGTCGTTGTGCCGAAGAAGCTGTCGGAGGACGCTCGCAAAGCCGTCGAGGATTTCGCGAGCGCCACGGGAGATGCCGATCCCCGTGCCGAATTCAATACTCTGGCGAGGAGCTGACGTGACTGGACGCGACGCGGCGGTTCTCACTGTATCCGCGGCGGCTCAGCTGGCCGGTATGCACGCCCAGACGGTGCGCCAGTACGACAGGCTCGGCCTCGTTCAAGCCAAGCGAACTCGAGGCGGCGGGAGGCGTTACTCCTTGAATGACGTCGATCGCCTCCTCGAAATTCAACGTCTCTCCCAGAAGGAGGGAGTCAACTTAGCGGGTATCGCCAAACTCATGCAGGCTCGTGACCGGGAGCAGAAACTGCGCCAGCGCATCGCCCACCTCGAGAAGGTTGTGACCGCCTTGGGTGAAGATCTGGAACGCAGGCGTGGCAGGGACAGCAGGGTATTTGCCGTAGGCGAGGACGGCAACGTCCTCGTGGTTGCCCGCGAGAATATACGGTCGCAGCTGCCGGAGAAGGTATCCGCACGCGGTGAATTGATCCTGTGGAGGCCTCTGCTGGAAAGCCGCTGGGGCGGTCCCGACAAAGAGCAAGAATCGGTCCCCGAATCAGAGAACTGAGACGGGGACCGATGAACGGCCAGTAAATCCGCCGACTCTGGCGGTTAGCGCATATGCCGAACCGGAGAAAGAGCAAAACCCACGAATTTCGATTATGGGTGGGGGTGCGTGAACTCGCGTTCACGCACCCCCACCCATACGCGGTGAGAGCGTATTCTCAACCGGAAAACTATCGAGTTGAGACCGAGGTGAGCGTGTGGGCCAGCGGCTTAACCGCTGTATCTCCGGCTCTGAGATAAGCCTACGGGGAGTCGCGGGCACCCTCCCTCCACCTACGGGTGGATCTTGTCGCGACACTGTGTCGCGCTGAATAAAACCGCGTGATTTCGGGATTAACTGTCGAGGTAGGAAAGTGTCGAAACAAATTAGGTCTGTGATGAGGGGACCTTGTGGAGGAATGTAGCGAACAGACCACCGTCTGTACCCGGGCTACGCCGTGAACATTCTCGTTCGATCCGCCTCCTGGCGCGTAATGCATATGAGAAATCCGTCCGTTGGGCAGTGGGAGAATGCGTGTCCTTAAAGGCCTTTGTCTGAGGGGAGAGGATGACCCTGGGCCGACATCGCCCGCAGAGTGAGAGCCGCTTTCGGGATGACGGCTTGCGAAGCGAGAGCCGCTTTCGGGATGCGGTTCGCTGAGCGAGGGCTCCCCGCGGAGTGACGGCCCCGCGGAGGCTGTAATGTAAGCCTTGCTCGAACCTGGAGGGATTCATGGGAAGTCTCGCGCGCCTTCTACGCTTCACGAAGAACCTTGCCCCGTACTACGCAATCATTGTCATTTCTTCGATACTGGTCGCTTTAGCGGGAATCGCAATTCCGTTCATCATCGGCAATGCGACAGATACGATTGTCCACGCCATACAATCCGGGCAAACGGATGTGGCCGGAAAGGTCGTATGGCTGGCGGCGGCTTTCTTCGCCGTCGACCTGTTGTCGACCACCGCGAGTTCGATCGGGAACTACTACGGCGACGTCATGAGCCAAAAGATGCGGGCCATCCTTTCGAGTCGCTACTTCCGTAAGCTCCTCGCGCTGCCGCAGAGTTATTTCGACGACGAGCTGACGGGCACGATCACCTCGCGCCTCAACCGTTCGATAGCCGAGGTGACAAACTTCGCGAAGATGTTCTCGAATTCCCTCTTTACCGTTGCGCTGACGACGATAGCGGTTCTCGTGATCTCGGCGATTTACTCTCCGTGGTTGGCATTCCTGCTGCTTTTCATTTTCCCGACCTACCTGTGGTTGACCATGCTCACGTCGAGAGGGTGGCAGGTTTACGAAACGCAGAAGAACCAAAAAGTGGATGAGGCCAGCGGCCGATTCATGGAAGTGGTTGGCCAGATCAAGGTGGTCAAGTCCTTCGTCCAGGAATTGCGCGAGTTGACGAACTTTTCGGTTTCATTCGGCGAAACCGTGAGCTTGACCGAACGTCAGTCCCGCTACTGGCACACGATGGATTTTATTCGCCGTGCATTCATGGGCCTGATGTTCTTCGGCATCTACGCGATAATCTTCGTCAATACTTCACGCGGTGTGTTCTCCGTTGGTGACATGATTCTGCTCATCCAGCTTATAGCGATGGCCCGGCAACCGATTGCGAACCTGAGCTGGATCGTTGATACGTCCCAGCGCGCGATCACCGGGTCCAACGATTTCTTCGCCGTCATGGAAAAGATGAACGACGTCAGGCCCGCAATCGAAAGCGAGATCGCCGATGCCGAGAAGTTGGGAAATCTGGCCAAGCCTGTGCGTGAATACGCAGCATTAAGGCCGTTGAGCGACGATGCGAGCAGCGTCAAGCAAAACGACGAGGGCATTGAGGCCGAGGACGGTGGCGTCAGCTGGACCGAAAGCGACAATGGCGCCAGCTGGGCCGCAAAGGCTGTAGTTGACAGGTCGGCGAGCGGAACCGGAGATGATGCCGCTATGTCCGGCCAAGTGGTGAACGGGGTAAATAGTACGAGCATGGCGCAGAGCGCGAGCGCGACGGAAAGTGCCGAAAGAGCTGCGGCCCGAGATGGCGCGGCAAGGAGCACCGGTGGTGCCAGTGAGGCCGGAGCAAGTGCTGTGAGCTTCGAGCATGTCTATTTTGGATACGAGGGCGGCGACGACGTTGTGCGGGATGTTTCTTTTGAGGTGCACGCCGGTGAGCATGTCGCCTTCGTCAGCGAGTCGGGTGGAGGCAAATCCACTCTCACCTCGCTTCTACTCGGTTTGTACGAGCCGCGCTCGGGCCGGATCAGCGTGTTTGGGCGCCCGACGTCGGCGATCCCCGTCGCGGAGCTGCGACGTCGAATCGGCGTGGTCTTCCAGGACGCCTCGCTGTTTTCGGGAACAGTCGAGGAGAATATAGCCTACGGTCGGCAAGATGCGGCCCGTCAAGATGTGGTGGCGGCCGCCGAACGGGCCAATGCCGATTCCTTCGTTCGCAAATTGCCCGAGGGTTACCAAACGGTGATCGGGGAGCGTGGACTCAAGTTATCCGGCGGGCAGCGCCAAAGGATCGCCGTAGCGCGCGCAATTCTCAAGGACGCAGACATCCTGGTTCTCGACGAGGCCACCAGCGCTCTCGACACGCGTTCCGAGCGTATGGTCCAAGCCGGGTTGGATTCGCTCATGGAAGGCCGCACGAGCATTATCATCGCGCATCGCCTGTCGACTATCGCGGAGGTTGACAGGATTATCACGCTCAAAGACGGTCGAATTGACGAGATTGGCACGCCCGCCGAGCTCGCGGCCACCGGCGGCATCTATGCGACGCTGCTCGCCCTTCAATCCGAGGGGACGAAAAGCGCCAGACGGCGCCTGCGCAAATACGGCTTCGAACGCTAAAACCCGCGATGACGCGGTTTTCCCGTCATCTTCGGGTAGCCTGGTAACACTACCCGCGCGGGGGCGTGAACGGAGAGACGCGGGGGCATGAAGGGACAGAAGGGAATATCGATGAACGTCGCAACGACGGGACGCGCATGCGCACGCGCAGCTGCCGCCGCCGCTCTGGTTTCGGCGCTTGCCGCACCCGTGGCGAAGGCGGATGAGCCCGCTTCTTCGGGCAATGGCACGGTCGCCATATCTGAGATTCAGGGCACGGGCGATGCGAGCCCGCTAGCTGGCAAAACGGTGACAACTAAGGGGGTCGTGACGGCCGTCTATCCAACCGGAGGATTCGACGGCGTCTACATTCAAACGCCGGGAAGCGGCGGTCAAGGCCATTCAGGGGCGTCGCACGGCGTATTCGTCCACTCTCGCAAGGTTGCCTCCTCGGTGAAGATTGGCGATTACCTTCAGGTCAAAGGCTCGGTCGAGGAGTTCCACGGCATGACCGAGGTGAGCGCCACAAGCTTTTCCAAACTTGACGAGAAGGTCGCCCCACCGGTGGCCGTGCCGTTGACGTCCGTTCCCGACGCCGCCGGCAAAGAAGCCCTTGAGGGGATGCTTGTTGACGTGCGAGCCCCTATGACGGTCTCGAATAATTACGAGACCAACCGCTACGGCCAATTGGGCGTAGCCTTCGGCAAAGAGCCTTTGCGCCAGCCGTCGGATGCCTACAATCCGACCGTCGACCGGCGGGAAATCGACAAGCTTGCGGCCGCGAATGCCGCGCGTTCCCTCACCCTTGACGATGGCCTCTCGTGGGCCTACACCGGGACGAAGAACGCCCACCCCGAAGTTCCGCTGCCCTATCTGTCGCAGGAAAGCCCCGCGCGGGTGGGGTCGTCGATCTCACTGAAGAAGCCGGCGATCCTTGACTTCAGGAAACAGTGGAATCTCCAGCCCGTGTCGCCGGTGACGAGCGCGGAGGCAGGCGATCGTTCGTCCGAGTACGTCGACGTGGCCAACACTCGCAAAGCCACGCCGGAAAACGTGGGTGGGGACCTCGCCATCTCCTCGTTCAACGTTCTCAACTACTTCACCGACCTGGGAGAATCGGAGGCCGGATGCAAGGCTTACGTGGATCGCGAGGGCAATCCGGTCACAGCCAAACGATGCGATGTGCGAGGAGCCTTCAGCAAGGATGCTTTTGCAAAACAACAGCAGAAGATCGTCTCGGCCATCGATACTCTGGACGCTTCCGTCGTTTCGCTCGAAGAAATCGAAACGGCATCGAAATTCGGCCACGACCGTGACGCTTCCATAGCGGCGTTGGTCAAAGCGCTCAATGAACGTGCGGGGTATGAACGCTGGGCTTACGTTCCTTCGCCGTCGAAGGTTCCAGCATCGGAGGATGTCATTCGCCTCGCATTCATCTATCAAAAAGGCAAGGTGGCTCCCGTGGGGGAGTCTCGTATTCTCATGGGAAGCAAGGATTTCACGGGATATGCGCGCGAACCTTTGGGGCAGGAGTGGCGGGCGCTCGACGCCGCGGGCGCGCCCCGAGGGCAGACATTTGCGATCGTGGCCAATCACTTCAAGTCGAAAGGCTCGCTGTCTAGTGCTTACCCGGAGGATCGCGACGCGTATCAGGGAAATAACAACCGCCTGCGTGTAGCCCAGGCGAAGGCGCTGGCCCTGTGGACGAAGGAGCAGTATGCAGACCGTCCCGTATTCCTGGTAGGCGACTTTAATTCCTATTCTGCCGAGGATCCCATGCTTGCTCTAAGAGGCGCCGGCTATACGGAAGTCCGCGATTCGGTGGGGCGAACTGATTATTCTTACCAGTACGGAGGGAACGTCGGCTCCCTCGACCACGTTCTGGCCAACGAAAGCGCCCGTCGAATGGTCGCCGGTGCGGACGTGTGGAGCGTCAACGCCATGGAATCGCAGGCGTTTGAGTATTCGCGCACGAATTACAACGTCAAACAGCTGTGGGATAGCGGGCCGTTCCGCTCCTCCGATCACGATCCCGTGAAAGTGGGGATTGCCATCGGAGGATCGTCTAAGCCTTCGCCCAGCCAAGCATCGAAGCCATCTCCGAGCTAATCGCCTGCGCCCTCGTCGAAGCCGTTACCCAGCCAATCGTCGGCTTCTTCACCGAATGCCGGCGCTTCTCCATCCGAAGAAACGAGGAGTTTTCTGAAGACGTCCGGCGTCGGCCCGTCTTCTAAGAGCTTCGGATCGATCCGAAAGGCGGGGCGCATAAGCGCCTGCGGGGTCAAAAGGGCGGCGAAATTCTCGGCCGTTCGGGGATGGTCCATGCCCAGGCTGGCGCCCAGCAGATCGACGACGTCAGCCGGCGCCCACCCGAATTCCCTGAGTGCGGCCAGGGTGACCGCACCGTCGCGCTTGGCGAGTCTGACCCCCTCGCCATTTGTGACCAGTGGCACGTGTATGTACTCGGGCCGTTCGATGCTGAGCAGGTCCTGCAGATAGGCCTGACGCGGAGTTGAGGCTAGAAGGTCGTCGCCGCGTACGATCTGGGTTACGCCCGTGGCGCCGTCGTCAAGCACAGAAACGAAGTTGTAACTGAAAACGCCGTCACCGCGCCGAATCACGAGGTCGTCGACCGCTCCGGTATACGGCCCCAGCACCGTATCGACGATCTCGAAGCTCGCCACGTCCGCCGCCAACCGAAGGGCGGGCCCCCTATTGGCCAGTGTCGCTCGGCGTTCGGTTCTTTGATCGTCGCTGAGGTTGCGGCATGTGCCCGGGTACGCCCCGGGCGGAGCGTGCGGAGCTGACGGCGCCTCGGCCAGGTCACGACGTGTGCAATAGCACTCGTAAAGTAATCTTCTCGACAGAAGATCCTCGAGGACGTCGCGGTAGTCGGCCGCCCTTTCGGATTGGAAGAGGACAGGGCCGTCCCAATCCACGCCGAGAGCTTCGAGGTCGGTCAACTGGCCGGTGACGAACTCGCTGCGGGAACGAGCGTCAAGGTCTTCCATTCGCATGAGAAAGCCGCGGCCGCTGCGCCGCGCCAAACTCCAGGCGAGCAGGGCGGTGCGAAGATTGCCGAGGTGCAGATCTCCCGTGGGAGACGGCGCAAATCTACCATATTCTGTGCTTGCGCCGGCAATAATGTATTTTCCTGTTTCGTTTGTCATTGAGTTTGTGACCGTTCTCATTTTTACGATTGCGTGACGTGAGGGTTGGCGGACGTGTTGATGCGCAGGACTTTTGCTTCACATGGGAGACTCGCGGGGCGAAATGACCGCGTGAGCTGTGAGGACGCCGGTGTCCCGCCAAGCCACATTTTTGCTTCACGTAGAACGGGTGCCAAGTGAAAGAGCGCTGAACCGCGACAGACGATTCAGCGCTCTCATCCATCGCCGTGGCGGTGTCACTCGTTGCCGATGTGGCGATCGATGGCGTCGCGCACCTTCGACACTTTTTCGGCCTTGTCCTCGCCCAATTTGTTCGAGGCGAAGTCTTCTGCCTTGTCGAGGACGGCGTCGGACTTTTCTTCGATGCCCTCGCTGTGGAGGGCGTCCTTGGCTTTGTCGAAAATGCCCATGTGTTCTCCAAACGGTTGTCTTGTGCGGGCAGTTGGCCCGCTCGAGGCAGTCCAATCCTAGCGTAGGCACGATGAATTCGGTTATTGCATTTTCTGGAGAGTCGTAGCGTTCGCGCTCTCTTTTTGCATGCGGTTGTTCGTGCCTGAAAGGTAGGAAGCGCCGGCTTCCGAGGATCCGGGTCGCAAAATGTGGTCGTCGTGTCCGGAAGGCGGGGCAGTGGCGTCATGACGACGTCGGCGTGCCCGGACGGCGTCCGCGCCCTGGGCCTATGCCCTGAAAAGGACGCTCGTGTGCTCACAAGTAAGCGTTCGATACACCGCGTCAACACTGAGGAAGGAGTAAGGAAATTCTCACGCTGGTCGCTTCGTGGCGCGATTGACGTAGACTATCGAGGTAAAACACTGTTATTTCGCGTAAAACGGGCTCGCTACCAGCAAGGCGTGCAGGCCCGACGTCGGCCTTGGGGAGAACTAACCCCGCCGCTTCTGGCCGCAGGAAAAGCTCCCCTGTAGGCTGAACCAGCGGGTCCGATCCTGGTTCCGCTGCCATTCTCACCAGTTTTACGAGGAGGGTCCTGAAGTCATGTCGATATTCAAACTCGATCAGGAGATTTTCTCCCGACGGATTAACGAATTGAAGAATGCCTCCGACGAATTCGCCAAAGCTAAGGGTGCTTTCGAACGCATGGACATCGGGGAGGTGTGGACGGCTCTCAACGAGGTCAACAAGTTTTCGGGTCCTCTGGTCCAGACGATGAAAGTGATCGACGGCGAGCTTGCGAACATCTCCCGGCATTACACGGAAGTGATTAGCCACCTGCAGCACGCCCTTGAGGAGTTCATAGGCGAGGATCGCTCTCAAAGCAAGGTCTACGCCGACTATTTGGGGCTTTTAGCTCAAGCTTCGCAGCACTTTTCCTACAGGACTCCTAGTTTCATGAGTAAAATAGGCTTGAACCCCACCAAGCAATCACTAGCCGAATCCGAGGGTTCTGCCAGTGCCGAGGACAACAGAGTGGCGCGGGAGAATTCCAAAGAAACCACGCAAAAGGCTAATGAGGCTCAAGAGAGGGCGAAGGCCCAGGAAGCCGAGGGAGAGAACTGATGACCACACCACATGTCAATCGCCTTGGGTTGATCGAACCCTGGGCCCCCGATGCACACGATGTCGTTTCGGAGAGTCTGGAGAAGATATCGCAGCACCTCGAGTTGGTTGCCCACTCGACGAAGTCCATCGCGGGGGAGCTTGGCATGGAGGGAAGCACCGCGGATGCGGTGACCCAGGACCTCGACAAGCTGCAGACGCGTGTTTTCAAGTATTCGGACGGAATCAAGCAGGTTGCCTCCGTGCGGCGTGAGGTGGTCAAAGCCGGCCGCGAAGCCCAGGCCCAGTATGGCGAGATCAAAAAGAATGTCGGCGCTACGAACGCCACTCGAGACACGGTGATGACATACGCCGCTCTGGCAGGCCCCGTCGCAGGACCGCTTGTGGCGGCACATGCGCATACGGCCCACGCAAGCGCGATGGGCGTTCTCGACGTTCAAGCTTCCGGAGTGCTCAATGGGCTGGATGTGCGCACATCCGACGCCATCAGCAAGCTTCCGCGGTTTGCGAATGAAGCTGAATCCGCGCCGCCGGCGCCAGAGCAAAAACCGGAGTCCGAAACTCCGGCTCCGCCTCAGCCCCGCCTGCCTACACCGCAGGAAGTCGTCGACACTATCCACAAGGTCGATCAGGGGCTCCGCTTGTACGATCAGGTGAAATCGCTTCTGAGCCCTCCTGAGCAGGCCAGTCTGCCCAGGCGGTCGGCGACGGACTGGTTCACGGGCAGTTCGAGCCTGGACCCGTCGCTCGATGGCGACGTGTCCCTGCAAGGGTCGCATCACCACGGTTCCACATCCCAGACCGGGCGCATAGTGGCCCGGCCGTCGGTGCTGGAATCCCCGGCCGTCCACAATCCGATGGCCATGGCTGCGTCTATGGGCGGGGGAGCCGCCGCTGCCGGGTACAAGGCATATCAAGCGCTTAGGGCCGCCAGAGCGATGTCCGCTGCGCCTCAGTCGCCTTCGACGAGCTTGCGCTCAGGTGCCACGATGCGCGTACCGCAGAATTCGAGTGGATCGGGAATCTTGCGAGGAGCCACCACTGCGGTGCGTGCGGAAGCTCCCGCGTCCGCTAAAACGGTGGGGCTTCGTGGAGCTAGCGGTGTGGCTCGCCCGGTCTCGCCGTCGGCCACCGGACGAAGCTCCGGCATCCTGAAAGGCACCACAACGGCAGTGCGGGCGAGAACGTCCACTGCACCACAAGGAAGCGGTCTCCTCAAGGGAGCGACCACAGCGTCGCGAGCAACGGCATTGCCTTCCCGCGCGGGGGCCAACGGCGTGCGTCCTGCTTCGAGCATGCGTGCGGCGGGGGCAGGAAATCGTGGAGCTGGTACGGCCGGCCGGGCAGCTGCCGGGCGGGCAGGGACTGCAGGACGCGCAGGAACTGCGGGACGCGCAGGAGCCACCCGGACAACCGGTGCACGCAACGCCAGCACGCGCGGGGCTGCCAGCACGCGCGGAACCAGCACGACACGCGGGACCAGCACACGCGGAGCTAGTACACGTGGAACCAGCACGCGTGGGACCGCCACGACGCGCGGGACAAGTACGCGTGGGACGGACAGGGCGAGAACCGCCCGCCCCGTCGACTCGAAGACTCGTTCAGGCTCCGCACGTTCGGGCTCTGCAAGGGGGACGACGGCGGGTGCTTCGACTCGTGGAACTTCGACGACGCGCACGACCACTGCCTCCACGCGTACAGGGCGCGGCAGCTCGACAGCGCCAAAGGGATCGCGCGGTGCCTCACGCGGGATTTTCAACGGGCTGATCGGTCGCGGCCGCCAGGAAAAGGAAAGCGAGAAGACCCGAAAGTCGAGAAAGGGACGGAACCACGATGTTTCGCCCTATGAGACGGATCGGAAGATCACCTTCCTGGAAGCCGGCAGGCGAGACGAGGAAGAAAGCCAGTGAGAGCCGCGGCTCGGCTGGGTCGGTGAAAAGCCGGCTCAGCCGAGCAAAGCCGACGCAGCCTGGCCATGCCAGCCGAACCGACTCATGAAATGACGAGATGCGGCTAGTGCCATTTACGCCGACAGTGGCGGCAGGCTGACTAGGCTGGCTCATCGAAAGGTAGGCGCCGATCGCGGGGTTCGCTTCGCGAGATTGATCGAAAGTGG
>ERZ772968.1179-NODE-1179-length-12370-cov-8.786114_pt1 | contig 12370 bp, 7 predicted proteins | sample MGYA00580674_ERZ772968 | MGnify/ENA primary metagenome ERZ772968 (study PRJEB29015, sample SAMEA2737940) | human oral metagenome | biome: human oral; feature: human-associated habitat; material: dental | place: China | collected 2138 ...
TAGGCGCACAGCGGTTTTCAAGACCGCCACATTCGGCCGCTCTGTCACCTCTCCATGCCCCTGCGGGCCCCCCGACCATACCATCACCGGCCCCGTCGCACGCCGCCGTCCGTGGGGCGAGCGCCACCGAGCTCGCCCGCCCCACGAGCGGTCGGGTCCGCCTGATCACCCGCGCGCCTCAGAAGCCGCGACGGGCGTCCGTCGCACCGCAAAGCGGAGCGCCGACGCCGTGGAGACGAGCCAGATCGCGATGGGGACCGCGGCGTAGTAGGACAACTGCAACCACGGGACGGCCGGGCCGATGCCGATCAGCGCCGCATACGGACGGATCGTCAAGGCGAGGAGCCCCATGCTCACGACGGCGGCCACCGCACCGGCGCACAGGGTATCGACCATGACCGACCGGGCCAGGGCCCCGGCGCGCTGCCATTGGGGCATCCCGAGACGCTCCAGCATGCGCAGGTCCGGGCGCCGGGCGACGACGGTTGTGGCCGTCGCCGCAGCCGCGAGCGTCAGGCACAACGCCAGCGGAGCACCCACCAGGAGTGGCGTCTCCCGTGTGCCCGCCCCGCCCGAGTCGGAGACCGCCGAACCGGGGGCCAGGGCCTGTATCCAGACGGACGCCGGCTGCACGGTCCACCCTTCGCGGGCCTCCTGAGTATGCCCCAGGAGTGCGGTGACCCGACCAGTGGCGAACCCGACGGCAGTAGGATCGGTAATGAGGTAGTCCCCGAAGGTCGACGGCATATCGACGACGTCGGTGATCGTGGTCTCGACTGAACTCCCGTCCTGACCGGACAGGACGAGCTCATCGCCCGGCACGACGCCCGAACGCAGCGCCTCCTGCCGGGTCACCACCGCACCCGGAGAGCGCACCGTGGCGCCGAGAGCGGCGAGCCAGTCGTCGGCGCCGTCTCCGCCGAGCAAGGTCACCGACTGCCCCCACTGCCCGCCGTCGACGGCCGTCGACGCACTGCGGTTCCCGAGAACCGCCCGCCCCTTGGCCATGACCACCCCATCCCCCTCCAGCACCTGTGCGCCGGCCTCGGACGCAGTCAGCGTCGTCTGAGCCACGAGCCGCTCTCCGATCATGTCCTGAAGCCGATGGCGCGCCATGGCGTCGGTCGCAGTCGGATAGCCGCCCAGAAAAACAGCCATCATCGTGGCGATGACCGTCGCGCTGACGACCGTCACCTGGTGCTGCCGCTCGCGCCACCGTCGTGACACCAGCGCCGGCGCCGACGCCGGGAGGCGCCGGAGCCGGTTCACGACTCCGCTGCAGCCTCTCACGACACCTCTCCATGTCCCGCACAGCAGTGCCATCAGGCAGATGAGCAGAAGCGCGCCGAGAAGGAAGGCCGTCTCATCCGAACGCGTCGCCAGAACCGCTTTCAGCAGAAATGAAGCGCAGACCGCCATCGCCACCAGGCCGAGCCCGTACACAGCCGTACGCGAGGCTCCGCCCGATCCCGCCGCTGGTCCGGGTGGGGACGTATCGGCGGGCTCCAAGCGGGTCAGCGTCAAGGACGCGCCGAAGGTGCCCCCGAGGGCGACGAGCCCCGTTCCGACGACCGTGACGACCACGGCGCCCAAGCGCCAGCGAGCAGGCGTATGCGCCGGGACCACCTCCAGCGATACCAGGTAGGGCGTGAGCAGCGGCGTCACGAGGTATCGGGCCAGTACTGCGCTGACGAGAGCCGCTGCGACAGCGATCGCCGCGGTCTCGGTCAGGAGGGCCACTCGCAGTCGCCGAGCGCTCATCCCGACGATCCGCAGGCGTCGAACCGTGGGCCAGCGCTCCGCGACCGCATGCCGCGTCACCGCTCTCAGCACCACCAACGTGCAGGCGGCCGCGATGGTCCCTATCGTGACGAGCGATCCGATGTCACCGCCTTCGGCCAGTCCGAAGGCGTAGGAGGCCAAGGTGGAGATCACCAGACCTCCGACGGTGAGAACGGCGAACACCGGCCTCATGAGGCCGCGCTCACTCCAGGATATGCGAATCAGATCGTAAGCAGAACCGCCCCTCATACCGCGTCCCCAGTCTCCTTCAGAGCGTCCAGGACACCATCCGGAGTCGGCTTCTCCAGAACCGCCGCAACCCCGCCGCCATCGATGACAAGGACCCGATCGGCGCTGCTGGCCAGCGTCACGTCGTGAGTGGCGATGAGCACCGCCCGCTCCTCGCGGACAGCGGGGTCCAGAAGAACCGACAGCACCTCCTGCCGAGTCACGGGATCCAGAGCACCCGTGGGCTCATCGGCGAACAGCACCCGTGCGTTATTGACGACCGCCCTGCCGATCGCCACTCGCTGACGCTGACCTCCAGAGAGCTCGCTGGTCCGCCGTCCCAGAAGCGAATCGATGCCGAGCCCCTCCGCCACCTCCCGCAGATGATCCTCGGCGACGACGCGCCTCGATATCCGCGCCGGCAGGGTCATATTCTCCGACACCGTGAGCGCATCGATGAGGCTGTAGTCCTGGAAGACGAATCCGAATTCGTCCCTCCGAAGCCGTGCGCGACCGCTCTCCGGAAGTCGAGTGATATCCGCGCCCCGGTAGAGAACCGTACCGGAGGTGACGCGCAGAAGACACGCCGCACAATTCATCATGGTCGATTTCCCCGAGCCGGAGCGGCCCACCAGAGCAGTCACGGTACCGGTGGCGACGGAGAAGTCGCAGGGGCCGATCACGGCGCCCGCACCGCGTCTTCCGTAACGATGGGTTACTCCGTTCAGCCGCAGAACCGGCTCGGCCGTCCCGTCCACGGTGCTCCCATGGTCATGGGGGGTCATTCTTCTCCTCCATCCATCATAAGCATTCTATAGGCGGACGATGAGGACGCCACCTGCCGCGGATTCCCCGCGGCCACGAGCATACCTCGATCAAGAACAGCCACGCGATCAACCTCACGAATAGTTGACAGGCGATGAGCTATCGTGATAACAGTGATGTCGGAAGGAATCGTTCGAATCGCATCAATCACCAGCTTCTCACTCTCCGCGTCCAAGTTGGCACTGGGCTCATCAAGCAGCAGGACCGGACGTCGATACAACAACGCACGCGCAATGGCCAGCCGTTGGCGCTCCCCGCCCGAAAGCGCTCCGCCCTCCTCGCCGACATCAGTATCGAGTCCTTCGGGAAGATCTGCCACAACCTTCTCGAGACCCACCTGACGCAGCACGCCCACTATGTCATCATCGGACGCCCAGGAGGCACCGACCGTGATGTTGTCCCGAATCGTACCGGGCACCACGTGAGTACCCTGATCCACATGACCGATGAGCCCTCTCGTCTTCCAGACACTCCTTTCATCGAGAACAGTATTGTTGACGATGATGCGCCCGCCGGACGGCGCATCATAGCCCAGAAGAAGGGAAAACAGCGTCGTCTTCCCGGCGCCCGACGCACCTATGAGCGCGACCCTTTCGCCCGGTTCGATAGTGAGCGAAACATCGGTCAGCGCCCAGGCCTCACTACCCGGATACCTATACGACACATTACGAATCTCCAGACTGGTCGGCGGCAGGCCCTCAAGGGGGAGCCTCGCGGTCGCATCCAACGGCTCATGCGGAGCATCGACGATCTCTCTGATTCGATCAAGAGCACCGAGCGCCTCCTGGAGGGACAGGATGGCAGTCACCACGGACGAGGCGGGCGTCGTCAGCATATTGACGAACAGGGCGAAAGTGAGTAGATCCGACAACGGCATCGTACCAGAGGCGACGCGCCAGCCGCCAACCAGGAAGATGACCACCATGCCCCCCTGCGACAGCAATGAGCTCACAGGGAGCACTATTGCCTGCAGACGCGCCGCCGTCACATTATGAGCATATATGGTCGAAGCAACGTCGCACGCGTTCTCCTCGGCGTGGGACGTTCCCCCGTAAGGCCGTAGAATGCGCATGGCCGTCACGGACTGCTGCAATCGGGATCCGAGTAGACCCGTGGCGTCCTGAGCCGCCCGCTTCGCCTTACGAACATGAGGGCTCGCCCCGGCGATCAGTAGGATGGACGCCGCCAGCAGGAGAACGACCATGATCGTCAGCGGTAGATCCAGGACGACCAAGGCGATAGCCGAGCCGACGACAAGCAGGGAGTTGCCGACTATGTCCACGAACCCCGATGACAGCGCGTACTTCAAGGCATTCACATCGGACGTCGCCCGCGACACCAGATCACCCACAGGTCGGTACGTGTACCACCACATGGGCATACGAAGGATCGACCCGATGTACTGGCGCCGAACACGATAAGTCCCGTCTTCCGCAATGAGCGCGAGCACGTAGCCGCTCGCACATGAGATCATGGCGGCCACCACCATCATGATGACAAGATCCGCAACGAACGTCATGGGATTCCGCCCCGCGGTGACGGAACGAATGATTAGATTCACCAGAAGCGGTTGACAGAATGACAGTCCCGCGGCGACAGCAGCCAGCGCCATCGCCGCAACGAGCCTCTTCCGTTGGACGATGCTGTACCGCCATATGTCTCGTATCGTGCTTGGGGAACGCTTCCTCCGTTCATCATCCGAAGCGCCAACCGATGCTCGTCTCACTTCATTAATCCCCACAACGTCATGCACCCAATCTTCATACTCGCGCGCCTCTGGGGGCGGATCCGACCCTGGACTCGCCCCCAGAGAACTGCCGCGATCAGCCGCAGTGGGACCAGCTGATCCAACTGCTACGAGAGCAATCGCTCTGGCTCAATGAGCTCGCCTGCGGAGAACTGCAGTCCCCGGACGAACTGATGACCTGAAGATCAAGAATTGAACGCACTCATCTCACCTCCTCCGCGAATCGGAATGGTTCATATCGGGCCCACTCGGAGCAGATCCGAATAGGCACGTCGGAACGGAACCGGGCAGCCAGGGCACGCGGTCCGCAGGCGCGAGAGCGGTCGAGGCCAGTGCCAGCAGAAGCCCGGCGGAGCCCGTCGAGTAGTCTGTTGAAAAACGAAGATTCTGGTCGCCACCGACGAAGGCGCCCTCCGCACGCAGAGCGCAATACAGGTTGAGATGATCGATGTGATACCGGATCGCATCCCGCCCGGGGGCGTCGAGATTCCTCTGCTCGGCCAGCGCGAGGGCCGCGATCATACCGGCCCGTCCTTGCGTCAGACCGGCGCAAAGGTATATGGCACTGAACGCGGGACGCATCAACTTGGGCAGCAGGGCGCGCAATTCCTCGTCATCACGGCGAGTCAGATACGCCTGCGCCACGAGGCCGATGCCGACGCCACCGTGGGCAAGATACGGGAGGAGGCGGTTACCATCCTTGACTGGAACGAGCCGTCCTGGTCATTTTCGACGCAGCACGCCAGGTCGAGTTTCAAGGCGCGGCCCGCCGCGTCCACGACATCGTCGCAACCGAGCTGCTCGGCCGCCAGCAGCAGCGCCAGCGACACTCCGCTCCATCCTTGGAATAGTCCCGCCTTCCAGGAGGGCGCCGACGAGGAGACGTCATGCGTGCCGACTGCGGATGACACCCCATCCAGTAGCCGCTCCACAGTCTCATAGCAGAGCCCGGTCAGACTCGGTTCGCGGCGGCGCAGGGACAGAAGCCCCATAAGGGTTCCCGCGGCGCCCGCCCGCAGGCCAACACCCGCGGGAATCCGCAGACCACTGCCCACGGATGCCTCCAACCATCGGGCGAGATGATCGGTCTCCCCGAGCTCATCGAGCACCGTTGCGACCCCCAACGATCCTGTGAAGAGAGAATCATTCTCCAGGCGGCAGCTCGCGGGCAAACCGTCCAAGAACATCTCTGCGACCTCGGATGAGAGCCCGCCGGTACGATGCAGAGCCAGTACGACCCCCGCGGAACCGCTCCATATGTCTACGGCGCCATCGCCTTTGAACTGCGCAATATCGCCCGGAAACAGGCGGTCGGAGAAGCGTCCCGTCGTCGATATGATCCCCCGCCGCAGGTCGTCGCGGCCCCGAGTCGTATCGAAATGGTCGCGCGGGGCCGCATCGAACCCATCGTAGTGATCGTGGGAGGGCTCATTCGAGGGCACCCTGGTTTCCTTTATCAGACCGGCGGCGTTCCGGCCGAAGAATTCTTCCGCGAACGCGATGTGCTCATGCGCCACCCCCGGGGCCAGTTGCAGGATGTTGTTCAACGGCACGAATAGATACAGGGCGATTCGATACAGGGCGAAGAAGTCCTCCGCATATCTGTCCCCCGCCCGCGGAGGGATGAATCCCGGTGTTCCGAGCGCCCGATCGGTGTCGGACGCCCTGGCGGCCTCGAAATCTATCACGGATACGTCGGCGGACTCGGTCACCAGAATGTTATCGGGCTGAACGTCCCCTATCGAGATTCCTCGCGAATGCGCCTCGTCCAGAACCGAGCGGACTCTCCCCACTATACGAGCAACCCGCTTCACGTACCGCTCGACCGCGTCCGACGGCGGCGAGAACGAACTCGCCGGATTGTTCAACGAGACATCCGCGGACAAGGCGTGCCCATCGACCTGGCTCATGATCAGAAAACGATGCTCCCACACATCGAGCACGTCTATGATCTCGGGGACGCCCGGAATCCCCTTCAGCGCGCTCATCATGCTCGCCTCGTGCCCCACCCTTTCGAAGCCGCTGCGGTGCAGCCCGTCGAGTCCCGCGTACCTGCGCCCCTCCTTGATGATGACCGGCCTCTCGCTCCGAGGCGCTCTCCCCAGATAAACACCGCCTCCGTTGGAGTAGTGAATCGCCTCCTCGACCACGAAGGGCAACTCCGGAGAATCATCATTGTAGCGCTCGTATGCATCTTTTAAGAATTCAGGGATGACAACCCACTCGGGAACCTGGAATATTGGTTCGCGCCGATCGGGGACGAGCTCGCCGTCGGGCCCGATGATTGCAGGAATCGTTTCCCCGTCCTCCCCCTCGGTGAACATGGGCTTGAATCCGCCGTAACGGACATGAACCGGACCCTCCCCCCAGCGCAGATCAGAAAGGATGTAGGGCCCCGCTGAACCCCTCAGCATCTCGCCCAGCTCGCGGACCACCCTCTCCAAGACGGTCTCGTCGCCCGGATAAATGGTGATGAACTTTGCCCGAACCGCTGCGGTCGGCGTACTTCGCGTTTCGGGAGAGCATGCTATGCCGAGTGGGGTTGAACTTGAAGGCGAGGCCCGCACTGAAGCACATACCCGCCGTGCGGGACAAAACGTCCTGCGCATTTTCAGGGGTCGTCGACACGTGGATCTTCCACCCTTGAACCGGCAAGCGAAGCGAAGGGGGCTCCACATGGCGCCACCCCTCCGTGAGACTGCTCGACCATCCCGTGGGCAGTAAGCCGATATCGAACGGCTCCTCATCGAGAACCCTGGGCAGATCATAGAAATAAGGATCACCCTGGCAGAACTCGAGATACTCGATATTCACCACGAGGGTCTCACCTCCTAGACGCCGCGACAGGGCAGGCTCATGCGGCTCAGGGATAGGAGTTCAGAGAATCGCCTGCGCGGTTCAGGATTCTAAGACCGACGTCGGGGGGCCGGCAATAGGAACTTGGTCCCGGACAGTGGGAACTCAGCCCCGGGAGAAGAATCCTCGCCTGCGCCCCTGCTGCGCCGCGGGCGGGATCAGCGACGCGGGCTGGTCCAGGCGCCCCTCCGCCAGGGCCTGTCCCATCGCGGGCCACACGGGCAGACGCGCCATGAGGGTCGCCTGCAAGGCGTGGTAGATGTCCGGATGCCCCTTCCACGTGCGGGTGGACGGCCAGTTGTCCCGATCGAGCTCGTGGATCCACACGCCCGGCGTCTTGATGAGGTACTCCTCGGTGTAGTCGACCCAGCTCCGGTAGCAGTGCTCGTAGTGCTCGACCTCGATCTCGCCGCGGCCGTCGTCGAGCAGCGCGCGGCGCAGGGCGGCGGCGGCGCTGATGCCCTCGCAGACCACCCAGTGCATGCGCTCGTGGACGATCGGCGTGCCGTTGAAGTCCGTGGTGTAGACGAAGCCGGGAGCGCCGTCCACGCGCCAGCCATCGGTGCGCGCACGGTCGAAGAGCTCCTCGGCGGCGTCGAGCATCCAATCCGGCACGGGCAGGGAACGGGTCACGAGGGCGGAGCGGGCCTGAACGATCAGGCGCGCCCATTCCAGGCCGTGGCCCGGCGTGACGCCGTAGGGCCGGAAGGGGTGGGCCGGCTGGTCCTTGTTGTAGTCCAGGTCGGGGCGCCAGCGCGTGTCGTAGTGCTCGGGCAGGTGCCAGTCATTGGTCCGCGCCTGCACATTGACGGCGAAGTCGATGATCTGGACCGCGCGCGTGAGCCAGGTCAGGTCGCCGGTGACGTCTGAGACGGCGAGGTATGCCTCGACCGTGTGCATGGCCGCATTGATGCCGCGGTAGTCCTCGGGGTCGGTGAAATCGCGGGCGTAGGACTCGAATGGCAGACCGTAGGTCTCATCCCACCAGTAGCGGTCCTGCACCGCCATGGCGTCGCGCAGAAGCTCATGGGCGCCGGGGCGGTCGGCGGCGGTGGCGGCGGCCGCGGCGAGCAGGACGAAGGCGTGCTGGTAGCACTCCTTGCGTCCCTCGGGATCGACGGGGACGCCCCGGCCCTTGGCGTCGAGCTCATGCCCGACGGCGGAGTGCCAGCCGCCGTGCTCGGTATCGCGCATCACCCGACTCAAGGAGCGCACTCCATGGTCGGCGTAGCGGCGGCAGCCGGGGATGCCCATAAGGGCGCCCAGCGAGAAGGCGAAGGTCATGCGGCCGGTGATCCACAGCTCGACTGGATGAGAGGTGTCGACTCGGCCGTCCTCGCCGATCCAGCCGAAGCCCGCCGGGACCTTGGCCGACCGCGCGAAATGAAGCAGGGCGTGCGTCTCAGCGGCGAGCCAGCGATTGTGCTCCGGCGCTCCGAACCATCCCAGTCCCATGAGTCCTCCTCGACCCGGTCGGTGCTCCCGCTGCTTGACGTCCGCAGATGCCCTCAGATATCCGCAGATGCCCTCAATGGCCCGCGCATCGTGACGGCGAACCGGACGAGTCGTACGTTAGCAGGCGGCCCGTCGTGGTGTCCGCCCTATGGTGCCTACGCCTCACGCGTCGAGGTCGACTTTTTCGAACGAAGTAGACGGTGGCACCGTCTACTTCGTTCGAAAAAGTCGACCTCGACGTGAGGACGCAAGAGCGCGCCCCGCCCTGCCGCTCGCTCGGGCAAGGCGACCACTCACGCGGGCCAGGCGACCGCTCGCTCGAGCCGGCCGCTCACGCGGGCCGCCCGGATCACTTGGGCCAGGCGGCCTCCGCCTGCCCCAGCGCCTTCTTGGCATCCAGGTCACCGGCCGTCCAGGAGGTCAGCGCCGACCACAGGGCGTCGGTGCCGACCTCGGCGGGCATGGAGTCGGAGGCGTCCAGGCGGATGACGCTCTGGCGCGACTGGAGGATGCGCGTGGCGCGAACGGTCACGTCGGAGCTGACCTCGCTCACGTCCACGCCGCGATTGGCGGTCGCCACCCCGCCCAGCTCCGCCCGCTGCTGCGCCCACTCGGCGCTGGTGAGGTAGTCCATGACGGCGTCGGCCGCATCGGACGTCCCGTCCGCCTGATGCAGGGAGACGAGGTAATCCCCGCCGACGAGCACCGGAGGATCCCCATCGTCGTCGCCGACGCCGGGGAAGGTGAAGGCCGATATGCTCACAGGCGGCCCGCTGCTCGCAGTGGCGCTGGCGCTCGCAGTGCCCTCAGCGCCGGCAGTGCCAGCAGCGCTCGCAGCACCGTCAGCGCCCTCAGCGCCCTCAGCGCCAGCACCCTCTTCAGTGCCGGCAGCGCCGTCGGCCCCGTCAGTCCCGGCAGTCGTGGCACCGCCACTCGCTGCGGCACTGCCGCTCGTCGTCGGACTGCTGCTCGATCCGTTTCCGCTGCGCCCCTTGACGTCGGTAATGATGGTGCCGGCGGGCAGAGTCGTCTCGAAGCTCGAGGAGGCCAGCATCATGAGGCACGAGCCGTCCACGAGCTGCTGGCCAGCCTGCTCCATGGTGGTGAACAGGGCGCCCTCGCGCCCGCCGGGAACATGCCCCTTCTCCATCAGCAGGGAGTCGACCGTGCCCAGGGCGTTGACGGCGGGCTGAGAGTCGAGGGCGACGTCGTGGTCGGCCCAGGCGTCGTAGGCCTCGACGCCGCCGGTGGTCAGCAGACTCTCCTCGAGCCAGTCAGACATGGACCAGCCCGTGGTGCCGCCGTCGGCCATTCCCAGGCACCAGGGCGTCACCTCGCCCTTGGGGTGGTCAGCCGCGATCCTGTTGGTCAGCGCGACCAGCTCGTCCCAGGTGGCCGGAACCTCATACCCCGCGTCGGCGAAGGCCCGCGGGGAGTACCACACGAAGGACTTGACCGAGGCCATGAGCGGCGCCCCGTAGAAGGTGCCGTCGACGGTGCCGGCCGCGGACCAGGCATGATCCCAGCCGAGCTCGACATTGGCGCCCACGACGTCGGACAGCGGGCTGAGCGCGCCCTCGTCCGCGAGATCCGCCACGAGCCCGGGCTGCGGGACGACGGCGAGATCAGCATTCCAGTCAGCCGTCCCAGCGGCCCTGCCGCGCAGGTTCTCCTCGAGCTTGTCGCTGCCCTCGTGCACGACGTCAATACCCGTGCACTCCTCGAAGCGCGCCAGGGACTGCTCGAAGCGCTCCCCCTCCGTGCCGGTCAGGGCGGTGGCGATCTTGACGGAGCCGCTCGCCCCGTCCTTGGGCGCGTATCTGGCGAGGACCTCGCAGGAGCTGAGGTCGGAGTTATGGTCGTGCGGCCTGCTGCAGGCGGTCAGGCCCGTACCGGTCAGCGCCAGGACGGCGGTGAGCGCAAGCGCACGGAAGGCATGAGTGAGCAGTGAACGCGCCATCAGCTCCGGTCCCTCTTTCTAGTTCGCTCGACAACGGCATCGAGCAGGGCGGCGCAGCCATCGTGCCACACCGGCTCGGTGACGATGTCACTGCTGTCCTTGACCGACTGGGGCGCCGATCCCATGGCTGCGCCGATTCCTGCCCACCGGAGCATCTCGATGTCGTTGGCGCCGTCGCCCACCGCGATGGTGTGCATCTTTTGCCCGGTGTGTCCGGTGTGTCCGGTTTGCTCAGCGTGCTCAGCGTGCCCGGCATGCCCGACTTGCCCGGCATCCGCACCCAGCCGCGCGGCGAGGGCCTGCAGGGCGGACGCCTTGGTCACGCCAGCGGGGGCGACGTCCAGCCAGGCGGTCCACCCGATCGCGTACTCCACCGAGTGGAGCCCGCAGCCGGCCACCAGCTCCGAGAACTCCTCCACATCCATCCCCGGCGCGCGCAGCACCACGCGGGTGACGGGCTGAGAGGCCATCTCCTCCAGGCTCACGACCCTCTGCGCCTCGATGAGCTCACCGTCGGGGAAGGGCCGCGAGACCTTGAAGCCTCCGCCGAGGACCTCCACGGCGACGATGCCGTCGGGTACCGCGCGCGACAGGGCCGCGATGGCGTCGGCGGGATCGAACGTGACCGAGTCGATGACCTCGTAGCCCCTGGGCGCGGTGGGATCCATGCGCAGGGTGATGGCGCCGTTGGCGCAGATCATCCACCCATCGGTCAGCCCGACACGGTGCGCCACGGGCAGGGCCGCCTGAATGCCGCGCCCCGTCGAGATGACGAGCCGGACGCCGCGGGCGCGCAGACGGGCCAGGGAGGCCATCATCCGCTCTGAGATGCGCCCCTCGATATCCAAGATGGTGCCGTCGACGTCGAGGGCGACCAGGAGCCGTTCGTCGGGAAGGAGTCCGACGGCCGGGGCGCTTGAGCCAGTCACTGACCCGGCCACCGTGCCGGCGGAGGTGCTGCCGCTGCCGGCGGCGCCACCGGGCAGAGGATCCGGCAACACGATGCCGAGCGGCTTTCCGTCCCGCACCTCGGCGGGGATAGGGGCGAGCCGGTCCAGGTCCGCCATGCGGGCCCGGACCACGCGCTGGTAGTCGTCATGCGACAGCGGCCGAATCGTGCGGTGAGCGCGGGTGCGATCGCTCGAGGGCTCCGAGCGGGCGCCGGTCTCGCGGCCCGCGGCGGGCTCGGCGAGAGGCCGCCCAGTCGAGGCGACGGCGCGGGGACCCGCCGCGGAACCGGGGGCCGGAGGGCCGTTCTCGGGTGCCGAGTCGGCATCGTGGTCGTTCACGGGCGGCGTCTCAGACGACGGGCTCGATGATCTCGAGACCGCCCAGATAGGGGCGCAGGCCCTCGGGCACGCGCACCGCGCCGTCGGGCGTCTGGTGGTTTTCCAGGATGGCGACCATCCAGCGGGTGGTGGCCAGGGTGCCGTTGAGGGTGGCCACCGGCGAGGTCCTCCCGTCGCGGCGCTCGCGCACGGCCAGGCGGCGGGCCTGGTAGGTGGTGCAGTTGGAGG
>ERZ772968.1180-NODE-1180-length-12370-cov-6.154202_pt1 | contig 12370 bp, 9 predicted proteins | sample MGYA00580674_ERZ772968 | MGnify/ENA primary metagenome ERZ772968 (study PRJEB29015, sample SAMEA2737940) | human oral metagenome | biome: human oral; feature: human-associated habitat; material: dental | place: China | collected 2138 ...
CGACCGATACGCATCCCTAAACGGCACCCGACTGCATGACGCCGAGGAGAAAAAATGACCGAACAAGCAACCGATAACGGTTCGCTTTACACCCTGTCGAAGCCCGCACACACCCGCATCCTCACTATCTCAAACCAGAAGGGCGGCGTAGGTAAAACCAGTACCGCCGTGAATCTGGCGGCAGCGCTCGCTGAGGCTGGAATGAATGTGCTGGTCATTGATAACGACCCGCAGGGTAATGCCTCGACCGCACTCGGTATTGAACACGATGTGGAAACCCCCAGCATGTATAACGTGCTGATTGATGACAAACCTCTGCATGAAATTGTGCAGACCTGCCCCGATCTAGAAGGGCTGTGGTGCGCCCCGGCCAATATTGACCTCGCCGGGGCTGAAATTGAACTGGTCTCAATGGTGGCGCGTGAAACCCGTCTTAAAGGTGCCTTGGAGGATTACAGCACGTGGCGTGAGTCCCATAACCTGCCGCGCCTTGATTACGTATTAATCGACTGCCCGCCGAGCCTGGGGCTGATGACAATCAATGCCTTTGTCGCGGCGGGGGAGGTTCTTATTCCCATGCAGGCCGAGTACTACGCCCTGGAGGGGCTGGCACTGCTCACACGGTCGGTCGACCGCATTGCGCGGATTCACAATCCTGCGCTCACCGTGTCCATGATTGCTCTGACCATGTTCGACAAGCGCACGACCCTGGCTCGAGACGTTGAGGAAGAGGTTCGGACCTATTTCCCCAACGCGGCGCTTCACACCCGCATCCCGCGGTCGGTGCGCGTGGCGGAGGCCCCGTCCTTCGGCGCACCCGTGGTCTTCTGGGACCCGCGCTGCTCGGGCGCGGTGGCCTACAAGCAGCTCGCGCAGGAGATCGCTCAGCGCGGGGTGGCGGGCTGGGAGAGCTCAACAGCAGTCAGCCGCAATGACGCAGATGACGTAGACGACATGGACAACGCAGATAACGCAGACGACGCAGACGACGCACAGGAGGCGTGACAATGGCGCAGAAGAGGCGCGGGCTTGGACGGGGACTTCAGGCCCTTATCCCTGAGACGCAGACGGAGACGCCGTCGGCGCGTCCCACGGACGTCTTCTTTCCCGAGTCGCAGGACGGGCCTCCTGCGAAGAGTGACAAGGCGCTCGAGGAGGGTGGGAGGAGTGAGGCGCCCCAGGGAGGAGAGTCTCGGCGCAAGTCGGATGACATTGCGGCGACGCTCTTAGCGCCTTCGAAGCGAACGAGGAGGGCGACCTCGAAGGGATCCTCGTCGAGGGGGACGGCACGGAAGGCCTCGACTGCGAGCAGCGGCTCGCAGTCCGGCGCCGCGAAGAAGACCGCGTCGAGATCGAGGCGCACCCGTGCGGGTAGTAGTGTTTCACGTGAAACGTCGGAGCAGAAGAAGACGGTCGAGGAAGCACAGGTTCACCTGGACGAGACCAGGGCGGAGGAGGTGAGCGCGATTTCCGACGTCGAGGCCAAGGAGGCGGATGCCGTGAAGGCCGGCGGAGAGGCCGCGAAGACCGACGACGAGAAGCAGTCGCTCGTGCCCGTCCCGGGGGCGACCTTCGCAGACCTGCCCGTGGATGTGATCGCGGCCAATCCGCATCAGCCCCGGCAGGTGTTCGACGAGGACGACATCTCCGAGCTCGCCGCGTCGATCAAGGAGGTCGGCCTGCTTCAGCCCATTGTCGTGCGCCGGCGCGAGGGCGGCGGCGATGGCGACGACGGCGATGCCGGCTATGAGCTGATCATGGGAGAGCGGCGTCTGCGGGCGGCCAAGGAGGCCGGGCTCGAGACGATCCCCGCCGTCGTCCGTTACGCGGCGGACGATGAGCTGCTGCGGGACGCGCTCCTGGAGAACCTGCACCGAGTTCAGCTCAACCCGCTGGAGGAGGCGGCCGCGTACCAGCAGCTGCTCGAGGACTTCAACTGCACGCATGCGGAGCTCTCGCAGCGGATCGCGCGCTCGCGCTCGCAGATCTCGAACACGCTGCGTCTCATGAAGCTGCCGCCTCTTGTCCAGCGCCGGCTGGCCGCCGGAGTACTGTCGGCCGGGCACGCCCGGTCTCTGCTGGGCCTTCCCGACGCCGCGGCCATGGAGCGTCTTGCTCAGCGCATTGTGGCCGAGGGGCTCTCGGTGCGAGCGACGGAGGAGCTCGTGGCGCTGCACGACGAGCCCGACGCGCGGCGGTCCAAGCCGCTGCGGACCCGGTCGGCGACTCTTCCGGCCCTGTCGACGCGGCTCTCGGACGCCTTCGACACCCGGGTCAAGGTGACCCGGGGGGCCAAGAAGGGCCGAATCACCATCGAGTTCGCCGGCGACGACGATCTGGCACGTATTGTCACGGCACTTGCTCCGGGAACGTCTCTGGACGAGGACTGAGCGCGGCCGACTGATTGGCCGGTCGGGACGCGGTGTCGCGAGGGGCTCCACGTGAGTGGGGCCCCTCGCGCTGATATCGGAACCCCTTCAGCGGGAACGGACACATCTTTCGGGGCGCGGTGGGTGTGCTGGTCCTGGACCGCGGGCCGCCCGGGGGACCACGTGAGTCGGCGTGAAGGCTGATCGCGGGTTCTCGCACTGTCGTTCTCGCCTTGAATGTTTATTGTTAGTGATGACGTAAATGCTGTATTGCTAAGGAATGCACTGTCCTGGTCGGACTTCTACGGGCCTGGTAGTGAAGGTCGCTTGCCCCGGTTACAGCTGCCGTCACGTGCAACGGTCTGGTTGTGGTGACGAGTGCGGCCCGGATGGGACCCGGGCCGGTTGAAGGCGCGCTCGACGGCGCCGTGGTCTCAAGGGACGGCAGGGGCGAGGATGGGCGTCTGCCACGAGTCTTCCGACGACGGTGGTAAGCGGCTTGATCGTTGGGGGTGGGGTGGCACCGGTGGGGGCAGGCTTGTGTCCTGTGGGCCTGTGTGCCTTTGCGAGGGAGGTTGGGCGAGAAGGAGGGACGGCGTGCTTCGGCGCCGGTCGGCGGTGCTGGATCGCGGTGCCTTCTTCGTCTCGACATCAACCTGGGAGATGGCGGTTGAGCCCGGGTCGAGTTCGTCGTCGGTTCGTTCGGGCCGGCCCTTACGGACACCACCGGCAACGAGTGCGAGTGCCGCCGGCGGTGCGGCTGGAACAGACAATCGGACTGGTTGACTCGGGCGGCCGGAATCGGTTGGGACGTTCCGGCCATAGGAGAAGGACGACTATCGACCAGACGCTTTTAAGGTCTTCCCCTGCGCAGTGTGGAGCAAGTGCTGCTGTCCCGCCGTAGCATGGGAACTCCATGCTGTTGGAAAGCGGGTCTAGCGGAACGGTCTGCTTGTAGGCGCCAGCTTGGATGGGAGTGTTGAAGCTGCTCCGGCGCCCAGTGCGTCAGGGACCGGCCGAGAGAGGCGCCGCGAGCCGCTTCATTGGACACTACTCGCTCACCTTTTGTGTCGCAGTTTCACGTGAAACACGGTATGCCAATGAGGCCGGCCATTGGGGATGATCGTCTGCTGCACAAGCGTTGCATGACGACGTCTGGTTTTCCGGATACAGGTACCTTGGGTGCAGCCCACCGTCCGTCATGGCAGCGCGCTCGAAGGCAGATGATCATGTCTGGCTTACACCTCCACGACAGGAGAGAGAGTCACCTCGGGAGAGTGTCGCTTCTCGCCACCAGTGGGCCGGGTTTGGACAGAGGAGCTGCGTGGGTGCTGATACCGTGTCGGTCTTCGAAATGCCGTCCTCGTCGCCAGTGCGGTGATGGCGGCTGCTTGTAGCAGGGCTGCTCGTGACACATGCGCCTGCGGTTTCACGTGAAACGGTGAGTCGGTCGAGCGCGGTGCGGCTCCTCCAAGGCTGTGCCGACCGTGCCGACCGCTGCCGGCATGCGGTTTGGCCGTACTCGCTCCGTAGGCTGGACACGTGGGAGGTGGGTGGAGAGAAGGTACGGCATGCAAGTCGCTGACTGGAGCCAGTTGTTTCGATCCCGCGTTCACGATCTGCTGCGATCAAGGGTGGCACCACGACTGACCTGGACAGTCGCCTCGGGCCCGTTCGATCCATTGACGTCCCCGGTTCCTTGTGGCGCGATTGGATTCTCACTGCCCGGGAGAACTGGGTGCTCCCACGCGGTCTGACGGGCAGCGATACACCCAATGGTGAGAGCGGGATGGATTGTTCAAACGCGGATAGTACTTCACCTGTGGAGGTCGATGCACGGGATGCCTGTTGCCAGGCTGGGGAAGGTGATGTGATGATCGGGGCGTGGACGGGGTTTCCTGACCAGATGCATGTGCTCGTGCACAATGGATGACTGTCAACGCGAGGGCTGATCGGGGCCGGACCGTACTTCTATAAACCAGGTCCTGCTTGGCCCGGGCCATCTATGGAAATGGTGGTGACGCCGTCTCGGACAGCTAACGCTTCCCATGGGCTGTCGTTCCGACGCATGAGGTGGATCTGGAGGACCGAGCCGGTGACGGAAGGCGCAGGTGCTTGTCGATCTCCGTGCTCTACTTGTCAGACTAACGGCACGGTCATCTGGCGTGCGGTCTCATACTGGGCGCCAGTAGACGGCGTCCGGAAGCTGGAAACAAAAGGCAGATGACCGCGTGTTTCACGTGAAACTGATCCGGACCTTGACAGTGACGCGGCGCGACGAGGAGCGGTCCTGGGTAGCAATGCGCATGATGCTAACGCTGGACTGTGTGCCCATCTATTGCCTCGAAATGTCTGCCGCTAGGCGAATAGGTGACTCAGTTGGGCTTTGACCTCGCTGGCGTCGGGTGCGAGTCGCTGGAGTGAAATCCTGCCTCCGTCTCGGTCGGAGTAGGTGTCAGGTGCGTAATGAGAACATCGATAGAGGGAGCAGCCGCCGGCCAGGTCTGTAGTACGTGGTCAAGGGACAGCCGTACGAGGCATCGCAGTGCGCCAACCAGCCGTCCCTGCTCGGACATAGACGCACTTGATGGGTGACAGCCAGCTGGGTGATCGAGTCATTCAGCCGCACTGGGATCTGCTCGTATACTGTCATTGCCGTCATTTGTGCAGTCAGCGCGAGCGATACGTTGCCATGTGACGGTTTCACGTGAAACACATACTGATCCAGCTCCGAAGACCTGATGTAGTCGGCATGGCAAAGAGGAGACGAGAGACTTCTCCGCAAGCCGGAGCAGAGACCAGCACATGGGCTAGCACAACGCGATCGACTGACTCTACGAACCGACGGTGTCGCCCGTCATTGTCGTGCGCGAACTTGGTGAGAAGCTGGCGGTCTGGGACCGGCATCTGTTTCTGGAGGGAGCTCGCGAGCCCGGATGCGGACAGGGCCTGGGAATGCTGAGGGCGAGAATCAGCAGGGCGCCTTCATTCGCCGAGGAGGACTGGATGTCCGCGACAGGACTTCATGGAGCATGGGTGAAGCGAGTGGCCCAGAGAGGGGCGAGGTTTCACGTGAAACAGCGTCGAGTTTTGACAACCGCAAGAGGATCTCGATGCAGATGAATATGACAGTACCCGGCTACCCCTACCCCATGCGCCTGGGGCGGCACCCGATGGGCAGGCGGGTGGGGTCTGAGGCGCGACCCCTACCCCATGCGCCTGCGGCAGCCTGTGCCAGGCGATGCGGACCCTTCGGGTAGGAGCAGCACTGTATTTCGTGCCAGGATATGCGGTCCGTAGCGCAGGGGAATCTGTTTTCGGTCCTGGGTCAGTCATTGAGTTGCCTTCAACGGGACGCTATGCAAGGTCTTAGTCGCATGGCGACGGCATGTCCTCCGGCTGACCCCGGATCGCCAATGTGCTGAGGAACGCGGCCTGGGTGGAGAATGCTGCATGCCCTTGGAGCGATGTGGCAGCTCAGCTTCTCCGCGCCTGGCGGCACTTGACTCGGGTTTAAACAACGCGACCGGTATCCACTGAAGGCGGTTCACGCGATACTTCTCTAAAAGAATGCGGACTGTGTGCCTGAAGCCCGTCGGCAGGCAGCCGTCTGATTAGCAGTGGTGACCTGGGCTGTGCCCTGCGGCTGTGCTCGGACCGGGCGGATGCCCGGAGGCCGTGATGGCGCACGTCCGTGTATGAGGGACCTGCTGTTATTGTGGCGGTCGGATGGTTGCCGAGTTCAGAAAGGTCATTAACGGGGACTCCGGCAGCTGGATCGCCGCATCACATCCTGAAACCCGAGCGTCCGTCCCAGTGTCCTTATCGGTCTGCGGCCGCTCCGAAGGCGTGCCGAGAACTGCAGCCGGAGTTGCCAGTTCTGTGAGCAGAGGCGCCGATGGAGGACGAAAGACGGGTGGGGGCTGGGAGGAACGGTTTCACGTGGTCTGAGAGGTCCGGTGACATGGAATGTCGCCGCGGCGATAGCCTTGGCACCGGGTTGACCGAAGTGGTGTCAGGTATAGGAGCGGCGGTCGGGCTGGTGGTTGGCCAGCTAGAGCATTGTGCTAGGGGACGTCGACTCGCTCTTGAGAGGTTCCTGAGTACTGGACGCCGGGGCTGTCTCGGCGTTCTGGTCTGACCCGCTGCTTGTACGACGAAGGCGCCGCGCAGTGTCGACCGAGGTACCGCCCCGGGTCTGCCGTGGAGCACTATTATGCGTCTGTCTGGACACTCTCGATGGGCGGGCACGTGCTGGTGGCGCATGGGCCGAGTTCCGAGGAGCGTCTCAGTGCAGTCGTCGGCGCGCAAGAGCATGTGTTGTGACGGGCTGCAATGATGGTCGGCGTTTTCGTTCCCCTCCCCAATGCGGTCTGGCGCCCGTGTCGAACTGCGGCGGAGGGTTTCTTGCACTCGTATGACATCATTCGGTCCGCGGAGCAGATCACGTGCGCTTCCCCGGCGCCGGCTCGTTCTCCTCACCCGGACAGCATGGCCACGTGGAGCTCCGTGACCTTCGACAGTCCGGTGCATGCTTCATGGGCCAGGTCCGACTCCACTCGGACGCCGGCGTTCTTTGTTGAGCAGACCCGCTGCGGTTCCCGCTACCGTCTGGCGTAGGTGTCTTAGAGGGTACAGGTCGACGGTCAGTCGAAGAACAGTCGCCGTCTTCCTGAGGCGGCTGACACCACAACGAGGCGTGAAAGGAAGAAATATGTGAAAAGTTTCAATACGCAGTGTCAGTCTGCTTCCCACGAGCCTCCGGGTTGTACGTCCGACGTGGTCGGTGCCCGACCCGGTCCAGGGAGCCGGCGCTTCAGAGCGAACGGCTATGGCCGCGCACAGGATGCGGAGTCGAAGAGCGACGTCCGCTCACCAGAGACATGGCTGCCCGAGGCCGCACGTCGTCAGCGGCCCGTCATGTGTCGGGATGTCGGTGGGCCCCGGTGCGACGAGTATGGTTCACGTCGCCGCATACCGGGAGGTGCACCAAACCCCTTCCCCGCCGGCCGCCGTCGGCTCCCGGGCTCTGCTGGCGAGCCGCGTCCCGCACCCTCCCCTCAAGCGCGATGTCTGGGAGGGGCATGCGTCGCGGCCCCACCTGGTCGATGTATCCGGACGGCGCTTCCGAGGCGGGCAGAAGGAACCGGTCAGAAGCGCACAGAACACGGGCCGCTCGAAGGCGCACTAGCCGCACGGGGTGAGACAGGCGCAGGCGTTTCACGTGAAACACACGTCCTGCACCACGAGTCTGCAGAAGAGCGTCCCGAGACCGAGTAGGAATCAGGGATGGACAAGTGGATTGTGAACGAGTGCGTCGTACAGGCCGGGCAGGTCGCCGTCGGCCTCAGCTGCCAGCGGCAGCAGCGAGGTCTCCGTCATGCCCGGCACGACGTTGACGTCGACGAACCAGGGTGTTCCGCCGTCGTCGAGAATCAGGTCGGTGCGGGACAGGTTGCCGAGGCCGAGCGTGCGGTGCACCGTCACGGCGGTGTCCTTGACGCGCTCGACAAGGTCGGGGTCGAGTCGTGCCGGAACGAAGTACTCCGAGCGCCCGGGGTTGTACCGGGCGTCGAAGTCGTACTGCCCCTCCGATACGACCTCGACGGGCGGGAGTGCCCGCGGCCCCTGCCCCGTATCGACGACGGAGATGGCCACCTCGGTGCCGGGGACGTACTTCTCAATGAGGGCGCGCTCGTCATAGGAGAAGCAGGCCACCATGGCATTGCGCAGCTCGTCCGCGTTACGGGCCAGCGAGACGCCGAGACCGGAACCTCCCTGATTGGGCTTCACAATGACGGGCAGCCCGAGGTGCGAGGCGACGACGCTGAGCGCCTCCTGCGCCCCGAGCTGGGAGAAGTAGGCCTTGGGCAGGGTGACCGAGTCCGGCGTCAGCACGCCACCAGTCCGCACGGTCGCCTTCGCAGTCGGCTTGAACGAGGCGCGCTGGCATCCGTCGGAGTGTGTCCCCACATAGGAGAGCCCGAGAGCGATAAGCACGTTCTGAAGTCCCCCGTCCTCCCCGTGCACCCCGTGAACGAGCGGCCACACGACGTCGGGAGCGAACGCGCGCAGCGACGCAATGGTCCGCGCATCCACATCGAGGACAAGGACGGCGTGACCGAGGTGCCTGAGGACGGATGCCACCCGGTGCCCCGAGCGAAGAGAGACGTCGCGCTCATGGCTGAGGCCGCCGGCAAGAATGGCGACGCGGAGTGGCTCGGCATCGTTGGGCGCAGTCGTGGGCGTGGGCTCTGTGAAGTCTGTCTTCTCGGTCATGATGCATCCTCAGATCTGGTCCGGAGCGGGGGCTGATACGCCTTCGGTGGGGCGGGCGCGGAACGGGCCGAAAAGGTTGATGAGCTCGAGGTCGTGCGCGACCACCTCGGACAGGCGCCGCACTCCCTCGCGGATCTCCACGGGCTCGGGATAGCAGAATGACAGCCGGACGTGATCGTGCCCGGCGGAGCCCCCGGCGTAGAAGGCCGTGCCGGAGACATAGGCGACGAGATTAGTGACGGCGCGCGGCAGCATGTCCTTGGCGTCCAGTCCGTCCGGCAGCCCGACCCACACGTAGAAGCCGCCCGCGGGCACGTTCCACGTGCACGTGGGCATGAACTCCCCGAGCGCGGAGACCATGGCGTCCCGACGTCCGCGGTACATACCCCGGAACTCCTCGATCTGGAGCCTCCAGTCGAAGTTGTCCAGGTAGGTGGACACCGAGTACTGGCCGACCGAGCTCGGACAGAGGATCGCCGCCTCGGAGGCCAGCTTCATCTTCTCCCTGACGGCGGGTGGAGCCACCGCCCAGCCGACCCGGTAGCCGGGCGCGAAGATCTTTGAGAAGGAGCTCAGGTACACGACGTCGTCGGGCGCGAGGGTCTTCAGGGCCGTGTAGGTCTGCCCCTCGAAGCCGAGCAGGCCGTAGGGGTTGTCCTCCATAATCAGAATGCGGTGCCGGCGGCAGATCTCAATGATCTCCGGACGACGCTCCTCGGACAGCGTGACACCTGCGGGGTTGTGGAAGTTCGGCAGACAGTAGAAGAACTTCACGTGCCTGCCCTCGCGCTCCAGCCGTGTGATCGTCTCCTCCAGCGCCTCGGGAATGACGCCGTCGGCATCGATCGCCACCTGCTGGACGTCGGCCTGGTAGGTGGAGAAGATCGACAGGGAGCCGACATAGGTCGGAGCCTCGGTGAGGATCACGTCTCCGGGATCGATGAAGAGCTCGGTGACAATGTCAACGGCCTGCTGGGAACCGGTGGTGATGATAATGTCCTCGGGATCGGCGTCTATACCCTCGAGCGCCATGATCTCCGGAATCTGCTCGCGCAGACGGGGCAGCCCCTGTCCGTTGCCGTACTGGAGCGCCCTCCCCCCGTCCTTACGGATCATCTGCGCGGTGGCGTCGGCGAGCCGGTCAAGAGGCAGGTCCTTGAGGTTGGGCATCCCGCCGGCGAGAGACACCACCTCGGGTCGGGCGGCGACGGCGAAGAGCGACCGCGTCTCCGATGCGCGCAGGCCGTGGGCGCGGGCGGCGTAGTTGTCCAGCCATGGGTCGAGCCGATTTCCCTTCACCTGGTTCGCGTCAGTCACGTCGTCGTCCTTCCTGGGCGGGCACCGCCGTAGGAGGCCAGTCTGCCACGACGGGCCCGTGCCCCGCCGCTCTGCTCCCAGGGCGAACCGGAGCGCCATGGAGGCACTGGGGAGGCACCGGTCGGACCCGACGCCGGTTCATGAGGCCCGGCGACTGGGGCCGGCATATTTAAACCGGGGCTTCATTGGAGAGCGCTGACGGCGATAATGGCGGAGTGCTCTCCCGCGCCGGCGACGCGTCGCCGCAGCTCCGGCAGGGAGAAGAGCGAGGCGGTCCACCGGGCGGTGACCGACCGCGAAAGACTCGGAACGGAGGCCATCGCATGAACGATCAGGACAGGCGCACAGAGCTCGAGAAGCTGGAGGCCGGAGACGTCTACTGCTTCCTGGATCCGGAGGTCGTGGCGCGCAAGGAGTCTGCGGTGGTGGCGTGCCGGAGGTTCAATGACGCCGATCCCGCCGATGTCGAGGGGCAGACCCGCATTCTGCGGGAGCTCTTCGGCTCGGCCGGAGCGAGTCTCTCTGTGCAGCAGCCATTCCGGTGCGACTACGGACCCACTCTGGATCCTGCGGGCCGGCGCAAAAAAACTCGGCCAGGCCTCACCTGTGCATATCGGGAATGACGTGTGGCTCGGCGGGAATGTTGTCGTCCTTCCCGGAGCCGCAATAGGCAATAACGTCGTCGTGGCGGCGGGCGCGGTGGTCTCCAAGGATATTCCGGATAACTGCGTGGTGGGTGGAGCCCCCGCTCGCACACTTCGGGAGCTCAATGCCAGGAAGACGGAGTGATCCGGTGATTTCGGCGCGGAAGTAATACGGTCTGAACCGATCTCGACGCGGAACCGGACCGATCTCGACGCGGAACTGAACCGATCTCGACGAAGGGGGTGGTGGGGTCCGGCCGGTCAGGCGCGCAGGGCGCCGGCCTCGATGAGCGCGCGCAGCGGCGCCTCGTCGTCGGCAATGGTCTCCACGTGCTGCGGCCGCGCGAGCAGCTCGGCGATCTCCGGCGGGACGGACTGGGGCCGCCCCAGCGCCTCGGCCACGGTCTCACCGAACTTCGCGGCCTTGGCCGTCTCGAGCACGAGGGTCGGGAAACCCGGCTCCATGAGCCTGAGCGCCACCGTGACGCCGTCGGCCGTGTGCGGGTCGATGAGCTCGCCGGTCGCCGAGTGCACCCGGCGGATGGCGGCGAGCCGGTCGGCGTGGGTGGACGAGCCCGAGACGAAGCCGAGCTCGGTGCTCAGCCGCGCCAGGTGGTCGGACAGGTCGAGGACGCCGTCGGCCTCCAGCGCGGGCCAGCGGCGGCTGAACTCCTCCGGGCCGAGCAGCTGCCAGATGAAGCGCTCCAGGTTCGAGGCCTTGGAGATGTCCATGGAGGGGCTCGACGTCGCCAGCGTCTCCGCCCGTCCTCGCGGACGATAAATCCCCGTGGAGAAGAACTCGTCGAGGACATTGTTCTCATTGGTGGCCAGGATCAGGCGCCGGATCGGCACCCCCATGGAGCGGGCCAGGTGGCCGGAATAGATATTGCCGAAGTTGCCGCTGGGGACGGCGATATCCACCTCGCGCCCGGTGCGCGCCCCCTTCTCCGCATCGGTCGCCCGCAGCCAGGCCCACACGTAGTAGACGATCTGAGCGGCAATTCGGCCGATATTAATGGAGTTGACCGCACCAATAGAGTGTGCCGCCTTGAACGCGGCGTCATTATTGAGCGCCTTGACGAGGCTCTGGCAGTCGTCGAAGACGCCGTCGACCACAATGTTGTGAATATTGGCGTCGTCGAGCGAGTACATCTGGGCGCGCTGCACATCGCTCATGCGGCCCTGCGGAGAGAGCATGAAGACGGCGACGCCCCTCTGCCCCCTGAATGCGTGCTCGGCAGCGGAACCGGTGTCGCCGCTCGTGGCGCCGAGAATATTGAGCACCTGTCCCCTGCGGCTGAGCACATGTGGAATCGCCTGCCCCAGGAACTGCATGGCCAGGTCCTTGAAGGCCATGGTCGGGCCCTCCGACAGCCCGACGAGCCCGAGTCCCCCGGCGACGTCGTCGAACCGTCTCACGGGCACGACGGGCGCCGCGAAGCGCCCGGGTCCGTAGGCCGCAGCGCTCAGGGCCGCGAGGTCCCGGGCCGGGATGTCCGTGGCGTACAGGCCGATGACCTCGGCGGCGAGCTCGGGATAGCTCAGCGGCCGCCACCCCTCGAGCCGTTCCCGGCCGATGGCGGGAGTGCTCTCCGGCACGACCAGCCCGCCGTCGGGCGCGAGACCGGACAGGAGCACGTCGGTGAAACCGGCGGGGGCCATCCCGCTACGGGTGGAGATGAAGCGCATGGGCGTGCCTTCGCGTCGTCGGTGTACGAGCGCACCGAGTCTATAGCGGACCGTCGACAGGAATGCGCATGG
>ERZ772968.1187-NODE-1187-length-12354-cov-2.826409_pt1 | contig 12354 bp, 5 predicted proteins | sample MGYA00580674_ERZ772968 | MGnify/ENA primary metagenome ERZ772968 (study PRJEB29015, sample SAMEA2737940) | human oral metagenome | biome: human oral; feature: human-associated habitat; material: dental | place: China | collected 2138 ...
TTAAGAAATATGGTGAAGCAGACTTATGCGGGGCACTTGAAAGAGCTGAAGCTCCTCGTTTTGCTGCTTACTTACGGCGTCATATGCTTCCCCGGTTACCATAAGTATTTAATCCTTCACCACGCACTCATATAGTGCACGGTTTCGGTTGTTTTGTAAGGATAGGAGCATTACAAAAATGCCAAAACCATGCACTATGTTGTGCCGTCATTGCCGCCGCCTGCGCCGTCCCGCTATGCAGCAGTCCGGTTATAGACCCTGTAACCGGTAGAAGCCTTCCACCGCGCGGGTCAGGTACGCCATGTCGTGAACGTGGCACATTTCGCGCGCCGAATGCATCGACAGCAGGCCCACGCCCACATCCACGGTACGCATCCCCAACCGGGTGGCGGTGATAGGCCCGATGGTGGAACCGCACGGCATATTATTATTCGACACGAACTCCTGATACGGCACCCGTGCCGCCTTACATGCCGCCGCGAAAATACCGGCGCCCACCGAGTCTGTGGCGTACCGCTGGTTCGCGTTAATCTTCAGCAGCGGCCCGGCACCGGGAACCGGCTGCACCACCGGGTCGTGGTGGCCCTGATAGTTCGGGTGCAGCAGGTGCCCCGCATCCGCCGACAGGCACACTGAGGAGGCGACAGAACGGCGGTACTGCTCCGTGTTCTCGCCGCGTGCCGCCGACAGCCTCACCAGCACATCTTCCAGGAACGGGCCAGCCGCGCCGCTGCGGGTTTCCGAGCCGACCTCCTCATGGTCGAACCCGGCGAGCATCACGGTGTGGGATGCGTGCTCGTCGGCGTTATCGGCCACATACCGCTCCAGCGCGCACAGCCCCGCGTGTACCGACGACAGGTTATCCAGTCGGCCGGAGGCAAAAAACTCGCCGTGCTGCCCAAACCGGCGCCCCGGCTGAGAATCGGCGGTCAGCAGGTCGTAGCCGACCACGGTGGCGGGGTCAACGTCGCCGCCCTCATCGACCGTGTGCCGCCCCAAGTATGCAAGCACATCGTTCTGCCCCGGGTCAATACCCCAAATCGGGTACAGGTTGAACTGTTTATCAAGAACCAGTTCGTTCCGTTTATGGTCCAGGTGCGGGGCCAGCTGAGGGATGCGCGCCAGCGGCGGCGTGCACACGTACCGGTCACGCAGGGTGCCGCCCTCGTGCACCGTCAGCCGCCCCGCCAAACGCAACTCCCTGTCAAGGTACGAGTTCAGCAGCCCCCCACCATAGTTCTCAACACCGATCTGGTGCCAGCCTTTAACCGTGAGCGAAGATTTCGGTTTAACTTTCAGCGCGGGCGAATCGGTGTGTGCACCCAGCACCCGGTAGCCGCTCGCCGCAGACGCCTGACGCCCGCCCGCCCACGCAATAATCGCGCCGTCACGCACCACAAAATGGCGCCCCGTCGCGGCGGAGTCGGGCCACGTCTCAGACTCGGTCAGTTCGGTAAACCCGGCCCCCTGCAGGCGCCGCGCCACGGTGCGCGCCGCCAAGTAAGAAACCGGCGAGTCCTCAACGAACTGTGCTAGGTCTTCGATGTTTTTCACTGCGTCTACACTCATGTTTTAAGCCTACCTTCACGCGAGAGTTTTGGGGTACTAAAAAGCCTCTTCACGCGAGGTAAAAGCAAGAAATGCTGCTTTACCCCACGTGAAGAGACTCTGACCGGAAACACCAGATGATGCGTGCGGTGCGCCCGCGTGGGCTCTCAACCCGCACCGGCACACCGCACCGTGAGCTTTTTTGGGGAGGTTACTTCCCCTGCTGCTTCGGCTGCTCCGGCGACTGGGGTGAGTTCCCCTGAAGGGCCTGGGCAGGCGAGAACTGCACGGGCGCGTGGCTCTGCTTCGGATCCTGCACAGTGAACGTAGCAGTGCGCAGGTAGCCGCGGTAGTGCGTGAACCAGCAGATGGCCGCCGTGTAGAGAAGCTCGGCGGCGAGCACCATCGCGAAATCGGTGGGGGTGCCGCTGCTCTGCATCTGAAGCGGGTCCGTGTTCGCGAATATACCCATCGCCATCGTTGTTATATTATTCATCACATGCATGCCGATAGCTGCCTCTAAGCCGCCCGTGTACCAGCAGAGGAACCCCGCGAGCACCGCCATAACCACTATTGAGGCTTGCCCCCACGGGTCGTAGTCGTGGGCAAGCATGAAGAGGGGGGCTGGGAGCAGGATCGCCCACGCCGGGTTCTTGAGCCACCGGCCGATGGTCTGCATCAGGTAGCCGCGGAATATCAGTTCCTCCGCGTAGCACTGCAATGGCACCAGAACAAGAAGCATCACCATGTTCAGCCAGAAGGCAATCTCGTGCGGTTGCTTGTGGTGGAAACCGATGGATGAGAAGCCATCCAGCATCAGTGTCAGCAGGGTGTACAGCCCATAGCAGAAGGCGCCCACCACCAGCGCCGTCAGCAGAAGCGACCAGCGGATCCGGCGCTGCACCGAGTGCACTAGGCCCCATGGACGGGGACCGAAAATCAGGCGTGCAACACGTATGGCGGGGAACATGAGAGCAACTGTACCGAATATGAAGAACATAGCCAGCGGATCATCCAGTACTTTGTCCCTTATGTAGGTTCCAAAGTCGGTTGTTTTATCCGCACGGATGATCAGTGAGATGCTCGTCATCACGGTAAACAGGGTAATCAGACCCACATAGATTGCCAGACCCACCAGGCCCTCCAGCAGGGGCGTGAACCAGCGGGACCGGCCGTCGGCAAAGGCCAACCGGTGGTACGGCAGGGTACGCTCAACAGAGGCCGACATATCGGAGGTGAGGCTGGGGTCGAGGTTATATACGGGCACCGCATACGAGCCGTGCGCCGGTGGGTTCTCGGGGTTCTTAGAGACCTGCTTAATAGCGTCCGTTAGCGGCGGCAGGGCAAGTAGCTGCGATACCGGCCGCGGATCATCCCCGGGGCTGACGGGGGCCGCCTGGACGGGTCCCTGCTCACTACCCGAACCTGAGGCGGTGCTCTCGGCGCTTTGAGCAGCGGTATTGGAGCTGCTCCAGGGCACATCAGTAACCCCTGAGGTGGTCTCAGGGGCTGGGGAAGTAGCGGATGATTTAGGTGATTTTTGCCTCGTATCCTGCGGCCTCTGTTGGTTTGTGCCTGCGTGGTGGTTGTGCTCGGGGTGCCGTTTGGGCTCCGACGAATTAGTGCTCATAATCTATGCCGCTCCTGCAACTTTTCGATGCTCACGCAACGTTGCGCCGTGGGGTTGTCTAAGTGACTGTTACAGGGTATTTTAGCGGTAAATATGACATAATTCTATGGTTACCGTATTTCTCTTGTTTAGATTGTGCGCGCCATCGCTTCCGGGTATGGGGGTGGCGCGGGCAGAAGGAAGGCTTCTCATGGCACTGATTTTTAATCCGCCGCCGAATTGGCCCAAACCCCCCAAAGGCTGGAAACCCACCCCCACTTGGCGCCCCGACCCCGCGTGGGGCCCGGTCCCGGCCGGGTGGCAGCTGTGGATTGAGGAGCCCACCGATTCCGCCGATTTCAACGACGAAGGCACGGCGTATGAGGAGCCCATGGATGAGCTTCCGGCACACGTTGGCGACGACTACACTCTAGCGGGTGACGACTCGGTTATTGCCCCCACCCCACAGGAACACGCGCAGCATAGTCCCGCAGCCCCCGCCACCGGCAGTTTTCCTATACAGGAGCAGGCGGGCACAGAGCGAACCGTCGATACCGCTGTATCTCATAACGCACCCGCACATTCCGCCCTCGAACACGACACGGTGACCGCGGAGAACAGTAACGGTACTGAACAGGGGCAAGAGCAGAAGCCGCGCACCACCTCTTTCGACCCGCTTAATGATGACTTCAGGATGGCGCAGGCCACCTCGCACCCCTCCCGTGCGGCTCATGCCGCACACTACGAGGCTGAGCGCGCCCGCCTGCAGCCAAACGGCCCGGCAAACACCACCGAGCCGCAGCCTGGCGGACACCCGCAGGTAGTGGAAGGGCAGTCAAACGGTTTTAACGGTGGGCAGGCTGTGGCGGGTATGCCCGAGAACATGCCCCAGCCGACTTCCCGCCGGGCCGCCCGCGAGCAGTTCATGGCTCAGCAGGCGGCGCAGGAGGCCGCCGAGCGTGAAGCTGCCGAGCGCGCAGCCGCCCAGCAGGCTGAGCAGAACACAGCTGATGCCAAGGACGAGCAGGCTAGCGCCGCTTCGGCAGCGCACACCCAGCCAGCTAGTGAGTCCACGAGCGGGCCGCAGGTGGCCGAGATCGCCGAGGACACGCCCCGGCACGCCCAGCCTGTTAGCGGCGAGCCTACCCTGCCGGAGCCCGCAGATTTTCAGCGTGAGAGCACTGCCGACTCCCCCGCCGCAGATGAGCTGGCGGAGTCGCAGGTAACCGCTGACGTTGAAGCGCACCGGGAAGCTGACACTCCCCCCAGCATCCCCGCTGGTGATGCAATAAAGAGCGAACTGCAGAAGGATGAGCCCGCTCAGGCTACTCCCGCAGCGGGTGCGGGCGAGCAGGAGGGCACCCATGCCGGTTCGCCCGAGTTGGTCGCCGCTGCCTCTGCAGCACTCCCCGAGACCGAGGAAAACCAAACGGATACGGTTGATTCTGGTGATTCCCGGGCTGCGCGGCGTGCTGCACGGGACGAAGAGTACGCGCAATCCTCCACCGAAAAGGGTGCCGCTGAGCAGGTTTCCGCTGAACACATTTCTTCTGAGCAAACCTCCCCCGAGCAAAACACCCCCGCCGCCGAGACCCGCACCGGTGCCACCACAGCCGAAGAGCTGGAGCAGCCCGAACCCGTGAAGAACGCTCTGCGCCGGTTCGCGCAGGTGCGTGAGGCGCAGGAGATGAGTGCATCAAACGAGGGTGCACCCGGTGAGCACATCAGTATTGAGGTGAACGAAAACCTCGACACCCAGGGGCTCATTAAGATTCAGCCGAAGAAGAAACAGCCCAAAGACTACGCGAAGCCCGCACAGAACACCCAGGGTGCCGCTGAGAGCACCGCGTCAGCAGCTGAAGAAACCGACGGTGCGGCACAGCACACCGCAAAACACGCCGCCACGAGCCCCGCCGATGAGGTTCAGAAAGAGCAGGCAGACACGGGCGAGCGGCAGCAGCGGCAGGGGCCCACCCTCAGCGGTGCGGGCGCCGACGATATTATGCCTCTGCCCACCCCGCCTGAGGGTATTGCGGCGCAGGAGCAGAAGTCGGATGCGGCAACCCGCACCTCCGCCGATGACATTATGGGCGGTGACGAGCCTCCCAAGCGCCGCCGCAGGGCAGCCGAAGCGGCTGAGGACGATAACGCCCAACCGTTCGTGTATGAGGGTGAGCGGATGCTCGGCGCGAGCGTTGAGGCACCGGACATTACCACCGCCTCATCGGTGGATACCGCAGCGAATATTCCCGCAGACGCGGCGACTATTGCGCTTTCGCCCCTCGACGATGATGAGCCGTTCGAGCCGAAGGAAACACCCTCGGTCCAGGATGCTGAAAGTACCGCGTCTGAGGATGAGGATGCGCTGCCTTCGCCGGTGAACTCGCCCCTGATTGAGTTCCACGACACCTCCGCCGCGGCCCAGCACACCGCGCAGGATGAGGCCCGCACCGAGGGTGAGGAGCCCTCCACCGAGCAGCCGTCCCAGGTAAAGCCGCGGCACGCCGCGAAGGATACCGCAGAAGAGGCTGAGGATACGCCCCGCGAGTCCCGCCGCGCTGAGGAATACAGCGTTAAAGACCACAGCGTTGAGGCACGCGGTGCCGAAAGCACCGGCACCGAAACCGATGGCGCCCAAGATTATGTTGTCCAGGAGCATGGTGTCCAGGAGTATGGTGTCGAGGCTCGTGACGCTAAAGCTCACGATGCTGGGAAACACCAGCAGGAGGCCGTGTCTCACGCCCCTGAACCTGAACCGGGACCCCAGCAGGAGCCTTACGGGCTAACTGACGCTGCGCAGCAGGCATCGGGCGCGGATGAGGCCGCTAAACCGGCCTCTATTCTGCCCGCAGCGACCTTCCCCGAGGGTACCGGTGCGGCACAGTCGCATGTGGCAGCTAACGAAACCGGCAAGCAGTCATACACGGCAGACCCTTCAGGGTACGGGCTCTCAGAAGAACCCACCAACCAGCCCGCGGCACCGGCTGCTGCACCCGCAGCATCCGCTGGGGCAGGTTCCGATCAGGCCCCTGATGCCGCAGCACCGGCTGTTCCTCCGATCCTGCCGGAGCCGATTAACCCCGAGCTGGCGGATCACACCTCGCAGATTCCGCTGCCGAACCAGCAGAGTGCCGCTCCCGTGAATTCCGCGAACCAGGGCGGCGCACCAGCGCAGGGCGCCTCGTACGGCACCGACCCCGGTGCGGCGCAGTCACCCGGCTATGGGCAGGATGGTGCGCAGAACTACGGCCAGGATTACGGTGTCTCCGGCTACGGCCAGGACACCGCCCAGGGGTACGGGCAGGATACGGCAGGCACCGGCTACGGGTATGACCCGCAAAGCCAACCCGGCGCCCAGCCGGAGAACCCGCAGGCGGGGCAGGCCCAGGCAGGCCAGCAGCCCCCAGCCGATCAGTCCCAGCCGAGCCAGACGCAAGGTACCGGACTGACAGCCCGCGACGTGCAGGCCACCCCGGCTGACGGTACGCAGGGCAACGCCAGCGGCCCGGTCGCGAACACGCCAGCACCCGGCACCGTGACCCCCGCATCGTTCGCGGCTGAGAACGCCCGAAACACCCAGAATAACGCGCAGTTTAACCCCGCAAATGCTGCCGCACCTGCGGCGGCTGCGGCTGGTGGCGCGGCAGCCAAGAAAGCCTCCGGAGGGGCAGCCGGGGCCGTAAATACGCTGCGTGAAAAACTCACCGCGAATAACGGGAACCAGAACTTCTTCTCCACCCCGCTGGGTTTGGCGAGTATCGCGGGCGTTATTCTGCTGGTGGTGCTGCTGATCCTGGCGCTGGTGCTGTTCATACCGCGCGGTAGCGACAATACGAACAACGCGGAGCCTGCCGCAAGCAGTTCCAGCAGCTCCTCGTCCGCGAGCAGCAGCTCATCCTCCGATTCGGATGACTCCACCGAACTGAAGAAGCCCTCGGGCGACTTCAAGGAATACACGGGTGAGGGTAAGAAGACCATCGACATCGAAAAGCCCAACGGCAACGACTCGAAGGCGCTGGTCTACTACGAGTTCACTCCCGCGTCCGTGCCCGCAAACGAGAATAACCGGGGTGTGCTGAACGTGGCGGGTAAAACCGACAAAGACCAGTCCAGCGGTTTTGAGGTGCGTGATTCCGGCAGCGTGAGCTCCACGATCACCGGCTCCGCCTGGATGGACACCACCAGCAAAACCACCCGCAAGCTGCAGATTGAGGGCGAAGGCAAGTGGACGGTGCGCGTGTACGATGCCTCCTCCGCACCGAAATACGGTAAAGGTGAGAGCATTGAGGGGCGGGCACGCAACTACGCCTTCACCTACACCGGCGGCACCAGCTCGTTTGAGGTGAACAGCGAAAGCACCGACAATAACGGCTACTACCACTTCAGGCTGGATGCGGTCGGTAAAGGCTCGGTGATTGGCACCAGCATGGCTTCGTCGAAGAGCACCACCGAGTGGGAAGACAGCAGCAGCGAAGTGTACATGTTCGTTGAGGCACCCTACGCCCGGTGGCGCATGAACACCAAGTAGCCCCACCCGGTCGCCTCACCGGAAGGTGCCCTGATTGCTAAGGCCCGTCGTGATGCACGACGGGCCTTAGCTGCGCCCTCTTGGGCGCGGGCGTATGGAGGGCTACGGTGCGGGGCGTTCGGGCGCACGGAACCGGCCCGAGTCCACCCGCGCATCAATTGCTGCCCGGTGCGCCCAGTAGGTGAGGAACACCAACGCCACCACCAGGTACATGGCGGCGTACGGGGCTGAACCGGCCACCAGCCCGGCGCCGCCCTGCGGCAGGTAGATCATCTCGTGCGAAGAGAACTTCGGGGAGAACAGCACCGCCAGCCAGAACGGGGAAATATACATGCCCACCAGTGCGATCACGCTCGCGAACGCACTCAGCACGTACACTACTGGGCGTGCCGCAGGCATAATAAGCGGGAAAATCTCCAGGTATAACGCAACCAGCAGAACCGGGTACCAGGTGTTGTGGTGCGACCAGCTAATCGGGGAGATCTGGAGCATTAAAAACGCGTTCAACGCCACCTGGGAAAACACCATGTTCGCGCGGATGAACAGGCGCATCAGGGCGGCGGTGGCCACCAGCAGGAATAGGGACAGCGCCACCACCAGCACCGTGGCGATAGGCTCAGGCACACCCTGGTGCGCGAAGATACCGGTCAGAGACACGTTATCGTAGAACGCGGTCACCCCAATGCGGGAGGTGTTACGCACCGCCACACCCCAGTAGTAGGCGGCCTCACCCGGCACCACCAAAAACCCGAGGGCGATGGTGCCCACGAAGCCGCCCGCCACGGAGGCGACACCGCGCCAGTCTTTGCGCATCAGCAGGATAAGCCCGAACGCGAGCGGGGTGAGCTTAATACCGCCAGCAATACCGATCAGCGCCCCGCGGGGGATACGCTTGGCTGGGCGCAGGAAGTCAGCCAGCACCAGGATGAGGATAATGGGGTTCACCTGCACCAGCGCAAGCCCGCGCCGCCACGGCCCGGAGAGGATGATGATGAAGGTGAGCACGGCAATAGTACCGTATCTGCCGAGCTTGTCCTGGAAAGGGATGTGGTAGCCGCGGCTGGTGGCGTAGTCGTAGATGAGGGTGGCCATCCACCAGGCCACACCAATGCTGATGGTGTACATGATGCCCACGCCCACCCCGAACGGCAGGAACGCGAACGGCATAAAGAGCAGTGCCGCGAACGGCGGGTAGGTGAAGGGCAGTTTAAGCGCACCGTAGTCGAGCAGGTCACGGGCGTAGAGGTCTTTGTGCATGCCTTCGTTGTCGAAGATGGTCATGGCCCCGAGCCGGTAGACGTTAAAGTCCAGGCCGCCGGTGAATTCGATGTAAATGAGCCAGCCGACGACGGTCAGGGCGAGTGCCGCGAGCGCTATTTTGCCTGCCACGGTGGTGTTTGGCGTGGGGTTTTGCACGGGTGGCGCTGTGGTCATGGTGGGTCTTTCTGCTCGGGGGTGTTTCGCGTGGTGTCGGTTGTGGCCCGCCGGGCGCGGCGGTTGTGGCTGGTTTTCTGTTGCCTGTTTGTCCCAGTCTATCGTGTGGGCGTGTGGGTGTGGGTGTTCCCCGGTGGTGCGGGGGTCTTGTGGTGGGGCTCTGCCCTGCTGCTGGGTGGGGTGCGGCTGGTTGCGGCGAGGGTGTGTGCAGCGGCGGGGCGGCAGGGGCCTGTTAGTCCGTGTCTGTGGTGGGCTTGTCTGATTTTTTTGTGGTGGCTATGAGGCGGTTGCCGCGGCGTACGGGTGCTTTGCGGTTGAGCCCGGCGCGCATCCCGGTGCGGGTGGTTTTTTGGGAAGCGGCAGGTTTTGCCGCAGCGGGTTTTGCGGTGTTGAAGTCGTCGTGGCCGCCCGCTGCGGTGTTGTCCGTGTCTTCCTCGGTGGGGCGGGTCGCCGCGCTGTCGCTGTCTAGTGCGGTTTCGTCCGGGTCGTGCTCGCCCGTGCTGTCGTGTTCTTGTTCCGCTGCGGGGCTGTCGGTTTCGGGGGTGTCGTTGCCGTCGGCGGAAGCCTTGGCGCGTTTGGGGGTATCGGCGATGCGCGCAGCCACCTCAAGCGCGAGCGCAGCCAGGGCCACATAGTACACGATGATGGAGGGGTATAGTGCGGCGATTTTCTGGCTTGACCCGACGAAGGTGAGGGCCGAAATGACCAGCTCGATCGCCATCACCAGTGTGAGTTTCGCTGATCCTCCGGGGTTTTTGAGCATCAGGTACAGCGCCATGAGGGTGAAGAGGACGGGGAAGAAAATCTGCCCTGCCACCGCCATGGCGTCTTGGTCGTAGGAGTAGATTGTGATCGCCTGCATGATGGCTGCGAGTGCGGCAAAGGGGGCGAGGGACAGGTACTTCATAGGGGCTATTCTACCGTTCCTCTACGTCATGTAGCACAGGTCACCGACACTAAAATTCGTATAGGTGGCGCAATATAATGGGGGTAATTGGACACAGCGAATGAAAGAGCGGTAGCGTGAGCGAGAAACTCAACGGGCCTTCCGCCGACGAGCCTGAACGCGGCGGTGCACAGGGTAAGAACACCCACCATGACGATTCCCAGCGTGCGGGGTCTGCGGGCGCTGGCGCTGATGGTGCGGACGGCCGGGGTGCGGCCGGGCCTAAGCCGGGGTCTGCGCCTTTGGGTTCTTCCGGCAGCAGCGGGCTGCAGATCGGCGCCCGCCCAGAAGGTGTCCCTGGGGCGAATCTGACGGCTGAGGAGATCGCGCGGCGCGCATCGGGGCGCGGCACGTGGCACCGGCGTGCTTCTAAACCTGTGTCGTACTGGATGTTCGGGATTATTGCCGCCCTGCTGGCGCACCGGTTTATTCCTAATGGCGGCTGGCTGATCGTGCACATGGTCACCCTGGGTTTGATTACGAACTCTATCCTGATTTGGAGTCAGCATTTCACTGAGGCGCTGATGAAAATCAAAATCCCGGATGAGGCGCGCGGGGTTCAGGTCACGCGTATTTTCACGCTTAACGCCGGCATCGTGGTGCTCATGCTGGGCATGGTGTTTCAGGAGCAGCTGCCGACGCTGTACATACTCACGCTGGCCGGGGCGAGCGTGGTGGGGGCGATGGTCACCTGGCACGGTGTTGCACTGCTGAAGCAGGTGAAGCAGGCGCTGCCGTCCCGGTTTGGTGCAACTATCCGCTTCTATATTGCGGCCGCGTTCATGCTGCCGTTCGGCGCGGCCTTGGGGGCGATGACTGCGTTCCCGGGCCTTGAGAAAACTCTTCACGCCCAGTTTTTGCTCGCTCACGAGGCGGTGAACGTGCTCGGGTTTGTGGGTGTGACCGTGGTCGGCACTCTCATTACGTTCTGGCCGACGATGCTGCGCACCAAAATGGTGGAGAACGCCCTGGGTATTAGTGTGCGGGCGCTGCAGCTAATGATCGCGGGTGTGCTGGTGACGGCGCTCAGCGCGATTTTTGGGGGCGTACCGGGGGCGCGGTTTGCCGCCGGAGCGGGCCTGCTCGTCTACTGTGTGGGTCTGCTGATGGTGGCGGTGGTTATGGTGCGCACTATGCGCACGAAACGGCCCAGCGAGTTCCCTCCCATGTCGGTGGGGGCGGGGTTCATCTGGCTGGTGCTGGGGGTGCTCGCCACCGCGTTCATGGTGCTCAGCACCCCGTTCGCTGAGCTTGATATGCGCGCCGTCACCCCCGTGTTTGTGGCGGGGTTCCTGCTGCAGGTGCTGCTTGGGGCTATGAGCTATCTGCTGCCGCAGCGTATGGGCGGCGGCCCGGCGGTGGTGCGCGCCTCCAATAAGGAGTTCAGCCGGTTCGCGGCCGCGCGCGTGACAGTGGTTAACCTGAGCCTGATTGTTTTTATGCTTCCAACTACGCTCACCGGTTCGTGGGTGAAGGTTACGGTCTCGGCGATGGGGGCGTTGGGGTTGGCGTCGTTCCTGCCGTGTATGGTGCGCGGGGTGAAGGCGTCGGTAAATACCCGCAAGGAGATGATGGCTGCACGCGCCCGCGGTGAGAAGCCCTCTTTCGACGGGTCTGGGATTCAGCCTGAGCCGGTGAACCACACCCGGCATTCCCTGTTCGGAGTGCTGGCGGTGGTGCTGGCGCTGACCCTGGGTATTGCGGTGGATCCGAGCTCAGTGGGCTTTAACCTTATGGGCGGCTCAACCGCGACCGGCACAGGGCAGACCACCACGGTGAAGGTGAAGGCCACCTCAAACTACCGTTTCACCCCGGACACTGCGCAGGTGCCGGTGGGTAACCGCCTGGTAGTTGAGGTGACGAATGAGGATCAGGGCATGACCCACGATTTGACGTTCAATAACGGCGCTAAGACCGGCACGATTAACCCGGGTGAGACGAAAAGCGTGGATGTTGGCGTGATTACCGCCGACTCTGAGGGCTGGTGCTCTGTTGCCGGGCACCGCCAGCAGGGCATGCTGTTCCATGTGAAAGCCACCGGCTCTAACCTGCAGGCGAACGGGCACCACGGGGGCGGCGCCTCCGGCGGTGGTGCGGGGTCGAACGGTTCGGGGTCGAATGTGATGACGGCCCAGAACGGGAACGTTGATCTGCACGCATCCCCCGGGGAGGGCTATGAGCGGCGTGACCCGGTGCTGCAGCCCGTACCTGCGGGTGAGAAGCGTGACGGGAAGACCGTGCACAAAATAACCATGGACGTGCAGGAGCTTAACCGCGAAGTCGCCCCCG
>ERZ772968.1190-NODE-1190-length-12351-cov-8.065143_pt1 | contig 12351 bp, 11 predicted proteins | sample MGYA00580674_ERZ772968 | MGnify/ENA primary metagenome ERZ772968 (study PRJEB29015, sample SAMEA2737940) | human oral metagenome | biome: human oral; feature: human-associated habitat; material: dental | place: China | collected 2138 ...
AACGCCCCGTCGCTCCCGGCTGGCAGCTCTCGGCGCAGTCGGTGGTGGAGTTCGTGCTGGGCGACGGGAAAGAGATCACGGGCAAATATGTGGGGCGCCGGTCCTTGGTGGAACGCTGCGTGGTGTCGCTGGCCACGAACCGGGGATTAATGTTGATCGGCGAACCCGGAACGGCCAAGTCCCTGCTGAGCGAGCTCCTGGCAGCGGCGATCTCCGGGGACACCACCTTGACCATCCAGGGTTCGGCGGCCACCACCGAGGACGCCATCAAATATTCCTGGAACTACGCAATGTTGCTGGCCGAGGGACCAACCCTGAACTCCCTCGTGCCCGCCCCCGTTCACCGGGGCATGTCGGAAGGCAAGGTGGTGCGTTTCGAAGAGATCACCCGCTGCGCACCCGAGGTGCAGGATTCGATGCTGTCGGTGCTCTCGGACCGCACCTTGTCCATTCCCGAACTGGACGCGGCCCACCGGACCCTGTATGCGAAACAGGGATTCAACGTGATCGGCACCGCCAACACCCGTGACCGTGGGGTCAATGAGATGTCAGCCGCGTTGAAACGCCGGTTCAACTTCGAGACCATCGGCCCCATCGAGAATCTCGAGGTGGAGATGGCGCTGGTGGAACGCGAGACCGATGCGATGCTGCGGGCAGCCGAGATCCCGGCCCGTCTGGGGCGTGACGCCGCCGAGGTGCTGGTCAAGGTGTTCCGCGAGCTGCGTTCCGGAAAGGCGTCGGGGCAGGGTGTGGAACGTCTGAGCAGCGCCATGTCCACGGCGGAGGCGGTCTCCACCGGCATGGCAGCCGCCGTCCACGCGGCCTGGTTCGGCAATGACACCCCGGGCGGCAAAGAGCTGGCGGAAGCCATCACCGCCTCGGCTTTGAAAGACGAACCGGAAGACATCTCCAAGCTGCGTGCCTACCGCGAACGGCGCGTCAAGAAACGCTCCGGCATCTGGCAGGAGCTGTACACACACCTGCCCTGACCAAGGACCCAGCGGGATTCACGAACGCACAGTCGGACAGGCTCCACAACCTGTGGCCACGCGCTTCCTGGCCACCAGATGTGGGGTCGAGCCGGGTTGTTCCTTCAGCGCGGCCCGGCTCAACCAGATTCACACCTTATGACCCGCTACCTTCCCGGTCCGCCCCACGTATCAACCGACTTCTCGAAACGACGCCCCTTACACCGCTATGGGTGCTTTGATCGCCGGGTGGGGGTCGTAGTCCTCGACGGCGATGTCGGGCAGCTCGAACCGATCGATCTCCCGCACCCCGGGATTCAGCACGAGCCGCGGGAGAGCGCGCGGTTGCCGGGTCAGCTGCTCGGCCACCTGATCGAAGTGGTTGTGGTAAATGTGCGCGTCCCCGAGGGTGTGAATGAACTCCCCCACTTCAAGCCCCGTCACCTGCGCAACAAGGTGGGTTAGCAGCGCGTAGGAGGCGATGTTGAACGGCACCCCCAGGAACACATCAGCGGAGCGCTGGTAGAGCTGGCAGCTCAACCTGCCATCGGCCACGTAGAACTGGAACAAAGCATGGCAGGGCGGCAGGGCCATGGCATCCACATCGGCGACGTTCCAGGCAGAGACGATGTGCCGCCTGGACTCCGGGTTGCTGCGCAGGGATTCGATCACGCCGGCGAGCTGATCCACGTGCCGTCCGTCCGGGGTGGGCCAGGAACGCCACTGGTAGCCGTAGATGGGCCCGAGGTCGCCGTTTTCGTCGGCCCATTCATCCCAGATGGTGATGCGGTTCTCATGCAGCCAGGCGATGTTGGTGTCGCCTCGCAGGAACCACAGTAGCTCGCCAAAAACGGAGCGGGTGTGCACCCTTTTGGTGGTCAGCAGCGGAAATCCTGCGGTCAGGTCGAATCTCATCTGGTGGCCGAAGACGCTGCGAGTGCCGGTTCCGGTGCGGTCGCCGCGGTCGGTTCCGTCGGCCATGATATGGCGCAGCAGATCCAGGTAAATCTCCATCACTGCTCCTTCAACCAGGCCACGAAAGCACGTACTGCCTTGCCACGGTGGCTGATGGCGTCCTTCTGGGCGGCCGTCAGCTCCGCGGATGTGCAGGCCCGACCGTCCGGCAGGAACAGCGGGTCGTAGCCGAAACCGCCGTCACCGCGTTCCTCCTCGGCGATCCGCCCCGGCATTTCCTCGCGCCAGAGTTGCCTGCCACCATCGGGCAGCACCAGAGCCAGGGCACATACGAACCGTGCGCCGCGCCGCTTGGCGGGCACTCCCGCCAGTTGCGCCAAAAGCAGCGCATTGTTGGCGGCGTCATTGCATTCCGGACCCGCCCAGCGGGCGGAACGGACCCCCGGCATGGAGTTGAGTTCGTCCACCTCGAGACCTGAGTCGTCTGCCAGAGCGGGCAGACCGGTGTAACGGGCCGCTGCTTCGGCTTTGATGAAGGCGTTTCCCTCGAAGGTCCTCTCGGTTTCAGCGGGTTCAGGATAGGCGTCAAAGTCACCTAGGCCCAACACCTCGACTGCTAGTCCCGCGTCTCGGATGACGCGACGCAACTCGACCAGTTTTTTGGGGTTGTTGGTGGCCAGCACCACCTTCTCGACGCCGCCTGTCACGCCAAGGCCTCGCGTTGCAGCCGGGTCAGTTCCGCGCACCCGGCGGCACCGAGGTCGAGCAGCTGGTTCAGGTCGGCACGGTTGAAGGGAGTTCTCTCCGCGGTGCCCTGCACCTCGATGAAATCCCCCGACCCGGTCATGACGATGTTCATGTCCGTCCCAGCCTGTGAATCCTCCTCGTAGGCCAGGTCGAGTAGGGGCACTCCCTCAACGAATCCGACGGACACCGCAGCAACGGAATCCTTCAACGGTTCACCCTTGAGCACGTCCAGTTCCCGCAGGTGGGCAACGGCGTCCGCAAGAGCAACGTAGGCGCCGGTGATGGCCGCGGTGCGGGTGCCACCGTCAGCCTGCAGCACGTCGCAGTCCAGGACAATAGTGTTCTCCCCCAGTGCCGAATAGTCGACGACGGCCCGCAGTGAACGCCCGACCAGGCGGGAGATCTCGTGGGTGCGACCGCCGATCCGGCCCCGCACCGACTCGCGGTCGCTGCGAGAATGAGTGGCCCTGGGCAGCATCGAGTACTCGGCGGTCACCCAGCCGAGGCCGGTATCCCGTCGCCAGCGGGGAACCCCCACTGTGACGGATGCGGCAACCAGCACACGGGTCTTCCCGAACTCCACGAGCACGGATCCCTCGGCATGGTCGAGCCACCCGCGGGTGATGCGGACTTCACGGAGTTGGTCGGCTCGGCGGCCATCGATGCGCAGAATCATGGGGCCAACCTACCGGAGTTCAGCGAAGCTCCACCTGCTCGACGTCGTGGACGAAACGCCCGAGCAGTCTCTCTCCGATGCCCTGGAAGGAGTCAGCGTCACCGGTCGTCAGGAACTGGCGGCTGGCGCGCCGCGGGACGTCGTGCAGCAGGCCTTTACGGGTGAGTCGTGCGTACGTCTCCTGGGCACAGGCGTCCGAGGATGAAACCAACACCACATCGTCGCCGAGCACATAGTTGATGACACCGGTGAGCAGCGGATAGTGGGTACAGCCGAGGATCAGAGTGTCAATTCCCGCGACCTGGAGGGGAGCCAGGTATTCGCGGGCTACCCCGAGCAGTTCCTCGCCCCCGGTGATACCGGCCTCCACGAATTCCACGAACCGTGGGCAGGCCTGGGTGGTGAGTTGGACATCCCCTGCCACTGCGAATGCATCGTCGTAGGAACGGGACATGGCCGTGGCCTCGGTACACACCACCCCGACCCGACCGCTGTTGGACGCAACCAAGGCGCGCCGGGCGGCGGGCAGGATCACCTCGAGGATCGGCACATCGTAGCGCTCCCGAGCATCCCTCAACACCGCAGAACTGGCGGAGTTACAAGCGATCACCAGCGCCTTGACCCCTCGCTCGGTCAGGTGGTCGAGACCCTGGAGGGCGAACTCCCGGACCTGCGCAATTGACCGGGGGCCGTAGGGGGCCCGGGCAGTGTCACCGAGATAGACGAAATCCTCGTTGGGGAGCTGGTCCACGAGGGAGCGCATCACGGTGAGCCCTCCGAAACCGGAATCGAAGACCCCGATCGGGGCCTCACGTCCGTTCACCGCGCCTCCCCCCGCCACTTGGCGTGGAGCGCGTCCTCGATCAGCAGCGCGAGCCAGTCGAGAATCGCGGCGGTTTCGGGGTCGTTTTCCACGTCCTCCCTCGTCGGTTCCGCCAACCGTTCCGAGGAGCCGGTCAGTTCCACATGCCACTGGGCCCTGAGCGCCGCCAGAACCGAAACCCAGGAGTCGATGTCCCGGCCAGGAACCACCACCCGGGACCGGTCGTCGTCCTCCAGAGCTGCCAGCACCTTCCGGGCGGCCTCCAACCGGTTCTGCGCCTGGCCCGCAACAGCGTGGCGCCGGAACTCCTCTGCCTCGCCGACATCGTGAAGGGCAGCAGGGAAGAACCGCTCCAGCCCCGGTGTCTCCGCGATGGTTTCGACACAGATCGTCTCGGCCCCGAGCTCCGCGTCGAGTCTCGCCAAGGGATCGTCGGACTCAACCCGGGGAAGCAACGGCTCCAAGGCGTGTGTGTAGCGCTCCACCAGGAAGCGCAGCACCCGACCACGCCCGTCACCTGCGTGGAAAACCCACGTGATGTCGTTCACTGCCGCTCCATGGTCGCCCAGAGGGTGTAGTTCTGCATCGCCAGGACGTCGCGTTCCATGGCTTCGCGATTGCCTGTCGACACCACCGCGCGGCCCTCTGTATGAACCTTCAGCATCAGCGCCTCCGACTTCGATTTCGGATACCCGAAGTACTCGCAGAAGACGTGGGTGACGTAGTCCATCAGGTTCACGGGATCATCCCAGACGATGGTCACCCACACCTCCGCCGGGGTTTCCAGCGGGGATTCCAGCACCGCCACCTGGCCGTCGCTCTGCTCCTCGACGGCACGGGGATGCGGTGGAACAGATCGAGGACACATAGCTGCCATCGTAGCGACACACTGCACAGTCCTCCCACGTCACTCACACCGCCCGCCGACCGGCGCCATCAGACCACTACGCTTGGCCCATGACGACAGCGCTGCTGACCGACCACTACGAGTTGACAATGATTCAGGCCGCCCTGGACGCAGGTACCGCAAACAGACGCTCCCTGTTCGATCTGTTCACCCGCCGCCTGCCTGAGGGGCGCCGCTATGGGGTGCTCGCGGGCTTGGGACGGGCCCTGGAGGCCATCGACAGTTTCCGTTTCGATCCCGCCACTCTGCAGTTCCTACTGGATCAGAACATCATCCGAGACAACCTGGCGGAGTGGCTAGCCAACTACCGCTTCAGCGGCGACATCTGGGGTTACCCAGAAGGCGAAACCTATTTCCCAGGATCGCCGGTGCTGTCCGTGGAGGGCAGCTTCGCGGAGGCCTGCATCCTGGAGACAGTGCTGCTCAGCATCTACAATTTCGATTCCGCCATAGCAGCGGCAGCATCCCGCATGACCGCCATGGCCGAAGGCCGGCCCTGCGCGGAGATGGGATCACGCCGAACCCATGAATGGGCCGCAGTCGGGGCCGCCCGTGCTGCCTACATCGCCGGCTTCTCCGCCACTTCGAACCTGGAAGCCGGACGCACCTACGGGATCCCCACCATGGGCACTGCCGCGCATTCATTCACCCTCCTCCATGATTCCGAGGAGGATGCCTTCCAGGCACAGCTCAACACGCTGGGGGTGGAAACGACACTGTTGGTGGACACCTACGACGTTGAAGCCGCCATCCGCAAGGGAGTGGAACTCACCGAGGGTCGGCTGGGAGCCATCCGGCTTGATTCCGGTGACCTGCCGATGATGGCCCGCCAGACCCGTGACCTCCTCGACGACCTGGGTGCCACAAACACCCGGATCACCGTTACCTCCGACCTCGACGAATGGCAGATCGCTGCTCTACGTGGCGCCCCCGTCGACGGATTCGGTGTGGGAACATCCCTGGTCACCGGTTCCGGACACCCCACCTGCGGATTCGTCTACAAGCTTGTGGCCCGTTCTGATTCTGCAGATCGCGAGGCACCGATGACACCGGTCGGAAAGAAGTCCAAGGGTAAAAACACCCTGGGCGGTCGTAAGTTCGCGATGCGCAGGCTGGGCGAGAACGGTCGCGCGGAGGCCGAGATCATCGGGCTGGGTGCGGCACCTGTTGGTGATGACAACGACCGTAACCTCCTGGTGGACCTCGTCAAGGACGGCCAACAGGTTTTCCAGGGAAGTTTGGAGGACGCACGAACCCGGCATCGCGAATCGCTGGCGGAACTTCCCCTGGCAGCGCTACGCATCAGCAGGGGCGACCCCGCCATCGAAACGATCATCCTCGACGGCACTGGCGCCCAGACCACCAACCCCTATCAGGCGGCTCCCCGACCAGCGAATCTGTGATCCCGGATTCCTTCTCGGCTGCCGGGGCCGCTCTCTTTCCTGGCCGCCTCGTCTACCTACCGTTCATCACTTCCCCGAGCCGGCGAGGCAGATCGGCGGTGAAGAGGTCCTCCAGCATCAGATGCCTGCCCTCGGAATCAGCGAGTGGCACTCGCCAGTTGGGGTATTCATCCATCGTCCCCGGCTGGTTCTGGGCTCGCTTCTCCCCGGCGGCATCCGCCAGGGAGGCCACCAGAACCTTGGAGTTAGTCAGCCGAAGATAGCGGTGCATGGCCAGCATCACTTCGACGCGATCACCTGCCAGGACCTCGTCCAGGACCCCGAAGGAGATCAACCGCTCCACCCACATACTGCGCTCCTGCTCAGCAGCGGCGAGTTCCTGCTCGACCGGTTCCAGCAGCAACCCGAGCTGCTCCCGAAGCCTGACGTGCTCGCTCTCGAGGTATCCGAGGGTCGGGGGTAGATCGTGGGTGGTGACCGAGGCCATGCAGTACTCGCGCCATTTCTCCGGGGGCAGCACCTGCCCCTCGGCTCCGTACTCCCACCACAGGATCGCGGTACCCAGCAGGCCGCGCCGCGACAGATATTCACGTACCCATGGTTCGACGGTGCCGAGGTCTTCCCCCACCACCAACGCCTGGGCCCGATGCGCCTCCAAGGCCAGGATCCCGATCAACGCCTCATGGTTGTATCGGACGTAGGTACCCGCACTGGGCTCGAGCCCCTCAGGCACCCACCACAGTCGGAACAAACCGATGATGTGGTCGATCCTGAGCCCACCCACACGGTTCAGGGCGGCCCGCACCATGGCACGGAACGGCTCGTACTCCAGCTCCTCCAGTTTCAGCGGGTTCCACGGGGGCTGTCCCCAATCCTGACCGCCCTGGTTGTATTGATCCGGTGGAGCGCCGACGGTGATCCCGGGTGCATAGACATCTCCCATCAGCCAGGTTTCCGCGCTGGCCTTGCCGACCCCGACGGCCAGATCGGCCAGCACGCCCACCCCCATACCGGCTTCTTCCGCGGCGGTCTGCGCCGCTGACAACTGCTGCTGCGCAGTCCACTGGAGCCACTCGAAGAACTCCACCCGCTCGGCCTGAGCAGCGGCGAACTTCTCCGTCGCTGCGGAACGCGGATCACGGAGTTCCTCAGGCCACAACCGCCAATCATTGCCGTGTATCTCGCTGAGGACGCTCCAGACTGCGAAGTCGCGCAGCGCGCTGCCTCCGCGGCGCCGAAAACCGTCGAGTGATACCTGGCGAGCTGGACGTCGACCGGCCTGGAACAGCTCCCACAGCGCTTCCCGTTTGCCCTCCCACACCGCGTCGCGATCAATGATCTCTCTGCGTTTGCGCACCGACTTGCGTAGTTTGCGTATCCGTCGCCGCGTCGGCTGAGCGAGGTTGGCGTATTCGGGCACGGTCTCAGGTCTGATGTACAACGGATTCAGAAAACGTCGGCTCGATGGCAGATATGGCGATGAATCAATCGGAGCCACCGCTTGGGACGCGTGCAGCGGGTTGACCAGCACGAAACCGGCCTGCTGTTCGTTTCCTGCCCACGTAGCAAGATCGGCCAGGTCGGTGAAGTCCCCGATTCCCCAGGACCGTTTTGAGGTGACGCTGTACAACTGGAGGGCGTATCCCCACGTACGGTTTCCGCGCATACCTGGCGGGAAACCCACGAAATCGGGGGTAATGATCACAGCTGCAGAGTGCACTCCCTCGCTGGTTGTCGCCTCGACACGGTGATAGCCGAGCGGCAGATCCGTCAGTTCAAAACTGGCCTCGCCACGAAGATGCCCCTTCACCTCACGATCAGGAGTCCAGTTGTCCACCTGTGTTGCCGGCCTTCTCTCCCCGCTCTCCAGAACAACGTCGAGCGACACCGGCGACCCTGCGGGAACGTGTACGTCGATCCGTACCGTTTCTCCCTGCTCAGCGACGGTACAGGGCGGTAGGACCCGTTGCCAGTGCTGCTCGTCGAGCCGGGTCAATGCGTCCCTGCGTTCCTCCGGGGTATCGGCACCCACTCCCATGGCCCGGAGTACCGCAATCACGGTGGCCTCCGATATGAGGGTGTGGTTTCCTTTCCAGTCCCAGAACTCCCGGGCTATCCCCAAGCGTTCCGCGAGTTCATCCAACTCGGCAGTCAGGTGCGACAAGGTTCCATTCCTCCTGGCTGGGCAAGGATCAGTTCTTGACGACGATGGTGCCGGCCATCATGTCATGAAGCGTTTGTTTTTTCTCGGTGAACAGCGGCATCAGGTAATTGATGAGCGTCGGCAGGAAAAACAGGATGCCACCGAAGTAACCAATGAGTTCGTCCGCCAGGGTTCGCGCCAAGGCACGCGCGAACCCGGGGGTCCGCACGGAAGAATCATCGATCCGGGTCACGTGGATGCGCAGCGCCATCTTCCCCACTGTGGCACCGAAACCGGCGATGAGGAGAACCCGGTACAGAACACCCAGCACCATGACAGCAATCCCCGCGGTCGTCAGGGAGTTGAGGAGTTCCATGGGAATCTCACCTGGGTAGCTCTTTCCAGCCTGCGCTGCCTTAACCAGCTCGTACATCCAGGACTCGAAGCGTTCGTAGAGGCCTGGGGCCAGCAGCTCGATGAGCAGGTAGGAGGGGATGACCAGGATCAGCCCATCGAGGATGCGGGCAGCAACCCGCGCCCCCCAGCTCGCGTATCTGACCCCTCCCCAAGGCTGCGTGATCGTGCTGTAGATTCCCACGCCCCCGTAGTCGATGGGTTTCGCCGAACGAGTATCGGGCCGGGTAACGTCGGACCAGCTGGCACCGTCCCAGTAACGCTCATCACCGGAACCTGCTGGGTCGGGATACCACCCAGCGGATGGTTGCGGGGCGGAGTAGTGCATGGCCACAAGGATGCCATCCTGAACCGGAGGAAACCACCGAGTCCGACGGTCGTGTCCTTCATCCCACATCATCATAAACTGGCCCAATTCGCAGCGAGGCGACAATGGCAAGCACCGATGCCACCAACAGCGTGAGAAAGATCCATCCGAAAGCAGGCGCGCCCTCCGCGAGCAGCACCGCGTAGCAGGCCCCAGTGAGCGCAGTCATCACCGAGGTCCCGATTGACTCGGCCACCAGCAGGGCGCCGGTGTTGCGTCCCTGATCCCGCGGGCCGGACAGCGCCATGGTCGCCACCGCGGTGCTGGAGACGGTCAACCCCATCCCACACCCGGCAAGAATCCAGGCCGCCACCCCGATCCACAACGGCACCCCCAGCCACGTCAGGAAAACCACGATCCCCGCCATCCCGAGGGCAACGAGACATGTCCCAGTGGTGATGATGCGGTCGCGGCGCAGCCGCATCCGGGCTTGAAGCCAGGAGCCGAAACTCCATCCAAGGCTTCCTATGGTCAGGGCCAGCCCCGCCTGCAAGGTGTCGAGCCCTTTCAGGTTTTGCAGGCCGAGCAGGAGAAACGCCTCTCCCGCGTAGAAGGCCCCGGTCTGGATTGCGCGACTGGCGATAATGGGGCCGAGCCCGTTTCTCAGGTCTTTGGCCCGTGGAGGCAGCACTTTCGGCAGTCCCACTGCCAAGGCAACGAGTCCTGCGGCCGCCGCCAGCAGGCTCCAGTGTCCGATGCCTTGACCGGCCAGCTGCAGCAGAGCCGGCGCTCCGGCCACCGCCAGCACTGCCCACACAACAGCCCTGGGCGCTTCGGGATCTGGCTCACTGCGCTTTTGGACGGCCTTCAGATGCGGCCAGGTCAGGACAGCGGCGACCAGCAGCAAGGGCACCGTCACGGCGAAATTGAGACGCCAGTTCACCGCCACCAGAGCAGCCGAGATCGGTGGTCCCAGGAACGCAGGAAGCACCCAGCAGAAACTGAGCATCGCAAGTACTGCCGGGCGTCGTCCCGCGGGAAACGCAAGTGCTATGACCACGTAGAGGGTCAGGTTGATGGCTCCAGCTCCCAGGCCCTGCACGAGTCGGGCCGCCAGCAGCATCCAGACATCCGTGGCGAGAGAACCTGCGGTGAGTCCCAGGAACATCGCACCAAACCCCAGCCCCATGGAGACCAACGGCCCGTGCCGGTCACAGTGCCGCCCAGCCACCAGGATCGAGATCAGCATTCCCGTCACGGCCATGGAAAAGGCCCACGGGTAGAGAGCGACAGCCTCGAGGGAACGCATCGCTTCGGGCAGGGCCGCTGCGACCCCAATCATCTGGAAGGCAATGGCGAACACCGCCAGCAGCAACCCCACCAGCAGACCCGTGGTGCCCTCGCGACGGGATCCGGTGTTCACGATGTTCTCCAACGTCTAGGATTGAATTCATGAGTGAGTTTGCCCCCGGTTCCCAGACGGTTCTGGACGAACGCGCCGAACTGCGGGACTCCGATGACCACGAACGATTCAGCCACTACGTGCCGGCCAAGAAACTGGAAAAGGCCAGGTTGACCGGCACCCCCGTTGTGGCTCTGTGCGGAAAGGTCTGGGTCCCCTCCAGGAACCCGGACAAGTATCCGGTGTGCCCGGAGTGCAAAGAAATCTGGCAGTCCATGAAACCGGGCGATCCCGAGAAGTGACCGCGTCCGCGGGTGTGGCCCGGATCACCGGGCCACACCCAGTAGATCAGTAACGGTAGTGCTCAGACTTGAACGGGCCTTCCACCGGAACCCCCAGGTAGTCGGCCTGCGCCTGGGTCAAGGTGCTCAACTCCACTCCCAACGACGGCAGGTGGAGACGCGCGACCTCCTCGTCCAGGTGTTTCGGAAGCAGATACACGCCGGGTGGGTAGGACTCGGGCCTGAGAAACAGTTCCATCTGAGCCAACACCTGGTTGGTGAACGAGTTACTCATCACGAAAGACGGGTGCCCCGTCGCGTTGCCAAGGTTCAGCAACCGCCCCTCACTCAACACGATCACAGCGTGCCCGTCCGGGTAGACCCATTTGGCCACCTGCGGTTTGATCTCGGTCTTCGTCACATCCTTCCGAGCTGCGAGCCCGGCCATGTCGATCTCGTTGTCGAAGTGCCCGATGTTGCCGACGATGGCCTGATGTTTCATCCTGGCCATGTGTTCCTCGAGGATGACGTCGCGGCACCCAGTTGCGGTGACGAAGATGTCGCCGATTCCCACCACCGATTCGAGCCTCGATACCTGGAATCCGTCCATCGCCGCCTGCAGGGCACAAATCGGGTCCACCTCGGTGACGATGACCCGCGCTCCCTGGCCGCGCAGCGACTCGGCACACCCCTTGCCCACATCACCGTAACCGCAGACCACGGCCACCTTGCCACCGATCAGGACGTCGGTAGCGCGGTTGATGCCATCGACCAAGGAGTGACGGCAACCGTACCTGTTGTCGAACTTGGACTTGGTTACTGAGTCGTTGACATTGATGGCCCCGAACAACAGGGCACCGTTGCGATGCATCTCGTAGAGGCGGTGGACGCCAGTGGTGGTTTCCTCCGTGACCCCGAGGATGCCTGCGGCAAGGCTCTCGAAGTCCAGCTGGCCCAACGCATCCCGCAGGGCAGCCTTGACGACGAGGGTCTCCTCCGGATCTGCCGGGTCGTCGGCGGGCACGGCCCCAGCGCGCTGGGCCGCGACACCTTCGTGAACGAACAGGGTGGCGTCACCGCCATCGTCGAGGATCAGGTTGGGGTTCGTCTCGCCAGGCCAGTCGAGGATCTGGCGGGTGCACCACCAGTACTCCTGGAGCGTTTCACCCTTCCACGCGAAAACGGGAACACCCCTCGGGTTCTCGGGGGTGCCGTCCGGGCCGACGACGACGGCGGCCGCCGCGTGGTCCTGGGTGGAGAAGATGTTGCAGGACGCCCACCTCACCTCCGCTCCGAGCGACACGAGGGTTTCGATCAGAACCGCGGTCTGGACGGTCATGTGGATGGATCCCGCGATGCGGGCGC
>ERZ772968.1197-NODE-1197-length-12302-cov-27.981955_pt1 | contig 12302 bp, 11 predicted proteins | sample MGYA00580674_ERZ772968 | MGnify/ENA primary metagenome ERZ772968 (study PRJEB29015, sample SAMEA2737940) | human oral metagenome | biome: human oral; feature: human-associated habitat; material: dental | place: China | collected 2138 ...
GCCTGGATGGAGCGCAGCGGCCGGACGCGCGGACCCCTGGAGATCCTCCTGCGCCGCGCCGTGGCCGCCTCCGCCAGGCGCCGCTGAAGCCGGCGGCCGGGAGGGACGGCGTCGCCGTCGGATCCCGCCGGGCCGACGACGACGTGCGGGGCAGGGCAGATGCGCCGGCGCCGGGCCGCGGCCGGGGGGACGGCGTCGCCGCACGACACCGCCCGCACGCAGGAGAATGTGAGGGCTTCTCCTCCTCCAGCAGGAGGACGCGGGACCCGGCGCGCCCAACACTCGCCCCTATGTCTCCAGAGAATCCCGCCCCGGTCACCCCGGCGGCGAAGCCACCCGAGCGCTTCCAGTCCTTCACCGGTCCCGCCTCCGTGCGCTACCCGGCCCCCGACGTCGCCCGCGGCTTCATGCTGCTGCTCATCGCCCTGGCCAACGTCGTCTTCTGGGTGGACTACCTGCCCGAGGCCGCCGGGAGCACCGCGCTCGACCAGGCGTGGATCGCCCTTCGCGGCGCACTGGTCGACCGGCGCTCCTACCCGCTGTTCGCCATGCTGTTCGGCTTCGGCCTGGCCGTCATGGCGCGCCGGCGCATCGAGGCCGCGATGCGCTCGGCCGAAGACGCCCTGCCGCCCGGCGCGGACACCCAGACCCGCGAGCGCCACCTGGCCCGGGCCCGCGAGACCGCCACCGTCGACGCGCGCCGCCTCATCCGCCGTCGGGGGCTGTGGATGATCCTGTTCGGCGCCGTCCACGGCATGATCTTCGCCGGCGACATCATCGGCACCTACGGCATTATCGCCGCCGTCTTCGCCGGCACCGTGGTGAGGCGCAAGCGGACGCGCATGCTCGTGGTCGGCATTGTCATGACCCTGGTGTGCGCGTGGAGCATGTCCTACATGGGGTGGGCCGTCGGCGGCGGGCCCGAGGCCGCAGGCATCACCGCCTCCGAGTCGATGGCCTTCTCCCCCGTCGCCCGCGCGACGCCCGGCCCCTCATTGCCCATCAGCAACCTCATCGGCTGGGTGTTCTCCACCTTCTTCGCCCTCACCTCCGCCATGACCATCCCGGCGACCTTCCTGGGCGTGAGGCTGGCCGACTCCGATCTCATGTCCCGCCCGGACCGCCACCGCCGCGCCCTGCTGGTCGGCGGCGCGGCGGCCCTGATCGTCGGCGCCGCCGGGTCCGTCCTCAACACCAGGCTCACCGGCGGCGCCCCGATCTACACCATGCTCACCGGCTCCCGCCCGGACCCGCAGTCTCTTCTCACCGGCCCCGCCATGCCCGTCTGGCTGGCCAGTCTGGCGCCCGTCATCGATATGCTGACCGGGCTCGTGGGCGCGTGCGGGTGGCTGGCGCTGCTGGCGGCGTGGGCGGGCCCGGGCACGGGCGCCCCCCTGCGCGGGGCGCACTGGCTGCTGTCCGCGGTCGGCAGACGCTCCATGACCGTCTACATCGGCCAGACGATCCTGTTCGCCCTCATCTTCGGCGCTCTCCTGCTGACTGGCGCACCGGCCCCCGGCGAGGCGGTGCTGGCGCTCATCGCCGTCGTCGTGTGGGCGGTCCTGGCGGGGGCGTGCGCCTGGATGGAGCGCAGCGGCCGAACGCGCGGACCCCTGGAGATCCTCCTGCGCCACGCCGTGGCCGCCTCCGCCAGGCGCCGCTGAAGCCGGCGGCGGTGCACGAGCGCCCGAGTCCGACGACGGCGCCGTCGTCGGACTCGGGCGGCGCCTGGGCGCCCCAGTCGGGCGCGAAGGGAAAGGGATCGGCGAGCTCCTCCTCGCCGGTCAGCCGCAGGCACGGGAGCCGGGCGGCGCGGCGCATCCGGAAGACGAGCTCGTAGTCGTAGCGGGTCAGCCATAGATTCGGCAGCGTGGCGCCGATGCGGGTGTCCTCGAGTTCGCCCAGGCGGGTGCCGCGGGGCAGTTCCCCCGAGCTGTCGAGGTCCTCCGCCGGCGAGCGGTCGTAGAGGAAGGCGCCCGGGGCGAAGCAGCGGGCCGCCCTCTGCCCGAGCATCCCAGCCAGCCGCGGGGAGCATCCGGTGGCGAGCCCGGTCGAGATCCCATCCCAGTCGGGGAGGTGGAGGGCCTCGGCGTCCTCCTGCGCGAGTTCGCCGAGGAGGCCGGAGGGGTTCAGAAGCGCTTTGACGGCGTCCTCGATGTCGTCGTCGATGACGAAGCCCTCGTCGTCCATCTCGTCGATCAGGCCGAGCGGCCCCGGATCGGGCCTGCTCCGCCCGGACTTGCTCTGCTGGGGCCGCTGCTCCGACCCGCCCTGCCTGGTCCCCGTCATGGCCCTGAGCGCGGACCAGGGGGACGGGGGCTCCCAGCCGAGGGCGTCCCAGACGCTGTCCTGCTTGTCCGCGCGCACCCGGCTGCGCCCCGACTCGTAGTTGCGCCAGGTCTGCGCCGACACCCCGGCGCGCTCGGACATCTGCGACACGGACAGCCCCAGCTCCTCGCGCCGGGCGCGCATCGCCCGAGCGATGTCCGGGTCGTCGGGCTCGTGGCGGTCTGCGTTGCGCGGGCTCAAGGCGGCGCCCCCGGGAGACGCGGCGAACGGCGCCGTAGCAGTCGGTGGACTCGCCGACGACGGTCACCTGCCGGAGCAGCGTATCGGAGGGGCCGGGGGCGGGTCAGTTCGGGGTTGCGGCGCAGCGGGGGCGGCCGGCGCGGCGGAAGCGGCAGGCACTGCGAGGTTGCGCGCGGTCGCGTCTCCCCCGCGAGATCACCGCATTGGCACCGAGATCGCCGGGTAACCCGCGAGAACGTACCTCTAGCAGACGTTCTCGCGGGTTACCCGGCGATCTCGCGCGGCCAATCGCTATGCAACCATTATGGCCCAGAACAACCAGCCAATGACGACGATGAAAAGGGCCGCGGCCAGGAGCATGCCCGCCAGCACAACGATGGAGGGGGCCACAGCCAGGATCAACAGTCCCAGCGCGCCCCGCACCGTCCAGTCGGTCGCCTCCGAGCCCCTGCGGAACCACCCGCCCGCCAGTCCGGCGAGCAGCAGCACCAGGCCCACTGCGAGCGCGACCACGCCCTGAACGTAGGGCGCGGGCCAGCACAGCACGTTCTCGACGAGGCCGTCGTGAGCGCCGCTCTCGGTGAGCATCCCGCGGACGGCCGCTATGTTGCCCGCGCCGATGAGCGCGCCCACCCCGGCGACGATCCCGATCGGCCACCGCTCCCGCCACGTCCACGAGTCGTACCTCGGGGCACTCATCGGGGCCGACGGAGGCCTCTGCGCGAAGCGTGCGGCGCCCCCGGCGCCCGGCGCGCGCGACGCCGAGCCGCGGCGGCACGCCCTCTCCCACGGCACACCCGGTTCGCCGAGCTCACGGCGCAGGTCGTCGAACATGTCGGACATGGTCAGCGCCCCCCTTCCACGGCCTGGACGAGCGCGAACCGCCCGGCGTCGGAGCACTCGGGATGCCCGGGGTCGCCGATCGGGCCGACGCCGTCGGCCCGATCGACCCGGTCCGCCAACTGCCCGTCGGGGTCCTCCGGCGCGAACAGGTCGTCGAGGTCCTGGATATCCCCGGCAGGCGCGGTGAGAGCCTCCTGCACGGTCTCGCCGCACACCGGGCAGTCCCCGGTGCGGTGCACCAGCGGCCACACGCTGCGGGGCGCGGCCTCGAAGCGCTGGGACGGGACGATCTGCTCCAGGATCGGCCAGCCGGGCGTCGTCGTGACGAACCCGTAGCCGCGCCCCTCCCCCACTCGCGATACCAGCGCCCGGCCAGCCACGCTGCCCGGGCCCGCGAGGATGCCGATGGCGGCGAGTGAGGCCGCCGAGGCGACGAGGTTGATCGACGCGCCCAGGCCCGACTCGCTCACGAGGCGGCCGTCCAGGCCGTAGTTGGGCGCGGGCCGGGCCGCGTTGGCCGCCGCGTTCCCGCCGACGCAGCACGACCAGCAGGGCGTGCGCGCCTGCGGCACCACCACGACCACCTCGCCGGCGGCGGCCCTGCGGAACAGGGCGCACGCCACCTGGGGGATCCCCCGGCAGTAGGCCGCGGCCGCCAGACGCCCCTGCTCGAGCATGGCATCGGTGGCCAGCACGACGAGGTCGATCCCCACCTCCAGCGCCTCCTGCCCGTGCTCGTCGAGCGTGCCCTCCATCGGCACGACCTCGACTCTCGGGTTGATGGCGCACAGGCGCTCGGCCAGCGCGCGCACCTTGGGCACCCCGATCTGGGCGCGGGTGTAGACCGAGCGCGCCATATTCGGCAGGCTCACCGCGTCCGGGTCGATGACGACGATCCGCCCGACGCCGGAGCGGACCAGGTCCTCAGCGATGCGCGAGCCGACCGACCCGGCCCCCGCCACCAGGACCGCGCGTTCCTCGATGCTGCCGACGAGACCGCGAACGCGGGCCAGTGCGTCGTCCCCCTCGCCCGAGGGCCCGTCGGGGTCCTGCTCCTCGTCGCGCAGCTGCGCCCGCGCGGCGGCCGTCGCCTCGGCCAGGAGCCGGGCCTCCCGGGCGCGCAGGACCTCGCCGACCCGCACAGCGCCGGCCCGCCCCGCACCCGGGACCGGGCTCGCGCCCGCGGCCGGGTCCGCACCGGCGGCGCGAGCGCGCACAATGGCGCGAGCGCGCCTCATCTCGAAGCCCGACTCGCGGCGGTCGAGCACGTGGACGCTCAGGCGGTGCGCGGCGCCGACGGCCAGGTCACCGTCCCGGGGCGCCCCCTTAGTGAGGACCAGGACGATCATCCGGTCCAGGTGGGGGTTGAGCTCGAGGGTGTGGGTCATGGTGCGCACATCGGTGGACGACGGGTCCGGCATCCCGGCGGGGTGGGAGTGGACGGTCCCGCACAGGACGAGCTCGCCGTCCTCCTCCAGCTCGCCGACGGCGCCCGTCAGCTGGGGGGAGATGTCCCAGCTCGCGGGACTGTAGGTCCCGCAGTCGTCCTCCAGGAGCAGGCGCGCCACGCCGTCGGGGCCGGCGAGCAGGGCCCCGCCCCGCTCGGGGGCGACGGTGGCGATGCGCTCGCCGATGGCGGTCAGGAGGGCCTCGTCGAGCTCGACGTCGGCCGGGGCGGGCAGGGCGGGTGGAGCGGCCGGGTCAGACGGGGTGGTCGGGGCGGACAGGGCTGCCGGGCGGGTCGCGCCCCGGAGCCCGCGGCCCCGGTGGATCCAGTGGATCCACCGGGTCCAACGGCCCCAGCGGATCCGGCGGGGCCGGCCCGCATCGGCGGCGGGACGACGGCGGGGGAACGGCGGGTTCATCATGTCTCCTTACATGTCGTGGAGCGAGGTGTCGATCGGGTTGAAGAGTGGTGGAACGGGGGCGGCCCCGTGGCCCCGGTGCGCCGGAGCCGGCTCACCCGGTGCCGGGCGCCGGGAGGGCGGGACCGCCCCCGTCGGTTCACCGTGAGAAGGCGGGGACGCAGCCGTCCATGCGCACCTGGGTGTAGGCCGCCCACTTGGCGGCCTGGGCGCGCACCTCCTCCAGGTTGTTGGCGGGGGCGGCCCCGGGCCGGCCGCACAGCACCGGCATTTCCCGACCGCCCACCCACGCGGTGACGATGTGGGGCCCGTGCCCCCACTGGCCGCCCATGTCGGGGCTGAGGACGCTCAGGCGCCACCGGTTGGACTCGGTGGGGGAGCGGAAGGCGAGGAACTTGAAGACGAACCCGTCCGGGCGGACCTGGAGGCGGAAGCGCCACCCGTCCAGGGCCGTGGTGTACACGGGCTCCCAGGCCTCCTGGTTGAACGGGTCCAGCTCCCGGATGACGTCGACGTCCGCGACCGTGATGCGCGGGTGGGGATCGGCGGCCATTCGCTCATCGGGCACGACCGAGGTCCGGCGCACCTGGCCGGAGCGCTCCACGGTCAGGCGACCACCGGGATTGATGGCGATGTCGAGGCCCTGGCTCCTGCTGTTCTCGTGGTCGCTGATGATTTCCGGGATCCGGTCCCAGCCCTGGGGTTCCAGGGCGCCCGCCATGCGCTCGCGGGGCACGACGCTGCGCACCCGGGCGCCCGCGTGCGGCGAGTCGCGCAGGGACATGCCGCCGTCGGTCATGACGAGCTCCTGAGAGGGGCCGGCGGGGGCCTCGTCCGAGCTCTGCGGCACGGCCCACGACGGCAGTGAGGGGGCGTCGGCCGGATTGATCCACACGAGGTTGCCGTGGTCGTCGTAGGCCTCGACCAGGTCCACGGGACCGTTGTCGGCGCTGGGCTGGTATCCCATGACATGTTCCTTCCTGTTGAAGTGCAGTGGCGGGGCGCCACACCTGTAATGACGGACGCGTACGGGTGCCCTATCTGTAATGACGGACGCGCGTGCGGCGTCTCAGCGCCACGGCAGGAGCCCGCCGAGCAGGCGCGCCGCCGCGTGCGCGAGGACGAGTGCGAGGCCGAAGCCAAGGATGGGGCCCCACTGCGTGCAGGGCAGAAGGCACTCCCCCTGCTCGATCCCGGCGACCCCGCCGGACCCGGTGGTGGTCGCGGGCGCACTCAGCAGCGCACCGGTGACCAGCACCACCATTTCAATGCCGCTCAAGCAGGCCGCCGCGGCGGGGCCGGCGCCGACGACGACCCCCATGACGGCGGCGAGGAGCACCATGAGGACGGCGCCCATCACCCCCCGGTGGAAGATCGCGGGGCCGCCGCCGAAGCAGACTGTGGCCAGGGCCGCGGTCGCCCCGAACCAGCCCACTCCGAGGAACTCGCCGTCCCCGCCCGGCAGCCGCTCCCGCACGACCAGCAGCAGCATGAGTCCCGCAGTCGTCACCATGGCCAGAACGCAGGCGGAGCGCACGGCGGTGGGGACCTGGAAGCCGGTGCAGCCGCGGCCCATGCCCAACATGGCCGCGAGGTAGGGCAGTGAGGCCAGTACGCACAGGGCGGACGCACCGCAGACCAGGGGGCGGCGCAGTGAAGGGGCGAACGCCGCGACGGCGCTCAGGCCGGCGATGGCCGCGCCCATCCCCCACCCGGCCAAGGAGGGCAGCAGCCAACCGGCGAGCGTTCCGGCCGCCACCGCCGTCGTCGCACCGGCGAGAACGGAGGGCAGGGCGCGGGGGCCCGGGGCCGAGCGGGTCGACGGCGGTCTCATCGCCCCCGCACCTCCTCGTCATCCGCGGCGGGGCCGCGGTCGGCGGGCCAGTCCCCGGGGCCGCGATCGGAGCCGGGCCGATCGGCGGGCGCACCGCCGGCGGGCCGGTCTGCGGGACCAGCTCCACGCGCGCCCGTGACCTCGTAGAGCTCGTCGAGGTCGTAGACCCGGTCGGGCCCCTCGGAGACGTCGAGGCGGCCGTCCTCGCGCACGTGCTCCCACACGCTCAGCGTCCCGCGGCGCTCGTCGACCTGGGCGACCCGGAGGCCGACCTGGTCGGCGCCGTCCCCGATCTGGTCGCGCCCGTCGATCCGGATCTGTCCGTCGCGCTCAAGCGCGCCGACCACCCACGTGCGGCTCATCTGCTGGTCGAGGACATTGCGGGTCGTGCGCGGCGGGCGCCAGTCGGCGGCGGCAGTACCCTTGACCTCCGTGACGTAGACGCGCCCGTCCGGCCCCAGGCTCTCGATGTCGAGCCCCTGGGGCCGGTCGCCGGGCGTGTGCTGGGTGAGGATCTCGTGGCCGTCGACGTCGCGCAGGAAGGCGGCGACGACGCTCTCCGAGCGCTCCCCGAGCTCGCGCCGCTCGTTGCGGTCGTTGTGGTCGGCGCCGATATCGCGCGGTCCGGTCATGATCTGCTCCAGATGGGTCCGACTGCGGTGCTACCGTCTCTGACGGACGCGGCCGGCTCACGCCCGCAGCTCGGCGTCGGGGACCGGCCGCGAGGTGTCGATCCCGGGAGCCGGCTCCAGCCGGAGGGGGACGGTCTCCTCGCGCCGGGCGGTGCGCAGCAGCGCCTCGCCGGGTCCCAGGCCGGCGACGAGCCGGCTCAGGGAGGCGTCCAGGTCGAGGTCCTCGCTCATGGCCCCGCGGTCCTGGGCGTGGGTCAGGCCGAGGACGAGCCGGTTCGAGGCGGCGGCCCGGGCCTGGGCCACGAGAGCGGAGGGCTGCTGGGTGACCAGCGCAATGCCCTCCCCCAGCCCCCGCAGGGTGAGCAGGTCGTTGGCCAGCGCCTCGACCGCCAGCCGGCGCAGACGCTGGCCGGTCTCCAGGCTCCCGGAGTCGCGGTCGGCGGCGTCGAGGAGCACGTGCGCCTCCTCCAGGACGGTCAGGTGCCGCAGCCCGCCCTGCGCCCCGCGAGCGCGGGCGACCGCCCGGACCCGTTGCATGATCAGCGCGGAGACGAAGCGGACGTCGTCGGGACTGTGAAGCTCGTGGAGCTCGACGACGACGGGGCGGTCGAGGACCGGCAGGAGGGTGTCGGTGCGGGCGGAGACGGTCCGGGCGACGTCGTCGGTCCCCATGAGCCGCCGCAGACGCAGGCACATGGCACTGGCGAGGTTGCGGGCCTCGCCGCCGTAGCGGTAGGTCTCGAAGACCTCGTCGAAGGCGGCGAGGAGGGTGCGCACGCTCACGGGCGGCGTCTCGTAGGCGCGATCGAGGCTGTGGCGCAGCAGCTCGTCCAGCGGCGAAACCAGGGCGGTCCCCATGGCGAAGGCGTCCAGGAGGCCGCTCCGGTGCTGCTCCGGCCGCTCCCCGGGGAGCCGGTCGAACAGGTTCAGCCGCAGGGGGCGCAGGTCCTCGCGGCCGGTGGTGAGGACGGTCACGTCCTCCCCGAGCCGCAGGCGCAGGCCCCGGTACTCGCTCCTGAAGGGCTCGACGACGAGGAAGGGGATGCGGTGCTCCCGCCACAGGCGCACGAGCAGGGACTGGACCGCGGTGGTCTTGCCCCGCCCCGGCGCCCCGGCGACGACGAGGTGCCCGGTCAACTCGTCGGGCCGGATGCCCACGGGGGCGTCCGTGCCGAGCTGGCGGCCCAGGAGTATGTCCGCGTCGCGGGGCGCGAGGAGGGAGGGACGGTAGGCCTCCGTCCGCCGGGAGGTGGGCAGGCCGGGGCAGCCCGTGGGGGTCGGCACCGGCAGGAGGAGCCGGTGGGCGGCGTCGTCGGAGCCGTGCAGGAAGAGCAGGCGCACCAGGGCGCCGGAGGGGTCCGCGCCCGGGTACCCGCCCGCCCCCGGGGCCGGACTTGCGAACCGGTCCGCGCCCGGACCCCAGGGGACGATTGTGAGGTTGTCGAAGGAGTGCGCCGCCCAGGCCGCCTCGTCGGCTCCGACCGCGGGGACCGGGCGCATGAGCCCGTCCGTGCCGTCATCGTCGGCGGCGATGCCCGCGGCGAGCGACGTGGCGGCGCTCGCAAGGGCGGCGGGGGCGCCGCGCAGTCCGATCCGCAGCAGAACCGGGTCATCGAGGCCGGGGCGCTGCTCGCGCCAGGCGGTGGCGGCCCGCCGGGCGGCGGCGTCGCCGGGTTGGCGGACGAGGCGGCGCAGGATGTCGACGTCGTCGTGCTCGACGGCGATGCGCTCGAGGTCGTCGAGGTAGGCGTCGAGCAGGCGGGTCTCGGCGGGGTGGAGGCGCACGGGCACGACCAGCACGGAGACGGTGACGCCGCTCAGGGCGAGGAGGGCGGTCAGGGCGTCGTTCCAGCCGCTCGCGTCGCCCCCCGAATCGGTCAGGGCCCAGATGACGCCGGGTCCGTCAGCGCCGGGGCGGGAGGGCCTCAGGCGCAGTTCGGCTCGCCGCAGGTCGAGGAAGGAATCCGCGGCCCGGCTGGGACCCGGGGGCGGGGCGGGCGCGGTCGCGTACCCGGGCGGGAGAAGAGCGGCGACGGCATCCACGGCCGCCTGCGCGGCCCGCTCAGAGGTGTCGGAGCGCACGGTCATGGCCAGGGACGTGCCGCCGGGTGCGGGGCCGGCGCCCGCGGCCGGTCCGGAGTTGGAGCCGAAGCCGGAGCCAGCGGCCGGGCGCGCGGCGGGAACGGTCCAGCGCAGCTCAAGGGCGTCGCACCCGGGGTGGACGCGCGCCGCGGCGAGCATCCGCTCGGCGGCCCCGCGCACCATGGCGACGGCGGCGGCCCGGGTGCCCCCGCCGTCGCCATCGCCCTGACCGGCGCCGACGCCGTCGGCCAGGGCGGGGCCCGAGACGACCGTCTGGCTCGCGAGCCAGGCCCTGGTCTCGACGAGCCCGCCCCGAGCGAAGTCCCAGCGGTACTGGGGCCCGGCGAGGCACAGCGCGAGACTGGTCATCGCGGCTCTCCCGTGAGTCTGCGGACGGGTGGCGGGGCGGGAGGGAGGGGGTCGTGCCAGTGCGGGTCGCCGTCCCCAGGAGGCGGACGGCGCGAGTCGTACGGGGCCGGGGACCGGGCGCCAGCGGCGGTCAATTCGTCGCCCAGGGCCACCGAGCGCGTCAGGAGACGATGACGCCGCGCGGCCAGCAGCCCCAGGCCGATGATGGTCAGGGCGAGTCCCGCCCCGGGGACGGGGAGGAAGGCCACGGCGGCGATGACGACCCGCATCCTGCGGAGGGGGTCGGCATCGGAGGTGCCGGGCAGTGGCAGCGCGAGGAGCACCAGGAGGAGCAGCGGCTGCGCGAGGTACAGCAGGATCCACGCGGCGACGGGCAGGTCGATCATCGGGGCCTCCTGCGCACCGGGCGGCCCTCGACCGCCGCGACGACGACGTCGAGGGTGGGGAGGAAGACGAGGTCGTTGAAGGCGCGCGTCATGGCGAGGCGCTCCCGCTCGCCCTCGACGCCGGCGTCCACGCGGTCCGCGGGCCGCAGCACCAGTTCTGCCGCACCACCCAGCAGGGCGCGGGCGGCGCCGTGATCCTCCCGGGCCAGCAGCCATCCGAGATGCAGTCCGGTCCCGCAAGGATCCGCGTGAACCTCGAGCAGGTGCGGGGCACCGCGCAGGAGGCCGCGACGGAAGCGCAGAGGAGCCTGGAGGCAGCGGCGCCGGCCGGCAAGGACGGGGCGCAGGGCGAGGGGGAGACGGGTCGCGCGGGTGCGGTCGAGCGCAATGGTGAGCGCGGCGTCGCCGAGGTGGGCGGCGCCGGGGATGATCTCGTCGGACTGATCGACGATGGTGCGCATGGTGACCTCCTAACGGGGACGGGTTGTGCGACTGACGCCGGCGGAGTGCGCCGGTGGGAGCGGGCGCCGGACGCGGCCAGGTCCGCCGGTGAGCGCCGGAAGTACGGGATCCGCTTGCAAGTGCGGGAGCCGCAGGGGCTACGAGGCCTGCCGAGTCAGCGCCGCCGTCACCTTGCACGCCGTCTCCTGGATCAACTCCTCGAGCGTCTGCTTCACCGTCTCCCGGTAGTTCGGCCGGTAGGTGCGGAACCACTCCGCGAATGCGGACTCCGGCGTGTCCGGGTCGTCGGTCAGGCGCTCGAACTCGCTCATCTGCGCCTCCGTCAGCCCGGCGCTCAGCCGCTCCCCCACCCGCAGCTCCAGCTCCCCGAGGACCCGCTCCGCCAAATTCTCCAGGTCCGCGGGATCCAGCGCGGAGCGCACGGCGGGCGGAAACGCCTCGTTCAGCATCTGCGCGATCGACTGCTTATTCACATTCATCGGTCCGACACCTCCATGATCCTGGTTCTCTGGACCGGATGGCTGCTCCGACGAGCGCCGTCCTGCCGTCTTTGACGGACGCCGATGGAGCGCCCGTGAGCCAACCGATCTCATATGCCCCTTGCGCCTCATGCACATCACAGACCGCTCGGCCATCCGGTCGTGCGACCTTTTCGCATCCGATAAACCCCAACAATGAACGGCGACATCGGGTTCGACGTCGCACAATCTGCTGTCGCTGTCTATTATTTGGGTTCGACGCTGCGAAAAAGGTGGCTCCCGCATATCTTTCAGCCGCCCGACGGCGATGGGACGCAGAGGAAACGGCGACATGACGCGCTTTCCGCGGCGAGCGACCTCGGAGCGAGGCGTTAAAGGTACGCGGGAGCCACCTTTTCACGCCGCCGGTCCGTCCCGAACCACCGCACCCGCCGCTCACGGGTGCGCCGATTCCCGATCCGCCTCGCTCGGCGCCTCGTTCCAGGCCCGCACCCGCCGCGGGTACGCCGAACCCCACGCTCTGGCCAGCAGCAGGTCATCCGCGCGGTCAGCGCGCGAGCCGGGACCCGCAGTGCGGTAGTCTCCTCCACAGAAGTGACCAACCTCACCGAGACGGGGGTGCCGACCATGCCGTTCGACGACTGCGCCGAGCTGGCGGATGACGAGCCGGGTATCGGGATCCGGGGCGAGGGCGGCTCGGGCGCGACAACCGGCGAGGGCGGAGGCGACGGCCCGGATCTCGACGACTGGGGCGAGGGCGACTACGACGACGCCGATGACGACGGGGACTACGGCCCCCGGGCCGACGGCGCCGGCAGCGC
>ERZ772968.1200-NODE-1200-length-12270-cov-5.654523_pt1 | contig 12270 bp, 14 predicted proteins | sample MGYA00580674_ERZ772968 | MGnify/ENA primary metagenome ERZ772968 (study PRJEB29015, sample SAMEA2737940) | human oral metagenome | biome: human oral; feature: human-associated habitat; material: dental | place: China | collected 2138 ...
GATGTCGAGCGAGACGTCGTCGAGCGCCTTGAAGTCGCCGTAGTACTTGCTCACGCGGTCGATGCGCACGAGCGGGCGGGCGGCGTCCTCGACGGCATCTGCGCCGTCAGTGCTGGAGGCGGGCTGCTCAGAGGAGGGTGCGGGAGCGGACACGAGGACCTCGTCTCGGTCAGAGGGGTGGATGGGTGCAGAGGTGTCTCAGCGACACTGACAGCAACACATCCACATGCGCACCGCATTCCTCCTGACGTCATTCGACCGCGGCTCCCGGGCGGCTCCGCGACGCGAGGACGATAACACCGTGGTCACGCATCGGGCCAAGGAGCGCCCGCAGGCTGAGACGCGGTCCGGGACCTGACGCGGTCCGGTCCCTAGTGCCCCTGTAGCCCCTGTGCCCCTGTAGCCCCTGTAGCCTCTGCGGCGTCATGGCACCATGAGGTCCCGCGCTCCGAGAGAAGGAGTCACATCATGCCCGAGAGCCCTGCGAGTCCCGCCGGTCCTGAGCGCCCCGCTCGTGCTTCCACCACGTCCGTTCGGGCGCCCGCGCGCGGCGGGACGCCGCGGGTGCTCTTCGCTCCTGAGACCTTCAACTTCGCCGAGGTGACGCGCGCCGTTGAGGTGGCCCGCCGCATGCCCGCAGGCGTGGAGTGCGTCTTCGCGGGCTTCTCGCCGCGCAACTCCGAGCACGTCACGGCGGCCGGCTTCGAGTTCCACCTCCTGCTCCCCCGCCTCAGCGACGAGGAGGGCGAGCTGGCCCTGGCCTTCGACCAGGGGCGCACGCTGCGCCAGCCCTTCACCAGGAGGATGCTCGCTGAGCGGGTCGCCGGCGAGCGCGCGCTGATCCGCCGTCTGCGTCCGGGCGCCGTGGTGATCGGCGTGACGCCGAGCCAGTTCATCTCCTCCCGGGCCGAGGGCGTGCCCCTGGTCTTCGTGCGGCCCTTCGCCTACTCCATGGCGCATCTGCAGGGGGTCCGGCGCTCGGGTGCGACCGGCTTCCTGTCGCGGAGCACGGCCGGGCAGCGCCTGCTCGACGGCGCGGCGTCGAGGCTGCTCCATGCTGTGGGCACGCGACTGCCGCTGCCGCGCTCCTTCTACCAGGTGGCCCGGGCCAACGGGGTCCGCCTGCCCCACGGAGTGGTCACCGGCCTGACCGCGGACCTCAATCTCATCGCGACGGCGCCGCACCTGCTGCCCGGCTGGCTGGAGATGCCGCGGGGGCACCGGGTGGTGGGGCCGGTCTACGCCAGGCTGCCCGGCGAGGTCCCGGCCATCGTGGGCGAGCTGGCCGCGGGCCCCCAGCCGGTGGTGTACTTCGCCGTCGGCTCCTCGGGGAACCGGGAGCTCGTGCTGCGGGTGCTCCACGGCCTGGGACGTGCCGACTGCCAGGTGCTGGCCCCGGTGCGCTCCCACCTGGAGCCTGAGGACATCCCTGTGCTGCCGGCCAATGCGCACGTCACCGACTGGCTCCCGGCCGACCGCCTGGGGGACGCCATCGACCTGGCGATCACCCACGGCGGCGAGGGAACGGTGCAGACCAGCTGCGTGCAGGGCTGGCCCTTCATCGGGATCCCCCTGCAGCTGGAGCAGCGCTTCAACGTCCAGCGCTGCGCGGCCTTCGGGAACGCGCGTCTGGTCACTCAGGGCGAGGCCGCCGCTGCGGACTGGCCCGCCCTGGTGCGCGAGGCCCTGGCCGACGGCGCCATGCGCGCCCGCGCCCGTCGCATGGCCCGCCTCATGGAGGGCCTGGACGGCCACGGTCGGGCGGCGGCCGCCGTCTGCGAGCTGCTCTGAGGCGCCCGCGGCCGATCAGCGCCGTCGGCGGGGGCGGACCCCGGCCGCACTTGCGCGCCGGAGGCCGCTGGCGATGCCGCCGACGAGGAAGACCACGGCGCCGGCTGCGTCGGCGTCCAGACGGCGCCACCAGGTGGCCGCCCGGGCGACGGGCAGCGCCACCAAGGCGACCGGGTGCGCGGCGGCGTCCTGCACCTTGGGGACGGCGCCGAGCAGGACCAGCAGGATGATCCCCGTCCGCACCGTCCAGCGCAGCAGCCGCAGGTCCGGGCCTGGACGCCTTTCCCGGCACTCATCGCGGGACGCTCAGCGCTGCGCCCGGGCCGACGCGTAGAGGCAGACGGCCGCCGCGGCGGCCACGTTGAGGGACTCGGCCCTGCCTCGGGCGGGGATGGAGATGACGGCGTCGGCGCGGCTCAGGGCCTCGGGCGGCAGCCCGCGCGCCTCGTTGCCCAGCAGCCAGGCGACCGGCCCCTCGAGCACCGCGTCGGCATCGAACAGGTCGAGGGCGCCCCGGGAGTCGGCTGCCACCACCGCGAGGTCGGCCTCGTGCAGGGCGGCGACGGCGTCGTCGAGGGTCACGCCGGTGACGACGGGCAGGTGGAACAGGCTGCCCGCGCTCGAGCGCACCACCTTCGGGGAGGTGGCGTCCACGCTGCCGCGCAACAGCACGACCGCGTCCGCGCCGGCGGCATCGGCGGCGCGGATGATGGCGCCCGCGTTGCCGGGGTCCTGGGTCTCGGTGAGCACGACGACGAGCATCGCCCCCGACAGGGCGGCGGCCAGAGCCCCAGGGCCCGCGGCCTCATCCATGGCGACGACGGCGAGCACCCCCTGGGAGTCGGTGCTCATGGCCGCCATGACCCGCTCGCCGGCCAGGTGGACGTACAGGCCCGCGGCCCGGGCCTCCTCCCAGATGCCGCTGTGGCGGTCGCGGGCGGCCTCGGTGAGGAAGACGTCCAGGACCCTGTCCGCGGCGTACCTCACCGCCTCGCGCACCCCCTGGGGGCCCTCCACCAGGAACCTGCGGTACCTGGCCCGCACGTTCTTGCGGGCCAGGCCGGCCACCCGGGAGACACGGTCCGACGCCGGGTTGGTGAGCACGTCGCGGCCCGCGGCCCTGGGGCCGGCGTCGGCGGGCCGTACCGGCCGGCGCGGGGCGGGCCGCGCCGCGTCCCCGCGCAGAGGCGCGGCGGGGGCGTCATCGGAGGCAGCGGGGCTCATGGGGGCAGTCTACGAGCGGGCCATGGCCTCCTACCACGGCCCGCGAACAAGCCGATGGAACCATCAGCGTTGCAGCCACATTACTGCCCGCGTCTCGCGCCGCCGCCCCGCACGCAGAACATGCAACAGACTGTGCGGGTCAGCGACGCGCTATAGAGACAGCCTGCAGAACAAAGAGCTGCGACGCGCCCTTGTACTCCCCGACCTTGGCAACCACATGAATATTGTCTCCGACTGACAGCGAGGCACCTGAAGGGCTCACGATACTAGGGTCGTCGGTATTCAGGTTCTCGAACTTGAACGAGGGCCCGTGGGCCTCGTCACTACTGTAGTCGCCCGCGCCAACAAGAACATCTGCCGCAGATCCCGCGGACGGGTTCAAAGAGGCGACATTCCCGTCAAACTCGATCGTCTGACCACGATATTTTTCGGAAAAGTCCTTTACCGAGGCGTCCCCAGGGTCCTTGACCTGCAGAAGCGCAGCAAACTCTTCATTGTTGTCCGGAGTGAGCGGGAGGCTGTCGGACGGCTCCGGCGCCTGAGACGGTACCGCCGTGGGAGACTCTTCCGAGGTAGTAGCCTCGGAAGGTGTCTCTACTGTGCGGGGAGTCGGCTTAGAATCCCCATCAGGGGTAGCCCCCTCAGGAAAGGCATGATATTTCACGATGATAGTCGCATCGGCCGGGAAGTACTTATTCTTTGAGAAGGTCTTGTCGCCATCTGCGACAACTTCCTCGACCTCACCCTCATCATGGAGCCAACCGACTATCAGGTCACGATCGGCCTCCGCGGTGACATTGGTGAATCCGGCGTCATTCAAAGTTGCGACGACATCCTCATATTGGCTCCCCTCGAAGTCCTTGGAAGACGATGGCATTGCAATTTCGTTGCCCCCACCGCAAGCGGTTACCGCAACCAAGCACATCGTGAGCGACAGCAGCGCAACGGCAGCACGAATAACTCGCACCTTAGCTCTCCTTATCATGACATTGAGCATGAGTCGGGCACGCAGACTGGGTGCCCATGATTTTTTAGCGTCAGGCTCCGTCTGCGCCGGCACCCCCGCACCCAGCAGCTCATTTGCTGCGCCGCCAGCTCTGCGAGACACCATCGTAAGCGCTGACATCCATTTTATTGGAGGCACAGGAACCAGCAGATCCACCGACGGCATCTCCTACTTGGCCGAGATCATGAGTCACTATGCTGGCGTCAGAAGCAGGCCGGGCGGACACTCCCGTACTCACCTCATTGTTTCTCGACGCCCGAGCCCCTGACCCACGCCCGCCCTCGTGCATGAAGCTGGATTTTTCGTCGACCCCCTCAAAGAGGCGGCGAGCCCACCGCTTCCTTCGGGCTGCGCCCGAGCCTGACTGTTGTAGATCTTTACTTGGCTCAACGGGTAGCAGTCAAGTCGCTTCACCGTCTTCAAGAACGCTCTTTGCCGCGAAGCGCATGTTGAGGCTCGCCAGAATCAGCACGCTGTCGTAACGACCGCTCCCGCGCACCACGTCACCGGTTCCCAGAAGGAGAACCTCGTTGGGACGCAGCCGTATACCCTCCATGATACGTCTCCTGGAAGAAAATTAGCGAAGCAGAATGCCGCGCCCATCTCAAGGCAATTGCTCGTCCAACTGCCCGCAGGCCGAATGTTACGCCTGAGAACGGTCACCGCAGGCCTACGTTAATGTGACTTGCTTCACATTAACGTTGAAGCAGTCTCCGACTTCCTCGTCTTACGCACGCAACAGCGAGTCCTCGCAAACGACAGGCACAGGCAGCGTTTGCGAGGACTCGACCAGGATAATTGTCGCCGGTGCGGAGACGCGACCGAGCGATCAGGCCCCGGGGGCGTTGACGTCCTCGGGCAGGGCGCCCCGGGCCGTCTCCACGAGGGACCTGAAGGCGTCGGGCTCGTTGACGGCCAGCTCGGCCAGCATGCGACGGTCGACCTCGACGCCGGCCAGGCCGAGCCCCTGGATGAACCGGTTGTAGGTCATGCCCTCGGCGCGGGCCGCGGCATTGATGCGCTGGATCCACAGGCGGCGGAAGTCGCCCTTGCGGGCACGACGGTCGCGGAAGGCGTAGACGCCTGAGTGGGTGACCTGCTCCTTGGCCTTGCGGTAGAGGCGGGAGCGCTGGCCGCGGTAGCCCGAGGCCTTCTTGAGAACGGTACGACGCTTCTTCTGGGCGTTGACAGCCCGCTTCACACGTGCCATGTGATGACTCCTTTACGTGGTGGGACCGGTCAGCGACCGAGCAGCTTCTTGACCTGACGGGTGTCAGCCTTGGCAACAGGCTGGTCCTGGGCGAGCTTGCGCTTGCGACGGGAGGACTTGACCTCGAGCAGGTGGCGCTTGTTGGTCTGCTCACGCATGAGCTTGCCACTACCGGTGACCCGGAAGCGCTTCTTGGCACCGGAATGCGTCTTGTTCTTCGGCATTGTAGATATCCTCTTCTCGGCCCTGGCCGGGTGGCCCGGGCTGCGGATCCCTGGCGGACTGCCGCAGGGATGGGTGACGGGCTTGTGCGCCAGGCTCAGCCGGCCCGGCCCCGCGCCCGCCCGCCGGAGCCGGCGGCGGACGCCTTCCTGGCCCTGCTCGCGTGCTTCTCAGCGCGCCGGTTCGCGCGGGCCTCCTCGCGGCGACGGCGCTGGTCGGACTTGACCTCGGCCTTCTTGCGGGTCGGCGCCAGGACCATGACCATATTGCGGCCGTCCTGACGGGGCTGGGACTCGACGTTGCCCAGCTCGTCCATCTCCTCCGCGACCCGTTGAAGCAGCCGGATGCCCAGCTCGGGACGGGACTGCTCGCGGCCGCGGAAGCGGACGATGCACTTGACCTTGTCCCCGCCCTTGAGGAACCGCTCGATGTGCCCCATCTTGGTGGCGTAGTCGTGCTGGTCGATCTTGGGGCGGAACTGGATCTCCTTGAGCTGTGTGTTCGCCTGGTTGCGGCGGGCGTCACGCGCCTTCATGGCCGACTCGTACTTGAACTTGCCGTAGTCCATGAGCTTGCACACCGGAGGGCGTGCGTCAGGCGCCACCTCAACCAGGTCGAGGCCCGCCTCCTCGGCCAGGCGCAGAGCATCCTCGACGCGGACGACGCCGACCTGCTCGCCACTGGGGCCGACGAGGCGCACCTCCGGGACGCGGATCCGTTCGTTGATACGGGGCTCGCTGATGGCTTTTCCTCACTCTCGGTGATGATGACCGCTGCAACGAAAAAAGCCTCCGCCGCGAATACGCGCGAAGGCCGTACATGTGCTCATCCGAGCGCGATCGCGGGTGTCAAGACGCCCGGAACCGCCGAGGACATCTCCTCGCATGACCCGGCCCCGCGAGGGACCCAGGTGGGATTTCTCCGCTTGCGCGCCGGAGAAGGAACTCCGGCCGGTCGGGAAGACCATACCAGGTCGGTGAGCTCCTGCCCAGGACCGCGGAGCCGGCGATGCGGTGACACCGGCCACCAGCGAGCGGCCCGTGCCCCCGGCCCCGTGGCACCGCGGTCCGCGGGCGGACGCGAGGCCGACCGATCGCGAGCCGGAACCGGACCGAACTCGGCGGCAGGGGAGGGGCGGCGGAGCGCCGCCCGGGAGAGCGGGCTCAGGCCGGCAGGGGGCAGAGCTCAACGGTATCGATGAGGTCCCCCCAGGCCGGGTTGACCATGATGCGCTGGCAGCCCTCCAGGGTCCGGGCCACCGCACTGCGGCCGCGCGAGGCGTCGATGCGGATGAATACCCGCAGCTCGGCGTCCCGCCCGGGGGCGAAGGCCACCCCGGTGACGCCGTCGACCTCCTCCAACTGAGCGCGGACCTCGGCCTGGACGGGCCCGTTGCGCCACGACGGCACCCAGGCCTCCCCTCCGGACAGCGCCACCACGGCGGGCCGGGGCAGACGCAGATCCCGCGTGCCCGGGTCCAGAACCCACAGCCGGTCGGTCGACACGCAGGCCACCTGCGCCGCTCGTCGGGGCTCCACCGGGACCGGGCGCATGTCGGCGCGCCAACGGGACATCGCTTGCGCGGAGGTGAACACCGGCAGAGCGACATGCCCATCGGGGAGGTCCACGGCCAGGGTCGCGGCGTCCTGAGCGGCGTCGTTCGTGTGGATCGTGTGATCGGGAGTCCGCGACCCCACGTCCGGCGCCGCCAGGTGCACGGCCGTGCGCGCACCGGGCAGGGCGTGGGCCGCCACGGGCACGATGACGCGCGAGGCCGCCAACGCGCCCCACAGGGCATCGAGATACTCATGACGCGGGCGATCGGCGGCCTCCAGGGCGCTGACGACGGCGGAGTCGGCGGAACCGTCATCAGTGGCGAAGAGCGCGGGCGCGGCCAGGAGTCGTTCCAGCTTGGCCCGGGCCGCCATCGCCGCGACCACCTGGGGGGCCCGGGCCGTCCCGGAGGGCGGGGGCTCCGCAGCGCTTGGCGCGGGAGCGCCCGCAGAGCCCACGGAGCCCGCAGGGCCCGTGGAGGGGGAGGCCGGTGCTGTCTCCGACCGGGTGCCCGACCTGTCGTCGGACCGGGGACCTGGACGGGGATCACTCACGCGGCCACGGTAGCGCGTCCGCACCGCGACGCCCAGAGGCCGCTCATGAGCGGGTGCGTCGAGGCTCCCGAGCACCGCACGGGACGGCGATCGGGTACCGGGGGACGCCGGAGCTCCGGAGCGCGGACGGGTCGTCGGCCCGTCGCGGTCTCGGCGGTCATCGCGGCAGGGTGTCGCCCTCCTCGCCACTGGCCACCGCCAGCGCCTCGGGAAGCGTGAAGTTGCCGTTGTACAGGGCCTTGCCCACGATCGCCCCCTCGATGCCCTCGGGGACGAGGCGGACCAGCTCGCGCAGGTCATCGAGCCGGGCGATGCCGCCGGAGGCCACGACGGGGGCCCGCGTACTGGCGCACACCCGGCGCAGAAGCCCGGTGTTGGGACCGGTCAGGGTGCCGTCCCTGGTGACGTCGGTGACCACGTAGCGGGCGCAGCCGGCGGCGTCGAGGCGCGCCAGCGTCTCCCACAGATCGCCGCACTCCCTGGTCCAGCCGCGAGCGGCCAGGGTCGTGCCGCGCACGTCGAGGCCCACGGCGATCCTCTCGCCGTACTCGGCGATGACGCGCTCGGTCCACTCGGGGTCCTCCAGGGCGGCGGTGCCCAGGTTGACCCGAGCGGCGCCGGCGCTCAGGGCGCGACCCAACGAGGCGTCATCTCGAATGCCCCCGGACAGCTCGACCTTGATGCCGACCTCGCCCACGATGCGCGCCAGCAGCGGCGCATTGGACCCGCGTCCGAAGGCGGCGTCGAGATCGACCAGGTGAATCCACTCGGCACCGGCCTCGACCCAGTCGCGGGCGGCCTCGACGGGGCTGCCGTAGTCGGTCTCGCTGCCGGCCTCCCCCTTGAGCAGACGGACGGCCTTGCCATCGGCGACATCGACGGCGGGCAGGAGAGCGAGCATGGTGGGCTCCTTCGATGGTGCGGTGGCTGCGGACGCGGTGCCGGCGACCGCCCGGTTACAGGGTGGTCAGCCAGTTGCGGAGCAGGCGGGCGCCGGCGTCGCCGGACTTCTCGGGGTGGAACTGAGTGGCGGACAGGGCACCGTTCTCAACGGCGGCCACGAAGTCCTCGCCATGGGTGGACCAGGTGACGGCCGGGGGCGGCGCGGCGCCGGGCCCCAGGAGCACGGCCGGGTCCGTCTTGGCCGCGTAGGAGTGGACGAAGTAGAAGCGCTGGTCGGCGACACCCTCGAAGAGCGCGGAGTCGCGCGGTGGGCGAACCCTGTTCCAACCCATGTGGGGCACGACATCGCCCCGCAGTCGCGTCACGGTTCCGGGCCACTGGGCGAGCCCGGCCGGGCGATCGCCGTCGTCCGGTCCCTCGGCGCGCCCGTCCGAGTGCTCGGTGGAGAACTCGAACATCACCTGCATGCCCACGCAGATGCCGAGCACGGGCCGGCCGCCGGCCAGCCTGCGGTCGATGAGGCGCGGGGCGCCCACGGCCCGCAACCGCTCCATGACGGCGCCGAAGGCCCCCACGCCGGGCACCACCAGTCCGTCGGCGGCCTCGACGGCGGCCGGCTCGGCGGTCAGCTCGACGTCGGCGCCGACCCGCTCCAGGGCGCGCACGGCGGAGCGGACGTTGCCGCTGCCGTAGGACAGGACGACGACGCGGGGCTGGTTCATACGGCCACCATACCGGGGAAGAGCCCGACTCAGTCCTCATCCCGTCGCAAAGGCCGAGCCGAGTGCCGCCCACCCGACCGGGAGCGGGCGCGGGTGAGCACGACGGCAGGAATGGCAGAATCCGCGTATGCCCGTCTCATCGTCCGAACCCAACCGCCGTGCCGTCGTGCACGGCCTCCTGGCCGTCACGGGGTTGACGGCGCTCGGCGCGTGCGGCGGAGCGCCCGGATCGGCCCCGCCCCGCTCATCGCCGGTCGCCGAGACCGCCTCGCCGAGCCGGGCCCCCGGTACCGGGGACCCCGGGGCGATCGCGACCTCCCCCTCCCCCGAGCCCGGGACCCCCTCGCGCGACGAGATCATCGCCGAGTTCACCGGGCGCGCGCCCGCCTGGTTCGACCTGGTCGGCGAGGGGATCGCCTCGGACACCCGGGCGGCGGGCGTGTGCCTGACGTTGGACGCCTGCGGCGGCCCGGGGGGATCGGGTGCCGATACCGCGCTGGTCGACATGCTCATCGGCGACTCCGTCCCCTTCACCGCCTTCCTCAACTCCCGATGGGTCGAGGCGAACCCGGACCTGACCGACAGACTCGCGGCGTGCGAGACCGTGGAGATCGCCAACCACGGCACCGCCCACCTGCCGATGTCGGTGACCGGCGCGGCCGCCTACGGCATCCCCGGAACGCGGGACGCGGGCGAGGTCTGGGACGAGATCATGGGCAATCAGGTCGCCCTGACCGAGCGCACCGGTCGGGCGCCGCGCTTCTTCCGCCCCGGCACCGCCCACTGGGACGACGTCGCCCTGGCCATCGCCGCCCGCCTGGGGCTGAGCGCCGCGGGCTTCTCGATCAACGGCGACGGCGGCGCTACCTTCCCCGCCGGCACCGTCGAGGCGGAGGTGGGGCGGGCCGGCGCGGGCGACGTCGTCATCTCCCACATGAACCAGCCCGCCGCGGACACCGGTGCGGGCTACCTGGCGGCCGTTCCCGCGATGCTGGCGGAGGGCACCGTCTTCCTCACGCTCTCCGACGCCTCGGCGGCGGGGTGAGCGTCGCCCCCGCGCCGCCGGGACCACGACGACGCGCCCGCCGACTCACCGCTTGCCGCGGGGGCGGCGCAGCCCGCGCGTGAACCACCGCATGGCCTTGGACGGTTTGACCTCGGAGGACTTCACCGCCCCCCTGATGTCATCGGCGCGGGTCGCGCCGAGCAGGACGTCCTCGACCTCCTGGTCGACCGAGGCCAGCAGCAGCCCCGCCGCGGCGTCCTCACCGGCGTCGCCGTTCGTGTAGCGGCGGGCGGTGATGGTCCCGGACAGGCCCGACTCGATGCCGACGTCGGTGGCCAGGTCCGCGGTCAGCAGGACGACGCCCGCGCGGCTGAGGCGCGACAGGGTCGAGGCGAGCTCGGCGGCCTCGGCGGGTTCGGTCTCCGCTCCTCCGAGCAGCTCGGAGACGTCCCACTCGACGTGGGCGGACACGAACTCCTTGACCGCGAAGGCGCCGGAGCGCGCGGGCACGACGGTGCAGTCCAGCTCGCTCATGGCGCACAGGGCCGCCAGGGCCTCCGCGCTCGCCAGGGGCGTGAGGACGACGGCGACCTTCACCGCTCGCGGAGACCCGGGCGCCCCGGAGTCCGGCGTCTCCTGCGGCTCCTCCTCGGCGGCCCGGCCCGGGACCAGCCCATCCGCATCCTCGTCAGCCGGGTCCCGATCGGCCGAATCCCGATCGGTCCCGCCCCGACCGCCGGTCAGCGGCTCTCGCGGGGCCGTGTACGTGTTGTGGGGCACGTCGTCCACGGAGATGATCGAAGGGCCGGCCTCATCGACGGACTCAAGGTCCGCCTGCATCTCGCCGGGCAGCGCCAGGCCCTCCACCATCGCGGCGAACTCGGCGTCGATGTCGTGCTCGGGCCCGTCGGCGCGGGGGGCGTCGCCGAACTCGGCGCGAGCGCCCGGCGCCGGGTCATCGGCCGCCTCGGGCCGGTCGCGGTCCTCGGGGTCCTGATGGGGCGTGGGATCAGAATCGTGCATCACAGTGCTCCCTTGGTCGAGGGGATGCCATCGACGCGAGGATCGGGCTCGACGGCGGTGCGCAGGGCGCGGGCGAGGGCCTTGAACTCGGCCTCGGCGATGTGGTGGGGGTCGCGGCCGGCGAGCACCCGCACGTGCAGGCAGATGCCGGCATGGTATGCGATGGACTCGAAGACGTGACGGACCATCGAACCGGTGAAGTGCCCGCCGATGAGGTGATGGACGAAGGCCTCGGACTCGCCGTCGTGAACCAGGTAGGGGCGGCCCGACACGTCGACGACGGCCTGGGCCAGGGCCTCGTCCAGCGGAACGAGGGCATCGCCGAAGCGGCGGATGCCGCGCTTGTCCCCCAGCGCGGCGCGCAGGGCGTCACCGATGCAGATGGCCGTGTCCTCCACCGTGTGGTGGACGTCGATGTGAGTGTCGCCGGTGGCGGCCACGGCCAGGTCGACCAGCGAGTGCGCGCCCAGGGCGGTGAGCATGTGGTCGTAGAAGGGCACGGAGGTGGAGATGTCGGTGGCGCCGGTGCCGTCGAGATCGATCTCGACGGCGACGGTCGACTCGCTGGTGACGCGTTCGATGCGGGCGGTGCGGCTCATACTCGGGTCTCCTTGAGGACATCGACGAGGCAGTGCCTGAACCGGGCCATCTCCTCCGGCGTTCCGACGCTGACGCGCAGGAAGCCCTCGGGGCCGACGACGCGGACGAGCACGCCCCTGTCCAGCAAACCCTGCCACACGGCCCGCCGATCGGGGAAAACCCCGAAGAGCACGAAGTTGGCGTCCGAGTCGTGGGCGGTCAGGCCCCGGCCGCGCAACCAGTCCACCGCACCGTCCCGCTCGGCGCGCAGAGAGGCGACCCGGCTCATGAGCTCCTCGCGGTGGGCGAGAGCGGCCCGGGCCACCGCCTGCGTCATGGCCGAGAGGTGGTAGGGAAGGCGCACGACCCGCAGGGCGTCGACGAGCTCGCGGGACGCGGCGAGGTAGCCCAGACGCAGCCCCGCCGCGCCGAAGGCCTTGGACATGGTGCGGGCCACGGCCAGGTGCGGGTAGCGC